>BNJT01002712.1_pt1 | contig 82045 bp, 109 predicted proteins | sample 8540491 | NCBI WGS metagenome assembly BNJT01 (sample SAMD00202455, study PRJDB9452) | human saliva metagenome | host: Homo sapiens | reverse complement strand
TGAACCTCCCGACTGACACCCTACGAGTGCTAGAGTCGCAGGGGTTCTTGGGTAGTAGTTGCTTCTGTTAGCCAACTAAATTTACCAAGCTATCCCCATAGTTCCTACGGTTCATATATTTATATATTTAAGCACTTTCTTTTAATATCCTTAGTCCTTCTTTTTAATATGTTTTTTTGGCTGCATTTATATCTCTATTATGTACAGCTCCACATACTGGACAAGTCCATTCTCTCACACTTAAATCTTTTTACTTCTTCATTTCTATATCCACAACAATTACATATTTGACTACTTGCAAAAAAATTTATCTACTCTTACTATTGTTTTTTTCCATGCCATTTCGCTTTATAACTTAGTATTCTATTAAATTCACTCCATGATACATCTACAATATTTCTTGCTAATTTATGATTTTTTTACCATATTTTTTTACTTGTAAGTCTTCAATACAAATAATATCATATTCTTTTATTAGCATTGTTGATAACTTTTTGCAAAAAAATCTTCTCTTTGATTTGATATCTTTTCAAATAATCTTGCTACTTTTTATTCTAGCTTTATTTCTATTTGAACTACCCTTTGATTTTCGTGATAGTTTTTCTTTTGTAATATCGCTAGTTTATTCAAAGATTTTTTTGTAAATATTTTTGGATTTTCTATTGAGATTTCATCACTGGTAATCGCAAAAGTCCTTTATACCTAAATCTATTCCAACATTCTTATTTGTACTTTCTAACTTTTTCTGCTTCTACATCAGCACAACATAAAGATATATAATATTTTCCACTAGGTACTTGTGTTATTGTTGCACTTATTATTCTTCCTTGTGGTTTTCATTTTTATCTCTTATTTTTTTAGTTTTCCTAACTTAGGTACTTTTTATCCATTTATCTAAAAAAACTCTATATTATTATTTGTATAATTGGTCTCTGTATGATTTTTCTATTATCTTTCTTAGATTTAAATTTTTGGATAGCCTCTTCCACTAAAGAAGTTCTTATAGGCTTTTATCTAAATCTTTTTAAAAGAATTTTTGTAAAGAAAAATTTATCTACATCTTTTTAACCATTCTTTCTCTTGTTTTAAAACTGTCAGTGCTTTTGCTACATTGATTATATGACATAGATTTTTTTCTCTTTGTTATATAGCTCTTGTTTTTAAACCTAAAAAAATGATTATAGACATATCTTACACAACCAAAAGTACAATTTAATATTGTTATTTGAGTTTTAGTTGGATAAAATCTAAACTTATATGCTTTTTTTCCATGCGATTTCACCTCCATTTACCTATATATAGTATACTACTTTTTATACTATAAGTAAATGAAAAAAAGTAAAAATTTTTTTCTAAATATGAACCTAAAAACTGACTCAATCGTTTTTAGAGGTTGTCGTTCACTACCACTTATGCAGTTCTCTTGGCATATACACTCCTTAATAAATTAAGGAGATTAGCCTTGAACTTCTTAATATTTCTATTAAGCACAGACTATATCTTATCCCACAGCTCTATCTATTTGGGTCTACCCACTTTCACTAGCTTTAGTGTACTTCCCTCAGGAGGAATAGTCGTTGAACCTTACCTTGCGGTCTTGGCTGCTGATTGCCCATTATCTTAACACTTAGGATTTAACCTTATGTCATCTAGTATATTTTTTTCTGCTTTCGCCACTTTCACACTTGTGCCATATTATTTAGGTACTATGTTGTAGTTATACTAGCTTTAGGGGTTTCCAGCAATTCGAGTAGTATTGGATAGCTTTTTAGTTGCTATCTCTACATACATATTTCTATATATGCTGACTACACTTAATGGTCTAACTCATGACTGACACCCTACGAGTGCTAGAGTCACAAGTGTGCGACCATATTTTTTTAATCAAAATCTACATTCCAATTTCTATTTTTTTACAACATATTTTTGCACATGCAGTTTGAATTGCCATTATTTTTTTCCTAAATTAGCTGAAAATATTTCATTCCATTTATTCATTTTTTTCCTCCATATTAATTATTCTTAAAAACTTTATCTTTTTAAAGCATTTCTTTGTTATTTATCTTATTTTTCAATATATTCTTCACATTTTTTTATTAAAAAAATAATAGCTATTTTTTGCTATATACTCTACCTTTGGTTGCACTAAAAATTAAAATGCATATCTGAAAAAAATATAAGATATTGTAATCTTTTTCAATAATTTCTTGAAACTCATATTTACTTTTTTTAAAAAGATTGGAAATTTATCATCAAAAACATTATAATCAAAAATCTTGTACTCTTACATTATAAGTTTCTTCATCAAAAATTTTAATATAAGCTAATTCTTCATCTATATACATTTCAAGATTCCCATTTATTCCAGCATAACATTCTAAGTTTTTCTTCTTTTGTATTGTAATTCAAGATTTCTAGTTTTATTTATTTTTTTCTCCAAGGAGAATTTTTTTGATTTTCACTTTCGTACCCTTCCATTTAAAAATTAAATTTATATCAGGTTCTCTAAAAATCAAGTTCTTCAAAAATTAAAATCTTTATCAATATTTCTATCAAAATATCTTACTGGAGTCATCTCTAACTTAGTACTATATTCTTTATTATCTTCAAAAATATATTAAATTATTACCTTTTTCAGAATTGTCTATTATTTTTTTAGAAATTAATTCATTAAAAAGTTCTTCACTAAAAATAATTTTTCTAAATTATCTAAATTAATTATATCAAATTTTGGTTTTTACAGATAAGCAAATTATCTTTTTGTCAGCAAAAATATCCAGAAATAAAATAATCCTCTAAATTTTTAATTTTAAAAAGTTCTTCTCCATTTTCATTATAAAAAGCAGATTTTTGAAAAATTCACATGATATAAATCAACTCAAAAAAATTTAATAAAAATAATATTCATCCCATATAGTATTATTAAAATCAGAAATTATTTTAGTAGGAAATATAAAATTAGCAGGTAATTTATATTTCTTAAAAAAACATCATAAGCTTCTTTTTGAAACAAGTAAACAATCTTTTAATATTGAATACTCTTCCTCACCTTTTTCCAATAATTTCAAAGCTTAGAAATTCTTTTTCTATATCAGCTGTAGTAGTATAAAAGCTTAATTCTTTTATTTTATAATTTTTCTTCTTCAATTCTATTTTGCCAATCAGTACAAAAATTTTAGGAATTCATTTTGCTCAAATTCGTTAACAAAAACACTTTATATCATCAATATTAATCATAACCTCGGCAAAGATTGTATTTTCATGAGAATTGAATATAGTATTTTTATCCATTTTTCCTCCAAATTAATTATTCTTAAAAAAATTTTATCTCTTAAGAACTTCTCTTTCAGTATAAATTTTTTTCTTACTTTCTTTCATAGACATATTAAATATACCTTTTGAAATTGTGATACAGGAGTAAAGAAAAAAATTCTAACTTTTTCCTTTTCCAAACTATTTTCTAACTCCTTCCCATTCATCACTATTTAAAACTGTAAAAGCTAGATGTATCATCTCCTAAACTTTCTGAAAAATAGTCTTATTTGATATTTAGGACTGATAAACTCATCTAAAGTCTTGATAGTAATATCTCTGTCTGTTTCATCATCTTCATAAGGAATTGTTAATACCTTATTATCCTTTTTTTAATATTAGGTCAATACCTCTTCCTAAATCAATTTCCTTTGTTTCTAATTCAATAATATCCTCATGAGCTAATAAGCCATTGAAATAACCTATTATATCTTCATCATACTCTCTCCAGTCAATCCAAGTGATAGAACTACTATTGAAAAAAAGCTTCTCATATTATCTATAGGATCTTTCTAGAAAATTCTTTTTATTTCATTATATACTGTATTCATCTATTTCTCCTCATACTAAATTTATACTATATTATACAACAAAAAAATAATAAAGTTAATAGTTTTTTTCTTTGAGTATTATTTAAAAAAAGTGACCGTAAGGTTTTTCAATATACTTTGGTTGACTTCTGTCTTTTGAAATATGATATAATGAGTCCATAATATTATATTAGATATTTTTTTAAGGAGAACAAAATGACTAAATCAAAAATTTAATGCTATTGTTGGATCAATAGGTGCATTTATAGGTATCTTTTGTATTTATAAGTTATATTCCTCAAATTATTGCTAAATTTAAATGGAGCAAAGAGTCAGCCATTGCAACCTCTTTTTGCAGCAGTTTCTTGTTTGATATGGGTTATTTATGGTTGGACAAAAGGAACCTAAAAAGATTATATACTAATCGCACCAAATTTAGCAGGAGTAATATTAGGTACTATAACTTTTCTTACTGCCCTTTAAAATAGTTAAAGCTGTTACATTTTATTGTAACAGCTTCATTTTTATTATAAAAATTATTTCTTTTTATTCTATATTCATCTTTAATTTTCTCAAATTGTATTTCTAATTTATCTTCATTTCCAAAGTCAGCAATAATTTTTATCTCCTTGCCATTCATATTTAGTTTTTATTCCATTCTAAGAAATTTTCAACAAATATCTTATGATCGATATCATAATTTTTTTAATAGCTAGCTCTGTTATATCAGCAAATTTCTTTATACCAACAGGTGAAAAAAACTGTTTTCTAGGTAATTTAGATACCACAAAGTAATACATTCCACCTTTTTTTCTGCATAATCTATTCCAGAGAAAGCAATCTTTATCATGTAAAATTCCACAAGCAAGAGATACAAAAAGCATTTGCACTCATATTTTTTTAGGTAATTCAAAACTATTGTAGGTCAATATTGGAATTGCATTATTTCCAGCAGTAGCTTTGAATTTCCATAGCAAGTGAAGAATCTTCCCAGATCCAAATTGTTTCTCCATTTTCTTTTAAAATAGCTGTTCCTATAAATTCTATAGGATATTTTTTTCTTTAGCATTTGAAAAAAAGTATTGTCATCTAAATTAACTGTCCAATCTGCACTTGTAAAAAAATATTTTTCATTGAAATTATCTTGAATAGCTAAGACTCTTCCTAAGTTTTTCAGATAAAGCTTCTTTAGTTAAATCTAGTTCAAATTCATTTAAAATTTTATTTCTTATAAGATCGTATATATTATTATTTTGATAATTTTCAAGAAAGATATTTGATAAGTTCAACAGTTGGACTATTAGGATATTTTTTTCATAAATCTATCATATTCTTTTCTTAGCTACTTCATCAACAGTAATAGGAATATTATCATATCCACCATCTAGTGTGGGAGTATTTTCCATACCTAAAAGATAATCTTCTCTATATGAGTTTAATAAAGCAGTTACTTTTATATTTAATTTAGTATCAGGATATTGATTTAAAAAGCTTTTCCCAAGTAATTATTCTCTCTCCAATTTCTTCAAATGAAACCAATAAGCCTGCATCAGCTTGATATAGTTTTCTCACCATCTTTTGCCCATATTTTTAAATACTCTTTATAATCATTAGTCACATAATCTTTAAACATATCGTAATATAGATGAGGTAGTTCTCTAATAGTTACCATACCTTTCACCCTATATCCCAAAGCTCTAAATCATATTTATTTAAAAATTTTATTGGCATCAGACCCAATCTTTATCTGTAAAATTTTTCACCATTTGTATCATTGTAAATACTATCTAAAAAAACCTGCTAAAGCGTCTTCTATATCATATAAAAGTATTATTATTTTTGGGCTTGATATTCTTCATATAGATTATTTGCTTCTTCTTTATTTAAAGATTTTTAATTTTTTTCCATTGTCTCTTTTTTTATCAGTAGCAAATTTTTTTCAAATAAACTATAACTTTCTTTCAGAAAAATTTTTATTTTTCTCATTTTTTTACTTCTTCATTTTTTTACCTTTATTACAATTAGTTAATAATAAAAAAACTAAATGTTAGAAGTATAATTATTCCTATTTTTTTCATTTATTCCCCCTTATTATATATTTCTTCATTTTTATCCACTAACATATCATTAATATTTTTCGTTTTTTTATAGTTTTCTAAATAATATTTTATAATTTCTGTTGTTGGACTATTAGGATATTTCTTTTATAAATCTATTTAACTCCTTAACATCTTCATTAATTTTTCCCATTTTTTTAAGGCTTCTGTTGTTGGAAGAGAGTTAAGGCAATGATATAGTCACCTCTATATGAATAACAAATATCATTTGCTTTTTTTCTTTAATTTACTATCTGGATATTTTTTTCTAAAAACTTTTTCCCAATTAATAACTTTATCTGCTACTATTTCAGGGTGTTCATTAATAGAAGATAGATAATCTATATATTCTATATCTTCACTACGAAGTTTTAAAAAAATCTTTATAATCATCACTCACATAATTTTTTTAAAAAAATATTATAGTAAAAAAATCCTTCTTTTTCAGTTAGCATAAAAACCTTCTTCAATTTCAATAACTTCTAAACCATAATTATCTAAAAAATTTATTTTTGTTTATTTAATTTTTTTCTTTATCTATATCACCTTCTCCAATATAAAAAGGCATTATCTAACATAATATAATCATTTTCATTCATTTTTTTCTAAAAATTTCATTATTACTTTCAAGGTAATCTTCATAAAAATTTATTAGCTTCTTCTTTTATTCAAAGTTTTTTTAATTTATTGATAACTTCTTCCTTATTTTTTTATTAAATTCTTTTTAATAAAGTATTAGTTTGTTCAGAGAATAAATTTCCCTTTTTTTCTATTTTCTAAACTTCCTAAATAAAAAAATATTTTTTTCTATATATTCATCTATCATTTTAGATAAATCTTCACTGTCATTATTCTCAGGTTTCATCAAGATTAACCTCTTCTAAATAGTATCCTAAAAGTTCTGTTGTTGGGCTGTCAGGATATTTTTTTAATAAATCTATTATATTCCTCAGCACTTTCTTTTATAATCATAAATTCCACCAGGAACACCCAAAATATAATCTCTTCTATAAGAATTACAAATATTATTTACTTTATCATTTAATTTACTGTTAGGGTATTTTTTTCTAGAAAAATTCTCCCAAGTTACAATTCTATCTCCTAGTTCTTCAAGAGTTATACATAAACCTGAATCTGCTACATAATGTTCTTCATTCTCCTTAGAAGTGATTTTTTTAAATATTCCTTATAATCATCAGTAACATAATCTTTAAAAAGTTTTATAATAAAAAAATCTGGGACTTCTTTTTATTATGCAAGTACCTCTTGCAAGATACCAAAGTTCTAAATCATATTTATTTAAAAAAATTTATTGGCTATTTTCCATTCCTCATCAGTGAAATTTTTCAGAAGTATCCTCATTATTATAGATACCACCTGACAAAAAGTTTATCATGTTCTATATTTAGATTTTCTAATATTGTATTATTACTTTCTAAATATTGTTCATAAAGTTCATCTGCCTCTTCCTTATTCAATGTCTTTAATTTTTCTAACATTTCATTTTTTTATTTTTAGAAAAAAATTCTCTAAAGAGTCTTTATTAAATAACTGAATAATTTTTATTTTCTTTCTCAATAGAAAAGAATTTTTTTATAGCCAAATATACCTCCTATAATAAAAATTGCTACTGTAAATAGAATAAGCAAAAATCTTTTTTTCATTATTCCCCTTAGATTCTTTTATCTTCCTCTGTGATAACTTCTAAAGTATCTTTTATAACTGGTTCATTAGAATTTTCCTAATTCATAATCTTTCACAATTTCTTTCTCAAACTTATCATATAATATTTCTTCAATATTTGGATTTTTATGATTTTCTAAGTAAAAAGTTTATATATTCAACAGTTGGACTATCTGGATTCGCTTGTATAAATCTGTTAAATTCTTTTAGAATATTATCTGGTATATAGTAAAGTTCAGGGTTTTCTGATCCACCTTCTCTTGTGTGCAAATTATATGCTCCTAAAATATATGCTCTTCTGTAAACATTAGCTTCAATATCTGCTTCTGCTAAGAAATCACTGTTAGGATACTTCTTTTTGAAAAATCTTCCCAAGCTAATAATCTATCAGCTATTTTTTTCATGAGATACCAATATCTCTTCAGTACCAAAATAAGGTTCAGAATATTCCTTTGCAACAAGTTCTAAATAGTCTCTATAATCATCAGTTACATAGTCCTTAAAGATATCATAATAGAAATTAGGAACTTGAGCTATCATAGCATTTCCTTCACCCATGTCTATAAGTTCTAAATCATAATCTTTTTAAGTAGTTATTAACTATTTTCCATTCTTCAGGTGTAAAATTATATTTTGAATCAGCCATAAAAAAACATTTTCAAGTAGCTCAGAATGTGCTTCATTTATTTTTCTAACATAATTTTGTTAGTAGCTACATACTCATTATAGATTTTATTCCTTCTTCTTTATCCTTAGCTGTTTTTTTAACCTCTCCATAACAGATTTTTTTACTTTCTACAAAGTCATTTAAAAGATCCTTATAAAACATTTGGATAATTTCATTTTTTTCTTTCATCTATGGAAAGTTTCTTATATCCATATAAACCACCTATAGCAAAGATTGCTATTACAAACAAAAAAATAATAAAAAAATTTTTTTCATATTTTTTTCTTTTCCTTTCTTTTTTTGTAACTAATAATTAACTATATCTATTATACAATAAAAAATCCTAAATTAATAGGATTTTTATTTTTTTATTATATTTTATAAACCTTTCTTAAAAAAGTTTTTTTAAATTCTGCAACTTCTGCACTAGATTGTGTAATAGCTACTGAATATTTTTCTTTTTCCAGCTAATGCTGGTTCATAAGTAATAGGTATAAATTGAAATTTAATTTCTGGATTAGCTACTATACAATATCCTAAATGAAGTTTTAGTTTCACTTTCATTTTTTTCTTATTAAATACATATGGTTTATCATAGTCTAATAAATCTGGATTAACTGGAATTACTACAACCTCTCCTTCTTTATATCCCACAATATAGTTAGTATGTTTTGTAACCTTAACAACAACAGCATTAGTAAAATTTTCCACTATGACAATAAATTAACTTATAATCATCACCATTAGGAACACTCTCATTGAAGATTTCTCTCATTCTTGCTTTATTTTTTTGATTTTCCTCATCAGTTGCTCCTAAAAATGCTTTTTTTACTAAGTCCATAAGTCCCATAATATAACACTCTCCTTTTTTTAAATTTTAAATGCTCTATAATAATTATTATCTTGAAATCCAAAAAGTCTTAAATCTGTAGAAGTATATTCACCGGAAAAAAATAACAATACTTTTTGTATGATCAAATATATTTTGTAAATTATTTAATATAGTATGAGTCCTAACAATAGGAAAAAAACTTTCCCAACTCCAGTTAATATTAAAAAGTTCTTATCCTTTGTTTTTCTCTGCAATATATTTCATAATTATCTCAGTATTAAAGCTTTTCTTTAATTTTTTTCATATAGAAATTTTGTACCTTTTTCTTCAAGTTCAAAAAGCACTTTCTAAAAATATTATCGTTTTTTTCATACTTTCAAGAAGTAGCTCAAATAGATCTATTTCTACTGCTTTTTAATCTAGTATTATTTTCTAAATTAATTAATAGCTATTTTTTTACAAAAATCCCTTTATCTCTAATTCATATTTAGGATTGTAATCAAAAAAATATAAAAAAAGGAACTTCATTTGCTAAACCTCTATTATTAAAAAAATTCATCACTATTCACTTTTTTTTATTAACTCTTTTAATCTATCTTTCATTATCTCCATATCTTCACCATTTTAATAGAACATTATTTTTAAAATTTTTTTCTATTACCATTTTCTTTAATTTCATCTATAACAGCTGACTCAACAACAGGTTTTTATTATATTATAACCATCTTTATTTTTTTCTAAGAAGCCTCCTTCTGTTAAAAAAAGTTTTTAATCTTTACTAACATTTTTTTCTTTTACCAGCTTCTGTCCAATTATTAATAATCTCTGATTGTTCAGACTTTAGTAGCTAGATAAATTAAAAAAATCACTTTCTTTTTATATTGTAATCATAATTATCATACTTCTCTTTGACTACTTCTTCTAAAAAAACTCTAATATAAACCTTTCATTACATAATATACTATAAAGATTTATAAATTTTTGCAGAAGCTAAATCAGTGTCTACTATTTGTTTTTAAATTATCAGTTAAGGATTTTAACCTTTTTATTTATAGTATTATATTTTTTTGAGAAATTACTTTCACTAAATGTTTCTAAAAATATTATTTTTAATAACTCTTTTAAATTTTCTTGAATTCCATTCTCTAAAAATAAATCTACAAGTATTTCTAATTTCAGTTAAATAGAAATTTTCTGCTGTAATTCCTCTATATTGCATTTTTCACTCCTTTAAAAACTAAATAAGTCCCAATGCTTTTTGAGTTGCATCAATAGGATCTTGATAAAAAAATAGGTTGAATATCCATTAAGATATCAGGAGGTAATGTTGACATATCAACAGCATTTAAAATTGAATTAATGCTTTTTTTAGCTCCAGCTTCTCTAGCAATTTGAAGCATGCTAACTAAATCTGAAACTGCATTAATAGATCCTGATAAAAGTCATTTCTCCCTAGAACAACTGTTTGTAGGCATAAGTTGTCTATTTAAAAGCTATAGAACACATAGCAATAAAGCCTCCCTAAAGTTATAGCTTCTGTATTACCAACATTTTTTTCTCATCAGCAACAGATAGGTAAAAATTCTTTTTCACTTATGTTTATTGCTCCACTTATTCTCTTAGAATTTATCTTTAAATAGTTAAAAAGCGTTCTCAAAAGTTTTTTTCTATATTTGTTATCTGATACAGTTATTTTTCCCTTTCCCCAGCAGATATTTGACTTTCTACTTTATATAGACCTTTTTATAGAGTTAGCTGAGATTGCAATAGTATATAGGCTTCCAGCTTTTTAAAGGGACCTTCTGGAATAAGCTTTTACTTCCTCCTTGTTCTTTTAAACCAACATATTTTTTTCTTCTCCACTTTCTTTATCTATATACGAAAAAAATTAGTTGCAAAAAAATTCCATTCCTGCCATTTTTCTTTAATTGCTCTTTAATTCTTCTTCTATATTCTAAGGCTCTTACTAAAATTTCTTCAACTTCTTCCTTTGTAAATACTCCATCTGGATAAACCAATTTAATTAAAGCAGAGACAGTTTTTCTAACAGCAATAGTATCTCTTTGATTTAAATCTCTACCAAGTGAAAAAAATACTTATCTAAAGCATCTCCATATGAAGTTTTTTTCTAATCTCTCTAAATATTTCTGCCATATAGTCAACAATTAATCCATATTCCTTAGTAAAAGACTTTGGAGATAATTTTTGGAATGTCCCAACCAGGTATATAGCAATGCATTCTGTCAAAGAAAGCAGAGTCATTATTCATTTCAGGTGGAAAAATCAACTAAAAGATGAGCTGTTTTTAATAAAACATCAACACTTTGATTGATATTACCTATAAAGACCATAGAGGCATTAGCATTCTTTTTCTTCCTTACCTCTTGCAAAAAGAACCACTTGCCATAAAAATCTTTCATTATTTGTATACCATCTTTATCCTTTAAATTTTATTCCTGCAATTTCATCAAATGCAACAACATCCCAATAACCTACCAAACCTACTTGTCTTTTTGACATATTATAAAAAAGATTTGCTACTGTTGTTTGCCCTCCTGAAAGGAGAATGGAATTAGGACTGATCTCTTTATAAATATATGATTTCCCAGTTCCTCTAGGACCTAATTCACAAAGGTTATAATTATTTTTCAACAAGTGGCATCATTCTAGCTAACAAATGCCATATAGCATCTTTATCAAAATTTTCAAATTCCATTCCAGATGATCTAAGCAAGAAGCCTATCCACTCATCTTTAGTAAAATGTTTTCTAGCTTCAAAAACTTCATTCATATCTAAACTTGCAATTTGAATTGGCTTTAATTTATTAAGTTTAAATGGAGATTCACTGATATTAAGTTCATCATATTGATATGATAGAGTTAATATACACCATATTCCTCCACTTAATAATTTTTTTCATAATCTTTTTATAGTTTTTTTATGAATTTCAATATTACTAACACCTAAATTTGAAAGATGACCCTCATATCTATCTTTTTCATTTAAGACAACAGTTACCTTATCAATAACATTATATACTCCAATTTCTCTTATTTTTAGACTTTACTTTTTCTGCTTCATCAGGACGAACATAATTTTCAGCAAGTATTTTTACTTTTTAACATACCCTCTTCAATGCTATCTTCATCAGTCTGATTACAATACATTCCAAGTAAATATTCTAAAAACATAGACAGGAACATTTGCTCCACCTTTTTATTTTTTTGAAACTAAATCTTTTCTTACAATTTTTACCCTCAAAAAAACTTTACTTCCAATCTCATTTATATCCATATCTTCTCCTAAAAATCAAAAAATCTGAAGCAATTCCAATACTTACAATATATTCCTTTGAATCCAATATATCTCCTGATTCAATATCTATAACTTTTCAATGTAACTTTTTTTGTGTTCACCACTTAAAGTCAATCTAAAAATCATGTATAGTGTTTTCTTCTGTTGAATTTAATTTCAATTTCTTTTCATCACTAACTCTAACATTTTCATCATATAGTGCTACTGAAACATCTCTTTCTATAAATTTATCTTTGATACTTACAGCTTCTATTTGATATATAGAGAATTTTATTAAATTAGATGTTATCTTTCCAACACTTTCTCTTATTCTAAGGTCAACCTTAGATATTTTTTTAGAATTAGCTCCACTTTTTATAGTTTATTAATGGAATTATCATTTCTTGTGGACTAGCTCCACCATGTACAAATTGTAAGCCACTTCCACTAGCTTTTTATTCTTTGATTTTTTTCTGGAAATACTCCATACAAATAATCTAATTTTAAAAGTAATACAAGCTTTTTCCTCAGCTTCTTTTTTTATATAGCATATCTCTTTCCTATAGCCTCATATTTCGTATTCTTTAGTTCAAGCTTATTATATTCTTCAACTTCTTTCTTTTCATATAGGAAGCCATGATCACTTGTTATATAGACATTTACAACTCCAAGGCTTGAAAGTAATTTAGATAAACCTACAATATCTTCAACAGCATCTTTACATGCATTAAAAAGTATTGCTTTCAGTCTTTGCCTTATCTCCTATTGCATCAATACTATCATGGTAGATATATATAACTTTCTTTCCTTTTTATATATTCTTCTTGTTTTCCTCTATTCATCTTATTAAAATTATCATAAGAAATAGCAGAAGATTCTTCACAACTAAGTTTTAATATTTTTTTCTCTATTTTCTGTTCCTTGACTGTCTATACCATCAACAATTACTTTTAGCTGATACTAAATCAATATTTCTTTCTATTTTACATGGTAATAAGTTTGCCATTCCTAAGAAAGTTCTACTTGGTAAGTCAGTCAACATAGCATCTAATTTTATCTCTTTAACATTTGCTTCTTTTTCTTAATTGTTGACTAATCTCATATCCAACTTCATATCTTAAAGCATCTGAAATTATGACAACAGTTCTAACATCAGCATTTGCTATATTATTTTTTTATAGAAATCTCTTTGTTGAGTTAAATTTTTCTCTTTCATAGACTTTACTTGACCATAAAGCTAATAACTTTTTCAAGATAATCAACTTCATAAAAATTTATCTATTTTAGCCTTTAATATGTCGAATAAAGGGGCTAATTCATCATTTTTTTATTTTTATCATAATAAAAAAATAGAAATCTCTATATAGTTTATCTATTAAGAAATAATGCTCAGTATAATCTTTAAAAAAATATCCTTTAATACTTTTCTATCTTCAATTATCAATGAATCTTTTAATCTAAAGAAATCATTAAGAGCTAACAATGCCTTATAGAAGTGTTGATACTTTTCGATCCATAAAGAATTATCCAATCTTATTTCAATGTATTTCTTATATTTTTCATAATCTATAACTTCCGAATTAAAGATATCTATAATATCTTTAATAATAACCTTATCAAAAGTATTCAAAAAGCTGTTCCTGAGATAGAATAATCTAGTTCTAACTCATCTATTCTATCTTTTATATTCAAATCTTTTAGCTAAGTCATAAAATTCTTCTCTTATAATCTCAGAAATTTGTTTATTTTGTAATAGAGATTCAGCAAAAAAATGTATAATTCATTTTTTTCTACCTGTAAAATAGTTTTCTAAATTTATATGAGCTTTCTTTTGTAATTGAAAATAAAAAAATGAGTTACCATAAGAATTTTTTTAAAAATTGTTCAAAAACTAGTAACTTCAACATCAAATTTTTTTCTTTATTTCAAAAAAATAAAAAAATCTAAATTCAGCCATTTTTTTCTATATCTTGTAGTTTTAGATTTATTTAAAATTATATTTTTTTATTATTTCTAAGATATCAACTGTTTTTTTGCTCCAGAAATAACAGTCAATATTGAAAGTTTAAATTCTTCTTCATCAATTGATTCAGGCTGTTCAATCAATTTTGTTAGTTTTTTTCTCTTCTTTCTTTATTAGCAAAGAAGCTAGGATAGTCTTTGATAATTTCTCCTAATTTATAGTTAGTTCTATCTAATTTTAGTTCTTCAACTATCATTGCAGACTTATCTGCTTCAAAGAACTCTGAGTATTTTTCTATATCTAAAAGATAATTTTCACTGTCAATAGATCTAGGGTGCTCACTATAAATTAAATAATTTGATTCAGTATCTATAACTTCTAAAGTATATTTTGTTTTAAATATATTTGTATATATAGATTCTCCTTTTTTTATCAAGAGATTTAGTTAATTTGATAATTTTTTTACATCAGTTAAATTTAAATTATCTATTAAATCTTTAAATTCATTTTTAGTATCATACCAAAAAAATTATATGTCTTTTTGTGGAAGCTCAGTAGTTAAACTAAATCTATATTCAAGCATTTCTTTGATTTTATCTATTTCCATAATTTTATCCTTTCAATATATTTCCACCTTTTTAGTATATCTAAAAACAAAAAAACTGCAATAATTATTTGCAGTTTTTTTATTTTAATCAATATTTTTAAATCGCTATTTTTAAGAAACTTAGATTTTTTTAATATACACTAATTTTATTTTTGACTTTTGTAAACTATTTATCCATTTTTTTATTATATCTAATAAATCATTTTTGCTGTATCATTTATACCTTTAGAACCAGTATACATAGAGTAACCATCACTAATTAAAAAAATTAAGGTTATCAGAAGTGATAAAAGGTGCTACTTTTTCTCTAATTACTCCATTATTTTTTTACCTTCTTCCTCTTCAATTTTTATTTTAGCTTCATATTCTTTTTATCTTATTTTTTTATAATATTCTTTATCATTATCTTCAAGTTTTTGATTCAATCATTGATTTTTAATTTATTAGAAATTAACTTCTCTCCAATTTCTTCTATTATATAATTAATTTCAGGATTATTTTTTTATATCAGAGTAGTTTTTTTAGCACTATCAATCTCATTAACTAACCATTTAATTTTTTTCAGTGGCAAATTTTTCCAAAAGTTGATTCTAAAAAAACATAGTATTTTTTTAAATAAATCAAAAAAATATTAGCACCAAAAAGTTTTTTTATTATTGTCTATCCTAGCTTCAATTTTTTTCCGTTTTTCTTTTTCCAAATATATACAATCTTTTGCCAAAACATCTGCGATCAAGAATGGACTATGTGTTGCAAAAAAATTAATTTAAATTTTTCTGGATATTTTTTTCTTCTAATTCTTTTTATTAATTCATATAAAAAATATTCTACTCCATTCAGGATGTAAAAAAAGCTTCTGCTTCATCAAATAAAAGAGTGATATATTTTTTTGTCTCTAAATTCTTCTTCTAAGACAGTATAAATAGATGAATAGTATTGCAATTTAATTTTTCTCTCCATCACTAAAAACCTTCCTCATAAATTGAAATTATCTCTCCAATATATTCATCTGAAGCTTCTTTCAATCTTCTGTATTCTTTTGTTATCTAAAAATTTTTAAATGAATCATAAATTTTTAAAAATTCTAAAAATTTCTTTATTGCATTTATCAAAATTGAAAGAAAATTTAAATACTCCTTCTTTTTTTATCATCAGTTAGCATTATTATAGCTTTATTTTTTTACTAATTTTTTTCGATATTTTTCACTAATAGCAATTATATTTTTTTATAAAAAGTCTTCTAAAGAATTTTTCCTAAATTTTCTATAGAATATTTTTAAAAATTTTTTTAGGTGAATTAGAATCTTTTTTTGTATTTTTTTAAACCTTTTTTTATTATATTGATAGTATCTTCTTTCCAGTCTTTAATATTGTACCTTGTAATGTAATTAGATATTTCCATTAAAAAAATTTATTACAATAATTTTTTTAAAAATAATATCATTAATAGAGTCATCCTCATTTATTTTACATAGTATAAGTTCATTGGAATCAAGTAATTCATCATGCCCCCAAAAAAATACTCAATCTCATTATAATATTTTTGAATTACTGTATATATCTTTCTTTATGGAAATTATCATCTTTGTATTTTCAAAAATTTTTCTTTATTATCTTTTTTTGAATATTTATATAAGTATAAATTTTTTTCTTTAGATTGAATCTCTATATTAAAAATATATTTTTTTATTTTATCTTCATCTTCACCTATTAATTCTAATATATTATCATACTTAGAATTAAATAAATTAAATTTCACTATTCCAATTTTTTTGAAATTCTGAAATTCTTTTTAAAAAAAGTCATGGAGCTTATTAGAATCTTTTTTTATTAAAAATTTTTTTATTTTTTTTGGAAGAATCTTATGAACTATACCAAAACTTGTATTTTTGAATTGAAATTTTTAAAAATTATTTGAATTACCTACATTTTTTTATTATATTTCTCAATTAGAAATTTTTTTCTTTAAGTTCCTTACTATAATTCTTATAGATAATTAAATAATCTAAGTCACTAAAATCTGTAATATTATAATCTCTAAGCTCTTCAGAATTTACACTTTCATCTGAAATTTTTTTTTATGATTAGTTGATACTAATAATTCTAAGATACTTGTTTTTTTCCAGCTCCATTTTTCCCAATTAATAAATTAATACTTTCTATATTATTAGAATAAAAAAATTTGAGATATTCATTGTATCTAATTTTTTTCTATTGATAGAACTCCATCTTTTATATTAATTAAATAATCATTATCAAAAAGTAATTTCAAAAATCTTTTAATCCTTTTATATTCTTTAACCCACATATATATTGGAAACATTTTATTTTTCTCCTTAAATTTTTTTATTTTAAATTCATCAAAAAAATATCTTTAGTCAACTTAGCTAAAGGTTCCCCATTTTCTATTCTTTTTTTCTATAAGGTTCTTTTTATAATATCAATAAAAATACTTTATAACTATTTCTTTTTTTATATCATCTTTATAATATTCATCAAAAATTTCTACACAACCTTCTAAATACTTTTTCTGGATATTTTTTTCAATGTTGTCTAATAAATCTTTGATATATTGATTATGAGATTTTTTTATACTTTTATCCAATCCTAAATTGCTAACACTATTTTTGAACTTTTTTTATTATCTTCATCTTTAAGATTTCCATAATTAATATTTACAAAAAAATTCAGAATCTTTTTTTCTCCTAAAAATTTCATATATAATTTCTTTTTGAGGTTTTTAAATTTTACTCCTAAATCATCAAAACTTTCTTCATAGGGATAGACAGAATTATATGTATCTTTAGTCCCTTTTAAACCTGCTATTACAAATTTGACAACTAGGTATAAAATTATATAAAGATAAAGCTAAAAAGGATAAAGTGATTTTGGATAAAAAAATGGTCTAAATCTGCTGTTGTTCTTTTATCATCATTTTCTTCAAAACTACTTATATAATTTCTTTGACAATATGGACATACTTCTATTTCCATTAAAGATAATAATTTATGCCTATTCCATTCTCCTGTGTGATTTGGAAATTTATCATAAGAAAAATAAATTATGAGGTAAGTATTTTTTTATTTATTTTTAAATAATAAAAACATTTCTTCTAAAAATACTTTTTTTCTTTTTTTCTTTTTTTCATTATTTTAGATAAGAAATTTATTTCATCAATTTTATAATCAAAAAAATAAATTTTCTTTTATAACAATTTTTTTCCTTCCAGATTTTATTTTTTTAATAAGTCTATATATCTTTTTACTATATCTTGATTTTTCATATGTAACTTTTTTTGATTAGATTCATTATCTTGATATTTTTTTCTATTTTTTTCAATGGCAATACCAATCTGAGAAAATATTTTTTTTATAATACCATTCTGAATGTTTCTCTTTTTATTAGTTCCCAGTTTTTTTATTTTACTTACATCTATTCTTATCATTTTTTTACTCCAGTTATTAATATTTTTGAAACTCTTCTCTTGTAATAGCATTTTTTTAGCTGATTTATTACTTTAGTTTCTTCTTCAGTAGGATTAGTAAAAATTTCATCTACTAATTTTACAAATTCTTCATAATCATAAAAAAATCATCTATAGAATCTTTGAGTAAATATGTACTTTCTATGACAGAGTAATTAACTTCAGTAGTTCTGGTACTTATGAATTCTTTTATAAAGTCTATTAGTAAATCTTCATTTTTTTATATTTTTTTTAAATAGTTTCTAAATACTTTTTTTGCTTCTTCTTCTTTTTCAATCTTTTTCATTATATATAAAATATTTAATAATCTAGATTGTATTTTTTTCCTGATTTTTTTCACTCTCTTTTTAATATTTTTTTGCAACTGCTATATCTTTAAGAGTAATTAACTGATTTTTCTTCAATACCATACTCTGATTCTAAATTATTTTTTTAAAAAAAGCTATTATCCAATACTTCTAAGATAATAAACAAAAAAACTGAAGTGAACTTTTTATCATATTTAAAAAAAGTTCCTCCATTATTTTATATCTATTTCTGTTACTATTACTTATTATTTTATAAAAATATTCTAGTAACTTTTATATTGAGGATTCTCAATAAAAGAAAAAAACTCCTTTGAACCTTCATATTTTTAGGGTCATCTGCTATACTAAAAAAATGAATTTCAATAATATTATTGCTTTTTTTCATCTGTTATCTCCTCAATTTCTTCTAATATTATTTCTAAAAAAATCTTATTTTTTTCTTATTATTTATATTAAAAAAATATTGATTAAATCTTCCTCAGTGGAAAAATTTTTTTAAAACTCTTTATCTCTGATTTTTTTATTTCATCTTCTGGAAAAATCTAATTTAAAAATAGCTTTCAAAAATATACTGGTGTTGCTATTCTTCTTGCTTTTACCCAAAACATTAATAAAAACTTTCAGCATAATTTATTTCTCCTAATTTTGGAAAAAAATTACCACCATCAGTCTTTTTACTTTTCTTTTTTTCAAGTTTTTTTAATTTTTTTCATAAATTTCTTCTAGCTCAATTAAAAATTTCTTTTTTTATTTTTTTAGGAAGAAATTCATCAAATTTTATACCAGAAAAAAATATTCCTTATTATTTTTTTATATTCGTATAAATTAGGTTCAAATACCTTTATTAAAGTTATAGCAATATAATCAATTATATTTAGCTCTTCTATTGCAAGATTAACTCCTAAATTAAAAAAACGTTCATATATCTTTCGATATCTCTTAGATTCTCAAAATTTTTACCCAATCCATTATTATATATTTCAGAAAAAAATATGAATTATCATATTCTTCATTTGGAATATTAATTGACATATTAAGTCTGTTTATAAATATTGTATCTAAATCTCTTTTTTTGAGATATAAGGTAATACTAAAGGAACTTGGACTATTTTTTTCTAAGTATTCTTCGCCTTTTTCCTTGTTGAGTCTTATCTAATGCTTTTAGTAACAATTTCTCTATCATAAGAAAGAATATATATTGTATTTTTTTAAAATCAGCAATAGATTTTACTAATTGAAATATTTCTCTTATTTCATCATCACATAATCTGTCAATATCATCAATTACTATAAGAAGTTTTTTTATTCAAATCCTCTAATTCTTGATTTATATTACCTTTTTAATGTTTCTAAATCTTCTTTTTCAGTTTCAAGATATTCATTGATAAATTGACTTCCTTTTTCTGCAATCTCTCCAATATTATTCAGTATTGAAAAAGTCGGAATAAGATATAAAGGTTTAAAAAAATTTTGATAGTGTTCCTAAGGATTTTCCAATAGTTTCTATAATTTTTATTATTTCCTTTTTTTCAATATTATTGGATAACTGAAGAAAAAAATCACTTATAAGTTGTTTTTCTTGAAGAAATATTCCAAGGATTAAATTTTATTACTATATAATTATTGTTGCCTTTAAAACTTTCCAATACCATATTTATAAATGATGTTTTTCCACTTCCCCATTTACCAACTATTCCTATTGTTAAACTATCTTTATTTCGATAATATTTTTATTTCTCTTGCTAGATTATTTGCAACTTTTTTTCTCTTCCTAGTAAATCTTCATTTTTTTGAAATTATTGGCTTTTCTGCATAAAACATAAATAATCCCCCTACCTTTTTTTAAGAATAGCCCCTAATCTTTCATAATTGACATTGACCCCATCATCTAAATCTAATGGGATCTTTTTGTTCAGCAATATGCTTTTACTTCATTAGCATATTCTCTTAATTCTTTTAGTAAAAACATCAAGATCTTTTTAATTCCTTTTTCAACATTTTTTTCTTTTCTTTTTGCAGTTATGTCTTCAGCATATAACTGTCTTTCTATAAATTTTCTTTTTATTTTCTAGCATTTCTTGATAATGAATCAAATAATCTGCCCTCACTCTTGCAACTGTTAAAAGGCTCATATCTATGTATATAGAATAAACAAGAGAAAGCATTTTTTTCTTTCCACTATTCATCAACCAATAGATAGGTCTCTTTTGATATCTTTGTAAATGATCTGCATAGAAATCTTTAATAAAGTATGTTCTAATGATTTCTTCAGGGTTTTTATTATCCTTATTCCCTAGCGCTTCAGCTATAAAGTTAAGATTATCTTTTAAATTTTCTTCTCCATAGACAAATTTTTACAAATTTTTTTACTCTTTCAACTATATCATTTGAGAAATCTTTTTTTCAGCTGTTATTGGTAGAATTCCAAATTCATCAGGAAGAAATTCAGTTTCAACTTCTTGTCTTATATCTCCATTAGTATCTTTAACAGAGAATTTATTTGAAGATAGTTCTAATACATCATCACTATTTGCCATAATAAGTCCTGGTTTATTTGTTGAATATCTTCCCATAATACAACCAATAGCATAAGATAAGAATTGTTTTATAAGTTCATCTTTGTTAAATTCTAAACTGACTCCTCTATTATATAGATATCTTTCTGACTCGCTAGAAAAATTCTCTAGCTTTACTATTATCTATCTCAACAATTTTTAGCTTCTTTCTTTAAAAATAGTAATATCATCAAAAGAAATTTTTTTCATCCATTTCATCTTGCAATTCATAAATTTCTATGAAAAAGTCTATTTAACTCTTCTTCATTTTTTTATGTAATTGTACAAAATTATCTCTCCAATGAGAATAATAATTTTTCAAAAAGCACTTTTTAGATCTTTTTCCTTCAATTAAAGATAATTTTTTTCAAAAATCCCAAGAAGTTTCTCTTGAATCCCATTCTTCTTTGGAGATAGAGATATTTTGTTGAACTAGTTTAATATCATCATTAAAGATTATTGGAATTCTATCTAAATCATTTGCATTTAAAGCAAGAGTAGGAGATAATATCTCTCCAAACTTATGGAAAAATTTTTTTGAATTTAAAATACTCAATAATTTTAAATTTTTATTGGTTTCTAAAAAAATAAACTCTTAAATTAACATCAAATATACTTCCTCTTGGACAGTATCTGATAGAATTTTTTTGAAGAAGAAATTGCAGAGCAAAGTTACTGATTCTCTAAAAATAATATTTGGGACTTCTTACAACAGCTTTTTTTAAAAATTTTTTTTAATCTCATAGCCATCATTTTCCCAATTAACTAAATATTCTTGATTGCCATACCATTTTCTAACTTCTCCACCTTTATTATATGGAAACCATTTCTTTTTACTTTCCAAGGCTTCTTTTTGAATTTGCCATATTATATCCAATTTTATTGTAGCTTACTTCATTCCATAATCTTAAAAAAATCTATTATTGTCAGCTGTTTGTAATCCAACTTTTTGCTTCTCCAACTTCTCCTAACTTTTTGATTTTTTTCAAATATTTCTCTTATCTTATCGCTTACCCAATAAGCTATTGGACTTCCCAGGGATCTTTTTCAAAAATCTTTTTTTGTTTAGTTTGAAAATAATTAGCTTTATTAAAAAAATTCTTCTTCTTTTAATTCAGCATTGCTATAGTCAACTAGTCTTACATATGTTCCATCATTCTTTGGTATTTTCTTTTTTTACTTACCCAAGCAACTGTTGATACAACTTCTCCTCCTATTTCTGAAAAAAAGCTCTTGTACCTAAATGATTTAAACTTATAATTTCAGTTTTTTTCTATAATATTTTTTTCTAAAAGTTTCATATGATGATAAAAAAACATCCAAGATTGCATAGTTATCATAGAAGTGTAGCAATTTTTTTCTTTTGTAAATTCATTACATTTTTCAATAAATACTACGCCTAAATCACTTTTACTGTCTTTATAATTCTTTTCAACATAATTTTTTTAGTTTTTGGGCTAAAAACCTTTTCCACCCATATATGGAGGATTAGTTACTACTGCTTCATATTTATTTGTTAGTGCTATATGTTGCACTATTAAACTTTCAATAAGTTCTAAATCCTCTTCTATATTGATATCTAATTCATCTTCATTAAATACCAATGTTTCTTGTTCATTATTATTTAAGCTTTCTTTTAATAGATTAAATTCTTTTTCTAATGTTTCTTTATCTATAGTTTCTAATTTTAAGATACTTCCATATTCTTTTTGCATCTTCAAAATCTTCTATTATTTTATTAAGATTATTTAAGTTATTATCTTTTTATCTTATTTTTTTAATTTTTTTTCAGATAAATTATTACTCTCTTCAATTATTAAAGTATTCAATTTAAAAGTTTCTTCTCTTTTTCAATACTGAGAATAGTCTTGAGAATTTTTTTCTCTTGCTTTCATCATAAGCGCAAATGATGCTAGTTGTCCTGCTCTTTCATCTATTTCTAAACCATATAAATTATTTTTTTAATATTGATAGCACACTATCTTTTGTACTCCAACCAAGATTTTCATACATTTCAAATAGTAAGTCAAAAGCATAAACTAAGATATGTCCACTACCCATTGCTGGATCCAATATCTTTACATCTTCTATCTTTATTTTCTCTGAACTTTCATCTAATTCTGATTCTATATAGTATTTCCAATTAGTCTTTAGGCTTTCATTTATTCCAGTTGACTCTAGAGCGAGTTTTTCCTAATGAGTTTTCTACCATATATTTTACTATCCAATCTGGAGTAAATAATTGTGTTACTGCAGGTACATTCTCTTTTGATATTCTTTCTTTTTTTGAAAAAAATTTCGTCTTTCTTTTCTGAGTTATAGAATTGATAAAGCCAACCTATTAATTCTATTGGAGCTTCTTTCCCTATTTCTTCTCTGATTCTTACTAATAGAGAGTTTTCTAATAGTAAACCTGTTGGAAATAGAATATCTGAATAAGTCCCTTTTTTTCTTAAAGATAAATGGCATAATAGCTGATAATTCTTCACATTTCTCTTCAACTAAAAATAGAATACAGTTTTTTTCTATTGAATTTGCTGTATTTTCATCTCTTAAATCATGTAGTTCTCTTTTGTAAATCAGCATCTAAATTTTTAAAGAATTCAAAGTCATAATAATTATCAATAATTGCAGGCTCATTTTTTTTACACTATTATTAAATATCATCTTTTCATCAATGTATTCATTTGCTTCCATAAATGCTAGAGCTGTAAGTCTATTAAACCAAGTATATGCACTTTCTTCTATAAGTTCTTCATAGCCTATTTGTTTATATTTTCTTACTAAACTATTGTAACTTTCCTTAGGGTAAAGACTTCCATTTATTTCTACTTCTCTTCCTACAACTTTAGCTTTTTTTCTATTCCATTTTTAGTTATTCCAAGAATATCAAGCCTTGTTCTCATTTTTTTCCATTAATTCATTTCTGGCTTCTATTGCAAAAAAATCTTTAAGTTACTTTTTATTCATTTTCTCTCCCTTTTTACTATCCATTTTCCAGATTTTTGTTGAACCTTCTCTTCTAATTTTCCCTGATTTTTTTAATTTCTAATATGATAACGAATACCCTCTGCTGAAATATTTTCTAAATTATTTGCTATTTGTTCGGCTGTAATTTTAGGATTTTCTAGCATTAAAGCAACTATTTTATCTACTATATTTTCCTTTTCTTTGGTAGTTTCTTTGGTAGTTTCTTTGGTAGTATTTCCTACTTTACTACTATTAAAAAAATTCTTTATTAATCTTCATAACAGCATTTGTATAGTTATCAACATCATTATCAGGATAAAATTTTTAATTTTTGGTGAACCATTATTTTTTTAAAAGTATCTTTTTGCTCTTCTTATTCCTGAACCATAGGATTCAATCAAATTTAATGAGAAAAAAACATATCTTTTAATTCTTTATTCAAATATTGCTTTTTCTCCATTTTTCTTTATTATCTACTTCTTCAACACCTATAAATAAGAAATTTATTTCATTATTCATATAGTTATTAGCAAAAAAGCACAGGCAGTTTTTTTAGAATCTTGTCTTTAAAAATTTATTGATTTTTTTATATTCAATAAAAACTATTTTTCGACATTTTGATTTTTGTAAAAATAGAATGTGCTATCTTTTTAATATCTGAAAGTTTCATTTCTACCCTCCAAGACTCCCTATTTTATTAAAAAAACTACATTCAAACCGACAATAAAAATGTCGGTTTATATAAAAATTGACAAATATTTTTTTAATTTATTTTTTTGTAACTTACTACAACTTAAAAGTCTATCAAAATTGAGGCTCTTATAGAACCTCAATCTTTCAATTATCCAATATCAATTATCTTATTGTTTCTTATAGCTTCAAGCATTTCATTTTTTTAACTTTTCAATATCTTTTTCAATACGAGAAATATAGTCATTTACTTGATCTTCAGTTTCTATATTAGTCTTTGAGCTTATAGAAACTTTTTCTTAATATAACTCTTTCTTTTTTTCTTAGCTTTTTCCATTTAATTCAGCATAAAAAAATCATCTTTATCTTTAATAGCTTTTTGTTATAGTAGCACTAATATTTCTAATATCACTCTTAGCTATTTCATTTTTTTATAATTATTGTATGTAGATTTTATACTTTGTCTAAGTTTGTCAATATCAGTTTTATCTTCAGCAACTTCATTAAGATATGATTCTAATTTCTCAATTTCTTTTCTAGCATAATTTTTTTATATTCATCTTCAAATTTAGAAACTATATTTTTCTAATTTTTTTAGATTTCATAAATATTGCCATGTCATTAGAACTATCACTATTATTGACTTCATTTTCCAAAAAAAGTTATTAAATTTTTTTCCTTTAATTTTTTTAAGGATTTCAGTATTATCTTTTAATTTTTCAGAAAAAAATCTTCTCTATATTTTTTTCAACTTTAGCTCTTAAAGATTCTTTTTTTCAAGTTCTATAAGTTTATCTTTTTTTCTTTATCTAGCTCAGTAATCAACTCATCAAACTCTCTAATTCTCTCATAAATATTTTTTTATCATTTCTAATTTCTTCAATTGTCTTATAGGTAGGAGTTTCTTTTTAAGCTACCAATGTAATCTTTATATTCTTCTATTTTTATTGATTTTTTTGGATAACTTCATCATATCTACCTTTTTTTTAGAACTTGTGAAGAAGTCAAAAAAACTCTATCAACTTTATCATATTCCTTTGATATTTCATCTTTCATTTCTAAGAAATTCTTAAGAGTTTTTCAGCATTATCTCTAGATAATATAATCTCCTCTAATAGCTCAATCCAGTCACTTAATTCTTTTTTTCCTGGATATTTACTATGTTCACATTCAATTTTATATCTCTTAGCTATACCTATTTTTTTCTATTTAATATTTCTAATAAATCTTCTTTTGGAGAATCAATAGTAACTTCACCAGTTTCTTCTTTAAGAGTTTTTTTATTTCTTTTTAATAAATTATTTACTTTTTTTAACAAGTTCAGGATCAAGCTCTTCTCTCAATGAAATTACAATCTTTTCTAAATTTTTTTATTTTGTAATTTTTGTAAGTAAATTTGTTGCAACATTTTCATCTGTAACAAGAACTTTTGATTCTTCTAAATTTATTAGTCTATATTTCCATAATTCTCCAACTAAACCATTGATAGTTAATTGCCCCCAACCATAAGGAGTTCTTAAATAGTAATCACTTATATTCTTTAATGTTATAGGAGTATCTCCTCTTTTTTTCAAGTAATTTCACTCTGTCTAATACTTCATTTATAGCTTCACAGTTTACATTGGCTTCAATATTCTTTTTTTAATATCAAACAGTATTCCATTTTTTTATTTGTGTCAAAAACATATGATAGAGTCTTTCTTATTTCAGCTTCATCATAAGGCTTTTTTTAACAAGTTTCGCTTTATGGAATCTATGATTTGCTAAAAGCTTTTAAACTTTCTTCAATTTTTCTTAGCAGCATCTTTTTGTTTTGATATCTTGCTTTTGTCCATAGATAAATACTTCAGCTTCTCCTATAATTCTTTCTAATTCATTTTTTTATTCTTCTATCTCTTATATTATTTTCTCTTTGTTTTATTTCTAATATTCTGATAATAGATTCTCTCTCATTATCTTTTTTTGCTTATTTCTAATATACGATTCTACCTTTAAAAAAATAGCTTTATTTCATTTCTATAAGTTTCATCATCATTTGGTAGTCTTATAATTAAATCACTCTCTGGTCTTGTACCTACTATAGAAACATTATCATAGTCATCAGCTCTTTCAGTAAAAAAATAGTTATAGCTAATTCTTCTCCTGCTTTTTGAAAAAAAGGTGTTTCATCAAGAGTTCTACTAAAACCATATTTATTACCAGTGTCTTCCATTATAATACTATTTTTTTGTAAATATTTCTTTAAAAAAATATGAGTCTATTTTTTTCATCTATTTTCTTAAAAATCTATATCTTCTCTTTCAATTTCTCTATTTATATCTTGTTCTTCATTTGTTAAGAAATAATAATTGTCTCCATCTTTTTGAATTAAAACTTCTCTTTCAAGTTTTTTTCTAATGCTTTTTTTATCTTCTTTTCAAGTTCTATCCTATCACAATCCATAGAATCTATCATAAAAGCTTGTTAAATTATTTAAAGTTGGTTCTATGCCATTAATCCCTTTTTAATAAGAATAAAAGTTTTAAAACTTCTAAACCAAAAGTCATCTATTCCCTTTTTCATTTCTTGCATGAATAAATGGTCTTCTTACATTGTCTTCTAAAAAAATTGTTCTATTGATTCATAGAAATAATTAAATGGCACAAGTATTCCTATATTTTTTTATCTTTTACTTTTATTCCTGCTTCTTGGAATGAACTCAATAAAGATCTTTCTCCTCTTGACATATGTTGCCCAGAATGTCCCATATTTCTAACTTTTTCAAATACTTTTTGTAGTAAGTTAAATTGGTAGGCAACAAAAGGATATGTTTCTGAGAAATCCTCAGCACTATCATATAAAGGTAATGTCATTTGTGTTTCAAAAATTTATTAAATTTTTCAATCTCAACTCTATTTTTTTATCAAATAGTTTTTCTAAATCTTCTCCTTCAATTTTTTTCTTTATAAGCAATCTTTTTTTAATAACTTCATCAATATTTCCACTTGATAATGAAAGTATAGTCTTAAATCTATCTTGAATTTTTAGAAAAGTCATTTTTTTCTATGTTCACTATTATTTAGTATAGAACCTAAATCTTGTTGCGATGTAACCCCAACCCAAACTCTACCTTTTGAATTTTTACTCCTAGAGTTTCAACTAAAGTTTGTAAGTTCAACATAAGTTTTGAATTATCTCCAATATATTGACCTATTTCATCAACTAGAAAAAAACTACTCTGTGTTTAGGGTCTTTCATCTTTAAATAGTTTTCTATTATATCTCTAAAAGCTTTCAGCATTTATAGATCTTACTATATCTCTTTCAAGCCATCTTTCAGCACTTTTCTCTAGTCATAATTTCTAATTTTTTTCTACAACATCAATAAAATCATCTGAGTGGAAATCTAAATTTCTATTTGCATCTTTCCAAGTCTTTTCCAGATTCTTCTTCAAAAAGCTTTTTTTAAATTCTTCTAATTTTCCATCTTCCCAAAGCTTTTCTTTCAAATTCTGCTATTTCTATATCATCTCTTGTAAAACCTAAATACTCATTAAATTTTTTTAAAAAAAGCAAGTGCTATACTATCTTTTATTTTTGATGTGTATCTTGATCACTTACATTATCTATATTGAATAGAATTACATCAGTTGGGATCTCAGCAGCTTTTTTTCAATATTTCCCATTAAAATTGCATCATCTATTTTTTTCTTTGAAAAAGTCAACAACTGTTTTTTTCCATCATAGGTATTGTTTTCTAAAAATATGTCCTATCATTTTTTTAGAAAATGGGATTTTCCTGAACCAAAGAAACCAGAAATCCATACTCCCATATCCTCTGTTGGAAAAATTAATTGAATCAACATATTTATCAAAAAAATTTTGTTAATCTCTCTCTAATTTCTTCTGTAACAACATATTCATTTAATTCTGTAATTATAGTTTCTTTTTTTCATTGCTATCTGCCTTTACAACTCCATTAATTTTTTTCTTTCAATATCTTTTTTTGCAAAAATATTTTTTTAATAGTTAAATTTTTCCATAATCTCCCCCTACAATATTATTTTTATTTTTATCCTTATTTTAACATATTTTTTTAGATTTTTGTTTAATATTAAAACTAAAAATTTTTATATTTTCACTTGATAAAAAAATATTATTGTAGTAGAATAAAAAAATATAGTTTGAAGATAATAAACTAAAAAAATTACTAGGCAAAAATAATTATATTAAATAAAAATATTTGGAGGTATAAAGAGATATGGGAGTTATAGGGAGGAATTTTTAATAATTATATGTTTTATTTTTTTGGAAATCACCAGAAGAAAAAAATTTAGAACTAAACTTAAAAATGTTGACAATCAAAAAAATCTCATTTTTTTCAGAGATTTCTCTCATTTTAACTGCAGGAATATATACTGTTGGTATTGATTTTCCAGCGGGAAAAATATATTTTAACTGCAAAAGAAAAATTATGGAGATGTTTTTTTACTTCTGATAATGTTAAAAAATGGAATCAATCAAACTTTAGGAGTTGGGAGATAAAAACATTGCTTCTGAATTTAATAATCTAATATTAGAAATTGGAGATACTTTTAACAATAGATGGTGAGTTAGTACTGAAGCTTTATTCTCAAAGGGTTAATTTAGTTGTAGTACCAAGAGAAGTAATGGGGCAAGAGTTAAATTTAATAGCAGGGAAATTATATTTGTGGAAAAAGATTTTATAGCAGGAACTTATGATATTGAACTTATAAAAAAATTATGGTTATATAACTATAAGAGAAAAAGAAAAATATCTCTAATATAAAAATTTAGAAAAATATTTAGGAGAAAAATATAGGAGAATTAAAGGACTTTAAAAAAATTGTTCTATTGAAATTGAAGAGAAACTAGAAATTTCTGGAGGTCTTGAAGTAAAATTAACTCCTAGTAAAAAGTACCTACCTTTATAATTAATCTTTGTTAAAAAAAATTTATTCAAAGAATAAAGGAGGCAGTTCACTATTGAGAAATTCTTAATTTTAGAATTTTTTTCTAAAAATAAAAATCATAAAAAAAGGGAGTGTTAAAGGCAAAACTACACTCCCTAAGTTTTTTTGATATTTTTCATATCCATCATAATCCAACTAGTCTTTTTGTAGGAGGTTATCCAGCTCCCGTTGGACTTCGATAGTCGTGATAAAATATAAATCGCATTCAATTCCGTTCGATATCCCTTTTATGCTTTTTAGATTTTATTAGTTAGATTATTACCAAAAAAAGCAAATTAATCTATCGAAGAAAATAATTTTACTTCAATTTCTGTTTTAGCATTTACACTATCAATTTTTTTTCAGATAAAGAATTAACTTCATTTTCTAGTTTATTAAACTTTTTCTGCTAATTCTTTTTTTGTTTAAAAACTCCATATTGAACAACTCCAACACCATTTTTCAACTGTTGTACTGTCTCTTTTTAAAAAGATATTCTAAGTCAAAAAGAATATTTCTTTTTTTAAACGAACTTCCTCTAAAAAGTGCAAATAAAGATTTATTTTCAATAAAATTTTCAGTGTTAGCAACATTTATTTCATCTTTTAGTGTTACAATATCTTGATTTATTAAGTCTAATTCAGATAAGTTTTTTTAACATTTCATCTGCTTGAGCTTGCTCAAAAAAACTTCTTTTCCATTAACTTTTAAAAGGTACTACATAACTGTCACGAATTAAGTCAAGTAGTCTTCTTTGCTTTTTTTAGATAAATTCGAAATTGTAAATATAGCTTGCTGTAATGTTAACTTCATACCAATCCCTCCTTAAGAATAAAAAAATTTCCTAGACATTTTAGTACAAAAATTAAAAAAATTACAAGCTTTTTTTTAATTTACTATAGCTTTATCTTTTTAATTTACCATCTTTATCATAATATTCCCATAAACCTACAGGTCTTCCCATTATATAAGCACCTTTTTGTACGATAAGTTCCATTAGTATTATAAAAAAAGTAATCACCATTTTTCCTTACCATCTTTATAAACAGTTTCTGTAGACTTCATTCCATTGTTTTTCATAGATGATATATTTTCCATTTAATTTACCATCTTTCCAATTTATAATAGATTTAATATTTCCATTTTTTTATAGAAGCTTATCCATTTACCATCTTGCTTTCCATTTAAATAATAAAGTCTATCTCTCCCTTCACTTACTTTACCAGTGAAAAGGAACATCAGAATCTTTAAGATAATAAAGTTTTTCAACTATTCTTAAATCTTTTTTTCTAATTTCTTGAGAATTTGAAATTGCAGAAACAGAAAAAAAGTAAAAGCAAAGGCAACTAACAATAATTTTTCTTTTCAATTTTGATACCCTCCCTAATTTTTATATTAAGTTAATCTTTTTTTAATTCTTCTTCTAAAAACATCTAACAATCTGTCAAATTCTTTTTGCAACAGAATCAAAAAGATTCTTTTCTTAGTTAAATCAACCCCAGCTAATTTTAATTGTTCCATAGGGTGATTATTTCCACCTGATTTAAGAAGAGTTAAGTATTTTTCTCTACTTTCAGGATTAGTTTTTTTCAATTTTCATATAACTTTGCTGAACTTGCAAAAAGAAGTTGCATATTGATAAACATAGAAATGGGTGATCTAAAGAAATGAGGTATTCTTGACCAAATTATCTTTTTGTAATTCATCTATTGTTATAGTATCTCCAAAAATATTTTTTTAAATAGATTATGCATAATATCACTTAAAAATATCAGGAGTAATTGCCTTATATTCTTCTATCATCTTATGTGCTTCATATTCATAGCTAGCAAAAAAAGAGTTTGTATATAGTAAGTTCCAACTATATTTCCTAATGCTTGTTCCAATAAAGCAATTTTTTTCTAAGCTGTCATCTGAGTTTTTCTAGCATATAGTCTAAAAAGTAATCTTTCATTAAAAAGTAGAAGCTACTTCAGCAACAAATATAGTGTAATCTGCTGTTGAGTAAGGTTGAGCCTCACTTGAGTGCATACTATGAAGAGTATGTCCTAATTCATGTGCTAGAGTAAATACAGCATCCATAGTTTCTTGATAGTTCAAAAGCATATATGGGTGAACATCATATATATTTATAGAGTAAGCCCCACTTCTTTTTATTTTTTTAGTTTCAAATACATCAAGCCAACCTTCGCTTATAGCTCTTTTTCATTTTTTTGCTTGATAATCTTCTCCCTAAAGGTTTAACTGAATTTAAAAACTATTTCCTTTAGCATCATCATATTTAAATACTTTGTTATAGTCAACTATGTTAATACTATTGTCATAATAATGATATTCTTTTTAATTTTAAAGCTTTCTTTCTAAGTTCTATATATCTTCTTAAAGGAGCTGTATTTTCTTGAGCTGAATTAACTAAAGAAAAAAATAAACTTCTTTTGGAATATTCTTATTTTCTAAAAGCTCTATCAAGACAAGATTCATAACTTCTTGCATTACAAGAAGCAACATTTTGTTGAATAATAGCTCTGTATATTGCTGCAAAAAGTATTTTTTTACTGTTTTCATAACTTTTATATAGTGCTTCAAAAAGCTAACTTTTCTATCTTCTTGATTTCTATTAGTAGATATAATTTTTTTGAATAAACTCCATTTGATATTGCTAATTCTTCACCTGTAGATAATTTTACAGTATTCCATTTTATATCTGATATAGAAAGTTCTCCATATATATCAGAAGATGATCCCATAAATTGAGCAAAAATGTGAAAGTAATTGTTCTTTATCTTCAGATAGGACATGCTTTCTCAATCTATACATTTCACTAAGTCCAAATCTTTCTTTTCTTCTAATTCTGGATGTTTCTTTTATCCATTCATTCATAGTTTCTTCAGGTATTTCTAACATTTCAGGAGCTATCCAAGCAGTTTCAGTGGCAAATTTTGTATAAACCATTTCTATTTCTTGCATCTTTTATTGATGTTGTTTCATCAGTAGAATCTAAATCTTTTTAACATATATGGATAAAGATAAAGTCTATCTAATAATCTTGCTATTTTTTTCCATCAATAATTCTAATTCAACAAATTTTTTTCAGAACTATTTTTTTATTTGTCCTTTATATTTAGGAACTTCTTTAGTAAGTTTTTTTCAAATTTTTTTCTAAATCACTTTCCCACATATCATAATTTTTCATAAATATCATTTAAATTCCATTTATATTTTTTTGTTCTATTGTTTTTTTCTATCTTTCATTATTAGCCTCCATTTTAAATCTAATTGTATATTAAAAATAGTATATAATGATTTTGCCTTTTATTAATAATATATATAATTTATGTTATAATAAACTATATTAATTTTTTTAATTTTAAATTACTTTTTAAAATAAATATGAAAAAAACTTGAAATATAGATAGTTTTTCAGTTATTATTTAAACATCTGATTTTTGAAAAAAATTTTTAGAAATGTGCTATTATAATGATAGTTGCTATTAAATACAAAAAGAGATTACAGGAGGAGAAATGGCTAAACAAAAAAATATTATGCTTATTTTTTTGATGATAAGCGTAATGGAATTGTGGAAAGTTGGACTGAATGTGAAAAAGATAGTAAAGGGCACAAAGGCTAGATATAAGTCTTTTATAGATAAAGCTGTTGCACAGAATTGGCTAGATAGTGGTGCAAATTATGAAAGAAAAAAATAAGCTCAACTACTCCAATAAATACTAAATTAGAAAAAGGGAATATACTTTGATTCAGGAACTGGAAGAGGAATTGGAGTTGAAGTAAGAATTACTGATGAAAAATAAAGTGAGCTTTTTTTAGAAACTTTACCAAAAAGAAACTGTCAAAAAATATTAAAAAGGTACAGAATTGGACAGTAAATGAGTATGGAAATATTTACTTAGGTGCAAATAGAACTAATAATTTTGGTGAACTTGTAGGACTTTATTTTTGCATTAGAAATTGCAAAAAAATTATAGATTGCTCTCTAATTTCTGGAGATAGTCGTTTAGTAATAGACTATTGGTCTTTAGGATATTTTCCATGAAAAATAATTTAGAGTTAGATACAATTTCTTATATAAATAAAAGTAATTGTTATGAGAAAAAGAATTTGAAAAAAATAAAGGAGTGATAAAACATATTTCTGGAGATATTAATCCAGCAGATTTAGGTTTTTCATAAATAGGAGGTTAAAAAAATTGGATGATAAGTTTGTTTTTATTTAGTGATCCACATCTGATAACAATGGGGATAGGTTTTTGGAGTCTGTTTTTTTATTAATATTTTTTTAGGCTTTTTTTACTGAACGAAAAACAAGCATTTGCAAAAAAATTATTGCAGTTCTTGTATTAGGAGTAAAAAAATTGCTGAGTTAATATACAGGTATAAATATTATGGTGAATCTGTAGCACAACTATTTACCATTACATTTATGCCCAATGGTAATAGTAATTTCGATATTTATGATGTTTTTTTCACAGTGAAGTTTTATTTCAACCAGTTTATTTTTTTGGTGTATGGGAGCATTTTTTTGCAATAATTATGCCTGATATAAAAGAAGGAATGCATGACTTTTGCTTCTCAAAAGCTTTTTTTATAACTCATTTCTTTATCTTATTTAGTGCAGCCTATGCCTTTATACATTTTAGATTTAGACCAAATAAAGCTGGTTTCATCTTATCATTTTTTTATTATTAGTAAGTTTGGCATTTGCAATGTATTTTGTTAATATTAAATTAGGAACAAATTATTTATTTGTTAATCGTCCACCATCATCAGCAGCAAAAATTGATTGATTATGTAGGACCATGGCCTTATTATTTATACTCTATTGTGGGTATATATATATTATTAAGCTTTATTTTATATTTACCATTTAAAAGAAATAAAAAAATCAAAAATATGGTAGTTGGAAAAAAATATTAATATATTTGGGAAGTTGAAATTACAACTTCCCTTTTTTTCATAAAAAAATATTTTTTTGAGATTGACAAATAAAAAGATAATATATTATTATTAGTGTAGATAATTTAGCACTCTATATAGTTAAGTGCTAATAAAAAAATCAGGAGGTAATTATAAATGAACATTAGACCTATTGGAGAAAGAGTTTTAATAAAACCAATTAAAAAAAGAAGAAAAAGACTAAGAGTGGAATTTTACTTAGTTCAAAAACTGCTCCTGCTGAAAAAAACCTAAATCAAGCAGAAGTTATTGCTTTTAGGTAAAGGAGAAAAAAATTAGAAGGAATAAAAAGTTGGAGACAAAGTAATTTTCAATAGATTCTCAGGAAATGAAATAGAAGATGGAGAAGAAAAAAATATTTAGTAGTAAATGCTGAAGATATTTTAGCAGTTATCGAATAATAGGAGGTAAAGCAAATGGCAAAAAAATTATAAATTTTAATGATGAAGCTAGAAAAAAATTAGAAACAGGAGTAAATACTCTTGCTGATGCAGTAAAAAGTTACTCTAGGACCTAGAGGAAGAAATGTTGTTCTAGAAAAAAATCTTATGGTGCTCCTTTAATTACAAAATGATGGAGTAACAATTGCAAAAAGAAATTGAATTAGAAGATCCTTTTTGAAAAATATGGGAGCAGCTTTAGTTAAAGAAGTTGCAATTAAATCAAATGATGTTGCAGGAGATGGTACAACAACTGCAACAATTTTAGCACAAGCTATTGTTAAAGAAGGATTAAAAAAATGCTAAGTGCTGGAGCAAACCCTATTTTCTTAAAGAAAGGAATAGAACTTGCTGCCAAAAGAAGCTATTGAAGTTTTAAAAAGATAAAGGCTAAAAAAAGATTGAATCTAATGAAGAAATATCTCAAGTTGCATCAATTTCAGCTGGAGATGAAGAAATAGGAAAATTAATAGCACAAGCTATGGAAAAAAGTTGGAGAAACAGGAGTTATAACAGTTGAAGAAGCAAAAATCTTTAGAAACAACTTTAGAAACTGTTGAAGGGAATGCAATTTGATAAAGGATATGTTTCTCCATATATGGTAACAGATTCTGAAAGAATGACAGCTGAATTAGATAATCCATTAATCTTATTAACAGATAAAAAAAGATTAGTTCTATGAAAGAACTTTTTACCTTTGTTAGAACAAACAGTTCAAATGTCTAAACCTGTTTTTAATAGTTGCTGATGATATAGAAGGAGAAGCTCTAACTACCCTTGTTATAAATAAATTAAGAGGAACTTTAAATGTTGTTGCAGTTAAAGCACCTGCTTTTGGAGATAGAAGAAAAGCTATTCTTGAAGATATAGCTATACTAACAGGTGGAGAAGTTATATCTGAAGAAAAAAAGGAATGAAGTTAGAAGAAGCTTCTATTGAACAATTGGGAAGAGCTAAAACTGTTAAAGTTACAAAAAGATTTAACTGTAATTGTTGATGGTGCTGGAGAGCAAAAAGATATATCTGCTAGAGTTAATCTAATAAAGAGTCAAATAGAAGAAACTACTTCTGATTATGATAAAGAAAAAAATTACAAGAAAGATTAGCAAAATTATCTGGAGGAGTTGCTGTTATAAAAAGTTGGAGCTGCTACAGAAGTTGAAATGAAAGATAAGAAATTAAGAATAGAAGATGCTTTAAATGCGACAAGAGCTGCTGTTGAAGAAGGAATAGTTGCAGGTGGAGGAACAATTCTATTAGATATAATTGATTCTATGAAAGAATTCAATGAAACTGGTGAAATTGCTATGGGTATTGAAATTGTAAAAAGAGCCTTAGAAGCTCCCTATTAAACAAATAGCAGAAAACTGTGGATTAAAATGGTGGTGTAGTTTTTAGAAAAAGTAAGAATGTCACCTAAAGGTTTTTGGATTTGATGCTAAAAATGAAAAAAATATGTTAATATGATAGAATCTGGAATTATAGATCCTGCAAAAGTTACGAGAGCTGCAATACAAAAATTCTACTTCTGTTGCTTCATTACTTTTTAACTACAGAAGTTGTTATAGCACATAAAAAAAGAAGAAGAAAAAAAGCTTCAATGGGTGCTGGTGGAATGATGCCAGGAATGATGTAAAAATAAAAAAGGAGAAAAATTATGTCAAATAAATTAGTTAATTTAAAAACCAGAAAGAGTATTTTTACTATTTTTGAAGAATTATCAAAAAATTCCAAGAGAATCAGGAAATGAAAAAAAGCTGTTAGTGACTTTCTAGTAGATACAGCTAAAAAAACTTGGTTTAGAAGTATATCAAGATAAAATGAATAATATAGTAATAAAAAAAGCAGCAAGTAAAAAAATTATGAAAAACTCTCCTGGAGTAATACTTCAAGGTCATATGGATATGGTTTGTGAAAAAAAGATTTAGATTCTAACCATAATTTTTAAAAACAGATGGAATTGATTTAATAGTAGATGGAAATTATTTAAGAGCTAATAAAACTACTCTTGGAGCTGATAATGGAATAGCTGTTGCTATGGGACTAGCTGTTCTTGAAGATAACACTATAGAACATCCTCAAATTGAATTACTTGTTACTGTAGAAGAAGAAACAACAATGGGAGGAGCTCTTGGACTAGAAGATAATATTTTAACAGGAAAAAAATGTTAATTAATATTGATTCAGAAGAAGAGGCATGGGTAACTGTTGGTAGTGCTGGTGGAAGAACTATAAGAGCAATATTTGATGATAAGAAAGAAAAAAACTTAATATCACTAATCCAGAATTCTTTAGATTAGAAGTTAAAAAAATCTATTTGGAGGACATTCAGGAGCAGAAATTCATAAGAATAGATTAAATGCAAATAAAGTTATCAATGAATTAATAATACAATTAAAGAAAGAATTCGATATAAGATTATGTGATATTAAAGGTGGAACTAAAGATAATGCCATCCCTAGAGAATGCTATTTTTGATATAGCTATTGATAAGGATGCTTCAGAAAGTTTTACTCTTAAAGTGAAAGAAGTTTTTTTGAAAAACTTTAAAAAAACAAATATAAAGCTCAAGATGAAAAATATAACTTTTTGAAATAACTAAACTTGAAAAATAGTTCTAATGAATCTTTCTCTAATGATGTATTTGAGAGACTTTTTATCTCTAATAAATACTTTACCTACAGGAGTAAATACTTGGTTAAAAAGAATATCCTGATATAGTTGAAAGTTCTGATAATCTAGCAATAGTTAAACTTATAGATGATAAAATAACTATTATTACTTCTTTAAGAAGTTCTGAACCTAGTGTTTTTAGATAGCTTAGAAGAAAAAAATAGTAAATATTATAAAAGAACATAAAGTAAATTATGAAGTTGGTGAAGGATATCCTGAATGGAGATTTAGACCAGTATCTCACTTAAGAGATACAGCTGTAAAAACTTATAAAGATTTATTTAATGAAGATATGCAAGTAACAGTTATTCATGCTGGACTTGAATGTGGAGCAATTTCTACTCATTATCCTGACTTAGATATGATTTCAATAGGACCTAACATTTATGATGTACATACTCCTAAAGAAAAAAATGGAGATAGCTTCTGTTGAAAAAAATATTATAAGTACTTAGTTGAACTATTAAAAAAACTTAAAATAAAATGCTAAAAGGGGTTAAATTTAACCCCTTTTTTTAGTATCTTAAATATTTAAATTTGTACTTTTTCCATTTTTTTATTTTCTACTTCTTCTGAGTATCTAGCAAGTACAAACATTAAGTCTGATAATCTATTTACATATTTTTTTGAATTAGTGGATTTAAGTCTTCTTGTGCTGCAAGAGAAACTATTCTTCTTTCAGCTCTTCTCACTACAGTTCTAGCTACATGGAAATGAGCAGCAACTTCATCATCACCAGGTAAAAATAAAAATGTGTTAATGGAGGTAATTTTTTTGATTGTATTCATCAATATATTCTTCCAATAACTTTATATCTTCCTCTTTGATTTGATCCTTCATCATTTCTTTTACCTTTATCATCACTAGCTAAGAAACCACCTAGAACCAATAGTTTATTTTTGAATTTCTTTTTAATCTTTCTTTTTATAACTTTATTTTTTTGTATAATATCTTGCAAGGTCTATAAAAGAAGAAGTTTCATCTATGCAACCATAAGATTCAACTTTTTAAACTATCTTTTCTTGCTGCACTTCCACCAAGTAAATCAGTTTCTCCTTTATCTCCTCTCTTTGTATATACTTTTGTTATATTTACATATTTTTTTCTTCCATATTTCCTCCAAACTAGAATGGGAATTCATCATCAGTCACAGGTGCACTCTCTATACTATCATCTCCAGAATGAAATTCTTCAAAATTAGAAGTTTCCATAACCGTATTACTAGGAGCTTTGTAATCATTTCCTCCTGCATTTTGCATTTGCTTTCGCTTCCCCAAACTCTACATTTTCTGCAATAACAACATAAGTAGTTAGTTTTTTTACCTTCTGACTCATATTGATTCATTTGTAAACTTCCTTTAAGTAAGATTTTTTTCTTCCTTTTCTAAAAATATTCTCCTATAAACTCAGCTGTCTTTCCAAAAAGCCACACAGTTTATAAAATCAGCTGTTTGAGAATCAGTTGAAGTTTGAAAAGGTCTATCAACTGCTATTGAAAAATCTTGAGTATGCCTTCCCACTTTGTCCAAACTTTAATTCAGGGTCTCTCACAAGTCTTCCATTTAAAAACAACTAAATTCATATTAATCTCCTTTCTGATATAAAATGTTATATATTTATTCTAAAGTTATTTTTACGAATATGTCAACCTTTTTTTATTCAATATTCATAATATTTAAAAATTTCTTTTTTTGTAAAAATAATCTTTGAACATCTATATCTTCATTTAGGATTAATTTCAATTTTTTTATCTCTTTTATAATTTCTCCTGGTTTTATTAGCTAAGATATATATTCTATCACTTAAGAATATAGCTTCTTCAATATCATGAGTTATAAGTAAAGTTGTTAAGTTAAACTCGTTTTTTTAGATTTGAGATACCATTTATGTAGCTCTTTTTTTAGTTATAGCATCAAGAGCTGAAAAAAAGCTTCATCTAAAAAGAAAAATATTCCTTTTAAACATATAAGTTCTAATAAGTGCAACTCTTTGTCTCATTCCTCCACTTAACTGTTTAGGATACTTATCAGCATATTTTTTTCTAAATTGAATTGTTTTTAAAAATTTTTTTCTTCCTTCTTCAAGTGCAACTTTTTTTATCTATTTTTTTGCTATAATTAGAGGTAAAATTACATTATTAATTATTGTTTTATGCTCAAAAAAAGTAAATCTTTTTGTAACATATATGCAACCTTACCTATATAATCATCACTTCCATCGATAGTGATTTCACCACTTTGTTTTTTTAAAACGCCAGCAATAAGATTGAAAAAGAGTAGATTTTCCAACGCCACTACTACCTACTATAGCAACCATTTCATTTTTCTTTAACATAAATATTTATATCTTTTTAGAATATGGTTATCTCCAAAAAGAATAAGATAAATTTTTTTAATTTCTAATGTTTTTCTTCATTTTTTTGTCCTTTATTCTAAATAATCATTTGAGAAAACCTGTATTTTCTGGAATAGGATTTTTAGTTAATCCTTTTTCATTTAACCAATTATAGAAAGCATTCCAACGAGCTGGATCTATATATCCCCATTTATCTTTGTCAGTTGCATATTGACTAGCTAGATATTTTTTTGAGATTCTATTATCATAGCTTTTTTTATTTTCAAGTTCAGGAGCATATTTTATTAAAATTTCAGCTGCTTCTTCTGGATGCTCTATAGCATATTGATAACCTTTTTTTAATAGCTCTTAGTATCTTTTATAGCCTCTTCCTTATTATCCTTTAAATAATCGTTATTAGCTATTATAACAGGCGAATAAAAAAATTTAACTCAGGTGCATAGTCTTTGTAGTAGAAGAAATTTGTTTCTATATTTAAACTATCTCCCATAATTTTTATCCCAAGCATAATATACAGGAGCTGCATCAAAAACTCCATTTGATAGAGGAGTTATTGAGTTATCATCAGTATTAGGAACAAGTTCAACTTTTGAGTAATCTCCACCATCTTTTTCCATTATAAATTGTAACATATTAAGTTCTATAGGAATATCCCAAGTTCCCATACTTATGTCCTGCTAATTCTTTTTGGACTATTGATATTTAAGTTTTTTTATTAGTTATTATTCCAGAAGTATTATTTTCTATGATAGCAGCTATAGCAGTTATAGGAGCTCCTTTTTGCTAATTTAGAAGCCATATAATCTTGGAAATATACTCCCATAGGTGCTTTATTATTAATAATTAAATCTGATGTACTTTCATTTGCAGGTTGCTTTTATATCTAAGTCTATTCCTTCTTCAGCAAAAATATCCTTTTTCCTTAGCAACAAAAAAAGTCCAGTGTGATTAGTGTTAGGTACCCAGTCAAGTAAGAAATCAACTTTTTTTAATTCAACAGGAGCTTCTGTCTTAGCTTCTTCTTTTCTTTTCTCCACAGGCAGCTAACATAAAAAAATTGTAAAAAAATTCCAAATAACAAATACTTAATCTTTTTCATTTTCTTCCTCCTCTAAATATTTCCATTTTATAAATTTCTTTTCACTTCTTTTTAACAAGTTCCATACTAATTAAACTAATAGCTGATACTAAAATTATTATTGCAAACATGGTGTCATAATCAAAAGGCTTTTTTTAGCTCTTATCATAAATACTCCAAGTCCTTCAAAACCTCCAAGCCACTCTGATACAACAGCTGAAATAAAAGCATATGAAACACTGACTCTTAATCCAGCATAGAAAGTAAGTTAAAGCAGTTGGAATTTTTTTAAATGGTAAAGAATTTGCCACCTACTTGCATTCATAAGCTTTTAATAACTGTATGGCATCTTTATCACAATGTCTAAAAACCATCAAGTATGCTTATGATAATAGGAAAGGTGGTATTTATAACTATCAAAACAATTTTTTTGGGTGTCATATCATAACCAAGCCAAAGTACTAAGATAGGTGCTAAAAGCTATGGTTGGTATAGTCTGTGTAAATATCAATAAAGGATAGATTATCTTATTAATCATTTCAAAGCTATCCATAATAATTGCTAAAAAGACAGGCAAAGAAAATTCCCAAGGCGAGTCCTATAAGAGCTTCAAGCATAGTAATTTTAAAATGAAATAAAAATAGTGCTCTATCTCTCACAAAAGCATTAGCAATTTCCAATGGGGTTGGAAAAGATAAATTTTGGAAGCAAGCCTAGATTTCCACAAACTTGCCAAACAGTTATTAAAAATTATAATGCTAATAAAACTTATGTTTCTGTTTAAAAAAATTTTTTTCATATTTCCTCTTTTCTATAATAAAAAAACTTTCTCAGGATAGGCCAAGAAAGTTGATTATTAAAGTGGTACTCCCTTCGTTGGCATTATCCAAATCAGGTACTATGGGTTTAAGAAAAAAGGTTCTCATCTCAGCCTTAAGCTCCCCAGTACATATATTGTTATATAAATAATTCAGCTATCATACATCTAGCAGATCCTCCACCATATTTTTTTCAATAGTGTGTACATCTACTGGAAGAATAACATCATATTTTTTTCTATTATACTTTTTTTTGTTCATCAGTCAAAACAGAATAAGCTGTTGCTGACATAACACAAACATTAACTCCTTCATTATTAACAAGTTCAATTGCATTTCCTAAAAAAACTTTCTCAACTTGTTTGTTTCACTTATGTATACTATTTCTTTTTTTATCTTTTTTTCTAGTTCATTTATAACAGCTGCTCTTTCTTCTAAGTTATCTATACTATCAGCACATAAAAATAGCATAATTTTTCTCCCATAGCCATCATAACATTAGTATGATATATAGCTTTTTCTTTCTTCATTAATTGTTTGATATGAATGGAAAGCTATTTTTTTATAGCCTGCATCTTCACAGAAAATATCTAAAAGCTTTTTCATCTGCTCTTTGAGATAAAGAACAATATGCTTTTTTTATTCTTTCTATCTAATACTAAAGCTCCAGTTCCTTCAAGAAAAAAATATTTTCTTTTTCAAGTGAAGAATAATCGACTACATTTAAGTTATCTACATTATCAAAAAAATTCATATATTCTATCTGTTCTTTCAAGTCTTCTATTTTCTGCAAACATAGGATATAGAACAACAGTATTAGAATAATGTGTTGAAAAACCAATTGTTTGGAAATATACTATCAGGTGTATGAGGTTCTTTTTGTATCTTGTATAACTTTAACATCTATACCTATATTTTTTTAGTTTTTTTCTACCATTTTATCAAATTCAATTAAAAGCACTATTTTGAATTTCTTGTACTGTCTTATTATCTCTTTTTTTGATAATAATTATTTACTGCTGTTTCTTCATTAAAAAGCAAACAAAGCAGGTCTTACCATTAAAAATTTTTATTTGTTATATTTTTTTCATAAAGAACCTCCATAGTCTTTTTGATTTTTATTTTTTTCTTCAACATAACCCATTTCTTTTTAAAAAATGGTTTTTTTCTTTTCTCCAGTCATCTTTTAACTTTTTACCCAAAGACCTAAATATTTTTTTTCACCAAGTAAATCTTCTATTTCTTGTCTTGCTTCCATTCCTATATCTTTTTAACATTTTTTTCCATTTTTTTCCAATAATAATACCCTTTTTGAGAATCTCTTTCAACATAGATATTTATATTGAACTTATCTTTTTTTACCTTCATTTTCTTTCTACATCAATTATTTCAACTGCAACAGAATGAGGAATTTCATCTCTAGTTTTCAATAGGATTTTTTTCTCTGACAATTTCTGTTATTATTCTATAAGTTGACATGTCTGTGTACATATCATCAGGATAGTATTTAACCCTTCTTCTAAATAAGGATCTAAAGCTTCTAGTAGTTGAGCAATTCCAAAAGAATACATAGCTGAAGCAAAAAAATTATCTTATCAAATTTTCCCTAATTTTTTTCTTCTATTTCTTTTTAATTTTTTTTCTTCTTTTTTTGTTCATCACTTATCAAGTCAACTTTATTTACAAGTAAAATTTTTAGGTTTGTTTGAATTCTCATTTATTCTATCCATAACAAACATATCTCCAGTACCTATTGTCTTTGAAGCATCAATTAAAAAAAGTATAATGTCTACATCTTTTTAAAAATATTGACTGCTATATTAGTCATATATTCACCCAAAAAGGTGTTGTGGCTTTATGTATTCCTGGAGTATCAATAAAAAAATATTGATTATCCTTAACATTTAAAAATACCTTTTATATTATCTCTTGTTGTTCCTGCTTTTATCTGATACAATAGCAACTTTTTTTCAGCTACCATTTTATTTATTAAAGTTGATTTTCCCAACATTAGGTCTACCTACAATAGCTATAAATCCTGCTTTCATTAATTATCTCCTATTCCTATTTTTAAAAATAGATCTCTCTTATTTTTTTATTTATTTCTTCTTCATCTTCTTGAAGACAGTTTTTTTAAAGTTTTAAAAATCTAAATTGTATCTTTTTAAATCTGAAATTAAACTTGATTTTTTTATATGAGCCAAATAGATATCTTTTTTTCTATGGCATATTTTCTCATAATATTCTTTTCAATTCCTTTAGATATTTCAGTACTTATTTCATAAGTAACTATCTTAGAATTTCTAAAAAAACTATGATTTTTTTCAAAAATTATATTTAAGCAAATCTTTAATTTCAATTTCAAAGATATTGATAAGACTTATCTTAGCTTCTGCTATCATTCTTGAAATTAGCTTCAATCTAACTTCATTAAAAATTATCTGAGAGAGAGTTTATATAAAGCTTCGTATTCATTTTTTTAAATACTTTCTGTTCTATTCTCTTTAGATACTTTATCATTTGTTTTTTTGTAAGTTTGTATTTCAAAAATTTTTATCTATATATCTATTTTTTTAAAAAGAAATTTATAAAAAGTTTCTAATTGTGCTATATTTTCTTTTAAAAACTAGCCACACTATATTTATCTTCTATTTCTTTAAAAATACTCAATAAATAAGTCCTCATTTGAATTAAATATATCTTTTTCTTTATTCTCTAAAAAAAGAAAGATATTCATTTATATCCAGCTTATAAGCTTCTACACTAGATTGTAATAAATTTTTTTAATTACTAAATTTTCTATGTATTTTTCTAAAAATATCCACATTAGCCCTCATTTAACATTTTATTAGCAATTTCTAAAACTTCGTCATTTATCTTTTTCTCCCACTAACATTCTTCCTATTTCTTTTTATTCTTTCATTGGCAGATAATTTTTTTAACTCTACTTATAGTTTTAGAATTCTCTACATATTTTTTTCTATATAGAATTGTTGACTTGCTTTAGAAGCTATAACAGGAGAGTGGGTAATAGAAATAATTTGAGTACTATCTCCAATTTCCTTAAGTTTTAAAGCAATTTTTTTCTAACTGTTTCTCCACCAATACCTGTATCAATTTCATCAAAAAAATTAAAAATTGGAATATTATCAACCTTAGAGAAAAATAACTTTAAGTGCTAACATAACACGACTGACTTCTCCACCAGATGCTATTTTATTTAAAGGTTTTTAATTCTTGACCAACATTAGTTGAGATAAAAAAATTCAATTTCATCATAACCATCATTAGTCATTCTATCAATTTTATTCATCTGTACCTTTAATTTTTGCATCTTCCATATTTAAAAAAACTTTTAATTCATTCAATAATTCATCTTCTATTTTTTTAAAGCAATTTCTTTTCTTGACTCTGAAAGCTTTTTCAGCCAACTTATCATATTCAGCTTTAATTTTTGTCTAGCTCTTTTTGTAATTCTCTAGTTTTAAAAATCTCCACTATTCATATCTGATAATTTCTCTTTTAAATCTTCTCTGTATTCAATAAGTTCTGATAGAGTTCTTTTATACTTTTCTTTTTATTCTTTTTAAAAGTATTCATTCTTCCAGCAATCTTATCTAAATCACTTTCAGTAACTTCTATATTTTTTTAGAAATATCTTCAATTTCTCCAACACAATCTTCTAGCTCATAATAAGCATTTTCCATTCTCTTAGCTAATTCTAAATATCTTTCATCATATTTTCCCTAGATATTCTATATTTCTTATAGATTCAAGAATAAAACCTAAAAGCTGAATCATCATCATATTTTTAAATATTCTAAGCTTTTCATGAACCTTTTTTCTTATTTTTCTCTGCATTGAATACTTTCTTATATTCAGCCTCTAAAAATTTCATCTTCCCCATCTTTTTAATTTTAATTTTTCAATTTCTTCAAGTTGATATTCATAAAATTCTTTTTTTCTCTAAAAGTTTCTTTTTTTATCACTTTCTATCTTTTCAATTTTTAGATTTAATTTCTCTATGTTGAGATAGTAAACTTGATAATTTTTTTCTTTAATTTCTTTATCTTCTTTAGATAAAAAAAGCTATCTAGAAGTTTTATATGATTATTTCTATTTAATAACATTTGGTGAGAATGTTGTCCAACTATATCCACAAGAGTTGAAGCAATCTCTTTTTAAATCTGCTAAAGTTATTCTAACATTATTTACAAAGGCTCTAGCTTTTCCATTTCTATTATAATATCTTCTTATTATAATTTCATCACCATCAGTATCTATACCCATGGCCTCTAATTTTTTTCTTTTTGTTCTTCATCAACATCAAAAAAACACCTTGTGCTACAAGATTTTCTTCTCCATCTCTAATCATATCAACGCTGGCTTTTTTTCACCTATAAGTAAGTTGATACCACTTAGGATTATTGATTTCCCTGCACCAGTTTCTCCAGTTAAAACTATAAAAACCTTTTTCAAACTCAATATCTAATTCATCTATAATAGCTAAATTTTTCAATCTTTTAGTTCTCTTAGCATAAATTTTCTCCCCATTTAAGTTTTTTTCTCTTAAAAACATCATAATAATTTCTTGATTCAGGGTATAACTATTTTTTTCAAACTTTCCTTTTGAATAAAATATTTCTACTTTTTCTTCTAATTTTATTGTTTTATGAGTATGTCCATCTATGTTAACTAAACCAAGCTTACTAGGTTCTGAAAGAGTTAAAACTAGCTTTACATCTCCTGATAAAATTATAGGTCTTGTATTTAGGTTATGCGGAGCTATTGGAGTTATAACAAATAACTTCTGCTCAGGGAGTAACTATTGGTCCACCAGCTGAAAGCGAGTATGCAGTTGAGCCAGTAGGAGTCGAAATAATAACTCCATCTCCTTTAAATTTTCCTAAAAAAATTTGTCATCTACATAGATTTCAGAGGCTACTATATTTCCTTTTTATAGTATCTCTTGTTAAGAATACTTCATTTAAAGCTTTATATCTTCTATTTCCTATATTCACCATAAAGAAAAAAATCTTTCTTCTATACTGACTTTATTTTTTTAAAAATATTTTCAAAGATTTCTTTTATACTTATCTTTTTCTAATTTCTGTTAAATAACCTAGAGTTCCTGAATTTATAGCAATAATCTTAGCTTTCTTATTCTTTATATTTCTAAAAAGCTCTAAGTAAAGTTCCATCTCCACCTATAGTAACTATATAACTTGCCTTATGTAAATTTTTCTTCATCCAGTATTTCAAACTCTTTTTTTATTTTTTTAAAAAAATTCTAAAAGTTCTTTGTATATATTTATAGCACTTTCTTTTTCACTGTTGTAAATAATACTTAATTTTATCATTTCCCTTAATCCTTAAAATGTTGGTAATGGGTCTATTGCCCTTAAATTTCGCTCTCAATTCATAGTATAGATTAGGCTCTTTTTTTCACTAGATAGTCCTAGAACTCCTATTGTTTGTCCAGCACTTACTTTTGAATTGTATCCAACCTTTATTGCTAGTAAGTTTCCATATACTCCTATCATTCCTCCACCATAATCTATCATAACAACCTTTCCCTAGTCCTTCAAAGTTGCTAGCATAGATAACAGTTCCTGCTTTTGCAGCTACTATAGGATTTCCTACTTTACCTCTAATTTCTATACCATTACTTTCTACAACTCCTGCTTTCTTTTGTCCAAAAGTAAACTACTATTTGACCATTTAAAGGTTTAATAGTCTTTCCTATTCTCTTTGTATGCTTCAGGATTACTAATTTTTTTGCATATCCACTGTTGTAGCTGCTTTTTATTTCCCTAAGCTCTTGCTTTTTCTTCTTCTCTTATTTTTTTCTATTTCTCTTTTTCTTCCAATTCAATATCACTTGTATCAACTACAATTGGTACTTCAACTGGCTTTAGTTTGGTGTTTTTAGGTTTATTTTCAGAAGGTTTAGCACTATTTTTTTCTTAGCTTCAGCTTCTTTAGTAGCTTTCTCTCTTGCTGCTTTCTCACGAGCAGCCTTTTCTCTTGCTGCTTTCTCACGAATTGCTTTTTTTCTCTTTCTGCTCTTTCACGAGCAGCTTTTTCTCTTTGCTGCTTTCTCACGAGCAGCTTTTTCTTTAGCAGCCTTTTTCAGCAGCTTTTCTAGCATTTTCTATTATTATTCTTTCAATTTCTTTAGAAATTCTTTTGTTTTTTTCTTTCTTTAATTTTTTTCAATAGAAGTTTGATGTCCCTTTTCTTTCTCTACTTGCAATTTTTTTCTTTTTAATTTTTTTTTGTTCTTCTTTTTTTAGCATCCATTCTTCTAGCATTTTCTTTTTAATTGATTTTCAAGTTTATCCAACTTAGTTTTTTTCAGCTTCAATTTTATCTTGATTTTCTTTTTATATTACCTGTAACCTTTTCTATATAGCCCATTCTTTGTAAGTCACCATAAAGAACTTCTCTATAGTTTTTTTCATAAGAACAACTTTTTTTCTGGAAGATCCCTACGATGTACTTTTTTACTATATTTATCCCAAGCAATTATCTTAGCAATAAATTCAGATTCTTTTCCTATCATGCTCATCTACAGAAATTTCAAGGTTTTTTTCTACCATAGTCTATATTTTTTTCTTAACTACAGTAATTTCCTCTTCTATTTCTTTTCTTTTCTTCTGCCATTTTTTTCAATTTCAACTTCTGTATCTTTTTATCTTTTTTTCAATTTGAGAAGTTTCTGTATCTATAGCCTTTTATTCTTGTATTCTTTTTGTTCAATTTCCTGATCTATATTCTTTATTCTTTTTATTCATATCTTTTTACAGTTGCCGAATTAACATTGGCTGATATAAGAAAGAATAAGAATAATTTATTAAATGTCGTCATCTTCAAATTCATCATAAAATTCATCCTTCTTATCTTCAGTTTCTTCTTCATAAAAATTCATAGTCTAGGTCATCATCTTTTTTTCTTCTTCATATTCTATTCTTCCAAGATTAGCTGGAATTAACCATACTAAGAAATTTAAAAATTGCTATTGCACCTATATGCCATAAAAAAATATTTCTCTTAAAGATAACAATGATGAATCAAAAATTTGCATTTGTTACATATTTTCTAAAGAAAACATAAATATTAAAAGAATATTAAAGTAGCTACCACACTTGCCATTGAAAAAAAGGGAATCAAATTTTTTTAAATTTAGATTCTTTAATATTTTCTGCATAATCTAGACCTGTATTTGCATTATTTAAAAAAATTCAATTGCTACTCCTAAGTTAAATATAACTATAGTTACAAGAGCTATTAAAAAAATGAAAAAAATAGCACTACCTATTTGAGCAATACGAATTATATCACTTTGTTCTTGAGATTGTTTTTAAATAAGGTTCATCTTTATAAACCTCTTTTAACTTCTTCTCTGGCTTTCAATTATTTCTTGAACCCCATTCATCAGTTCAGCACTCTTTACAGATACTATTAAAGAGTCTGTAAGTGGATTACTTGCTTCAGGTATTGAGATGTTAAGTTCATTTTGTAAATTTTTAAAAGCTTTCAGATTTATCCATAAATCTAACTGAACGAACTCCCATCTATAGTCAATATATTTTTTTCTATTTCATTTCTTTTTTTCTTCATCAAGATTATTTTTGTAAGTCAACTATTATAAATGAATTAATCAAAGTTTCTTTAGATACTTTTTTTTAAGTTCAGTGAAAAAAACTTATAAAAAAATATTTAAAGAGACAATTGTAATAACTATAATGTAAAAAAACCCTATTCTTTAATCTATTTATATATGGGATATCCTTTTAATCCATAACCAAATAACTTATACATAACTAACTCCTTCTTATTTATAAAAATTTACTCTACCTTGTATTGTAACATATATTTTAATTTTTTTATAAATAAAAAAACCTTTTAAATTTATATTTAAAAATATAAATCTAAAAAGGTTTTTCATTATGCTAGCATTTTTTTCAAAAATCTAAATTTATTAGTTACCAGCTCTTAAAGCTTGAATTTTTTTTCGAAATCAGAAATGACTTGTTTTTTTGTTGTTCCATTTCAGCTTCTAATTTCTTTAAAAGCATCTTCATATTTTGAAGCTAAATCTTGATATTGAGATTTATAGAATCTTGTGTTAGCTTCAGCTTGAAGTCTTTGAGCTCTTTGAGATAGTTCATTGTAAACTTGTTCATTTTGAGCTAATGCTTGTCTAGCAGCGTCAGCTTGTGCTCTTTCTTCATTGAATCTTGCTTCTTCTTGAGATGCTAAGTTTTGGTATTCAGCATCTAAAAGCTTGTAATTCTCCTACTAAAGTCAGCTGTGTTTGCTGCGAATGCAGATGCAGATACTGCTAATACTGCTAATAATAAAAAAATTTTTTTCATTTGTGGTACCTCCCAAATTAAATTATAATAAATTATCCTTACATTGATAATTATACATAAAATTTTTAAAAAAATTACAATATTTTTTTAATATCTCTTAAATTATTTTTAAATTTAAATTATTTTTTTCTTGATTTTTCTTCTTTAGTTTCATTAGTTTCAAGGGTAACTTTTTTTCATTAGCTATATCTGCTATTAATTGATTATAAGCTTGTCCAAATAGATTTCTTTTTAACATCATTTAATATAGTTTCTTTAGCTTCTTCAAAAAGTAGCTTGTCTTTTATCTTCTTTATCTTTTAGATAAACTATATGGAAATCCTTCTTGTACTGGAACTAAAGTTTGTTAAAATTACATCTTTTTCTATCTTCATTAAAAATTTCTTCAGCTATAGCTGGATGAATATCAGTTATAAATATAAAAGTTATCATCAACATTTTTTTGTGTTGCATCTGTTTTTTTCATCATTTTTTTTCTTTAATTTCATTAAAGTTTGCTACAGTAACTTCTTTTTAATAATTTTTTTCTGCCTTATCTTGTTCTCTTTACAAAGATAGTATCTAGTTTAACCTTTTTCAGGAAATGTATAAAAATTCCTTGTTTTTCATCATAGATTTTCTTTAAAAACTTCATCTTCAATTTTAGTTCCTTCTACAACTTTAGCGGCTTCTCTTTCTAAGAAATATCTTATAAAAAGAGTTTCTGTTTGTAAATTGATTTGTTCAATTTCAAAACTAGAATATTCTGCCTCCTTTAGCTTTTTTTTAATAGAATATTATGTAATACTTTATCGTCTTCCATAATCCCCTCCAAATTTTTATTATTTTATTAGATTATATCCTATGCTATCATATTTTTGATTTTTTTCAAGATAATCTATTTATTTTCAGAACTTTTTATTTTTTTGGATTATTTTTTTATACATAATTTGTATATTTTTTTATCAAAAATATTTTTTTTTAAAAAAATCAATTGAATTTTTATATTAAATCATAGTAAACTTATGTAAAGTATTAATTTATATATTTTAATTTATTAATACATATAAAAAAATAAATTTTTTTATTTATACTATAATTTGGTTTACAAAAAAATTTTAAATAGATAAATGAAAGGTGGTTTTTAATTAATGGATGCTTGGAGAGGTTTTTAAAAAGTGGTGATTGGCAAAATAATATCAATGTAAGTGATTTTTATTAAACATAACTACACAGAGTATACAGGTGACGAAGCCTTCTTAGAAGGACCAACTGAAAATACTAAAAAAACTTTGGGATATTTTTAAGTGGAATGTTAAAAAAATTGAAAGAGAAAAAAAGGGAATCTATGATGCTGAAACTAAAAATTCCTTCAAAAAAATCGATGCTTATGGAGCAGGATATATTGATAAGGATTTAGAAACAATAGTAGGGCTACAAACAGATGCTCCTTTTAAAAAAGAGCTATATTCCCAAATGGTGGATTAAGAATGGTTGAAAAATTCTTTAGAAGCTTTTTGGATATAAATTAGATCCAACTACTAAAAGAAATCTATGAAAAAAATATAGAAAAAAAGTCACAATGCTGGAGTTTTTCTCTGCTTATACACCTGCAATTAAAGCTGCAAGACATACAGGAATCATAACTGGTCTTCCTGATGCTTACGGAAGAGGAAGAATCATAGGAGACTACAGAAGAGTTGCTCTTTATGGAGTAGATAGACTTATAGCAGAAAGAAAAAAAGAGAATTTGATGCTTATGATCCTGCTGAAATGACAGAAGATGTTATTAGAGATAGAGAAGAAATGTTTGAACAATTAGAAGCATTAAAAAGCTTTAAAGAGAATGGCTGCGGCATATGGTTTTTGATATTGGAAGACCTGCTGAAACTGCTCAAGAAGCTGTCCAATGGACTTATTTTTGGTTACTTAGGAGCTATTAAAGACCAAAATGGAGCTGCAATGAGTTTAGGGAAAAAAACAGCTGGTTTCTTAGATGTATATATAGAAAGAGATTTAAAAAGAAGGAAGAATTACTGAAAGAGATGCACAAGAATTTATAGATCACTTCATCATGAAACTTAGAATCGTTAGATTCTTAAGAACTCCTGAATATGATCAATTATTCTCTGGAGATCCAGTATGGGTTACTGAATCAATCGGTGGAATGAACAACGAAGGAAATTCTTGGGTAACTAAAAAAATGCTTTCAGATACTTAAATACATTATATAACTTAGGAACTGCTCCTGAACCAAACTTAACAATTTTATGGAGTGAAAAGATTACCAGAAAAACTGGAAAAAGATTCTGTTCTAAAGTTTCAATAGATACTTCTTCATTACAATATGAAAAATGATGATATTATGAGACCTCAATTTGGAGAAGACTATGGAATAGCTTGTTGTGTATCTCCTATGGCTATCGGAAAAACAAATGCAATTCTTCGGAGCAAGAGCTAACTTACCTAAAGCATTACTATATGCTATAAATGGTGGTAAAGATGAATTAAAGAAAGAACAAGTTACACCAGTTGGAGAATTTGAAAAAAATTACTTCTGAATACTTAGATTTTTGATGAAGTTTGGGAAAAAAATATGACAAAATGTTAACTTGGTTAGCTTCTACTTATGTAAAAAGCATTAAATATAATCCACTATATGCATGATAAATATTCTTATGAAGCATTAGAAATGGCTTTACACTCATTAGATATTAAGAGAACTGAAGCATGTGGAATAGCTGGACTTTCAATAGTTGCTGACTCACTAGCTGCTATTAAATATGGTAAAGTAAGAGTAATAAGAGATGAAGATGGGAGATGCTGTTGATTATGTTGTTGAACAACCATATGTTCCATTTCGGAAATAACGATGATAGAACAGATGAATTAGCAGTTAAAGTTGTAAGAACATTTATGAACAAAATCAGAAGTCATAAAATGTATAGAGATGCTGAACCTACTCAATCAGTTCTTACAATAACTTCAAACGTTGTTTATGGTAAGAAAACAGGAAATACTCCTGATGGAAGAAGAGCAGGAGCTCCATTTGGACCAGGAGCAAACCCTATGCATGGAAGAGATACTAAAGGGGCAGTTGCTTCTCTAGCTTCAGTTGCAAAATTACCATTTGAAGATGCTAATGATGGAATTTCTTATACATTCGCTATAACTCCTGAAACATTAGGAAAAAAACTGATGATGAAAAAGAAAAAAATAACTTAGTTGGACTTCTTGATGGATACTTTTAAACAAACAGGTCACCACCTAAATGTTAACGTATTTGGTAGAGAGTTACTAGAAGATGCTATGGAACATCCTGAAAATTATCCACAACTTACAATAAGAGTTTCTGGATATGCAGTTAACTTCATTAAATTAACAAAAGAACAACAATTAGATGTTATAAACAGAACTATCAGTAGCAAAATGTAATAAAAATAAATAGGGAGAATTTTTTTCTCCCCTTTTATAATAAATTGTAAAAGGAAATGATGATATGCAAGGTTATATAAATTCATTTGAATCTTTTTGGAACTAAAGATGGACCTGGAATAAGATTTGTAGTCTTTATGCAAGGTTGTCCTTTAAGATGCTTATATTGTCATAACGTAGATACATGGGAGTTAAAGGATAAAAAAACTATATTTATACTCCAACTGAAATTTTAGCTGAATTAAATAAAGTTAAAGCCTTTTTTTAACAGGAGGAATCACAGCTTCTGGTGGTGAACCACTTATGCAGGCTTCTTTTTATACTTGAACTTTTTAAACTATGTAAAGAAAATGGAATACATACTGCTCTTGATACTTCTGGTTATATTTTTTTAATGATCAAGCAAAAAGGTTTTTAGAATACACAGATTTAGTTTTATTAGATATAAAACATATAGATAAAGATATGTATAAAGAAAACTTACCTCTGTTGATTTAGAGCCTACACTTAATTTTATAAAATATTTACAAGAAATTAATAAACCTGTTTGGATAAGGTATGTTCTTCTTCCCTGGTTATACTGATGATATAAAAAGACTTAAATGATTGGGCTAAATATGTTTCACAATTTGATGTAGTTAAGAGAGTAGATATACTTCCATTTCATCAAATGGCTATTTATAAATGGGAGAAAACTAATAGAGAGTATAAATTAAAAAGATGTTTCTACTCCCACAAAAGAACAAATACAGAAAGCTGAGGAAATCTTTAATAAATATGATTTACCTCTTTATAAAGAAAGAAGCTAGATATTATTCTAGCTTTTTTTATTATTTTTTTCAAAAAAACTATTGACATTTCTTTATTTTTTTGATGTATCATTACTCACAAATAAGAAATCAATAACCATCAAGAGAAACTGAGGGACTGGCCCTAGTGAAGTTTCAGCAACCTATCATTAGATGAGGTGCTAATTCCAGATAGATGGAGATTAATAAAAAAATACTTTTTAACTAATCTCTGTCATTTGCTTATGGTAGAGATTTTTTTATTAAAAAAATTATAGGGAGGAAAAAAATATGTCTATAGATCTAAAAAAATTTAGAAATAGAAACTCAGTTAGTACAATCATTAGAAGAATTTGAAGAAGGAGAATCAAGAACTGTTCCTTTAGTTCAAAGTACTACTTTTTAATTACACTAACCCTGACACATTGGCAGAATTATTTGATTTAAAAAAATTAGGATATTTTTTTATTCGAGACTTAGCAATCCAACTGTTGCTGCTTTTGAAAAATAAAATGGCTATACTTGAAAAAAAGGAGTTGGAGCTTTAGCTTTTTGCTTCAGGACAAGCTGCTATAACTGCTGCAATATTAACGATTTGTAAAGCAGGAGATCATATAGTTGCAGTATCTACTTTATATGGTGGAACTATAACTCTTTTAGCTTCAACATTAAAAAAATTATGGTATTGAAACTACTTTTTGTAAACCCTGAAGCTAGTGAAGAAGAATATAAAGCTGCATTTAGAGAAAAATACAAAAAAATCTTATATGGTGAAACATTAGGAAACCCTGAAATGAACACTTTAGATTTTGAAAAAAATTTGTTAAAATAGCAAAAGAAAAAAAGATGTTCCAACTATAGTTGATAATACTTTGGCTAGTCCATATCTATGTACCCCTATTTCATATGGAATAAATATAGTTGTTCATTCTGCTACTAAATACATAGATGGACAAGGAAGTGTTTTTAGGTGGAGTTATTGTTGATGGTGGAAACTATAATTGGGATAATGGAAAATTTCCTATGTTAGTTGAGCCTGATGTAAGTTATCATAATATGAGTTACTATAAAACATTTGGAAATCTTGCTTATATTATAAAAGCAAGAGCAAATATTTTAAGAGATATGGGAGCTACTTTAAGTCCATTTAATGCTTTTATTTTATTAAGAGGTTTAGAAACTCTACATTTAAGAATGGAAAGACATAGTGAAAAATGCTCTAGCACTAGCTACTGCCTTAGAAAAAAATCCAAATATTACTTGGGTAAAATATTCAAAATTACCTAGTCATTATTCTTATAAAAAAATGCTGAAAAAGTATTTAACAAAAAGGTGGTAGTGGAGTAATTTTAGTTGGTGTTAAAGGTGGTAGAGAAGGAGCAGAAAAGTTCATTAAAGGTCTAGGATGGATAAGAGCTGTTGTTCATGTTGGAGATTCAAGAACTTGTCTATTACACCCTGCAAGCACTACTCATAGACAATTAAGTGAAGAAGATTTAATTAAATGTGGTGTATTACCAGAAGCAGTAAGAATCAATGTTGGTATTGAAAAATATAAATGATATAATAGCTGATATTGAACAAGCATTAGCAAAAAAATATAAAATAAAAGAGGCTGTCACAAAGCAATTTTTCAAATTTAAAAGTAAAAAAATAAGTGAGTTACGAAATGTAGATTTTTAGGTAAAAAAATTAAAAGCAAGTGAGCCGAGCAAAAGCATGAGTGTTTGAGCAAAGCGAGTTTCATGTTTTGCAGCGAAACGTTAATTTTTTTATCGTTAAGAAATCTACTCAGTAACAAACTATTTTTTTACTTTTTGATTAATTAATATAAGAATTATAACTAAAGAATAAATATATATCAATTTTTTTGATTTTCATATTCTATGGATAGATAACTAAATTTAGAGAAAAAAATCTATAAGATAAATTAAAAAAATTATATGAAATTTTAATGATAGGTTTTAATAAAAAAATGATAAATAGAAATTTTCTAAAAAAATAAAGCTATGTAGTTAATTGTTATATAGAAAACTTGCTAAAGGTAAAAAGTATCAAATTTGATATTAAAGATAAAAAAATTGTATTGTACTAAAGTAATAAACTGTTATAGGTATTAAAGAAATATTTGAATAGTAGTTGTAAATAAAAAAAGTAATCTAAAAACTTTTTTTATTTTTTTATAGTTTATTTTTTTCTAATATAAGGAAAAAAATATATAATGGCTATCATAGCTCCATAAGATAGCTGAAAAGAAAGTGAGAATACAACTGTAGGCTTAATTAAAATGGATAAATAAGCACTTATAATAAGGCTTTTAGCTAAAATCTATCTTCTCATAGACTAATTTCCCTAGCAAATATACCAAAGCCATTATATAAGCTCTTGTAAATGATGGACTTTCTTTTTATTGAAAAAGTAATATAGACTAAGTAAAAAGTATAAGTGACACTTCAAGTACAATTTTATTCTTTATTATTCTTCTTAAGATAAAATAAAAAAATAGCTATGACCAAGCCTATATGTAAGCCTGACATAGCAAAGACATGTGATAAAACCTATATATCTTATCTTTTTCTTGTAAACTCTTTTTTTAATCCTGCTATTATCGCCTAACAATATAGCTCTATTCAGATTTTTTTGTTTCATATAAATATCCTTCTTCGGCTCTATTAAATAGAACTTGAAGATAATTTTCTAAAAAAATTATTCTCTATCTTTTCAGATTTAATATCTTCAAGCTCAATAAAAATAAATATCTTTATATTCTTTAATAGATTTCACTAAAAAAATACCCTTTATATTTTCCATCTTCCTTATAATCTAGTTTTCCATATATTTTTTTCAAAGGATATTTATTATTAATTTTTTTAGATCCTTAACTTTACTATCAACTAAATTAAAAACTCATTCTATATACTTCTTTTTGAAAAAAATCTCTGTTATCCTAAGCTCCTGTTGCAATTCTTAACATTAAAAATTATTACTAGAAAATGCCAGTAAGAATAATTTTTTTTCATAAGAAATCACCTTTATTTTTGTCTTTGATTTTAATTTTTACTCCTAGACCTAAACTTTTTTTCTAATAACTTCTTCAGAATATTTTTCTATTAAGTTTCTTAACTTCTTCTTTTTTTAGGTTCTTCTTTCTTTAGCTCTTCTGTTTTTTTACTTCTTCCTTTCTTAATTTCCTCTTGTTTTAGATCTTCTTTTTTTAGGCTCTTCTGAAAACTTGGACTTTATTTTTCAGGTATAATTTCTGTTTTTTTCTGTATCTTTAGTTTCTTTAGGTTTTTTTCTAATACTTCTACGTTTTTAGAATCCTCTGTTTTTTTATATTTGTAGCTATAGTTTCACTATGTTTTTACAGTACTGTTATCTTCAACTACATTCTTCATAACTGCAAAATAATCTATAAATTTTTTTCTGATTTTTCTAAAAGCTCAAATGCTGTTTGTACTCAGCTTCTTTTTTTATAACATCCAACATTATTGAAATATTTTTTTGATCAGGATTTTCAACTGTTGGAGTAGTTGCACACTTGGTGTGTTTAAAGCAGTTGGAAACCTTTAGAATCCGAAGTAGTAGAAGTTGCTGTTACTACTTTAGTTGTTTCTCTAGGTTTTTCAATCTCAACAATATTTTGAGGTTTTCCTTCAAAAAAACAGGTGCTAATTTACTTAAATAAAGACTTTCTTCAATATATTCTTCATCATTTCCATAAATAAATAAAAACTCTTCCATGTTTTGATATAGTTAACTATTTCTTTAGTTAGAGCAGCAGGTAAAACAGGACAACCTAAACTTCTTCCGGCAAAACCAAATTTTTTTAATGTATTCATCATCAACTATATCTCCACCATGAATAACTATTGCTCTTGACTCTGCATTTGCATTTATATTTTCTTCAAGACCCTTTTAATCTTAAAGAATAACCATAAGCACCATTATATTCTCCTAAAGTTAAAAAGAAACCTAATGAACTTTGGTAAGAGTTTGGATCATCTGAAAACTCTAAAGGAATTTCTAAACCAGAATTTTTTTAGAATGAGCAACCCTGAGTAGAATAAACTAGTTTTTTTCTTATTCAAATCCAACACATAAAAATCTTTCTTCATTTGAAGGTTTAGTATAGTCTATTATAACCAAAACTCCAGGATTTTTTTATTAGGTATTTGAACATATCCTAAATAAGCTTTTTGGAATATAGAATAGTCTATTTTTTTCCTTTTTATATTTAAGCTATCATAAACAGATTTAACATCTAAAGTTACTTTTTTTGAGGTTTTAGTATCTGTTTCTGTAGCAATTACAGTATTTTGATTTATACTTTCTAAATTTGTCCCTTCAGAAAAAAACTAAGACTTGATATAATTAACAAAGCTAAGAAATATTAATGCTTTTTCAAGATTTTTCCCTCCACATCTTTTTGTGATAATTGCTTTATTTTTTTCACTTTTTTTGGTTTTTTTCTTGAATTTTTTTCAGTAAATTCTTCTTCTAAAAAGTTATAGAAATTTTTTTTGAATTATCTGAACTATTCGTATCTAGATAAATTTTATACAATATTTTATTAGCTTCCATAGTTGTTGGAAAAACGATAACATATCTCAGAATTTTTTTAGCAAAAAGCTAATGACTTTCTTGTAATAAAATGCATAATCAACCTCATATAAATCTACACTTTGAAGTGAACTAATAGCATCGTCTTTATATTCAATTTTTTTAGATATTTCAGAAAAAAATTATCTAATTTTTGCTAAAATATCTAAAACCTGTTTTTTTCCAATATTTGTTTTATAATTAGGGCATAGCAATAGTAGAATTAGCAACTTGAGAAATATTTTCAATTCTTCTACGTCCCTATAACAACTAATTCATCTTTAAATAAATCTTTTTGATTTAAATTCTTTTTTTAAGATTTTTTTAACACTTTCTTTTTCATCAGTTATTATAATATCATAATCAGATATATTTCTTTTAGATTATTTATTTTAACTTGATTTTACTTTCATTTCTTTCAAATTTTTTTAGCTAAATTTTCCAATAAAAATACTCTATTTCTTTATCTGTATAGACATTTACAATTTCTCTTGAAGACCTTTGACAAGATCTTATAATGGAAAAAAATTCCAAATAATATAATAGCTAATATTAATAAAATCCATTTTTTTCATACTTTTCTCCTGTATTAAACTGTTTGTTCTCCACAAATTGAAATTGAAAAAAAGCTTCTTTAATTTCTTTTTAAATTCAATTTTTTTCCAAGTAAATACATCATCTTAGTTAATCCAGCCTCTGAAGTTATATCACTTCCATTTATAATACCTAATTTTTGAAAGTTTATCTGTTGATTCATAAAGAGGCATTCTTACACTACCAGATATACATTGTGTTATATCTAAAATAGGAATTTCTTTTTTTCAACTATACTTTTTAATGTATTTATAAAATCTTCACTTGTTGGAGTATTACCACTACCATAAGTTTTTTTAATATCAGAGCTTTTTATATTTTTTTATTGCTTTCAATAAAAGCTTGATATATAATTAGGATTTAGTCCTGGAAATAATTCTAACAGAAGCACATTGGCATCAATATTTTTTTCAACATAAAAATTTTTTTCTGTAGGAAGTTTTTAAAAATTCTATCTTTTATAACTTTTTATTTCAGTAGCAATTTCTGCTAAAGGTTGATAGTTTGGTGACGAAAAATCCATAGTAGTTATTACTGTCTGTTTTTTTACTTCTATTTGCTCTCATTAAACTATCTCTAAAACAGATAGTCACTTCTGGAATAAGTGGTATATCAAATAATTTATGCCCCTGCAATATAGATAGAATTTATTAAATTTTTGTAAACCATCACTTCTAGGATTTACCATAGGAGCTTGAGCACCAGTTAGAACAACAGGTTTTCGCTAAATTTTTTTCAATAAAAAAATGATAACATAGAACCTGTATAAGCCATAGTGTCAGTTCCATGTAAAATAACAAAGCCTAGATATTTATCATAATTTTTCTTCAATAACTTCTGCAAGTTTTATCCAAAAAGTCAGTAGTTACATCAGATGAATCTATTAATTTTTTTCAAATTGATAATAGTCTGTTGGAAATTTTTTTCTAACACAGAATAGCCCTTAGTTATTTCAGCCCAATTATATGCTGGTCTTAAAGGTTTTTCCAACCATTCCTATAGTTCCACCTGTATTAATTATCAAAACTTTATTTTTCCATTTTTTTCCTCATTCTTTCCTAATTAGAGTTCTTATTATCTTCTAGAAATTTTATAAGAACCTTAGCCATTTTTTTCAGTAAAAGGAGAATGTCCAACACTCTCAACTATAACAAGTTCACAATTATTTAATTTTTTTCAGATAGTCTATAAGCTGAAGAAACTCTAGTATTAAAAATCTAAACGACCATGAGCTATCTGAATTGGAATATCTTTTATTTTATCAACTCTATTTAAAAATATAGTCTCTATCTTTCCCAAAAACATCTTATTATAAAAAAATAATGTGCTTCTATAAGAGCAAGAGAAATTTCAAAAATTTTGAATATCTTCTTCTAGAGACCAAGTATATTCAGATTCCATAGTTCTTAATTCAAAAGCGACTCCAAATTTTAATTGCTTCATTTCTAAGTTTAATATCATCTGAAAAAAATCTTTTGTGATAAGCTTTTAAGTAAATCATCTTGTTCTTCTTTAGGAATAAAAATCTTTTAAAAAAACTTTAAATTCAGCAGGGATAGATCTCCGAAATTCCTTCTTGGAAAATACCATTTTACATCGCTTTCATTAGCTAAGAATATTCCTTGTAATACCATTCTTTTTACTCTTTTCAGGATGATGTATAGCATAAGTTAGACCTAAGGTTGAACCATAACTTCCTGCAAATATAGTCCATTTATCAATGCCTATATGTAATCTTATTTTTTTCCATATCTTCTACAGAATAAAAAAATATTATTTTCTTTTTAACTCAACAAAAAGGTAAACTTCTACCACAACCTCTTTGGTCAAATAAAATTATATGATAGTATTCAGGATCGAAAAAAATCTTCTTGCTTTTTTTCCACAGCCTGCTCCTGGACCTCCATGTAAAAAAATTATAGGTTCTCCATTAGGATTTCCACATTCTTCTACATAGATACTATGAATATCACTTACTGGTAACATATAGGATTTAAAAAGGCTCTATCGCTGGATAGAAATCATAATTTCCCATTTTTATTCCTTTCTATTTTTGAAAAAAACTAAGCTAAGTTAATAGCTTAGTTTAATTTTTGACATAATCAATTCATTTACAATTTCAGGATTTGCTTTTTCCCTTAGATAGTTTCATTACTTGACCAACTATACCTTTTTAGAACTCTCGGTTTTCTACCTTCGTCTGCAGCTTTATAGTCTTCTATCATTTTTTTGATTATTAGCTAGAACTTCTTCTACCATTTTTTTCAATTTCACTGCTATCTGATACTTGAACCATTCCTTTTTCTTTTTACAATAATTTCAGGATCTCTATTATCAGTTAAAAGCAATTTCAAAAAGTTCTTTTTGCTATTTTTAGATGAGATAATATTTTTTTATCTATTAAAGTAATTATCTTAGCAAGATTTTCACTGCTAATAGTAAATTTTTTTCTATATCAATATTTTGATGTTTTAAAAACTCTTAAAACTTCTGTCAATATCCAGTTAGAACTTAATTTAGGATTATTTGAAACTTTTACAACTTCTTCAAAAATAATCTGAAAGTTCCATTTCTTCTGTTAAGATAAGAGCATCTTTTTCATCTATTGAATAAGCATTTTTGAATCTTTTCAACTTTTGCAAGTCTTGTTTCTGGCATATCCTTTTTAATTTCTTCAATTTCTTCATCAGTTATAAGAAGTTTTTAACAAATCAGGTTCATTAAAATATCTATAGTCCATGGCTTCTTCTTTTGATCTCATAACTCTAGTAATTTGGTTTTCTTCATCCCAAAGTCTTGTTTCTTGATCAACTTTTCCACCATTTTTCTATAAGTTCTATTTGTCTAGCTATTTCATAGTCTATTGCTCTAGCAACAGCTTTAAATGAGTTTAGATTTTTAACTTCAACTCTTGTACCAAAAACTTTAGAACCTTTCTCCATAACAGAGATGTTAGCATCACATCTAAGCGAACCTGTTTCCATAGAAACATCACTAACTTTAGTATACTTTTATTATATTTTTTTAAAGTATTTAGATACTCATAAGCTTCTTCTGAGTTTCTCATATCAGGCTCAGAGATAATTTCTATCAAAGGGATAGAAGCTCTGTTAAAGTTAAGATATGACTCATTTTTTTCCATGTATAGCCTTAGCTGTATCTTCTTCTATTTGAACCTTTGTTATCCCTATTTTTGACTTCTCTACCTGAATTTAATTTAAATTCTATATATCCTTTTTTTCAGCATAAGATTTTTTTCAAATTGTGTGATTTGATAATTCTTAGGTGCATCTGGATAGAAGTAATTTTTTTCTATCAAAAAGCACTTTCATTATTTATTTGACAATTAAGAGCAAGTGCTGCTTTAACTGCATAATCTACAACTTTCTTATTTAATTTAGGAAGTGCTCCAGGATGTCCTAAACAAATTGGACAAACATGAGTATTTATACCAGTCTCATCATAGTCTGATTTACAACCACACCATACTTTAGTACCTGTTTTTTTAATTGTAAGTGAACTTCCAGTCCTATTACTGACTCCCATTCTTTTATCATAATCTATTCTCCTTATTAATCCAATTTAGGTAAATTTAATCTTCCTATTTTATTTTCAAGTGCTGAAGAAACTTTTAATCAATGTTCCTTCATCAAAAGGTCTTCCCATAAATTGTACTCCAACTGGTAAATTATCTAAAAAGTCCTCCTGGTAATGATATTGCAGGTATTCCTGCTAAGTTTGCTGATATAGTAAATATATCTTCCAAATATAATTCTATTGGAGTTTTTTTACATCAGATAACTTGAAAGCCACACTAGGAGCAACTGGTGTTAAAATAACATCTACCTTTGCTAAAAACATTTTTCAAAAGTCTTGTTTTATAAGTGTTCTTACTTTTTTTGAGCTTTTTTTAAAGTAAGCATCAAAGAAACCTGCACTTAAAAACATAAGTTCCCATCATTATTCTTCTTTTTACTTCAGCTCCAAAACCTTCAGTTCTTGTTTTAACATATAGACTTTCTAAATCTGTATAATCTTTTGCTCTATACCCATATCTAATTCCATCAAATCTAGCAAGGTTTGAACTTGCTTCTGCTGGAGCAAGTACATAATAAGTTGGAACAGCATATTTTGTATGAGGTAATGAAACTTCAACAATCTCTGCTCCTAACTCTTTTAATGCATTGACAGAATTATCAACTATTTTTTTAATTTCTGGGATTTAATCCCTCTATAAAAATATTCTTTAGGTAATCCAACTTTTTAAACCTTTAATGTCTTTATTTAAGAATTCTGTATAGTCAGGAACTTCATTTTTACTAACTGTTGCATCATAGTCATCAGCACCTGCTATAACATTCATACAGATAGCTACATCTTCAACAGTTTTTTTGCAAGTGTTCCTATTTGGTCAAGAGATGAAGCAAAAAGCCATAAGTCCATATCTTGAAACTCTACCATAAGTTGGTTTTTAAACCTACAACTCCACAAAAATGAAGCAGGTTGTCTAACACTTCCACCTGTATCAGAACCTAGAGATATAGGAACTTCTTGAGCTGCTACCGAAGCAGCTGCTCCTCCACTACTTCCTCCAGGAACTCTATCCAGATCCCAAGGGATTAGCTGTCTTATGATGATAAGAAGTTTTTAGTAGTTGATCCCATAGCAAATTCATCCATATTAGTTACTCCAAGGATAATTGCATCTTCTTCTTTTAACTTTTTTTAACTACTGTTGCATCATAGATACCAACATAATTTTCCAAAAATTTTTAGAACAAGAAGTTGATTTTTTTGACCTTCCATTAAGATATTATCTTTTTATTGCAAGAGGAATACCCTGCAAGTTTACCTAATTTTCTCCATTTTTTTTCTCTTTTTCATCAAGTTTTTTTGCTTCTTCTAAAAGCTAACTCTTTTCTCAAAGAAACAAAGCTTTTTACTTTATCTTTCTACTTTTTCTATTCTTTCATAAAATGAGTTTACTATTTTCTTCTGCTGAAATTTCACCTGATAAAAAAATTTATCTCTCAATTCCTTTAGCAGTTAATTCATAAATAAACATATATCCTCCTACTCCCCAACAACTTTAGGAACTACAATTGCATTTTCAGCACTTTCAGGTGCATTTAATAGTACTTTTTCTATTTCTATTGATGCTTTTTTTCTTCTTTTTCTCTGAAATTATTTACAACATCATTTATATGAACTAAAGGTTGAACTTCTGATGTATCAACCTCATTTAGCATATCAATATACTTTAAAAATATCATTTAACTCTACCTGAAACTTTTTCTATTTCTGTTTCTTCAAATGATAATTTTGATAATTTTGCAATTTTTAAAAACTTCTTCCTTTGTCAGTGACATATCTTCCTCCTAAACTGAATACAAATATTCTATTTCTTCTCTAGTTAATTCTCTATATTTACCTTCTTTTTAAATCTCCTAAGGAAAGTTCACCTATCTTTTTCTCTCCTTAACATTAGAACTTTATATCCAAATTTTTTTCTATCATTCTTCTAATCTGTCTATTTCTACCTTCTCTTATAGAAATATACATAGAAGTCTTATTTTTTTATCATATTTTTATTCCAGATACTTTAGCAGGTAATGTTTTTTTCCATCTTCTAGTAAAAACACCTTTTTTTAATTCTTCTATCTCTTCTTTTTTTACTTCACCAAAGACTTTTTATATAATATTTCTTATATATTTCAGACTTAGGATGTACAAGTCTATTAAATAGCTCTCCATCATTTGTAAGTAAAAATTAGACCACTTGTCATATAATCAAGTCTGCCGATAGGGAAAAAAATTCTTTTATCTGTTTTTTTATTAAATCTACTACTGTTTTTTTCTACCTCTGTCATCAGATGAAGCAGATAAACACTTCTAAAGGTTTATTTAACATAAAATATACCTTTTTCTTCTATTCTATTTGTTTCTATTTTTTTGTTATCTATATAGATTTCATCCTCTTCAGTAACATCTATACCAGTACTTGCAATAACTCCATTTACTTTTAATTCTACCTTCTTCTATATATTTATCAATAGCTCTTCTTGATGCTATTCCAAGTGAAGATAAAAAAATTTATTAATTCTCATCAGTACTTATATTCTCCATATCCTTAATTTTATCTTTTAAACAAATCATAATCTGGTAACTCTCTTATATCTCTAATACCTAGATAAGATAAAAAAATTTATCAGTTACCTCATATAAATTAGCCTTTCTACCACTTTCCTGTCTTCCACAATTTCTTACAAACTTTCTTTCTTCTAAGTTTGAAATAATCCTATCAACAGAAACTCCTCTAATACTTTTCTATTTCTGATTTTTGTAATAGGCTGTTTATATGCAATTATTGATAAAGTTTCTATTGAAGCTGAAGATAATTTTTTTAGGTTTTAGTCTCCTGTTCAAAAATAAGAATTTATAACCTCACCATATATAGGATTGGTTGCTAAATAAACAAGGTCAGCATCAACTTCTATGTTGATGCCACTATCCTTTCTATCATCTTTTTAATTCTAGAATTATTTTTTTAACATATCTTCAACAGAAATCTTAAAAAAATCTAGCTAAATCCTTTATTTTATTTTTCATCTCCACCTAAAAAATATAATTGCCTCAACTTGATTTTTTTGATACTCATTTTAATAGCCTCATATTAGTATTCTGTTTCAGTTGAAACTAGAACTCTACTATATGTAGAGAAATCATTTAATAATACTCCTATACCGTTTATAACAGCATTTAAAGGGTCTTCAGCAACTGTAACTTTTTAAGTTAAGTCCTGATGATATTTTCTTATCTATTCCTCTAAGTAATGCTCCACCACCACTTATATATATACCTTTTTTTCTTTGATATCTGCTGCTAATTCAGGAGGAGTTTTTTTCAAAAAAATAACTCTTATTTCTTCTATAATTTCTTGAACTAAAGCAGATAAAGTTTCAATAAGCTCTGATGAAGTTAATGTGATATCTTTTTGGTAAACCATTTAAAAACATATTTACCACTTACATCAATTTGTAATTCTTCTGCTTCAGGATCAACTGTACCTATCTTTTATTTTAATATCTTCTGCAGATTTTTCTCCTATCAATAAATTATGTTTTTTTGTCTAACATAATCAACAATAGCCATATCAAATCTATCTCCAGCTACTCTAAAAGATGATTTTTTTTACAACTCCACCTAAAGATACTACAGCTAGTTCAGATGTTCCACCACCGATGTCAACTACCATACTTCCTTCAGGCTCAAATATATTTATTCCAACTCCTATTGCAGATGCCATAGGTTCTTCAATTAGATAAGCTTCTCTCGCTCCTGCCTCTCTAGTAACTTCTATAACTGCTCTTTTTTTCAACTTGAGTTATTCCTGCAGGAACACAGATAATAACTCTTGGTTTATTTAAAAAAATGTTCCTGATTTTATTCTTTTTATAAAAAAACATCTTAACATTTTTTTCAGTAACTTCATAATCAGCAATAACTCCATTTCTTAATGGTCTTATTGTTTCATAAATATTTGGAGTTCTTCCTATCATATGTTTAGCTTTTTTTCACCAACTTCAAAAAAAGTTCTTTTTGTTTTTTTGAAGAAATAGTAACAACTGAAGGTTCTCTTAAAATTATGCCTTTGTTTTTTTCATATAGATTAGTGTATTTGAAGTTCCTAAATCAATACCTAAATCATCTGAAAATACTCCTAAAAATACTGCCCATAAATTTTTTTCATTTTTTTACACCTCTTCATTATATTCTATCTATTTGACTTATTTTATAACCATTTTTTTCTTAAATTTTTTTAAAAAAATTTGAAACAGGGAAACCCATTATTGCAAAAATAATCTCCCTCAATCTTTTTCAACCAATACTCTTCCTTGCCCTTGTATTCCATATGCTCCAGCTTTATCAAAAGGTTCTGAAGTATCTAAATACCATTTTATTGTTTCATCATCTAAATCATAAAAATTTGACTTTACTAATTACTACATCTTTTTATAACTATATTTTTTTGAAATATTTTTTTAAAAAACATAGGCTGTTATAACCTTATGTGTTTTTCCCTGACAAAAATCTTTTAAAAAAAGCTTTCAGCTTCTTCTCTGCTTTTAGGCTTTCCAAAAAAATTCTACCTTCTAGTTCAACAACAGTATCTGCTGCTAAAACAAATTCATTGACATTTTCTTTTGCTATTTTATCTAATTTTTTTCTCTGCAATATCCAATATCATTTCACTTATTTTCTTTTTTTATCACTTATTTCTTCTATGTCAGCAGTTAAAACTTTAAAATTAAAACCCATATCTCTTAAAAATTTCTTGCCTTCTTTTTAGAATTAGATGCTAATATCATTCTTGTTCATCCTCTATTGTTACAGTTCTTCTAAAAAACTATTCCCTTCTTATCTATTTTTTTCTTTTTACTTTAGCTTCATTTTCAATCTTTTACTTTTTTTTATTCTTTTTTTGTGGAGAACTAGTTTTTTTCTTTCAGATTTTTACTGTACTTAATTTTTTTCACCTTTTTTTCAAGTTTTTTTCTTGTATTTCAAACTGTTCCATAAGACCTGAATTCATTCCAGCTCTTTTTTTCTTTCACTTTTTTTCTTTTTTTCCTTAGCTCTATTTATACTTCTTATAAGAGGTCCAAAAAAACCATCAATAGAAATAAAAAAATGAATGCAAGTCCATACAAGCCATAGTAAAAAAATAATGGAATGGAATTTGCTTAAATCTCAATGATAAATTAATAAATTCATACAATATATATGTAGGTAAATATCCTATTTTATACTCAAATAAAGACTTATTTATTAAGTTTCTTATAAAGTCAGCATTTATTTCAAAAACCTGGAGCTGTTCCAAAGTTAATTCCTAAATTTCCTAATATAAATATATATGCTATGATAAAAAGAGTATATATATATAGTACAATCTTAATTCCCAAAAATCTTTTTCTTTTTTTATTTTCTAGCATAAAAAAACAAAACCATATAAAAACAAAGAAAAAGAAGAGTTGGTATTAACATTAATCCCATATAATTATATAAATTTTCGTATATTCCCTTTTTTTGATAAGAGGGAACATCACCGAAAAAAATCCCACTATTAAATAAAGTAAGAATAAAAAAATAAAAAAATAAACATATTTTATTCTTTTTCAAAACTTCACCTCTTCAAAAAAATTAATTAAACTATTTAAATAACGCTTTTTATAATACCACATATTTTTTTAGTTTTCAATCTATTTCTCATATATAAATTGATTTTTGTAACAATTTTTTTATTTTTATAGTATAAAAGAGCTATCACAAAATGTAACAGCTCTTTAGAAATAATATTATTGTTTTTTTGAATATTTGCTTAAATATTCATAAAATAATCTAGCTGGTCCATTTTTTTAGCGAACGTTCTATGAACTCATCACTAGAATCTTTGAAAAAAATCTATAGCAATAAGAGTTGACAATCCATGAGCAAAGACCCAACAAGTATGTAGCAATTCTTCTTGCTTATCTTTTATCAATTGATATAATTCTTTCATCTGTTTTTTTAGTTCTTCACGAATTACATTCAGAAAATTCATCAATTAAAGGACTTTTTAACAGTATGTCTTGAAAATATTTGTAAAAAAAGTTGTTTTTTTCTTCACGGGCAAAAACACATACTCCCATACCTATATCAAATAATTTTATTCCAGTTCTTTCTTTTTAATAGATACTCAATAAACAATTTTTTTAGTTCTAGCAACTAACTCTGCTTTTTAATACTTCCATAGAACCAATTGATTTATATATAGGAGCTGGAGATGAATCTAAAGCTTTTTGCTACATTTCTAGCACTTATAGCATCATAACCTTCTTCTTTAAATAATTTAAAAGGCTGTATCTAAAAATTACTTCTTTTTGAAAAATAAAACTTTTTTTGGCATAATTGACTCCTGTTAATAATTAAAAATTTCTTAGTTAAAGATATTCCAAATGCAGTAATTTCTTTATGATATTTTTTTGATTCTCATTAACTTTATATTTTTTTCTTTAAAGTTTCCATCTTCTTTTATCATAAATGAAAATGTGCTACTGAGCCTGTAATTGATAAAGTATCATCATATTTATATCTAAGACCTGCTCCTAAAGTAACAGAATTTAAAAGCATATTCAGTGTCATTGAAAGAAGAGTTTTTTTAGCACCTGTTCTAGCATAGTTTACACTTCCTATTAAAGTAAATTTATCATTTAATTTATATTCATTTCCTAATGCAATTTCCCAACCATTTTTTTATAATCTCTACCATGCTCATGTCCACCAAAAGTTGTTACTCTATCCATTTTAGCATGACGATTAAAAATAATAGTTAGCTGATGTCGAAACTAAATAATTATCTGTTACCTTATATGAGGCCCCTACTGATAGTATAGCTGGTAAATCTCTTCTTATTTTAGAATTTATAGCATATTGTGGGATAGAAAGTAGATAAACCTATATTAGAACCTATTATATCTGTTGTTTGTAATTGATTTTCAGATCCTTTTTGCTTTAAAAATTCATTTTTATTCTTGAATCATATCTTGCAGCTAAGTTTAATTTATCATTTACTTTATAGTTTACACCTATTTGGAATCCATAACCCCAAGCTTCTCTCTTAGAATCCATAGTCTCCACTTAAACCATTTTTGTTGTAAAGCATTCATTTTAGTTTGAAGTAAAGTTAATGCTTGAGTAGTTTTTGTTGCTTTATAGCGGCAATTTGAGCTGCAGAAAGCCCTGAACCCTGAGTTGCTGCATCTACAGCTTTGCTAACTTCTTGTGTTACTTGTTGAACTTTAGCTTGTTTATAAGCTGTAGAAGGGTTAGTTCCTATATTTAATGTACCACTTAAGTTTTCTTGATCCATGTACTATTCTACCAGCTACTGAAATTGATAACTGATCATTTACTGTAAAAGCTCTACCTAAAGTTGCTTGTTCATATAAATTTTTTTCCAGTTAGAGTTGAACCTTTATCGTATACTCCTAAAGGTTTGAAATTGAGCTAAATCTGATAAAGACATCTATTCCTGATACACCATCATACTCCAACTTTCCTCCACCTGCAAGTCCACCAAAAGTAAAGAAATAAGCTCCATTATCATCAACTGAAGTCAATGAAACATTTGGGAATTAATTGAGTTAAATGAGCCTTGTGTTCTTTTTCCCTTATATGACATTTTTTTCATGTCCCATTGGCAAAGTTGTAAACCAAGATGTACATATTTTTCCTTTATCTAATCTTGAAAGTCCTGCTGGATTGTAATAAGGTGATACTTCATCTATCATACCTGTTTGTGCTTGATTTGCTAAATAATCTGGACTATAAGTTTGAATATGATCTATTGATGCTCCATATAATCCACTTGATAATATTCCTATTAAAAAAACAATAACTTTTTTTCATTTTTTTCCCTCCATATCTATTTGAAAAAAAGTATTTAAAAAAATAACATACAACAATAATATAACAGATGTTTTTTTCTTGTCAAATAAATAATTAGATAAATTAAAGTTTGTATTTTTTTACAATAAAAATTGTATAATATAAAAAAACGAAAAGGTGAATTTTATGTATAAATTATTTTTTTATCAATTTTTTTAACAATTAGTTTATCTCTTTTTGGCTTTTAGAAAGTAATGAAATAAAAGAAGTGCTTCCTATCCATAATGAAAATATAGGAACTGAAGAGGAAACTTTAGTTGAAGAAATAGTCTCAATTGAAGAAGATAAAACTTTTATTACAAAAAGCCTAAAAAAATAATTATAATTCAGAAGAATTAAAAGCTACTAATGTAATAAGTACTAATAAAGATTTAAAAGAAAAATAAGAAAGAAGAATATACTAATGATAACAAGTCTGAAGAAATATCTGAGAGAACAAGTAGAGTGACAGCATTAGGGTTCTGCTATGGGAGCTGTTGATTTAGGAAAAAAATTGAAGAAAGAAAAATTTAGAATAGGAGCTGGTGTAGGAAGTTCTAATAATAATCAAGCTGTTGCAGTAGGAGTAGGTTATGCTCCAACTGATAGATTTAGAGTTAATACAAAATTTTTCTACTTCATCTACTTCAAAAAGAGCTTCTGCAATTTCTATTGGAGCTTCTGTTGATCTAGACTGGTAAAAACAAGAAAGAAGCTGTTGCATAATATAATCTTAATTCAAAAGTAAAAATAAATGAGTTACGAATGGAAATTTTTAGATAAAAAAATCAAATAGAATGAGCCGAGCAAATGCAGGAGTGTCTGAACGAAGTGAGTTTCCTGATTTGCAGCGAATTCTTGATTTTTATCGTTAAGAAATTTACTCAGTAACGAATTATTTTTACTTTTTTTGTGAATTTGCAACAGCCTCTTTTCTTATTATTTTATAGTTTCAACTAACTTAGCAATATCATCTGCATTTAATAATGCTTCATCTACATTTATAGAGTAAGAATAAGTTCCATCTGTCCAACTAGCTACAGATATATTACCATCATTACCTTTTTCAGTAACTTCTAGTTCACCAACTTTAACTACATTTTCTTCTTTGTATTCATTATAGTCTCCACTGATATCATCAGTTCCAACTGCTTTTCTTATACGAAGTCCTTCATGAGTTTTTTTCTGCATCAAAGTAAATTACTTCTATCATATCATCTGCTATAGCTTGAATAACAAGTGAATTATAGTCTGCATATTCAATTGGAGCTTCTAAAGAAAAACCTGCTATTTTAGCTGCTTCATCTAAAGTATCTACTATTTCAAATGGATTAGGTACTCCATAGTCTTGTGCTTTGAGTAGTACTTGCTTCTGTTACTTCATCTGTTACTTCATCTTTTTCCACAAGAGACAACAGCTAAAACATAATAATAATATTAACAATATTTTTTTCATATAATTACCTCTTACTTATCAAACTTAATCGCAGCTTCATCAACTACATAATCATAGAAGTCATCAAGTGATTTTTGGAAATTGATCTTTAGATCCAAATCTTCTGATATTAACTTCTTTATTTTCTACTTCATTTTTTTCCAATTATTAATTGCATAGGAATTTTGTATCTTCCATTTGCTTCTCTTATCTTATATCCAATAGTTTCATTTCTATCATCAAGTTCTGCTCTAATTCCTAATTCTTGTAACTTAGCCATAATTTCTTTTTGCATAAGGGATGCATTCATCATTAAGAGTTAGGACTTTAACTTGAACTGGTGCAAGCCACATAGGGAAAGCTCCTGCATAGTGTTCTATTAATATTCCTATAAATCTTTCTATTGAACCATAGATAACTCTGTGAAGCATTACTGGTCTATGTTTTTTTCTCCATCTTCACCTATATAAGTTACATCGAATCTTTCAGGTAAATTAAAGTCAAGTTGAATAGTTCCACATTGCCACATTCTTCCAATAGCATCTTTTATTTTGAAATCTAATTTAGGACCATAGAATGCTCCATCACCTGGATTTATTTTTATATTTTTCTTCCTAATTTATCTAAAGCACCTGCAAGTGCAGACTCTGCCATATCCCAAATTTCTTGAGATCCTATTGCTTTTTCTGGTTTAGTTGAAAGTTCTATTTCATATTCAAAACCAAATAATTTACTATAGAATTTATCTATAAGATTTACTACACCTATAATTTCATCTTGAACTTGATCAGGAGTCATAAATATATGAGAGTCATCTTGAGTAAAATGATCTTACTCTCATAAGTCCATGTAAGGCTCCAGAAAAATTCATGTCTATGAACTTTTCCAAGTTCAGCAAGTCTTGCTGGAAGATCTTTATATGAATGTAATTGGTGTTTAAAAGATAAAAACTCCTCCAGGGCAGTTCATTGGTTTTATAGCAAATTCTAATTCATCAATTTCTGATGTATACATATTTTCTCTATAGTTGAACCAGTGTCCTGAAATTTCCCATAATTCTTTATTAAGCATTATAGGAGTTTCTAATTGTAAATATCCTGCTTTTTTTCATGTTCTTTTTCTCCATAAGTCAATTAGAACATTTCTAAATACCATTCCTTTTGGTAAGAAGAATGGGAAACCCTGGTCCATATTCACTTATAAAGAATAATTCTAAGTCTTTTCCTAATTTTCTATGGTCTCTTTTTTTCAGCTTCTTCCATAAATTTTTAAATGTTTCTTTAATCTATCTTCATTAGAAAAAGAATATCCATAAATTCTTTGAAGCATTTTATTTTTTTGAGTTTCCTCTCCAATATGCTCCAGCAACTGTTCTTAATTTAAATGCTTTTAAATATCCAGTTGAAGGTACGTGTGTTCCTCTACAAAGATCTGTAAAATCACCTTGTTTATAGAAAGAAACTTGTTCTCCTTGAGGTATTCCTTCCACAATTTCAACTTTATATTTATTTTTATCTACATCTCTAAAAGTAATCAATAGCTTCATCTCTAGGTAAAAACATATTTTTCTAATTTTATATTTTTCCTTTTTACTATTCTTTTTCATTTTCAGCTTCAATTTTTTTCTAAATCTTCTTCTGTAAATTGTTCTACAGGATCAAAAGTCATAATAAAATCCATTTTTCTATAACTGGTCCTATTGTTACTTTAGTTTCTGGATATAGTCTTAATACAGCTTGTGCCATTAAGTGAGCTGTTGAGTGTCTTACTATATCTTCTCCTTCAGGACTGTCAATATCTATAAATTCTACTTCTGCATCATGATCTCAATACATATGACATATCAACATTTTTTTCCATCAACTTTTGCTCCAACAGATTTTTTTAGCAAGTGAATTAGAAATTCCCTTAGCTATTTCAAACATATTGATATTACTATCATATTCTTTATTTTCTCCATTGTATTTAACTAACATATTTTTCCCCCTTGTAATCCTTTTCCTTCCTTTTTCTTTCTATACTCGATATACAGAAAAAAATAAGTGAATTGCATTCTAAATTTTTAGATAAAAATCAAATAGAGTGAACCGAGCAAATGTCGCTGTGTTTGAAGCTAACTTGTTAGCAAGTTTAGCAATTTGCAGTGAACTCTTGATTTTTTTATCGTTAAGAAATTTAGCTAGCAATGAGCTATTTTTTTCTGACTTAATAACTATTTTTTTAATTGACTAGGTCTATCTAATAGATATCCATCTGGTCTTGTAGAAGTATTACCACCTGTATTTTTAGCTCCAACTCCTAATAATGAGTTATTAGGGAAAGTTAATAGTGTGAAGTGTACTCCTACTCTCCATTCATAATCTTTACTAGATGCTTTATATCTATTTTCATAAGATACAGCCCATTCATAGAAGCCCATCTCTTTTCCCAATTTCTATACCTAAGCTATCAAGAGATTTCTTTCTATATCTTGTACCAGTGGTATCATTTTTTTATTTTCATAGAACATTGCATAAGTTTTTAACTTTCCAACCTTGACTAGGTTTTTCCAATTTTTGCAAATAAACTAAATTCATGCTCTTTTGAATCTTTACCCCAATAGTAATTTCCCACTTGAATTCTTCCAGCTAGCCTTTTTCTGTAAATTTGATATCCTATACCTACTCTATTATAAGTATAAGTAAGTCCTCCTGTAAATTTAGACATAGAGTTTCTTAAGTTTCCTGTTTGAGAATATCTTTTATTGTTTCTTTTCAATATTTACATAAAAACTTAAAAGCTTTTTTTATAATTTCCTATTCTAAATGTCTCATCTTTTATTCTTGTTAATTCAAATTGATTATAGAAATCACTTTTTCTATCAAGAATAGCTCTTATTTGGTCTATATCGTTGGCTGTTATTTCATTTTCTGGTTTTTCATATTCCAATGTAGCATATTTCATAAGTTCTTCTTTTTCAAATCTCTTATCTCTATAAGCATAAGCAAAAACTATATGTATCAGTATTTCTAATATCATCTTCTATACGAGTATTTCCATATCTATATGTTTTTATATGCAGCAGTAAAATCTTGTTCAACATCCCCATAAATATTATAGGCAACAGAGTACATTCTATTCTTTTTCTATCTAAGTATCCTCCATTATCCACTTTTAACTTATCTTTACCTTGAGCATAAGTAAAAAGCTAATCTGCTATTATCAAACTTATATCCTCCAGTAATTCTATGTTCGTTGATATCTTCTCTAAAATTATTAGTAGTATAGAAATCATCACCAACAAAGTCAATATCAGTATTGCTGAATCCTAAATCATATTTTTAGTTTCAAATTTTACTGAATACTGTCTTGTACTTAAATCATTAACTTTCTTTTCACTTCTAGTTTTAGTTGTATATCTTTTTATCATCAGAATATTTAAAATCTAAATTAGTATCTTCATCAAATTTAATATTTAAACCTGTATGAAGTTCTTCACCATTTTTTTGATTTTTGTTCCGTAAGGATTTTTAGATGTTTTATATCCTATATTGTAAGTTGTAACAGTTGATTTTCCATCAAATATTAGGGTATCATCAAATTTTTACAAAGTCACTTTTATTTATTAATCTTCTTTCTTCATTATTTTTTTATTTCCTGAGAAACTATATTTTTGTCCTTCTATTCTAAATTTATTCGTAACATCTAAACCTGTTCCTTTATAAAAAAATAAGTCATTATCCAATTTTAAATTTAAAAGGTTTGTTTTTATCTGATGAAGCATCAAAACTCATCATGTCTAAATGTTGCATCTAAACCAAGAGTTCCCTTTATCAGCTAATTCAATATTTTTCTACCTAATTCAAGTTCATAGAATGAAGATTTATTTTTCATAACTTCTGTAGGTTCCATCAAATAGTCCATCTCTTGACCATATTTCTGAATTATTTTTTTCCCAAAGCCAACTCTATAAATCTCATTATCATTATATAGATTTCAAGTCTGCTCTTCTTTCTAAAGTATTTTTCATAGATAGTATTTTTCAAATCTGTTAAATTCAGCTAATCTATTGTCACCCTAATACAGTTTTTTTCTATATGTATCTCTAGCTTCATCTAATTTTTCTATCTAAGAAATTATAAGCAAATGTTGGAGTAAAAGTATATCTACCCATTTTATAATTTCCTAAAGAAAGCTTGATGTTTTTCAAAATTGTTATAATCATATTTTTGCAACAGTAGTTGGAGTATATGAAAAAAATCTATTCCTAAGATATTTCTCTTTTTAGCTGAGGTATTAATATCTTCTTCCCAGAAACTAAATCTTCTGTAGTCATCTCCCTTTCTCTTATCATAAGAGATACTTGCTCCATTTTCTTTTAATAATAAATCTGCTCCTATTCTTTCATTTCTAGCCATTAAGTCACTAGCAGTAGAACCTGGATCCATATCATATAAATAATCATATCTAACATTGAATTTATACTTATCATTATCCTTAGTCAATGAAAGATTTGTGTATAAGTCATGGTCAATAGTAGATCCATAAGATATATCATCTATACTATCATATACTAAAAAGTCCATAAGCTTTTTTTATCACTTACTAAACTCATTTTTCCTGAAAAAAACTTATGTCTTTCTTTTTCACCTAAATTATATAGATTTGAATCTAAAGTATAGAAACCTATATTCTTATCAAATTTATATCTATCTAAACCTAGAGAATTATAGACATTATTATCATCAAATTTTTTTCCATAACATCAGCTAAACTACCAACCATGCTTCTAGTTGAATTTACTGATAGGAAATGGAAATTTCCATTATCTCCTTCATAATCATGACTCAATTCAACTTTATATCTTTTACGTCTTTTTTCATATTCAGGTAGTTCATTTGAAGCAGTAGGTTTTTCTTTATTTTTGCATAAATTAACCAGTCATCTATATTTAATCTAGTTTCACCAATTTTATCAAATTTATACCAGTTTTCCCATCTTCCAACTAATATACCCATCTTTATCTGCAAACTTAGGAGCGAATCCTCCTCTGAATTTATCTTTTCTATTTCCATAAAGGAATCCCATTGAAGTCGCAGCTCCATAGTCATCAGAAGATTGTATAGTAACAAATAAAGGAACAGTAGAACCTGATCTTATATTCGCTCTAAACCAAGGAAAATGAAAAGGCATAACATCTTTTTCCCTTTTATAAATAAATCAGATTTTTTTAATGTTATTTGCTTTATCTGGCTCAATTAAAACATCTGATGAAAAAATATGATATCCTGCTTTTTTTCAGGTTCTTTTTGGAAAATTAACTATATTAAAATCCGTTGTAACCCAAGCATCTTTTTGCATTTATTTTTTTCATCTGAATATTTTATTAGAGGACTTCCAAAAATATATCTTATCATTAGGAGCTTCTGCTCCCGTCATTTTAGCAACATTTACATAGGCAAAACTATTATAAAAATTCTCCTTCTTCATTAGCTTGAGATATTTTTCCACCTTCAGTTTCTATTTTGATATTTCCTGTTGGTTGAGCAATATTCATTATGGCATTATCTTCAAAAGATATTTCACCTGTTTCAGGATTTCTTCTAAATTTATAGAATAACCCTTCATATTTCCATTAGTAACAGCAACCCCATGATCTGAAGTTAAAGTATTGTCATTTTAAATCTATAACTACTTCATCTGAGTCAGCAGTTATAGTTTCTGAATAGGCATTATTTACTATCATAGCTGATAGAATAAACAAAAAACATGAATTTTTCTTCTCATCAAAATTCTCCCTAAAAATTAAATTTATGTTAAAAATTATACCATATTTCTATTATTTTTAAAAATTTAATTATCTATTATTAATTTTTATATCTCTTTTTAAATTTCTTTCTTGGTCTTTCTTAGCAATACTTTCTCTTTTTATCATAAGTTTTCTTACCTTTAGCTATTGCTATCTGGACTTTTCACATAACCTTTTGATAGATGAACATCTAAAGGGAACAATTGTATAACCTTTTTATTTTTAACTTTCTCATGTATCTTTTTGATTTCTTTTCTATGTAAAAAGTAATTTTCTAACTCTTCTTTCTTCAGGGTTATATATACTACCATATTCCCAAGGTACAACTGACATTCCCATTATAAATATTTCATCATTTATAATTCTTACAAATGATTCTTTTTATACTAACCTTTTCCAGCTTTTATTGATTTTTACTTCACTCCCTTTTAAGTTCTATTCCAGCCTCATATTTTTCCTCTATAAAGTAATCAAAAAAGCTTTTTTTATTATTTGCAATTATCATAATTTCCTCTCTTTTAGAATATATCTTTCAATGGAACTACTGCAATTTCTAAAGTTAATAAATCAGCTTTCTCTACTAATGCTTTTACTTTTTCTCCTAAAAGAAAAAACAGTTCCATTATAATAATCTATCATACAATAATTTTCTTCATCAAAATTATAGAAATTTCCTGAAATTGTTACATCCCAACTACATTCTATATGTTCACTTGTTTCAAAAAAGACTTTTCTACTAGCAAAACCTGTAACCATAAGTTCAAGTTCTTTTACCAACATCTTTTTCATATACTCAACTAACTTTTAATTCTAACACTTTCATCTTCAGCTTTCATAGCTACTCTTTCTGTTTTTAGAGATATGATGAGCTATTTCATCTAAATCAGATAATTTTAACTGTTTAATGGAATTATTTATACTTGAGAATAAAACTCTATGAACCATTAAATCAGCATATCTTCTTATAGGAGATGTAAAGTGAGTATAATGTGAAGATGCTAGTCCAAAAGTGACCCTATATCATCTACAGTATATCTTGCTTGTTTTTAAAAGATGTCAAAATAGTCTTATGTACAAGCATACTCGTTTCTTGATTTTTAGATCTTTCTATAATTTCTTGGAATTGTTTAGGATGAAGATTATCAAAATTAGGTATCTTTATATCCAAATTTTGCAAGCATTTCATTTCAAGTTTGAAAAGACTTTTTCTCTATCAGGCTTTTTCATGGGTTCTATATATTGAAGCCAATTCTAACCAATAGATTCTTTCTGCAACAGTTTCATTTGCAGCTATCATAAAGTCTTCTATAATTTTTCACCTTCTCCTCTTTTCTCTTAAAAAGGACTTCTTCAACTTTATTATTTTTCTTCATCTAACACAACTTTAAGCTCTGGAAGTTCAAAAATCAATGCTTCCTCTTGTATGCTTTCTTATTTCTTAATATTTTAGAGAGTTCTAACATTTCTTTTAGCATTTCATGAATATCGGAATATTTATCTATAAGTTTTTTCATTACCATCTAAAAATTGCATTTACATCTTTATAAGTCATTCTATGAACAGACTTTATAACAGATTTATAAACCTCATAGTTTACTACATCACCTTTAAGATCAATTTCCATTTCACAAGCAAAAGTTGCCTTTATCTTCTCTTTCGTTTAAAAGAGCAAATTCCATTAGAAATTTCTTTTTGGAAACATTGGTAAAACTCTATCCACTAAATAAACTGAATTCCCTCTGTTTCTTGCTTCTAAATCAAGAGTAGAATCTTTTTCACATAATAGAAACATCAGCAATAGCAACTATCAGTCTATAATTACCATTTTTCAATTTTTTTCAACATAAACAGCATCATCTAAATCTTTAGCATCTGCTCCATCTATAGTTATTATAGGAGCTCTGTTAAATCTTTTCTGTCTGTATAATCAATCTTTTATAACTTCTAACTTCTTGCATTGCTTCATCAGAAAAATGGTCACTTAAGACCTTCTCTATATATAAGAGCTTCTATCATATTTCTTTACTATTTGTTGATGAACCTAGAATCTTTATAATCTTTCCTTCAGGCTTTCTATTTTCATCTCCCCCAAAATGTTATTTCAGCTACTACTATATCTTTATTATCAGCATTTCCCACTTGAGAATTTGGAATATAGATATCGCTTCCTAGTACACTAGTTGGTAAAAACAAAGAAAATTTTTATTTTTCTAAAATACCAACAACTGTATTTTTTTCTACGTTCTATTATTTTTATAATTTCTCCTCTGCTCCTGGTTTTCCTTGACTATCATGATCCTTCACTAGTAATTTTTACTAAAAACTCTATCTCCATCAAGGCAGAATTCAAAATTTTCTCTAGCTACATATATTCCATTTCTTTCTCTAGAATTTTCACTATCTACAAAGCCAAACTTATTTTTGATAATCTAAATATTCCTTTAGCATAAAGAGAAGAATCTTTCAATTGCTGTTATTCTATTTTTCTTATCTAAAAGTGCATTCTCCTGCATCAACCCAAGATAAGATTGATAGCCTTTATTATCTTTTCTTTTTGAGGTGATCATTCTAAAAGACTTGTTATCGTCAAAGATAAGTACTTTCACTGTTTTTAAAATTTCTTTTAATTTTTCTCTAAGTCTTTTTCTAAATTCATAAATCCTCCCTCTATTATAAATATAGTTTTCACTCAATTCAGTCAATATATTTTCCTTCAATTGAGAGGTATTAGGATGTGACTTTTTCCCATACTTTCTAAATATTTTTCCTTATGCTCTATTTCCATAAGTATCACTTTATTTAAATCTTTTAAAGTTTCTTCCATATTTCAGTCACACTAGGGATAATTCCTTCCATATTCCATTGCATCTGCTATATATTATCTTTTTCGACTAAAGTCCATATCTTTTGAACCTATAGTATGATATTTTATAGCATTTTAAAAACTTCACTGTCTTCTATTCCAAACTCTTTATTAACATAATAAGCTCCAGCAAAAGCCATGTAAAAATTTCATTATTTTCAAATCTTCATCTGATAACTCATTTAAAAAATTATTTTTACAGATATTTTTATATCTTCCATATCCATTTCTTTGCATATATCATGAAGTAAGGCGCTAATTTACATTTTTCAACATCAGCCTTATATATATCAGCTAATTTCTCTGCCATTTCTACTACTCCAAGAGTATGAGTAAATCTTTTTAAACTCATTTTTAGATTTTACAATTTCTTTTAATTGATTAAAATTATATTTCATATTAATCACTTCTAATTACTTTATTATACCATAATAAAT
>BNJT01002463.1_pt1 | contig 82049 bp, 162 predicted proteins | sample 8540491 | NCBI WGS metagenome assembly BNJT01 (sample SAMD00202455, study PRJDB9452) | human saliva metagenome | host: Homo sapiens | reverse complement strand
ATCAGATGTTTTCAGTCTTTTATTTAGTATTTTAGAAATAAGTATAAACAAAAAAAGACCACAGTGGTCTTAAAAAAAGAGAAAGACTCTTTTATAGTAGGCGTAAAAAGTAGCCGAAACCTGGCTACTTTTTATTAGGAAAAAATTGAGACCTAGGCTCAATTTTTTAGGAATGAGACACCAAAGGTGTAGTGACCCCAAAAAGTTAGATTCTTTTTGAGACGACTTTAGTCGTCTCTTTTTAATTTTTTTAAAATAAAATATATGAATAACCCCTAGGGGCTTCGCGCCAATTTTTGGCGTTTTTCTCTATACTGAACAATGTATTCTATACTGTACAGGACCTCATCCATCCCTAATTTTTTTCTTTAATACGATCTTCGTTATAATATTTAATAAATCGTTCAATTTCATTTTTAATTCTTCATAACTATAAAATATTCTGCCATAATAAACTTCTTGCTTAAGCAAGCTGAAAAAAATTCTCCATTATTGAATTATCTAAGCAGGTTCCTTTTTCTGGACATACTTTTGAAATATTTGTCCATCCTTTTAATCTAGAAGAATATTCTTTTAATTGATAAGCCCATCCTTGATCAGAATGAAAGGTTCTTCTATAGATACAATCTGATGTTATTTTTTTATTGTTCTGTCTAATACATCAAGAATATTTTTTTACGGAAGGATGTTTTGTAATATTATAGCTTAAGATTTCATTGTTAAACATATCCATAAATGGATCTAAATACAATTTATGGAGTGTTCTATTTCCTTTCATCCACTTCATAATACTTGAATTCTGTTGTATCTGTTGTGATTTTTTTGATGGAATAGAAGTATGAAATCTTCTTTTAATTCTATTAGGCGCAATAACTCCAATTGTACCTTTTGATAAGAATTATATTTTCTACTTTTACGTGTAAAGGATGTTACTTGTAGTTTTTAGGGTTTGAATAATACGCTGAACTTTCTTTTATTAATACAATATCCTTCATTACAAAGTGCTGCATGTATCCTTCTATAACCATAATCCTTATGCACACTACGAATTTCTGAGGATTTTTTTCTTCCATATCTTTATCTGGATTTTCTATCAAAAACGTTTCTGCCAATACATAAAAAGTTGATTTAGCCATACCTGCATACTCTAAAAAGATCTTTTAATTTGTATTTTTTTCTCGGAGACTGTCAATGACTCTAGCTGTTCTTTTTCGTTCTTGCTTCGTCCTCTAAATTCAGTCTCCGCATTGCTTTTTAAAAAGTCATTTTCCATCCTTAGGTGATAATTTTCTTCTTCTATTCTTTTAAATTCTTCTTCAGTTATTTTCATTTGTTTTTGGTTTTGATGGACGTTTTTATGATATTTCACTGTATATTCCCTACCTTCCTGAGGGTTTTTTTCAAAGCTTCAGGGCCATCTTTTTAAATTTTTAACCCAAGATCCGATGACCCGATGATTTCGAATTTCATATTTTAATCCTAATTCACTATATGAACCATTTCCTTCAAGTAGGATTCTACCACTAATAGTTTTAATTCAAAAAGGATATACACGTCCATTCTCTAAAAACTTTTTAACCCTTTCATTACCAAACTCATTATAGGCTTTTACCCAATAACCAATTTGTTTAGTGGATTTTAAAACCAAATTTTTTTACTTAAAAATTTGATAGCCACCTTCTCCACGATGATATGCTTCCACAACTTTCTTCTTAAATTCAAAGTCATATTTAGTATAGAAATACTGACCTCCAAAAAGTTAGATTTTTGGTCCAACTTTTGGGGTCGGTACAAGGTGGCTGCTTCCCTGTCCTTTACTACTATATCAAAGAGTCCTTCGTAATTAAATCTCTGGGTAAATATCTTCCACAGTTTTTCGCTGAGTCAATTACAATGTATAAGTGACTATGTGTGCCAATAGCTGAACTTTGGTATTTATTGTCATTTCCATCTTCATCTACTGGGCTATATGGGAAGTAAACACGATCTGTTGAAACAATCACGTCTGATTTTTGATGATCGCTATCTAAATATAAAATATCCATTAATTCGATATCGCTATATTTTTTTAACACGTCTCGAACATTCCTAATTTAATCCACCTAAGTTAATGTCTTCAGACATTACGTGGTCTGCTTCAGGAAACACTTCAATACGTAATGATTCACATGGATGAATTTCTTGAATTCACTTCCATTAATACGACCAAACGATGTTGTTACTTGTTTGATCCATAAATCTCCAATTAAACGACGGTTAATCGTCCATGTTTCTCCATTACGGAATACAAAACGTAATCCTGACATTACTTTTTTTCATAAAAAGTCTCTCCTTTTTATGTATGTCCTCACTCTTTTCAGCAGTGAAAACAGTTTTTTTATTCTTTACTCTTCGAATTTTACCATTGAACTTGAATATTTTCAATGATTATACACTCTTTTCCTTCAAAGTGAGCTAAAACATACGTTTCCAAAATTTCTGCATCATTTTGTATACTTTTGCTCTAAAAATCATTTTTTTCAACTGTTTTTAATACTTGTCCAATAATCGGGCCTTTTTTTATCTAATTTTAAAAATACGAATAATATCATGCCCATTCAATTGAATATCATTCATGGAATGAATCGGTAACGACTGATAAGTTTTTTTCCAACAATTGCATTGATTCACTTTTTACCTTGAGCAATCAATAATTGCTCCACTTCACAGGCAACTTCATATGAACACTCATAAGCTAAAAAAAGAAATTCCACTCAGCATTTTTTTCTTGTACTGATATGTTCTATATCCAACTAATACATCTCGAATTTGTTCATTAGAGGATTTCCATGATTTTAATAAATGAGTCACTTTTTTATCACTTAGATTTAATTCATCTACAAATAAAATCCAAGCTTGCAAGACACTCATCTCTTTTAAAGGAAATTCAGCTAATTTCAAAAAGAATTTCGTCTTTACCATCAAATAATGGACACGCTTGGTATAAAACCTCGTTTCAACAAATAATTTCAATGCTTTTTTACGGTAAGGGCTTTGAATCATCTTTTTCAAATTCCACTTTCATTCGTTCCACAGCTACTTTAGATAAATTCATTTTTAAAAAGAGAAATAGCATTTTTCGTTTCCTCTTCAATTTGAAAATCCTAATTGACCAACAAAACGTACCGCACGAAACATACGTAATGCATCTTCATTAAAAACGTTCTTTTTGCATCTCCAACACAGCGAATACATTGACGATCTAAATCCCTCAATTCCATCAAAGAAATCCATTAATTGATCATCAATCCCAATCGCTAAAGCATTAATCGTAAAATCACGACGTTTTAAATCTTCTTCTAGCGAGCGAACAAAAAGTTACCTTATCTGGATGTCTAAAAATCCTCGTAACCTTCTTCTGTTCTAAAAGTAGTGACTTCATAACCTTCTTTATGATGAATCACCATTACTGTTCCATGCTCAATTCCTACATCCACTGTATGAGGAAAAAAATTTCTTTCACTTCTTGCGGAGTAGCACTTGTAGCAATATCTACATCTGAAATAGGCTTATGAAGGAGCATATCTCTTACTGAACCACCTACAAAAATAGGCTTCATATCCTGCATCAATTCAATTGTTGCATTACAGGTAATGCTTCTAAAAATAATGGTTCTTTTTGAATTGACATTCACTCGCCTCTCTCTCTTACTTTTCAAGTTCTTTCAATTGTTCTGTTAATTTAATAAATAGCTCTTGATTTCCAGTTTCTAACGCTTGATCAATTTGAGCTAAAAATTTCTTGTTTCAATACACTTGTTTGAATTTCTGTTAATGCTTGGTGTACCTCTTCATCTGAAGTGCTTTCTCCCTCATAAAAAAAGGATTCTTTTCTAGTATACCAAATTTAACCATCGTTAAGTAAGCATCTTCGAATTCCATTTCAATATAACATTCTTCTTTCCAATTTAATCGAATATCATGGAAAGCTTGTTCTGGATTACTAAAACCGTGAACCTGCTTTTATAAAAAAATAAAACGATTCATCAGGTGCTTTCTGTCGAAAACCACATTCCTTTTGGGGGTACAATCCACTCTGCTCAACAAAATGAATTTGTTTTTAATAATATTTCATGATTTAATAAATAATTTAATATCCATAGGGCTTCTCTTCTTTTAAAGCATGATTCGACACAAACCATGAAATAAAGTTTTTTTCTTATCTTCTAAACTTGGTTGAAAACATCTTCTACACTCTTATGCTTCAAAAATATTGCTGCAATTCTTGTAAATCCTCATTTAATGGTTCTAGATGTTGACCATGTTCTAACCATTCTTTTGTTTCAGCAATTCTGCCTTCCCTCGCGAAGGAATCTTACATAATCAACAATAAACTCTACTGAATCTTCTAATTCCACACTAGCTTTTTGATAAAACTCTAGTGCTTCTTCGAATTCTTCTAGCCCTTCTTTGCTCTTGCCATTAAACAAAAATTTGACCATTCTCTAGCTTCTTCTATCTCTTTGGGCTAAAAATATCTTGTACCTCTTCAAACTCTTCTTGGTATAATAATACTTTCTGTATAAGCTTGCAGAATCTCAAATGATTCAGGAGATAATTCATAAGCTTTGTTTTTAAGGCTTCTTGTCCTTTTTCCATTTGCCCAATCGATAAATAAGAAACGCCTAAACTAAAGAATGGATCTTTCTCATATGGATAAGTTTCTGTAATTTTTAGATAAGCTCATAATTGCTTTTTAAATAATCATGTTTAAACATTTGAATATGGCTTAATCCTAGTAAGGCTTCATAATTTTTCTTCATCACGAGATAACACTTTGATAGATTTTTTTCTGCATGGTCATAATTTCCTTCTTGAACATCATGTTTTGCAATACTAATTAATAACTCATTCTGAAGCTGATTCTAAACCTTCATCTGAAACTAGTTCTTGTAAAGGTTCTGCATTCCCAATTTCTAAAGAAGCTTCCACTAATAATTCTCTTGCACGATTTTCTTCTCCAGTTTCATCATGGGAATTTTTAAAAATCTTTCTAAATACTGAACACTTCTGTTCCATTGCAGCCAGATTCAAACAATAAAGTTCCTAAATAAAAATCTAAAAATAACTTCTTCTGGAGCCAATTCTTTTGCAAGTAATAATTTTCTTTCAGCAACATCATAATATCCTTGCGCTTTATATAGCTCTGATAAAATCACCAAAACACTTGGGTAGTTCGGATTATCTTCCGGAATATCATATAAAAACAGATAACGCTTGATCATACTCGCCTTGATTGACTAAAAATTTTCGGCTAATAAAATAGTCCAAGCGGATTCTTCAGGTTCAAAATTGTGTTAATAATAAATAAGTTTGTCTAGCTTCATCAAAAACCACTACTTGCACTAAAATGCAGCTAACTCGATTAATTCCTCGATTTTATCTTCTGTTACTTCATTCATAAATTGATGAAAAAGTGAATATACTTTTTCTAATTCTTGTTCTTCTAAAGCATTTTGAATTTGTTCAACAATTGATTTTCATATTCTTCCATTTCTATAGATAACAAAAAGATGCTATATTGATTTAACTCTAATATAGCACCTTTATGAAATAGTTTCTATGAAAATGTCATAATAAACTGATTAGTTTTTACAGCATCTTTCAAAGCTTTACCTGCTTTTGAATGCAGGAACTTTGCTAGCTTCGATTTGGATTTCTTCACCTGATTGAGGGTTACGTCCTTTACGAGCAGCACGTTCACGTACTTCAAAGTTACCAAATCCGATAACTTGTACTTTTTCACCTGCTTGTAATGCTTCTTGAATTGTTTCGAATAATGCATCAACTGCTGCTGAAACATCTTTCTTTGTTAATTGCGTGTTTTTTTAGCTACGCGATCTACTAATTCTGCTTTATTTGCCATGTTAGATTCACCTCCATCACACAAGAAAAAATAATTCAGTAGTTATTGAGTGGTCCAATAACTCTGGAAAACCTTACTGTTGATTTCTAAACAAGTATACCATTTGATTGGCGGACTTTCAACGAATTATACACGATTTTATCATTTTCTTTGTCGAACAATCATATGAATCGGTGTTCCTTCAAAACCAAAGGCAGAACGAATTCGATTTTCTAAGAAACGCTCATATGAGAAAATGCATTAATTCCACATCATTAACAAAAACAACAAATGTTGGTGGTTGAATTGCTACTTGTGTCATATAATAAATCTTCAATCGATTTCCTTTATCTGTTGGGAGTTGATTCATTGCGATTGCATCCATTAATACATCATTTAAAATTGATGACGAAATACGTTTAGAACGAACTTCATGAATTTCTTTTAATAATGGAGCAATTTTTACCAATCTTTGTTTTGTTTTAGCTGAAACGAATAAAATTGGTGCATAAGATAAGTATAGGAATTCTTTACGAATATTATCTTCAAAAATCTTTAAAAAGTTGAATTATCTTTTTCTAAAGTATCCCATTTATTCACTAAAAATAATAACACCTTTTCCAGCTTCATGAGCATATCCTGCAATTTTCTTATCTTGTTCTTGAATTCCTTCTTCCGCATTCAAGACAACACAAACAATGTCACTACGTTCAATCGCTCTTAATGCACGTAAAACACTGTATTTTTCAGTAGATCTCGAAAAACACGTCCTTTTTACGAATCCCTGCTGTATCAATCATTTTTAAAGATCGTACCTTCTTCATCCGTAAAGCTTGTATCAATGGCATCACGAGTTGTTCCTGCAACATTTGATACAATAACACGTTCTTCTCCTAGCATTGCATCTCACTAAACTAGATTTTCCTACATTTGGACGACTCGATAAAGCTAAAACGAATGACATCTGTATCATCTTCTTGATCATCATGTTCAGGAAAATGCTTTTACAGCTGCATCTAATAAATCTCCAAGACCTAAACCATGACTTCCTGAAATTGGGAATGGTTCTCCAAATCCTAATGCATAAAAAAATCAAAAATATCGGATCGTAATTCTGGATTATCTACTTTTATTAACAGCTAATAATACTGGTTTATTCGTACGATATAGCATTTTTAGCAATATGCTCATCTGTTGTTGTAACACCTTCTTTAACACTTGTTAAGAAAATAATGACATCTGCTTCTTCCATTGCAATTTCAGCTTGCATACGAATATTTGACATAAATGGCTCATCCGTAATATCAATACCACCTGTATCAATAATATGAAATTGATGTCCCTAACCATTCACCTTCAGAATAAATTCTATCTCTCGTTACTCCAGCAATATCTTCTACAATCGAAATTCTTTTCACCAACAACTCGGTTGAAAAATAGTAGATTTACCAACGTTTGGACGACCCACAATCGCAATAACTGGTGTTGACATCAAAAATTCCTCCTTTCTCAAAAATGAGGCTGGGAGTTTTTTTCCCAACCTCACCCTAATTTAATATTTTCTATTAGTCTTCAACAACTAATTCAGATAATTGTTCACCCTAAACGATCTGCCAAATGAAAATGTCACATCTTCTTCAGGTAATACATATTCTTCTTCAACAACTTCTTCTACTTCAGGCTTTTCAACAACTGAGCCTCTTCTAAAGCTTTAATACTTAATGAAATGCGTTTTTCAGCTTCATTTACTTCTAATACTTTAACAGATACTTCTTGTCCCACTTGAAGAACTCTTGAGGAGTTGCAATATGTTTATGAGCAATTTGAGAAATATGAACTAATCCTTCTACTCCAGGGAATAATTCAACAAATGCTCCAAACGCTGCAAAAGCGTTTAACAGTTCCTACTAATGTAGAATCAACTGCTGCACGTTCAGTAATATTATCCCAAGGTCCTGCAACAGTTTCTTTAATTGATAATGAAACACGACCTTTTTCAGCATCTAAGCCAATTACTTTTTGCTTCTACAGTTTGACCAACTGCTAAGAAATCACTTGGTTTTTGATACATGTTCATGAGAAATTTGAGAAACATGAACTAATCCATCAATTCCTCCTAAGTCAATGAAAGCACCAAAGTTTGTTAAACGAGCAACTTTACTCTGTAACAATTGTTCTTCATAAACAGCTTCTAGTGCAGATGCACGTTTTGCTGCTTTTTTTCATTAGCAACGATTTCTTTTACGTGATAAAATTAAACGATTATCTGCTGGTAAAATTTCAACGATATCAAATACTAATGTTTGTCCTTTAAATTGTTTTTAAATCTGAAACGAAGTGGTCAGAAATCATTGAAGCTGGCACAAATGCACGTACTCCCTGCATCTACAACTAATCCACCCTTTAACGACATCTTTTACAGTACCTTCAACTTGTTCATGATTATCTGCTTTTTGCTTGAAGTTCTTCCCAAACTTTACGAGCATCTACACGACGTTTTGAAAGTAAGAAACTACCATTTTCTTTATCTTTAATAGGTTTAATAACTACTAAATCTAATACATCTCCCACTTTTTACAACATCTTCTACTTTATCAAATGGAGTTGCTGATAATTCATTAAAAGGAATAACACCTTCAACACCTCCACCAATAATACCAACAATAGCCTGTTTATCTTGTAAAACTAGTACTTCTCCTTGAACTAAGTCTCCAACTTGGATATCTTTTACAATATCAAGCGATCTTGCATTGTTTTGTAATTCTGACATTTGACTTCCTCCTATTACGCAACTATTCATTCTGAACGAAAAAAATTATTCTAAAAATTAAATTTTTTTCCCTTTTACATCATATCACTATTTCTATCACAATTCTAGTAATATCCTTTTAAAAGCCTATGTTATTGGTCTTTTGAATCAACGCGGTTACTACTTTTACAACATCTTCAATCGTCATTTTTGTTGTATCAACTTCAATTGCATCTTCTGCTTTTTCTTAGTGGAGATTCCTTACGAGTAGAATCAATATAATCACGTCTACGAATATCTTCCACTAATTCCCTCATAAGACATCTTAATTCCTTTTTCTGATTTTCAATGAAGCGACGTTTTGCACGCTCTTCTACACTAGCTACAAGAAAAATTTTTAATGTCTGCTTGCGGAAGCACAACTGTTCCAATATCTCTTCCATCCATAATAATCGAATGATTTTCTGCAATTTCGTTGTAAATGAACTAATCTAGTACGAACTTCTTTTTAAAGCTGAAACAGCTGAAACATTTTTAGTCACTTCTACACTTCTAATCTCATCTGTGACATCTTCCCCGTTCATAAATACACTTTGCTTTCCATCTTCATTGAAAAACGAATTTCAATATTTTGAACTAACTCATAAATAGCATCATGATCTTCTAATGAAATGTGGTTACGTAAAACTGCTAGTTACCACACGATACATCGCACCTGTATCTAAATATAAAAAGTGATTTTTCTTTCGCAATTAATTTTGAAATGGTACTTTTTCCAGACGAAGCTAGTCCATCAATTGCAACTTGCATAACATATATCTCCTTTTAAAATTTTATAAATTTTTGTCTTATATCAAATCCCTAAAAAGGCTGGACTTGCTGCCCAGCCTTTAGCTGTTATTGTCTTGGTTGTAATACTTTTTAATTGCATTCCAGGTGAAATGTTATTGCTAGTTAAACCATTTATAGATTTTAACGTACCCTACATCCATTCCATGATTTACTGCAATTCTATATAATGTTTCACCCGCTTGAACAGTATATGTTCCATAAGCTCCATTTTGTGATGTTTGAGCTTCTGCTGTTGTCTGTTCTCTTTGTTGTCTTGCAGCATCTGATGGTACTACTGTAGTAGATGTTACACCTGTTTCATTAGCTTTCGTTGCTGTAGATCTAGCCTCAGCAGTTGTTGTCTCTACTGCTGTTGTTTCTACTACTTTTGTCAACATTACTTCATCTGCTGTACGTGGTTTAACCTCAGCTTTTGAACTTGACCAATAGAACCACATCATAAATAATAATGGAGATACTACTACTACAATAAATACAAATAACAGTACACTTAATAAAGGAGCTGATGCTTTTACCATTAGCATTGCGAGCACTACGTGAATATTGACGTGCTTTCTGCGTATCTTCACCAAATTGGCGATCCCATGGTTGTTCTTCTTTTTGGGCTTCTTTTCATTATTTAAATTATCACTCATTAAAAATCCTCCTAAATTCAACCACTGTCGTCATTAGACTTTATTCATTTAAAACTATAGCACATTTTCCTAATCATATGCAATCTTTTTCAATCTATAGATAACATTTTAACACATTTTTTTGTTATTGTCATTACTTTTTTTCAAAAATTTTAAATCTTTTGAAAAATTTTTGAAAATATGAGAAACTTATAATATCTATCATTCTTTTAGAAATGGGGGCTATCCTATGAATTCAAAACAAAATCAATCCATTTATGGAAAAAGTAGATTGTGAAAGTTGTATTGCCTGTGGCATTTGCCAACTAAAAAGCTAGTAAACTATTTGAATACGATAACGATGGAATAGCATTCATGAAAACACGATGATAATACTCGGAAGCAGTCCACTCCTGAACATGAAATTGAAGCTTTTAAAGAAGCCTATACTCACTGTCCAACAGGAGCTATTAAACGAAAAAATTCTCCTTTTAGTCTATTCTTTCTAAAAAATTATTTTTAAATACTTTAAGCAGCAGATACTTTAGATATCTGCTGCCTTTTTATACTATAAAAGATATTTTTATGATAATACACGCATCAAGAATTCTTTTGTTCTTTCTTTTTGCGGATTTGTAAAGATTTGCTCTGCAGTTCCTTCTTCAGCAATAATCCCTTTATCCATAAAGATAACGCGGTCACTTACGTCTCTAGCAAAATTCCATTTCGTGCGTCACAATAATCATTGTTAATCCAGTATGGGCTAAACTCTTTCATTGTCTCTAAAACTTCATTCACCATTTCTGGGTCTAATGCAGAAGTAGGTTCATCAAATAATAATACATCTGGTTGCATTGATAAAGCTCTAGCAATAGCTACACGTTGTTTTTTTGTCCACCAGATAATTGACGAGGACGAGTATTTAAGTAAGCACTCATACCAACTTTTTTTCTAAGAAACTTTTCGCAATTTCTTCTGCTTCTTCTTTTGATTTTTTTCAATATTTTAATAGGACCCACTGTACAGTTTTCTAATACATTTAAGTTATTAAATAAATTAAATTGTTGGAATACCATCCCTAAATGTGTACGATATTCATAAATATTTGTGTCTTCATCTAAAAATATTTTTTTCCATTATATAAAAATTTCACCAGAAGTTGGTTTTTTTCTAATAAATTCACACAACGTAATAAAGTAGATTTACCAGATCCTGAAGAACCAATTATCGTTACTACTTCCCCAGCTTGGACTGAAAACGAAATATCTTTAAGGACTTCATGAGTCCCTGAATACTTTATTTAAATGTTTAATCGTTACTACTTCTTGACTCATGATTCTTATCCTTTCCCTTCTGTTTTTCGTATACAGATGCCATTGAATTTGAATTTAATGGATCTGAATGAATAATTTCATAGTTATCTCGACTCATCCATTTTACGTTCAATATAACGTAAAATTTGTGTTAAAACAGTTGTCATAATGAAGTATAAAATCAATGTGACAAAAATGTTTCAAAGTAACTGAAGTTCGCTCCCGCAACTGTTTTTGTTGCAAAAGTATAATTCTGAAACAGAAATTACGTTCAATACTGAAGTATCTTTAATGTTAATAACAAACTCATTTCCTGTCGCAGGTAAAAATATTACGAATAACTTGTGGGAACACGACATTCATCATTGTTTGAGTATGTGTCATCCCAATTGCTTGTGCAGCTTCAAATTGTCCTTTATCGATGGAAATAATTCCTCCACGAACAATTTCAGACATATACGCACCTGTATTAATCGATACAATGAAAATCGCAGCAAAATGTACGATCCATATCAATTCCAAAATGCTAAAGGCTGATCCATAGTAAATAACCATCGCTTGTACAATCATTGGAGTTCCTCTAAAGAACTCTGTATATGCTGTCAATAAAGCATTTGCTATTTTTTTAAAGTGATTCTTTTTGAACCTTTTTTTCTGGCATTGGAATTGTTTTTTACTAAACCAATGAGTAATCCAATCCCTGTACCAATAATTGTCCCAATAATAGAAATGTATAAGGTTACCCATGCTCCATTCAGAAACATTAGCCAATTATCTTGTATAATTTTTGATAATCCATTCAATATTCATCTTTTGTCCCTCTTCTTTTTAGTTATGTATCTAGAAGAGTTTCCCTCTAGTTTAATAAAAATATGTTAGTTTTGCAGCAGGTTGATTTTTTTGATTGCTTTCATCCATAATTTGTTGACGTTCAGCATCAGAAATTTCTGATAAAGCTTTGTTGATAGCATCTTTTAATGGGCTATTTTTCAATCCAACAGCTGTATCTGTATCTTCATCACTTGCTTGGAATCCATCCGTTAATTTAATCATTACAAAAATCTGAATTTGCAGCTTGAGCAGAAACACCTTCAGGTAATTCAGAAACATATGCATCAATTGTTCCAGCTTGTAATGCTACACGCATAGCAGGGAAGTTATCCATTGCAGGTTGTTTTAGCAACACCTGGAATTTGATCAATCACACTATAGTGGAAAGTATTTAATTGTCCAGTTACTTTAGCACCTGAGAAATCAGCTAATGTTTTAGCTTGTTCGAATTTGCTACCTTTTTAACAATCATTACTAATTGTGATTTGTAATAGTTATCAGAAAAAATCAATAGCTTCTTTTCTTTCAGCAGTTGACTCATACCAGCTATGATTGCATCTAGTTTACCAGAAACAACACCAGGTGTTAAGCCATCCCACTCAGTTTTTTTACAATAACTAATTCTTTATTTAATTTTTTTAGCGACACGTTTTTGCAATTTCAACATCATAACCGCCTGCATAGTCATTTGAACCTTGATTTTTACTCCGCCGTTAGCATCTGTTTGTTGTGTCCAGTTAAATGGAGGATATCCTGCTTCCATCCCAACCACTAATTGGTTGCTTGATGCTTTACTGCCACATGCTGCTAACCCTAAACCGATTGCTACAGTTAATAATCCTTTTTAATAAATCATAAAAATCCTTCCTCTTGGCTATAAACTTCAGGACACAATAGAAAAAGAGATCACGAACAAAAAGGTCCGCAATCTCCCCTGAATAGACTCTTATCCCTAAAAAGTGTACAGAAAAAAATTAGCATAAACTGCTTTTTGCCCGGTAATTGATTGCACTTCACACTGGTCTGGGCAGAGAGTGTGACAGTGACTGACCCTATTATGACCAGCCCCTCAACATAGCTTTTGCTACATTTCAGCGAAATCCCCTTCCGTAATCACGTACTTTTTGTCATCCGCGCCTCAAGTTCAATAACCATATATTTAATTTGTAAAGTCATTGTAGCAAAATGAAAAATATGATGTCAACTATTTTCATTAAATTTTCATTATTAATTTTGTGTTGAGAAGTACTACTTAATAATTGCTCATAAGCAAATTCAAATTTTTGAACATCTCCTGCTCCCATAAAGATGATGACTGCATCTTTATAAACTAATAATGGTGAAACATTTTCAAGTTTTAATACAGTTGCTCCACCTTCCACTAGAGCTAGCTAAATCTTCAATCGAAACATTTCCTGATTTTTTTCACGAACAGATGCAAAAATATCGCATAAATATACATCATCTGCTAAAGATAATGCTTTTGCAAACTCATCTAATAATGCAATGGTTCTTGTAAATGTATGTGGTTGGAATACCGCTACAATTTTCTTTCGTTGGATATTTTTGTCTTGCTGCATCTAATGTTGCACGAATTTCAGATGGGTGATGTGCATAATCATCAATAACTGTAATTTCTTTAATTTTTCTCTGAAAAACGACGTTTTACGCCACCAAAAGTTTTTAAATTAGATGCTAATTCTTCTGGATTAAAAATCATTTAAATAATAAAAAGTAATAATCGCTAATGCATTTAAAATATTATGTGTTCCAAATGTTGGGATATCAAATTTACCATAGAATTTACCATGAATATATACATCAAAATGACTACCTTCTGTATCTTTTTCAATATTTTCTGCCACAACATCATTCCCTTTAGCAATTCCATAATAAGTAATTGGTGTTGTCACATCTAATTCACGTAATCTTGCATCGTCTCCACATGCAATAATTCCTTTTTCACTTGACGACCAAATGATTCAAAATGCACTTTGCACATCATCAATATCCGTATAATAATCAGGATGGTCAAAATCAATATTTGTCATAATTGCGTAATCTGGTTTATAGTCCATAAAATGACGTTTATATTCACATGCTTCTAATACAAAAGTATTCAGAACCTTCTACTCCATGTCCCGTACCATCACCAATTAAATAGCTTGTTGGTTCCATCGCGCTTAAAAACATGTGCTAATAAACCTGTTGTACTTGTTTTTTCCATGCGAACCAGTAATAGCAACACTTTTTATATCCTTTTAATAATTCTCCTAAAAATTTATGATATCGAATCACTTCGATTCCTTTTTCACGTGCAGCCACTAATTCTTCATGGCTATCTGGAAATGCATTCCTGCGATGACAATTTGTCCTTCTTGAATGTTTTCTGCATTAAAAGGAAACATTTTAATGCCAGCATCTTCTAAACCTTTTGTGTAAAGAAATAATCCTCCAAGTCTGAACCTTGAACAGAATATCCTTCTCCATGTAATACTAGGGCTAAAGCACTCATTCCGGAGCCTTTTTATACCCGTAAAATGATAAATTTTACTTTTTATCCATAATCAATTCCACTTCCTATGTTTACTTTTTTTACTATATGGTAAAGTATCTTTTCCTTGTTCTTGTTCCATTATCCATGATAGTGAACGATTCATTGCTCTTCTCTGCTTACCAGGTAAAGGTTTTAACTCTGGAGCTAATACTTCCATTGATTGTGTATCGGTAAAGTCTTCAATAATGTTTCTGTACCATTTGACTAGAAGATAAAGAAGGATTCACTCTTTTTGTAATGACGTTTTGTTTTTTTCAATCTTTTGAGATTTTCTTCAACTTCTACTCTTCTACTGTTACTAAGGGGTGTTTCTTCACTTGAAAAATATAAGTAAGTCTTCCGCATCTCTTTTTAATTGATTTTCTAATTCTTCATATGCAACTTGCTTTTTTACGCTTTTTAACAGGAGTCATCCCTTTTAAAAATCGAAGGAACTGTTGAAGGTGTAAACGAGTACGAGTCGGTTTTTCTTGTAAAAAACTACGCCATTTATCCTGATTGTTTCCTCTTTGACTACTTTCTTTAAAAAGATTGGAAAATCCCTTCTTTTTCTCAGGATCTATCTTTTTCTTCTAATGCTGAACGAGTTGGATGAGAAAAAGGTAGATAATGTTCTACAAGGGTTTCTTCTTTTACCTCTTCTTGTTCAGAATCAAATACCACTTCTTCTTTTCGGGTGCAAAATGATTAGGAAAAATCAACCCATTTTGTTTTGGAAATTTTTTTCTATTTGGTAAATGTTGATTACTTATTTCTCTCATCGAACGATGGTTATCTGACAAAAATACCACTCCTCTTCGATAATTTTAACCTTTAAAACGGCTCTCCAATAACAGCATCATCATTTAACACTAAAAATTCCTTTTTAGCAGGCGCATTTTCTAAGCCTCAATTCACGAGCAGAACATAACATTCCGTGACTTTCACTCCACGTAATTCGCCTGACCAAATAATACTCCATTTGGCATTACTGTTCCTGGAGTGGCTACTACAACTTTTTGTCCTGCTTTTTACATTTGAGCTCCACAAACAATTTGTAAAACTGTATCTTGACTGACACGTGTTTGTGTAACATGTAAATGATCAGAATCTTCATGAGGAACACAAGTTTCACATAAATCCAACTACTAAAGTATCTTTTGGAGATAAATCTAATGATGCTCCATCAAACCCAGCTTCTTGGATTAATGTTTTAACGGTTTCTTGCTCTTCCTGTAGATAAAAATTGTTGTCCTGCTTTTTCAAAACGGATATGATTTGAAATTTCAGCAATATTGTAACCAATTACTGTATTTGTTTTTTTCATCTAATACACGTGTTACTCCATTTTTTTGTTTCAATTGCTACATCATAACGGCTTGCCGCTCCTGATGTTAATAATAATGTATCTGAAATACCTTCTTGATTATAAAAACTTAACCACATAATAATCTCCTTTAAATTTATTTTTTTAACTTAATTTGTTCTTCCATCTAAAAATCGTATCAACTGTGCTGCGATCTAATGCGCGAATCGTTTGATGACCATTTCACGTGCCGCTTCATAGTCTTTAATCGAGAACATTGTTTGATGGGTATGAATATAACGAGCACATACCCCAATAACTGCACTAGGAAACTCCTTGATTCATTAAATGTGCTTTTTCCAGCATCCGTTCCACCTTTGCGAAACAAAGTATTGGAAATGGAATATTATGCGTTAGAGCAGTATCTTCTATAAACTCCTTCATACGTGGCAATGTAATCATTCCTGGATCTAATATTCTAAATAAAAATCCCTTGATCTAAATGTCCAAATGTATCTTTTGAACCTGTTAAATCATCTGCTGCCGAACAGTCTACTGCAAAGAATAAGTCTGGATTGAATTTTGTTACACTTGGTCCTGTCCCACGTAATCCAACTTCTTCTTGAACATTTGCTCCAGCAATTAATGTGTTTGGTAAAGCTTCATTTTTTTCAATTCACGCAAAGCTTCTAATACGACTGTACAACCATAACGATTATCCCATGATTTTGCAATCATTCGTTTTTTATTCGCTGTCCAAATTGTTTCAACCATTGGAACAATGGTATCCCCAGGTCGAACTCCGTATTCCTCAGCTTCTTCTTTTGAAGTAAATCCAGCATCAAATAAAATATCTGTTACTTTTACAGCTGCCTGTTGTCCACCAGCAGCACGTAATAAATGTGGAGGAACAGAACTAGAAATAACTGGATAATCTCCTTTACGAGTTTGCAATGTAAAACGTTGCGCAGAAACGACATATGGATTCCAACCACCTAATGGGCTAACTTTTAATAAACCTGTTGCAGTGATATTTGTCACCATAAATCCAACTTCATCCATATGTGCAGCAATCATAATTTTAGGTGCATTCGCATCTTTATGTTCACGAACCCCAAAAAAATACCACCTAAAACCATCTTGTTCAATACGATCAACTAATGGCTCCATTTCTTTTCTCTCATAAATTCTCGAACATTTTTCATGTCCACTTGTTGATTGTAATTCTGTTAAAGTTTTAATTAAACTTTCTGTTTTCTTTTCCATTGTTCTTACCTCCATAAGAATAAAAAGCTCTAACGTCCTGTTTCCAGTCCTTTCAGAGCTCCTTTTTAACGTCACTCTTTTTATGAGCATTCTCACCCATTAGGCTGACGCTAGTTTATATAAATCTAGAACTGCACCTGTTTTGGCATCAGCAAAAAAATTCGTATTGCACCAATTCTTCTTGTTCTTTACGAGTAATGCCACCATAGTATACATATCCACTAAAAATCTTCTTGTTCAATATACACTGGTTCCATTTCAATCCATGAGCCTTCAATTGTACCAACAACTGTAAATAAACGACGAACATTCCCTACAATGACATCTCCATTTACTAGTTTCTTCTCATAAAATTTAGAAACGAGCCATGCACCAACAAAAGCACCGGCTGCAAGAAAATACTCCTGCTGTAAAAAGATGATTTATTTTTGACATTTTACTCACCTCTATTTTACTTTATAAGGGATGACGTTCTTTTTGGAAAAAAATTGCTTTCTACTGATAAATTGGATGTCCTTTAGCAGAAAAACTTTTCTTCATATTCGGTCATCACATTGCCTTCAAACTCTACTTGGTGTAAATCTAACCAAACTTGTTTTAAAAATCATTCCAAATTGAGAAAATGAAGCTAAACTATATTCAAATAATCCTCGATTATCTGTTTTAAAATGAATTTCTCCTTCTAAAGGCAATACTTGTTCATATGCTTTTTAGAAAAATCAGCATGAGTCAAGCGTCTTTTAGCATGACGTTTCTTAGGCCATGGATCAGAAAAAAATTCAAGTAAATTCGATCCACTTCACCATCTGCAAAATAATCTGTCACTGTTCCACCATCAATATGTAATAATTGTAAATTTGGAACTTCTGCTGCTAAAGCTTTTTTTCTAACGCAACAACAATCACACTCGTTTGAATTTCAATACCAATATAATTAATATCTGATGCCATTTCACTAACAAATTGTCCTTTTTCCAGACCTGATTTCAATATGAATCGGATGATTATTTCAAAACGCTCTTTTCCAGCGTCCTTTCCATTCTTCTGGATTTTGAATCACTCATTTCTGGATGAGCTAATAAAGTATCTTTAGCCCATGGTTTATTTCTTAAACGCAACTTTTAATACTCTCTTCTTTCATCAAACGATGATTATAAATTGATTTTACCACTAAAATCTTTTTCGTTCATTTCATAATAACGACCTTCAAAATGACTTTTCTTAATAAAGTTTAAACAATTCATCAAAGCATACCATTCAATTCGTTGATAAATATTCGTTGATAAAGTTTCAACCCATAAGCATCTAACCATTCGCCCCATTGATGAACAGGAATGTATTGAGTTAAAATCATCGTTAAATCTGATACAGGATCAGCTAAACGAACCATTTCCCAATCAATTAAATATAATTTATCATTAGCTAATAAAGAAAATTACGGCGATCTAAATCACCATGACAAACAGTTTTTACCTGCTTCTAATACAAGAGGCAATGTTTCTTTTAAATAATCTAAGACTTCTGATAAGAAACGATGACTTTGTAAACTCTGACTGTAAATTTACTAAATAATCTTCAATGAAATGCTGAGCAGTATATTCTTCGCCTTGAATTTTTTTGAAGCATTAATAGTAAATTAGGAGACTGATGAATTTCTTTTTAATAAATCAATCACTTCCATCGAATTCATTTCTTCAGTTGTTAAGGATCGACCATTTAACCATTCTTGAGCTGTTAGAACATCTCCATTTCCAGCTCTCTTGGTCCACATTAGTTTAGGAGCAATCCCCTCGCCTGACAATGCAGCTAAAAATGGCGAAGAATTTCTTTTTAAAAAGACCTCTCCTGCGCTCTCACTGCCATATAGGCTTGTCCGGTATCTCCCCAATTGGATGTAATTCCCATCCTGCATCCATGTTTTTGTTCCATATTTCTATCCCTACCGACCATTTCTTGAGTTTATTCGTTATCTTTCATTTTATGCTGTCCAAATGTTTCCGTCAAGCTTCACGGTTAAAATCTATCTTCTTTTTCTTTTTACGATTTAAACGTGGTTTTAAATAACCATATAAAAAAATACAGCAGATAAAAAAGGGATACCATAAAAATCCTGATAATACGAAAGCATTTTTTGAGACTAAAGCTGTTAATATGCTAATCATCACACTTGACTCCAATGACCAACTGTAAAACAACTCCAATAAAATCATCCATCATTTCCTTTGGATCATATAAGGAATGAATATAAATCGAATGAGCTTTTTGGATGTTTATATAAAGGAAGCAAATTGGAAACAAATCACTAATATCATCATCGATTGAATTGCCATAATCCAATACCAAATAGAACTAACAAATGCTAATAATACTGTTGCAAATAATCATTTGAAGTAACACCGTAACATAATTGGAGCTTCTAATGCTGTTCGAATTAATAAATAATGATACGGTTGAATACGATTTGGTGTTAGTTTTCCCACGAAAAATATCTAATGATTGATTACGTTTTTGCTTGCTGTTTCTTTTAAGAACGGTACATCTACAAACAAAGCAATCACTCTAAAAATTCTTTGTTGACGTGCTTTGCTCTTTTTGAATCATTTCATTCCAGTCTGAAAATTCACCGTTTTAGCAGATGCAAAAACGATAAAGTCCAAATTGCAAAGAACAGCCAATACTTGTGTCATCGATAAAGAGAACACTTTTGGAATAAAAAAGAAAGAATTCCAAATAAACAAATACTATTTACCAAATAGAGTGCTACATTATAGTAGGAATTCTTCGGTAATTTCCTTCAAAAATTGATTTTTGAATCATAAAAATGGAATCCTTTTATGATAATAGCGTTACGAAAAATGGCAAAAAATGGAATCATTCCATTCCCATATGCTTGTATAAAAAAATTGGCAACACAAAAAAATCGTTGCAATAAAATTCATCACTAATGGAAAAAATCCAACTATAACGAATGGCACGTTTAAAAATAAGGTTTAAAATCTTCCCAATTACACTTAAAAAAGTGTACATCAGCCTCTTCTACATAAGTAGTAATTTCACCAAACAAAGGAACAATAGCTAATAATAAACTAATAAATAAGATCAAACGGCCATTCTAAAATACGAATTGTTTTTAACCATGTTGAATATTGAAACAATAGAAAAGCCAAATAAGAAAAAGACAACAATCATAAAATGATCATTCATCATATATTTGGCATATTTCATTACTTTTTCTGATAAGTCTTGAAACGACTTCCCACAATTGTTCACTATTCATGATGATCACCTGTAGTCGTTGTTAATGCAAAAATACACATCTTCTAATGAAGTTTCACTCAATTTTGAACTTCGCCTTTTAAGTGTTTCTAAATCTCCTTGTGCTTGAACCAATCCATCATGTAATACAATGAAACGATCACAATATTTTTTTCTGCAGTATCTAGCACATGCGTAGACATTAAGATGGCTGCACCAGATTCTTTTTTTCTCTTAACACATTTAATAATGTGCGAATCCCTAATGGATCTAATCCTAAAAAAATGGTTCATCTACCACATATAATGGAACATCCAACATTAATGCACAAACAATGAGTACCTTTTTGCTTCATTCCTTTTAGAAAAATAAGCCGGGAACCAATCTAATTGTTTTCGTTAAACGAAACTGCTCTACTAATTCCATCGCGCGATGCATCGTTTCAGGTGTATCTTGTTGATACGCTTGAGCTGTTAATTCGATATGTTCTCTAAAGGTTAATTCTTCATATAACACAGGCGTTTCCGGAATGACTGCAATCAACTTTACGATAATCTCTCACACTTTCCTCAACAGTATGCCCTTGTATGGAAATCTTCCTGAAAATGGTTGAATAAAATTTGTAATACATTTAATGGTTGTACTTTTTCCCAGCCCCATTTAATCCCAATGAGTCCACAAATTTCTCCTGATTGTACTTCAAAAAGAAACTCCTTTAATAACAGGAACTTGAGTATAACCAGCTGTTATATGATCTACTTTTAATGTCATAACTGTCTCCAATCCTACACAATTTAGCATTATTATATCAAAAATCAGTCTAGTTCCTAGAATCTTTCATTTAAAGAAAAAACTGCATCGATTTCATTGCATTCCTATCACTACTCGTGGTACTGATTTGCCTATACAATTTAAGGAGGTTTTTTATCATGTCAGATTGTATTTTTGATAAAAATTATTTCTAAAGAAATTCCAGCACATATTGTCTATGAAGATGAGGTAGTGATCGCCTTTTTAGACTTAGGACAAGTAACTCCTGGTCATACATTAGTCGTGCCAAAAACACGTGAAAAGATATTTTTGAATATGATGAAGAATTAGCTGCAGCCGTATTTAGTAGAATTCCAAAAATCGCTCGTGCTTTAAAAAGCAATGAACCCAGATGTAAAAAGGGAGTTAAATATTTTAAATAATAATGGTGAAGTAGCTTTTTCAAAGTGTCTTCCACTCCATATTCATTTAATTCCCTCGTTATAAAACATGAAGAAGGTTTTGGATTAAAATGGGAAACGCACGACTATTCTCACGAAGAATTTAGCAAGCTATCGCACAAAATATCGCTAAACATGTGGAGGGATAAACCATGAAAGTCATTTATGTATTAGATAAAGATAATGGTGTTCTTTTTCAATCATCGTCGTCAATCAAGAGATGCTTTTTAGTTGAAAACATCATGAACAAAAGTTAAACAGGAAAACGGAACTTTATACGTATCTGATTATTCTAAAGAATTATTTGAAGGTACAGATGTTAAACGGAGAAAAACTTATGAATAAATTCGTAAAAAGGATTACTTTTTGGAAGTATTGTCACTGGAACAATTACCTCACAACAAAACAAAATGGTAAGAAAAACCGTGAACAATTATACGACAATATCGTAACATTATCCGAAGAGATATCCACTGTTAGTACAGGTGTCCCTGTTATTCAGCACGGTGTAAAACAACTACAATATTATGTTATCCCTCAAGTAAAAGAAATTTCTCAGGATATTATAGAAGATGCACAAAATTTCAAACATATGAGTCAACCTCGTATCAAAAGAATTCAAGCACATCTATCAACACTTCGCCAACATATAAAAGAAGCGAAAAAGGAGAATGTATGATTCGATTATTTGCCAGTGATATGGATGGGACAATTTTTACAAGATCATTCTACAATTCATCCGGATAATATCAAAATGGTTCACTATTTACAGGAAAAGAATATCCCTTTGTCATTTGCTCAGGAAGAGATTTTCTACCAAGCTTCCCTCTGCTTAGAACTCTGCAAATATTCAATGCCCCTGTTATTGGATTAAATGGTGCTGTTATTTATCAAGAAGATGGTACAATTATAAAAAGAAAGTTACACTTTCTCATGAAGATACACGTAATCTTGTTCAAAAAATCAGAAATTGCATCATAACAATTGGGATATGATGACATCTAAAGGATTATTCTCCTTACATTTTGAAAGAAAAATTTGCAAAAAAGTGGCTACTTTTAAAGAAAATCATCCAGACTCTTTACTCCTGAAGAATTTGAAGCTGAACTTGATAAATTAAAAAAACTTTTTGATGCAACAGATGTTTCTAATATCGAGGAAGTTTTAGACGATCCCAACGATTAAAAATTTATAAAGTCTTAACTTTCCAATTACGAAGCTGAAAGATTCATTAATGGAAATTAAATCTTATGTCGAACAAAGAAAACTTCCTAATCTAGTTGTTACTTCTTCTTTTAAAAACAAATATTGAAGTAACTCATAAAGATGCTCAAAAAGGAATTGCTCTTTTACTATTATGCGAGATACTTTAGGAATTTCAATGAACGAAGTTTTTTGCAATTGGGGATAATTCAAATGATGTTTCTATGTTAAAACTTGCTGGTTATAGTGTAGCAATGGGAAATGCTAATCAAGAAGCTATGCACACTGCTAAATATCAAACAGACGATAACAAACATGGTGGAGTCGCCAAAGCGATTCAAAAGTGTTTAGAACAACAAAATTAAAGCTATTACCTCCTTTATGGGGTAATTTTTATGGAATTTCCTTTTTTAAAATAGGAGGTGATTTCATGGAAGCAGATATTTTTACAACCACTCATTGCTTTAATTAGCAATATGGGATTTCCCTATTGCAATGAGTATTTATTTACTGCATCGAATGGAACAACGATTAGATACAATGATTCAATTATTAACTGATTTGAATCATCACTTTAAAAGAAAACGATTAGACTAAACACAGGTCTCATGTCAGAAAATGTAACATGGCATGAGACCTGTTTTTTTGTTTTTGATAAGAGTCTAGTAAAATAGGCTCACATTAATTTTTAACAATATGGAGGATCTTATGAAATTTAAACATGAACATAAAGAAAAAAGAGCTTCTGGATTAGCTTATTAGGAATATTATTCTTCCTTATCTCTACTCCAATCGAAGCTGCGACAAAAATATACCATTGCCACAGATACGACTTTTTGCTCCATTTTGAATTTCAAGATACTTCTGGAAATTATGTTGGAATTGATATGGATTTAATCAATAAAATTGCAAAAGAAGAAAAATTTTGAAATTGAAATTAAAAGCTCTTGGCTTTAATGCTGCCGTTCAAGCTTTAGAAGCTGGACAAGTAGATGCAGTTATTGCAGGAATGAGTATAACAGATGAAAGAAAACAAAAATTTGATTTCACAGATTCTTATTTTGATAGCGGTATTGGAATGGCAGTAAGTACTTCAAGTAATATTAGTACATACGAAGAACTTCGTGGAAAAATGTAGCTGTTAAGATTGGGACACAAGGCAAGTTTTGCTTCTTCTATTAAAGAGCAATATGGTTTTACAATTTCAACATTTGAAGATTCAGCAAATATGTATCAAGATGTAGTCAGTGGAAATAGTGTTGCTGCTTTTGAAGATTATCCAGTTTTTAGGTTATGCAATTCGCAGCAATCACTTACCAATGACATTAACATCTTATAAAGAACAAGTAACTCAATATGGAGTTGCGGTATTAAAAATCAAAATACTGAATTTATTGAAGCTTTTTAATCGTGGCTTATCAACTCTAAAAAGCAAATGGTGAATATGATAAAATTTTAAACAAATATATCGGAACAGATGATTCTACTACTGCCACTACTGAAGATACAAGCTTTATTAGGATTATTAAAAACAAATGCTCCAACTCTTTTTAAAGTGGATTATGGAATACCATTTGGATTACATTTGTTTCACTAGCAATTGCAACTATTATCGGTGTTCTTTTTAGGATTAATGAGAACTAGTCGTATTTCTATTTTAGAAACAATTGCAACACTTTATATTGATTTTATGCGTGGTATTCCACTAATTGTTTTTAACATTCTTTATTTATTTTGGGATTCCACAAGCATTTAATATTCGTTTAGATGCAACAGTTGCTGCTATTTCAACATTAGGGATTAAATGCTGCGGCATATATTGCTGAAATAGTTCGTGGTGGTATTAATGCAATCGATAAAGGACAAAGTGAAGCTGCGATGAGTTTAGGATTACCATATTACAAATCAATGCAAAAATTATTTTTACCGCAAGCGATTCGTTTAATGGTTCCATCATTTATTAACCAATTTGTCATTACTTTAAAAGATACTTCAATTTTTATCAATTATAGGACTTGTAGAATTAACACAAACTGGTAAAAATAATTATTGCAAGAAACTTACAATCAAGTTCAATGTGGTTTTATTGTTGGTATGATATACTTAATCGTTATTACTCTATTAACAAAAAAATTTCAGCACGTTTAGAAAGGAAAGGCATAAGATGGCAATTATTGAAGTAAAAGGCCTTATTATGGTGAATTAGAAGTCTTAAAAATCGATTGATTTAGAAATCGAAGAAGGACAAGTCGTTTGTATTATCGGTCCATCTGGATCTGGAAAATCAACATTTTTACGTTGCTTAAATCGTCTAGAAAAACAACAGCAGGAAAAAGTTATTGTTGATGGATATGATTTAACCGACAAAAATACAGATTTAAACTTTGTTCGTCAAGAAATTGGAATGGTATTCCAACACTTTAATTTATTCCTCATTTAACAATTAAAGAAAATATTACATTAGCTCCTGTTGAATTAGGACGTGAAACAAAAAGAAGTTGCAGACAAACACGCTTTTAGAATTATTAGGAATGGTTGGACTTGAAGATAAAGCAGACGTTTATCCAAAAACATTATCTGGTGGTCAAAAACAACGTGTAGCCATTGCCCGTGCTTTAGCAGATGAAAGCCAAAAAAATGTTATTATTCGATGAACCTACTTCTGCTCTTGACCCTGAAATGGTTGGAGATGTATTAGAAGTAATGCAACAATTAGCAAAAAGATGGCATGACAATGGTTGTTGTAACTCACGAAATGGGATTTGCCCGTGAAGTAAGTGACCGTGTAATCTTCATGGATGGCGGTTATGTCGTGAAGACGGTACACCGGAACAAATCTTTAAAAATCCGCAACATCAATCGTACACAAGACTTTTTAAACAAAGTGTTACATTAATCAGTTAAAGAAGACTTTTTGGAATTCCAAAAGTCTTTTTATTCGATATAGGAAAGGAAAAGAATGAACGAAAAGAAATCATTATTGAGATTCAAAAAGAAATGAAAAAATTTTTTACTCAAGAAACTACTGGGCATGATTGGTATCATATTGAGAGAGTATGGAAAAACGCCCAAAAATTGCTACATTATCCTAAAGCTAATCCATTACAGATTGAATTAGCTGCACTACTTCATGATCGATATGATCATAAAATTGTTTCTAATGTAGAACAAGCCAAACTAGAAGTGAGAGATTTATTAGTACAACATGGATTAACCAAAGAGTTAATTGAAAAATTCTCTATTCTATTGATGCAGTTGGGTTTCGTAATGGGAAAAATCCGATACAACCTATTACAATTGAGGATAAAAATTGTTCAAGATGCAGATCGACTCAATGCTATTGGTGCAATTGCGATTGCTCTGTACTTTTTGTTTATTCAGGTGCACACCAACGTCCGATTTATACAGGAGAATCTCAAGAGGTGTTAGAAAAAGCTCATGAACTTGAAGATACTGCCATTGGACATTTTTTGAAAAATTATTAACTTTATCTGACACTTTACATACCCCGAAGCTCGTGAAATCGCAAAAGGGTGACATGAATTTATGAAAGAATATTTAACTCAATTTTTCGCAGAATGGGAAGGATTAAAGTGAAAGTTTTCACTCGTGAATAGAAACAGAAAAAAATTTTCATGGTAGCCGGACTCAGTAGCCCCCTTTTGGGGTCTCTTGTCTAAAAATTGAGCCTTGGTCTCAATTTTTTCCTTGTCATATAAGCCACTGCACTGTGGCTTATATGACTGCTACTATGAAAATTTTTCTGTTCTATTCACCTCTGTAATTTAAATCACGTATGGGACTATACTGCTACTATAATCACTTTTAATCCATTCCTGAAAACTAATTTATTAATTTCTTCTCTACTAATAACCATTTTAAACTCATTCATTGTGGGTAAATTTTAATAGGTATTCAGGACCAATTAAATGAAAAACCCATTTTTCTATAAAAATCAACTGCGCTATCGATAGGCAATTAGATACACTCCAGTAATTGCTACTTCTTTATACAAATTCATAACTTTCTTATAAATTTGTTTTATAATCATGGAACCAATTCTCATATTTTTGAACCTTCTTATCTACAGCAAGGGCAATTACTTTAAGAACAGGTAATCTATATTCTATTGCTTTTGTTATTAACAACATCAATTTCAACATTATCTATAGCAATTGTATAAAAAGCAACGATCTTATCGTTTAAAAATAAGAAAAATGTGTTCTACTCACTGCTTTTGAATTATCCTCAACAGCCTGTTGAAATAAAAATCATTTAGAAATTGAACAGTACAATCAAAAATCTAGCGATTTTGCAACCATTTCCTTAAATAAAGGAATTACTGTCTTCTGTTGTTAATGTCATCTTCTATTTCACTCCAAGTTAATTTTTAATTTTTGAAATCTATTTTTACACTTTCTATAACTTGAGTTCCGTCAGCAAAAATATATTTTTTAACATTTTCAGCTTCTTTTTCATTATTAACTTGGATCATCATATCTCTTTTGCTTTTAATCATCTTTTCTTTCACTCCCTCACTATATAAAAAAATAGTTCAAATATTAAACACAAAAGTAAATTTGTTGCAATTTTATGCATATATACTACCATAACTAATTCAGTACGTCAAAAACGGAGAATGAACTTTCTCAATAGTATTGTTGTAGAACCAAACAGAGTTAAGTAAAAAACATTTTTCTCATGAATAGAAACAAAAATCATTTTTACTGTTGCGGGACGCCAGTAGCTTTGCTTTTAGCAAATCTCATGGCTAAAAAAATTGAGACCCTAGGCTCAATTTTTAGCTATGAGACTCGTCAGGTCTGCTAGCGTCCGGCTAACATGAAAATTTTTTCTGTTTCTATTCACTTTTTCATCCATCCAATAAAAGAGACTTCCTCAGTAGTATTGCTAAATGAGACTCGCAAAAGTGAGGCTGCTGGCGTCCTTTGCTACATTCAGAAAAGTCATTTTTACGGACTCTGATAATTTCATATCCAAATGAGAAAGACTTTTCTCCATAGCATGGGTAATATCAGCCATAATGGCTGATATTACTGAAAAAAATTGAGATCTTAGGCTCAATTTTTAGCCATGAGACCGTCAGGTCTGCTGGCGTCCAATGCTATTTTTAGAAAAAGTCTTTCGAATCTCTTTACAGTAATTCAATACGCTTTTATAAAGTCTTTATTACTCTTCGTTTCTCTTAATTGCTTCACAATTTGCTCGCTTGTTTCTAGTCCGTCTCCCTTCATCGTGTTACGAACCTTTCCACACAGCTTCTAAAACATGAGTTTCCAGTAAAATTTCCTCTTTACGAGTACCTGAACGTTTTCACATCAATCGCTGGAAATACACGTCTTTCCGCTAATTCACGAGATAAATGCACTTCCGCATTTCCAGTTCCTTTAAACTCCTCATAAATGACATCATCCATACGGCTTCCCTGTTTCAATTAAAGCTGTTGCTAAAATTGTTAAACTTCCACCATCTTCAATATTTCTAGCAGAACCAAAAATCTCTTAGGACGATAAAAAGTAGCTGGATCAATCCCACCACTTAATGTACGACCAGAAGGTGGAATCGTTAAATTATACGCACGTGCTAAACGTGTAATACTATCCAGTAATACAATCACATCACGACCATCTTCTACTAAACGCAATGCACGCTCTAACACTAATTCACTCACTTTAATATGGTGTTCCGGTGTTTGATCAAAAGTTGAAAAATACAACTTCAGCATCTACTGTGCGCTCAATATCTGTTACTTCTTCTGGTCGTTCATCAATTAGTAAAAATAATTAATTCCGCATTAGGATAGTTTGTTGTAATCCCATTTGCAATTTCTTTTAATAAACTTGTTTTTACCAGCCTTCGGAGGTGCTACAATTGCCACGCTGTCCAAAACCAATTGGGCAAATTAAATCTAACATTCTTGAAGCAATTCTTCCTGTTGTTGTTTCTAATTGCATTTGTTTTTCAGGATAAAGTGGTGTTAATCCTGGAAAATGATCTCGTTCTTTTTGCTTCTTCAGGGTCTTTTCCCATTTACTGCACCAACTTGCATCAAGCCGTTAAACTTTTCCCCGTACGTGGAGGACGGGCAGGACCTGATACTAAATCTCCATTTCTTAAGGCAAATTTACGAATTTGAGAAGAAGAAATATAAAATATCTTCCTGGCTAGTAGAATAATTAATTGGACGTAAGAAACCGTATCCTTCCGCATTATTAATATCCAATACCCTTCTACTTGGAAAAAGCCAGTTGCTTCTTCTTGAGCTCTCATAATCGCTAAAGCTAATTCTTTTTATTCATCTGCCCATAATAAAGGATTTTATAGTGCTTAGCAAAAGCATACATTTCTTTTAAAGTCTTTTGTTGCAAGACGGGTAAAGTTACTGTTTCAATTGTTTCTGACATCTTAATCCTCTTCAATCATTTGGATATCAGCTCCTAGTTGTTGTAAATTTTTCAACAATATGAGAATACCCTCTTAAAAATATGTTCAATATTACTAATTTTTGTTGTTCCTTTAGCCATTAAACCCAGCAATGACTAATGCTGCACCAGCTCGTAAATCACTAGCTGCTACTTCACATCCTGTTAAAGCAGTTGGACCCGTAATTGAAATGACATCATTTTCCACACGTCCTAATGCTCCCATACGATTTAATTCAGGAATATGATTGACACGTTTTGGATAAATCGTATCGATAATTTTTAGCTTCTCCTGTGGCTTTCATTAATAATGGCGTAATCGGTTGTTGTAAATCTGTTGCAAAAACCTGGATAAGGCAGAGTTTTAATACTCACTGCTTTCAATTCTTTAGATGGGAAAAACATGAATATCTTCCTCACCAATCGCCATTTTTACGCCCATTTCTTCCATTTTTGCTAAAAATCCTTCAATATGTTCGAAGATTACATTTTTACAGTAATTCCTTCACCCACTGCTGCTGCAATCGATAAATACGTTCCTGCTTCAATTCTATCTGGAATAATCGTATGACGGCATCCATGTAATGCTTCCACACCTTCAATACGAATCACACTTGTACCTGCACCTTTGATATTAGCACCCATTTTTATTTAATAAATTCACTACATCAATAATTTCTGGTTCTCTTGCAGCATTTTCAATAATTGTTTTACCTTTTGCTCGAACAGCTGCTAATAAAATATTAATCGTTGCTCCTACAGATACAACGTCCATATAAATACGAGTTCCTGTTAATCCTTGTCCGTTCGTTGATAAATAAATGGCTCCCATTTCATTACGAACATCTGCTCCTAATGCTTTTAAATCCTTTAATATGTTGGTCAATCGGTCTAGGTCCTAAGAAACATCCCCTGGAAGTCCTACAACTCCTTCACCAAATTTTGCAAGAGTAGCACCCATAAAAATAATACGAAGCTCTCATACTTTGAATTTTTCCACTTGGCATTGGAATGGATAACATATTCGTTGGATCAATGGTCAATACTCCTTCTTCAAAAGTAGTATGAACATTAAAATCTTTCAAAATTTCAATTAATGCGGCTACATCTTGAATATCTGGAACACCTTCTAATACAACTGGTTCTGATGCTAAAATAGCAGCTGGAATTAAAAGCTACTGTACTATTTTTTAGCACCGCTAATGGTTACTTCTCCAGTTAGTGGTTTCCTCCATTAATGACTAATTTTCTCATTGATTCAAATCCTCTCATAACATCTTCTATTCCATTATACCATGCCTCAGTAAAAGGCATACTTAAAACTACCTTTTTAGCTGTCAACCATCCTAAAAGATAGCGTTGACAATCGTATTTTTCCTGTATAAAATCAGAAACATAAGGGGAGGATTTTTGATGACCACAAAAAGAAGCAGTTTTACAATATCTTCGAGAACATATAGGAGAAGCAATCTCTGGAGAAAAAAATAGCACTAGAACTAAAACAAATCTAGAACTACCATTTGGAAGGCTATTCAGTCTTTAAAAAAGGAGGGTATACAATCGATTCTACTACTAATAAAAGGATATACATTGTCAGAAAAATAATGATGTTTTATCCGATAAAGAAATTTTACAAGAACTAATTAATTTACATCATCCTATTGAATGGCATATTCAAACAATGGAATGCACTACTTCAACAAATGATTTAGCAAAAATTATGCGAATCAACACTCTACTACACCTGCAATTTTTATTAGTGAAGAACAAACTGCAGGAAGAGGTCGATTAGGAAGAGTATTCGTTTCACCTGCAAAAACTGGTTTATATATTAGTCTTTGCTTATTCCCAACTGCACCAATGGAAGATTTATCACTGATTACTTGTGCTACAGCAGTTGCCTACTTAGAAACGATTAAACAATTAACCGATAAATCTCTAGATATTAAATGGGTAAATGATTTATTTTATCGTGAAAAGAAAGTCGGTGGAATTCTGACAGAAGTAATTAGTGATTTTGAGTCTCAACAAGTTCAAGCACTCATTGTTGGAATCGGAATTAATTTAATTGACTCACCTCAATCATTCCCTGAAGAATTACACTCAATTGTTGGCAGTATTTTTCTTCAAAAGAAGAATATAATGATTCTTCTTTCAATCGTAACCATTTTATTGCTCAATTTTTAGAAAAATGGACATTTTATTATCAAAAATCTTTCTAAGAGAGAATTTATCTCTACTTATAAGGAACATTCAAATGTAATTGGTAAATTCGTGAATGTATTCGAAGGAAGCCAAAACATATTCTGCCTATGCAAAAAGACATTGATGAAAATGGACATTTGGTTGTCGAAAAAGAAGATAACAGTTTGTACACATTGTCATATGGTGAGGTTAGTATTCGTACGAAATAATTAAATAATTTATAAGTTTGTCAAAAGTTGTATACGTTGCAAGCAGCCACCTTATAAAAGAATCAGCTACGCTGATTCTTTTATTTTTACAACTATTGAAAACCTATGGTTGGAGCATTCTTTTACTTTTTGTCGTTCATATAAAAGATTATTATTGATACAAAAATGGCAGAAGCCACGCTATTGGCTTCTGCCATAAGGATTTATATCCTTTGCTACATCAGATAAGGCCTATACGCACTCTCATAAATTTCCGTCCAAGTAAAAATGGACTTTCGCAGTAGAAAAATGGAAGAAGCCAAGCTTGGCTTCTTCCATAAGGAAAACTTTGAGACCCTAGGCTCAAAGTTTAGCAATGAGACTCGCACAAGCGAGGGCTGCTTACGTCCTTTGCTACCAAAGATAGAGTCTATTTTAACTCATCTGTCAATTCGTATAATTGATCCACTAATTTTCCTACATAAGCAATGGCTTCTTTTAGTGAGTTGTTCTGTTGAAACATCACATCCGGCATGACGTGCTAAGTCTTTCGCAGAAAGGCTACCACCTAATGCTAATGTATCTTTCCAAACTTGCGCTTGAGAAGGATCTTCCTCAATCTTATTCGCAATTGCAGTACCAATTGTTAAACCAGCAGAATAAGTATATGGATATAATCCCATATAATAGTGAGGTTGACGCATCCAAGTTAGTTCAGCTCCTTCATTGACCACAAGACTATCCCCGAAGAATTCTTCCATTACTTCACGTTTCACTTTAGATAACACATCTGCATTTAACATTTCATTATTATCTACCATCTTGTAAATACGATCTTGGAATACTGCTTCTAAATAGTGAGTTACCATATTATGGAAATAAGTACGACTAATCATATTACTAATAACCCAACGTTTGAAACGAGCATCTGTACTATTTTTCAATAAATAATTTGATACAATCACTTCATTACAAGTTGATGGAGCTTCTACAAAGTACAATGAGCATTCATTATTAAACATCGTTAACTCTTCTCCAACACGTTTAAAGTGGTAGGCATGTCCTAATTCATGGGCCAATACGAATACTTCATTCATTTTTCCAGTCCATGATAATAAAATATAACTCGCTACTTTTTGGAACAGTCGCACAGAAACCACCTGTACTCTTTCCAATATTTTTGTGGGAAGTCAGTCCAACGTTTGTCGTAACTTTCATCAATCATATCTTTATAATCTTCCCTAAAATACCAAGAGCTTTCTTCAAATAGTCTCTGGATTCTTCAATAGACATATCCACTTCAAAATCAGGATCTAAATTAATTTTACAATCCGCAAATTGCATATCCTCTACATTATGTTCTCTTGCTAATAAACGAATATAACGTTGAATATGTGGTGCTAAATCTGTCATTAATGTACGAATTTGACGATCGTATATTCACGATCCCCATCTTGTTTTTTTCTAATAAGTAGTCAATGACACTATCATACCCCACGCATTGTTGCAAGCATTTTTCTTTTTAATCGTTGAAATATATTCATTTGCAACTGTATTTTTTTATAGCGATTTAATGTTTTTATAGAAACTTTTTGCTGCATTACGGCGAACTTCTGTACGATTATCCATTTCATGTAAGTTTTTCATATAAAAACAAAACTATTTTCAAATGTTTTCCCATCTGCTTCAAATGAATCAAATTCCATATCTTCATGTTTGGTTACTTCATATAATTGATAGAAACTAGGTAAACTTGACATATTTGATAAAACTTGTTCAGCATCTTTTTGATAATGTAGAGCTTTAGCACGAATAATTTTTTTCAATGAAATATGCTAAATCTGGACGTTTTTCTGCCACAAATTGGCGTAATAAACTTTCTTCTAGTCCTACGATTTCAGTATCATAGAAACTCATATTCAAAGCCCATGCACTAGCTACTTGTTCAAATAAAGTCGCATTTTCAACCACTGTATCATTGAAACGGTCAACAGTCATTGGCAATTCTGCGTAATGAGATAAACGATAAAATGTTTCATATAATACTTCATATTCTGCAGTAGCTGCAGTTAATACTTCTAAATCTGCCAATTTACCTTCATATTTTTCTTTAAAGCTCTTTTAATTGAACTTCTGTTTCCTTTAATGTTGTACGATATGCTTCATCACTTGGATATAATAGACTCATATCCCAAGTAATCGATTGATCGACTTCACTACGTTTTACTAATTTTACATCACTCATCTGTATCCCTCCATACAATCTTTTGTATTGTTATTATAGCATATTATTTTTCATTCTCTAGTGTATTCGTCATAAAACTATCTTCCATTAATCCATTCATCACTTCTGTAATCAATTCCGTATGAATTGCCTGCGTACAATCCTTCTTATTCCAACCATGAACGACTAAATTCGATAAGACTAATTCATTAATATGATACGAAACAGTCGCCGAGTAATACCCAATTGTTCCGCAATACCCTTCACACTCTTTATCCCTTTTGCAATTTCGCAAAAATTTGATACCTTGTTTTATCTCCTAAATTTTTGAAAAACATTAATTCGTTCTTGTTGTTTATCCAATCTAGTCTGGATTACGTGTTGAATCACTTCTAATGATTTTTGCCCCTAGTATTAAGATTTCTGAATCTTGGAAAAAGAAATCCGATAATAATAAGGTTGGAATGACTGAAATTTCATCTGATGCCCAGTCAATTTCCTTGATCACTTTCGTCCCTGAAAAATGCTTCTGCTAAAAATCGTTGGGTGTTCTTGAATAGTCGTTTCAAATTCCGCATAAGATTTTTCTAAAATTGGTAAATATTCCGCATATACTTTCTCAAATATCGGCTTCAATATTTGATGCAAAGAAATAAAAATCTTCAACAAACTTTTTTTAGGGCTGCGACATAATCGTAAAGTAATTCCAACGTACAGTATCATCAATCGGAAGATTTTTTTAAGAAATCTAAAAATGCAAATTGATTCCCTAATAATTCTGTAACTTTATCTTCGACACTCCTTCCTCTTCATCTTGCTTCACAATAGCTGTCATCAATTGTTTCTTAATTTTTTCCTCATCCATCAGAATGTAAAACTTTAGCATACTCTTCAAATGAATGATAACGGAGTACATTTTTACATTGACAAAAACATTCGTAAAAGCATCATCCTTATAGAAATAAAGAATATTATCTTTTATAAGGTTCCAAAGGAACACTCATCTGTCTCATTTCTTCCACAATAACTTCTAATTGCTCTTCCAATGGTGAGGTTGGACGTTCTTCATCTCTATCCTTTTCAATATTAATATTGGATACAGCAGCTGATTAACAAATTCCATCTGCTCTTGTTTAAATTGCATTTTGCGCCTCCTGACTAGCATCTTGATACATTCTGATTCGCTACTATTAAGAATACCACTAACCCCACAATAGAAACAACTAAACACACTGTAGCATTCGAAACATCTAATATCATTCCAAAAACTAATTGCCCAATTGGAACTGAAATCGTAGCTAACATCCCCATTGTTGTTCCAATTCTTCCTAAATATTCTTCTGGAACCATTTTAGCACCTAAAGTTGATAATTGAATATTAATATATGTTGCTAAAACAGAAACAAGGATAAATCCAACAAGAATACCAGCTAACGACATCCATTGATTCATTGAAAAAAATATCACGAGCCATTGTTTCCACACATAACCACAAATAATCCAACAACAAATCCCCCAGTATATTTTAATAATAAGTGAACGGGTTCTTTACTATCTTTGATTAAACGATACGCAATTAATGGAGAAATCATACTCACTACAGCTACAAAATGACTGAAACATACTAAATTCTGTATTTGAAAAATTCCAACGTCACCCTGATAAAGTAAGTAATCACAATACCAAAAATAGGAGACATTAAAAAATTAATAAATAACGCTAACAATACAATAATAATAAGATTTGGAATGTCGAATGCAATTTTAATTCCATCTTTTGAAATCTGTCCAAAAACTATTCACAACAGATTGCTCATCATCCATTTGTTTTTGAACTTTACGCTCAGGAATTTTCATAAATGCATAGCCAATCATTGTCAAAAAATAAAATGCTGCCTGAAATGAATAAAGAACCTGTAATAGAAAAAGTCGAATAAATAAATGCAGCTACAAATGGTGTAATAATATTTACAATTCCATTATCCACTTGCATCCAAGTATTCGCTAGAGCTAATTGACTTTCTTCAACAATTGCTGGCAAAAACACTCATCATTGGACCCGATTGAAAAACCTCTACTAATTCTAAAATAATGACCAAAACATAAATCGCTACAAGAGATAAAATTACTTGTTACATAAGTTCCCAGTCCAAATATCACTAACGTAATAACCTGTCATTAATGTTGTATAAACTAATCCTTTTTGTCGATTTACTCTATCTCCCCACACACCTGCAATTGGCGAAAAATAGTATTCTAGGGAAGATAATAATCGAAAGAATACTGGCAAAAAGCAGTTGCCGAACCTGTTTTATCTAATACATATAAGGACAAAGCGTATTGAATAATATTACTGGCTGCTCCTGCAAATGTACTACTAAACCATAATTTTCTAAAATTTGCATTATTGAATATGATATCCATAAAAATTTCAACCTCACTTTCTAATAAAATTAGACAGCTGTCTAACTTTATTAGAAGTTTACTACTGTAAAAATAAAAAAAGTCAACAAAAATTAGAAAATTATCTAATTTTACGTTGACTTCATTGTGATTACATTTTCAGGATTCCATTTACCAGTTGAATCTACATAGTAACTACCAATCCACGTATCACGAGCTAATGCACCATTTTTGCCCTAAATAGTATGAATCTTGCCAATATTCACGAGCATATTTTCCATTACCATGTAAGTAGAACCAGTTTTGATAATTGGCATCATAGACCCATTCTCCACTAGCCATATAACCCGCCCGGTTCTAAATAGTAGTCGCCTTTCCATGTATTTTTCAAGGTATTCTCCATTTTTCATCTAAATAGAACCAACTTGAGTAATTATCATCATAAATCCATTGAGAAACAACTTTTTCACCATTTTTATAATAATGACGATTCACCCAACCATTTAACACTTTATTTGAAGTTGCAGATTTAAAAGGCAGTTCTAATACTACGATAATTTCCTTTTTGAAGCAGAAATTTTTGAAGTATCTCCACTCATTTCAATATTAACGGTTGCTGTACCATTTTTCCCTAAATAGTTTTCTTCAAGATTTGAATCAAATCCATTTGCTTTTTAGCTACTCAGTATTTGTAAAAGCTTGTGCTGTAATAATTCCTTTTTCCATCTTGTTGGAAAGCTACTAAAAGCTGTATGAGTAAAATCTGGACGAATTAAATTCCAATAATGTCCTGTTTGTTCCCCAACTCTAATGGTTGATTATTTACTTTCGATTTAACATAAGCAGCTTTTTCACCATAGAAATACTCAATTCCTTCTAGAACTCCAGAACGATTCCAAGCTAAGTTTTTCACCATAACTACGGACATTATCTTTTTACAATACTAAATGGATCACTTTTCTCCATTTGGACGACTATGTGCTAATAATACTGAGCTTCTACAGAACGAATTTCTGCAATTTTTCTAAAGCAGTTGACCATTTAATGGGTACATAACGGTCTACTAACCCTTCCTCATACGCTTCTTTTTACGAATTTCATTAATACGATTAATAATCGCTTCTTTACTATCAGATACATATGTTCCACTTACAGCTGTTTCTTCAGCAAAGGCTGTTGTATTCTGACTATACGTACTAACTGTAAAAAGTGTTAAAGCTGTAAGACAGCCAATAAATAGTTTTTATATTTCATCAGTTTTCCCCTATTCAAACTTTTGCAACTAGTATACACAAAAAAATAATGTCAATCATGGACCAGTTATGTAACAATTTGATGTCATTTTCATTACTATTACTTTTCTAACAAATTTTTATTGCCCTATTTTTCCACAACTGGCCTGTCCATTCTTGGACTTTTGACCATAGTTGTTTACCAGTTTCCTCTGCTTTTTGAATCAACTCATCTACATTTAATGACGTATCTTTTTCTCAGTAGTTACAGCAGGAGCGACTCCAAATGGTGTATTTTTGGATAGGTACTAATAATCCATACATTTCTAATTGGAATAAAGGTCCCACTCCATGTGTGCTTGATACAGCAAGAGAATATTTTGGCAGAATCATCATACCCCATCCAAGTTGCAACAACCATATCCGAGTATATCCAATCATCCACTGATCTCTAGCACCATCTTCTCATTTACTGTTTCTATTGTACCTGTCTTCCTGCAATCAGATAACTCGCTGGCTGCAGCATTCGCTCCACCACCACCTGGTGCATACACCGTTAATAACATACTTGTCATTTTATCAGCAACTGTTTCACTCGTCACTTTATTTGTTTGAGGAGTTGTATTATCAATCAATTACTGCTCCCTGTAGCATCTACAATTTTTAGTCACAAATCTACCTTTTTGCACGAACTCCTTTATTGGCAAAAGTTGTATAAGCAGATGCCATTTCCATTGGAGAAACTCCTTTTGTTAATCCCCTAATGCAATGCCTCAAAATATTCGTCCTCTGGAACTGTTGAAATTCCAAATTGATGAACTTTTTTCAATTCCTTTTTTTCAAGCCTAATTGATCCAATAACCAAACTGCAGGAGCATTCCAACTCAAACTTAATGCTTCAGTCATTGTTACAGTTCCTTATTTTGATGATTCCAATTTTCAGGAGTATATTTTTTTCTGGACCATACGAACGTTTTTCATCTATTAATGTTGAATTAGGTTCATATCCTTCTTCTAATGCAAGAGTATAGACTGCTAATGGTTTAAAAGTTGAACCAGGTTGAACTTTCATTTGTGTCGCTACGATTAAATCCTCTAAACGTATGCTTCCCTGCTCCATCAATTCTTCCTCCAACGACAGCTAACACATTCCCCTGCTCAGGTTCCATTGCAATAGAAGCAGCTTGAGCTTTTGTCCCATCATCATAAGCAGGATATAATTGCGTATTTCCAAATGTTTCTTCCATATCTGCTTGTAATTTTTGATTTAAAACCAGTATAAATGCGATACCCTTTTATTAAATAAACCTCTTCTTTAATCCCATATTGTTGAGTAATTTCATTAATCACTGCATCAAAATAATAAGGATAACGATATCTTGAATTGGCTACATAACTATCTACAAGAACAATATCTGATTCTGAAGCAATAGTAGCATCTTGCTCACTAATCTTGCCATTTGTCACCATTAATTGTAATACCGTAGCTCGTCTTTTAATGGTAGCATCATAATGATCAATAGGATTATAATAACTTGGCGCTTTTAAAGAACCTGCAAGTATGGCTGATTCACTAATAGATAAATCTGCAGCACTTTTCCCAAAATAACGTTGAGCAGCATTTTCAATCCCATATGCACTATTACCAAAATATGCATTATTTAAATACATCTCTAAAATTTGATCTTTTGTATAAATGCTTTTTTCAATTTCAAAACTTAAAAAATAACTCTTTTGCTTTTTCTTAAAAATGTTTGATCTAATGTTAAAAAGCATTTTTGCTAATTGCTGTGTTAACGTACTACCCCCACCAACAATATTTCCACGATGAAGAATTAATCCAGCAAAAGCACGAACAATCCCAATCAGATCAAAACCTTTTCTATGATCATAAAACCGTTTATCCTCTGTGAGATGACTGCATCTTTCATTGAAGTGGAAATATTATCATTGATACATATTCTGCTTTCGAGATATTTAAAGCACCTGCTTCTTTTTAAATCCGCATCATAAATAACAGTTTCTTGGATCATCCTGCTCTTAAACCACTCCACATCAGCAGTCTTTTGCTCCATATACTAAATAGGCTAAAAAGAAAAGCTGTGAAAGTTAAAATTGTGCAAAAGTTTTGTAATATAAAATTTCTTCCAAAATTTTCTGATTTTTAACCAAGGATGATTCCATATTTTATACCATTTATCTTTTGAACCAATTTCTTTCCTATATTGTCATGACGAGAAGGAATTTTTTTGCGGTTCTAAAGGTTGATTGTCATTCATAAAATTCTCTCATTTCTTTAATTTCAATATAATATTATCGTATCATGAATAAATTTACCTGACAAATAATAGAACAAGATTTTACCATTTATTAAAGAACAAAAAGACTCCTTTAAAGCGAGCATGCGTAACAGCAGCCACCTTTGTGGCTATTGTTACTAGGAAATTTTGAGACTATAGGCTCAAAATTTAGCCATAAAACCGAAGGTTTGCTGGCGTCCCTATACGGCTATTAAAGAAGTCTAATTCTGTTCCGTTTACAGGGGAATAATAGTATCCGTTTCTTCCGTTGGATCCTGCGTAGAAACAATCTCAATCATCACTCCATGCGGCAAACAAATACTCGTTTGCCCCCACTCTCGAAAATCCAACCCGTTTTTAACGGCAATTTGGTCAGGACTATTATCTTCCTTATCTCTAATTTCTAGTCCCATCTACTTCAATAATATTATATTGCTCATCACTAGGAAAAATAAATAAATTCCTCTCTCGGAGTATCCTCTTTCAATTCAAAAACGTTGCACTTCTTCACCATTAATCGTAACAACAGCATAAATCTTCGCTTCCTCAGTTGAAGTCGTCATCTGTTGTACTGCAAAAATAGCATTTGGTAAAAATGATAAAATAAATAAAGGCAATTACAATAATAATGTCATAAGGCTTCACTAAAATGTTGATACTTTAAATTTCTCTCTCATAAATCCTCCATTAAAAATTATTAGCCCTTCTATTTTACAAAAACACAAAATTACACAACCAAAAAGATAAAAACAAAAGACTTCCTCATAGTAGTAAGCGTACAAGTAGCCTCAATCGGCTACTTGTACTAGGGAAATTTGAGACTATAGGCTCAAAATTTTAGCCATGAAACCGAAGGTTTGCTTGCGTCCTATACTGCTATGAAAGAATCCTAATTTAATATGCACTACCTTAAATTTCCGATAAAACAGAAAAAGACTTCTCATAGTAGAAGCGTACAAGTAGCCTCTTTTGGCTACTTAGTCTAGGAAAACTTTGAGGACCTTAGGCTCAAAGTTTAGGCATGAGACCGCAAGGGCTGCTGCCGTCCTTTACTACTATATAGAGAAGTCTATTTATATTCCTTAACCTAGACGTTGACGAGCATCCGCTGCACGTTGGAATGCTTGTCCAATGTAGTTAATATAACATCATTACTAAAATTAAAATTGTTGCAGGTAACCATACCCACATTTTGTTTTTCAATAATATCTTGCGTTTTGCTGCAGAAATTAATGTTCCTAAAGAAGGAGTTGTATATGGTAAACCGAAACCTAAGTATGTTAAACCAGTCTCAATACCGATATTCCCTGCTAAACGTAAAATCAAGTTAACAATGATCAACGAACTAATGTTAGGTAAAAATCTCACGGAACATAATTTGTAAATCACTAGAACCTAAAGTCTTAGACGCATTTACATAATCTAAACTAGCTTCTTGTAACGTACGAGTTCTGAATAAACGAGCTGAACCAACCCAGTAGAACAATGTCATAATTAAAAATAAAGTGGAATAATGTATAGTTTGAATAACTGTTACGAATACGATGATAATCATTAATGTTGGTAAAATCATGATAAAATCAACAATACGCATTAATGTAGTATCAACCCATTTACCATAGTATCCAGAAATCAAACCAACGATAATCCTGATAATACACGTTAAAAATTGTAATCGTGAAACCAATTGTTACAGAGTTACGAGCTCCGATGACTAACATCGCAAATACATCACGACCACCTTCATCAGATCCTAATAAAAATCCATTAACTCCTGGATGCTTTTATAACGTTGTAAAATATTTACTTTCAAGGCAGTTGCTTCATTAATGAAAAACGGACCAATGTAAATAAATAAGAAAAATTAAAGTTAAGATAATTAATGCTGCAAGAGCAATTTTATCTTTTAAAAATTCTCGCACAATAACCTGGAAACCCAGTAGGTGGGGTAGATACGGTGCTTTCTTTTGTTACATCTTTTTATCTTGCGCCATTTGCTACCCTCCTTTTTCTATTGTACGCGAACCCTAGGGTCAACGATACTCATAATAATATCAGATAATAATGTTCCTAATAGTGTTGCTGTACCAAATAGTAATAACAACGCTAAAATAACAGAATAGTCACGAGATGAAATTGAACTTTACGAATAAGTTCCCCATTCCTGGATATGAGAAGATGTTTTTCAATAAACACTGAACCACCAATTAAACCTGTGAATTCATATCCTAAGAATGCAGCGATTGGTAAAATTGAGTTACGGAAAATGTGACGGTTAAATACGACTTTTTCAGGAACCCTTTTGCACGAGCAGTACGAACATAGTCTTGACTCTTCGCATCAATTACCCCAGTTCTTAAATATTGAACTGTACCAGTTGTTGATAAAATCGCCATTGTTAATGCTGGTAATAATAAGTGGTGGAATCGATTAATTAAATAACCAACAGATCCTGGTGAAACACCTGAATCAACAGAACCACGAGTTGGGAACCAACCCTAATGTATAAACCAAATAACCATAATAGAATTAAGGCAAATACGAATGTTGGAATTGAATAAGTAATGAAGTTATAAACAACGATTAACTTATCAGCCCAAGAGTTTTTGATAACGTCCTGCAACCATCCCTAGAGGAAGTGCAATTAAATACGTTAAAATTAATGTTAATAATGATAACCAAACTGTATTGCCAATACGTTCACCAATTAATTTAGTAACGGCATATTTATAAGTATAACTTTGTCCAAAATCTCCTTGGAATGCTTTACCCATCCAACGAACATATTGGATATACCATGGATCATAGAAACCAGCTTTCACACGTAAAAGCTTCAATCGTGTTTGGATCTGTTTCAGGAGTAATTAAACCTGTAAATGGATCCCCTGGCATCATTTTTAGCAATCAAGAATGCTAATAAACTTAAAATTAAGATTTGTGGCAACATTAGTAGCACACGACGTAATATAGTTTTCCACATAGTCTAGTTACCTCCCTTTGCTGATGGATTTAACGCAACATAATGCGTATCAGACAATTGTTGTAAATCGAATACACGACCATTTTCGTCATAGTACATTGTTTGATTTTCTTGATAGAATTTTTCGGCTTCGATACGACGTAATTTGTTCGCTTCACGGTTTACTGGGTCAATAACTGGAATGGTTGATAATAAAACGTTTTGTATAAATATGTTGTGGGATTTGCATAAATATCATTTGCTTTTTCCTGTTTTCAACAAAACGTCCACGATACATAATGAATAATTCATCACACATGTGTTTTACAACCCCAAGGTCATGAGAGATGAATAAATAACTTAAGTTAAACTCATCTTGAATACGTTTCATGTAGTTTAATACTTGCGCTTGTACAGATAAGTCCAAGGCAGATACTGGTTCATCGGCAATAATTAAACGTGGATTACTTGCTAATGCACGAGCTACCCCAATACGTTGACGTTGTCCACCAGAGAATTGGTGAGGGTATTTTAATAATGCTTCTTCAGATAAACCAATAATTTCCATTAATTCAATAACTTTACGACGTTCTTCTTCTGGAGATAAACGGTCGAAGTTACGTAATGGCTCAGCCACGATATCTAAAAATACGTTTTTTTAGGATTAAAACTTGATAATGAATCTTGGAAAATCATTTGTACATTACGATTATAATCAGAAGTACGGCGACGAGCTTTATTTGTCACATCTTTCCTTCATATAATACTTTACCACTTGTAACTGGTTCTAAAACCGATAATTGATTTACCGATTGTTGATTTACCAGAACCTGATTCTCCTACAAGTCCATATGTTTTTCCTTCTTCAATTTCCAATGTAACGCCATCAACGGCATAAACGTGATCCGTTACTCCGGTTAAAGAAGCCACTTCTAATTGGATAGTGAACTTTTTAAATCTTCAATTCTTACAAAACCCATTATGCTTCCTCCCTTCAAAATGGAAATTTTTATAACATGTACAACGAACAAAATGACCTTTTGCCAACTTCGTGTAATGTTGGATTTTCTTCATGTTCTTCTGCAGAAATCCAAGGAATGCGAGGAGCAAAACGGCATCCTATACGTGGTAAACTTGGTAATGGAGGAACTGTACCTTCAATTACGTGTAACTCTTGTCCTTCAGAACCAGCTTGAGGAATTGATTGTAATAATGAACGAGTATATGGATGTTTTGGATTTGTAAATAATTCCTCAACAGGAGCAATCTCAACAAATTGTCCAGCATACATCACAGCTACACGGTCAACAGTTTCCTGCAACTACCCCAAGGTCGTGCGTAATTAAAATAATTCCTGATTGTGTTTCCGCTTGAATTTCATTTAATAAATCTAAGATTTGTGTTGAATTGTTACGTCAAGCGCAGTTGTTGGTTCGTCAGCGATAATGATTGGTGGTTTACATGATAATGCAATCGCAATAACAACACGTTGACGCATCCCACCTGATAATTCATGTGGGTATTGTTTAAATGTACGTTGTGGATTTGGAATCCCTACTTGTGCCAATAATTCTAACACACGTTCTGTACGTTGTTTTTTCATCTAAATCTGTATGATATAATAATGCTTCGTCAATTTGAGCACCAATTGTCATTAATGGGTTTAATGAAGCTAATGGATCTTGGAAAATCATTCCAATATCATTTCCACGAATTTTATTATATAAAGTTTCATTTAAATTCACTAAGTTAACATCATTATAAATAATGTCCCCTGTAATTTTTGTGTTTAATTTATTATGCAAGCCCATAATTGTAGTTGCTAATGTAGATTTCCCACAACCAGATTCCCCTACAATTGCTAAAATTTCATTCTTTTCTAATGTTAATGAAACACCATCAACTGCATCATAAAAATCATCTTTAATACGAAATCCAACATGTAAATCGTTGATTTCTAATAATGGTTTATCGATAGCCAAATTCTATTCCTCCTTTGTCTGAATCGAAAGGTTCATTCCAACCTTCGTGTTTTATCGTCTATGATTTTCTAAAAATCAATAATGTCACTTGAACATTATTGATATTATACGTATTTTAAAAACAAAAATGCAAATTGTATGACAATTCCATTTTTAAAATAACATATGATTATAATACCACGATTCTTTTGAAAAATTCCTATAATTTTCTACAGAATTTTTAATAATTTCCTCATTTTTTTGACACAAAAATTTTTGTGATAGTGAATTTTATCAACATAAAAAGACTTTTTAAAATAGTAATGAATTTTTTTCCTTAGCATGATTGATAATAGCCAAGAATTGGCTGTTATCAGAAGGAAACTTTGAGATCTTAGGCTCAAAGTTTAGCCATGAGAACCGCAGGTTTGCTGGCGTCCTTAGCTACTTTGAAAAAAATTCTACGCACTCCCATTCCTCAACACAAAGAGCTATGATACTATCCGTTGTAGTCTCAACAACCAAAGCCAAGTATTGGCTTTGGTTGCACGAAAATTCGAGACCTTAGGCTTGAATTTTTGCTATGAGACTCGCAAAGCGAGGCTGCTAGCGTCGTCAGCTACAACAGATACTATCTTACACCCCCATCCTCTACTATAAAGAGCAATGATACTGTATGCTTAGCTTTAAGCAATCAAAGCCAGAATTTGGCTTTGATTGCTGGAAACTTTGAGACCAAGGCTCAAAAGTTTAGCCATGAGATTCGCATCGCGAAGCTGCTGGCGTCCTTAGCTACAGCAAACAGTATCATTGCTCGTCCTAAAAATCAAAAACTCGACTCAATGTATTTCACTGAGTCGAGAAAAACGTGGGCTTATTTAACTGGTTCGTTTGCAGTTAATTGCAATTTAACCATAGAAGATTTATCATTGTTTGATCCAAGTTTTTGTATCATAGTATTTCACACGTTTGTTAACGGCAGTAACTTTCTCACCTATAATTGTTGGGAAAATAAATGCGTTATCGTGTACATATTTTTGCCATTCTTTATAGAATTGAATATTCTTAGAATTATCGAGATGCTTCGTTAGAAGAAATTTTCTCAATAATCTCATTTCCTTCAGCACTTGAATAACGTTCGAAGTTGAATTTAGCTGCTTCTCCAAAATAATCCTTCTGGATTTGGATCATAACCTGTTGACCATCCCGCAGCAAACATATCAATTTCAGGGTCATCAGCTTGAACTTTATCGTAGAAGCTGTTTAATTCAATTGTACGTCCTGTATATAATTGAACATCCAATCCAACTTCTTTCCACCATAATAGATATTGTTGAATTAATGATTCGTTCGCATCATCACGAGTACGAGCCGCAAAGTTGATTTTAAGTTTAGAACCATCTTTTATTTTCACGTAATCCATCGCCATCTACATCTTTATAGCCAGCATCATCCAAGATTTTTAGCTTTGTCTGGATTATAAGCAAATCCTTCTTGATCTTTTGTTGTAAATATCTTTGAAGAATGGAATAATAATTGAGTTTTGTACCATGTTGTAATCCATTATACAAGTTTTTTTACCTGCTGTATCAGGGTCTATCGCATAGGCAATCGCTTGACGTAAAGCTACATCACCCATTTTTAGCATTTGGATTTACAACATTTTTTACCTTGTTCTTTTATCCCATTTACCAAGTTTAAATCCAATGTATTCATACGCTGAATCTAAAGAACTTACTAAAGTAACATTTGTTAACTCTTTATAAGAATCGTATTGCGCTGATGGCATACTTGCAATATCATATTTACCAGCTTTTCATCTCTGATACGATACTATCAGGAGATACTACTTCCATTACTACTTTATCAATATTTTGGACGACCTTTGAAGTAGTTAGGGTTAGCTACCATTGTTACTGATTCACCTGGAACCATTGATTCAATTGTAAACGCTCCTAGACCAACGTTAGATTTACCACGAACTGCATCACTTTGTTCCCATTCTGCTACAGGAATTTTAGAGAATACATGTTTTGGGCATAATATAACTACTTACTGCTCCCCCTGCTAATTGCATTGAAGGTGTCATTTTCTTTATAGTGAATTTTCACTGTGTAGTCATCTAATTTTTCTAAACCAGAGATAGTTGAAGCTGAACCATTGTGGTACTCTTCCATCCCTTCAATGTTTTTATAGTCACCATCATAACGTACACCTGTGTAGTCTTTTGTGACCAATTCCTTCATAAGTGAAGATGTAGTCATCGATTGTAACTTTTTCTCCATCTGACCATTTATAGTCTTGAGAATTTAATTTAACAGTTGCAGTTTTTCCTTCTACATCAAATGAAAATAGATGCTAAACCTGAGTTTACTAATTTACGATTATCATCATATTCAAACATTGATTCGTCAATCATTCCTGCTACAGTTGAATCTGTACTGTCTTGTGATAATTCATCAATAAATACGCCGTTTAATGGTGAAGATGAAACAATCGCATATTTCAATATTCCACCTTTTAATTGGTTCACCATCATGAGTTACTTCAGAAACAAATTTTGTTTTGTCAGCTCCCTCAGTTGTGGTCGTTTTCGTTGTAGTTTTTTTGAGCCACATGCAGCTAATGTTAGCGCAACAGCAGCTGTAGGTAAACCCATAACCATTTTTCTTCATCATCATTCATCTCTCCTAATAAATTTTTCTAAAAAAATTCATCTCTTTTTAATATGGAAATATATTACCATGAGTTTTTATCTATTTGCAAGTACTTTTTAATTTAATTTTAATTTTTTTCTTATTTTTATCTCATTTTTCACTTTTAAAAAGACTTTCTCACTAGTATAGCCATGAGAAAAGTCTTCATAAATCGTATTATTTAACTGAGTATCTGATACTAATTCTAATTGATACAATGCTGATTTTTGAATTGCTTGTTCCAATTTTTGTATCATAATATTTCACACGTTTATTAACAGCAGTTACTAAGTCCCCTACTAATGTTGGGAAGATAAATGCCTCATCATGTACATATTGTTGCCATTCTTTATAGAATTCAACATTTTTTTGCATCATCAAATGCTTCTGTAGAACTAATGTTATTAATAATGCTATTTCCTTTTTCGCTTACAAAACGAGCAAAGTTAAATTTAGCAGTTTCACCGAATAAGTTTGCTGGGTTTGGATCGAACCCTGTTCCCCATCCAGCTGCAAACATATCAATTTCTGGATCATCTGTTTGAACTTTTTCATAGAAGTTATTCGATTCAATTGTACGACCAGTATATAACTGAACATCTAGTCCAATTTCTTTCCACCATAATAAGTATTGTTGAATAAGTGATTCATTTGCATCATCACGTGTACGAGCTGCAAAAGTAATACTTAATGGAGAACCATCTTTATTTTCACGGATTCCATCGCCATCAACATCTTTATATCCAGCTTCTTCTAACATTTGTTTTGCTTTTTCTGGATTATATTTAAATCCTTCTTGTTCTGCATTGTAAACATCTTTAAAGAACGGAATAATAATAGAGTTTGTTCCTCGTAGTAAGCCATGGTATAGACTTTCACCAACTGTATCCATATCTAATGCATAGGCAATGGCTTGACGTAATACAGGATCTTTTCATTTTTGCATTTGGATCTGTAATGCTTTTTACCACTTTGCTTTTATCAAATTTTTCCTAAATGGAAAGCTACATATTCAAATGAAGATTTAAACGTACTTACTAAGTTTACATTTGTTAAATCTTTTATAAGATTCATATTGAGCATTTGGCATCTCAGCAATATCATATTTTTCCGGCTTTCATTTCCGAAACAATATTATCTGGAGATACAATTTCCATCACTACTTTTATCTAATTTTTGCACGTCCTTTATAGTAATGTTCATTAGGAACTAATGTTATGGATTCACCTGGAATAATCGATTCCAGTTTAAATGGTCCTAAACCAACAAAGCTTCGTTCCACGAACATATTCACTCTTATCCCATTCTGCTACTGGAATCGTTGAGAAAAATATGTTTTTGGCATTATATAAGCATTTAATGCTCCACCTGCTAATTTCATAGAAGGACGCATTTCCTTGAAATGAATTTTTACAGAATAGTCATCAATTTTTCTAATCCAGATACTGAATCAGCTTTTCCTTCATGGAATTCTTTCATTCCTACTACATTTTCATATTTACTATTATAACGTGAACCTGTGGTAATCTTTTATGTCCGATTGATTGATACGTGAAAATATAGTCATCAATCGTTACAGGTTGCCCATCTGACCATTTATAATCTTTTTAGAATTTAATGTAACGGTTACTGTTTTTACCTTCAACATCATAATCAATAGCTTGCCAAGCCAGTATTTGTTAACTGTCTATTCTCATCATATTCAAAAATACTTGAATCAATTTGAGCACTAATCGTAGAGTCTAGTGAGTCTTGTGCTAATTCATCAATGAATACCCTTTAAAGCCTGAAGATGCTACTAAAGCATATTTAAACGTACCACCTTTTATTGCTTCCCCTTCATTAACTGCTTCTAGTTGCAAACTTTGTTTGAGTTCCCAACGGAGTTTTAGTAGTTGCTGTTTCTTTATTAGAATTACAAGCTGTTAAAGCTAATACTGTTGCTGCTGTTGTTACATATAACCAATTCTCATCTCATTCCTCCAATTTTTCCTCTTCCACATAAATAACACATCTAATTATCTGCAACCATCTTATCATAAATTAGAAAAAATGCAATTTTTTTAATTTTTCACTTTTACTCATAAAAATGTAATGACAGCATAAAACAAAAACTCCCGCTGTAGCTTAGCCAAGAGACCCATAGGGGCTACTGGCGTCCTCCGCTACTTATAGGGAAGTCATATAAATTTATTTTACTGAATTTTTCGGAAACCAACTCAATTTGATACAACTCAGATTTAGCATCTTTCGTACCAATTTTCAGAATTCATGAATTTCACACGTTTGTTCACGGCAGTTACAGATTCACCAATTAAAGTTGGGAAAATGAAGGCTTGATCGTGAACATATTTTTTTGCCATTGTTTGAAGAACTCCACATTCTTCGCTTCATCAAACGCTTCAATCGAACCAATCTTACCAATAATCTCATTTCCTCTGGACTTACAAAAACGAGAGAAGTTGAATTTAGCTGTTTCTCCAAATAAATTGGCTGGATTTGGATCATAACCAATTTCCCCATCCACCCGCAAACATATCGATTTCCGGATCATCCGCTTGAATTTTTCATAGAATAGACTTGGCTCAAGTGTACGGCTCTATATAGTTTTAATGTCTAAGCCGACTTCTTTTAAACCATAATAAATATTGCTGAATTAACGCTTCATTTGCATCGTCACGAGTACGAGCTGCGAAATTGATTGATAATTTTAGAACCATCTTTATTTTCACGTAATCCATCGCCATCTGTATCTTTATAACTCAGCTTCATCTAATAATTGTTTCGCTTTTTCTGGATTATAATCAAATCCTTCTTGATTTGGATTATACACATCTTTTAAAAAGATGGAATAATAATTGAATTTTGTACCACGTTGCAATCCATTAAAGATACTTTCCCCAGAAGCATTATTGTCAATAGCATAAGCAATGGCTTGGCGTAATACTGGATCACCTCATTTTAGCATTTGGATCTGTAATATTTTTTTCCCTTGCTCTTTATCAAATTTTCCTAAATGAAAGGCAATATATTCATATTGAGAAGCAAATGAACTAATAAAGGAAACATTTGTTAAATCTTTATACGCTTCAAATTGCGAACTTGGCATTGACGCAATATCATAATTACCAGATTTTACTTGAGAAACAACTGTATCAGGAGACACAACTTCCATCACAACTTTTATCAACCTTTGAATGGCCTTTATAAAAGTGCTCATTTGGTACTAATGTTACAGATTCACCTGGAACGATGGATTCAATTTTTAAATGCACCTAGACCAACACCTTTTTGTACCACGTACATATTCACTCTTCTCCCATTCAGTGATAGGAATTGATGAAAAAGATATGTTTTGGTAATACATAGGATGGTAACGAACCACCTGCTAATTGCATTGATGGACGCATTTGTTTTAAAGTGAATTTTTACAGAGTAATCATCTAATTTTTCTACTCCAGAAATTGAACTTGCTTCACCACTATGGAATTTGTCCATCCCTTCAATATTCTGATAATTACCATTGTATCGAACACCAGTGTAATCTTTATTTCAATTGCTTCAATTGCAAAAATATAATCATCAATTGTTAAAGGCTGTCCATCTGAAAAATTTGTAGTCTTTTTGAATTTAGTTTGACTGTTGCAGTTTTTCCTTCAATATCAAATTCAACGGATGCTAAACCTGTATTTGTCAAACGACGATTATCATCATATTCAAATAAAGTTGTATCAATTTGAGATGTAATTTGTGAGTCAACTGAATCAGATGCTAATTCATCCATAAACACTCCTTTAAAAGGAGCTGGTGATACAATTGCATATTTTAATGTTCCACCTTTAATCGGTGTTCCTTCGTGAGTTACTTCTGATGCAAATTTCATTTTTGGTTGTGGTTTTACACTTGTCGTAGTTGTATCACTTGATTGTCCTTTTTCCGCCACAAGCTGCTAATGTTACAGCTACGGCTGCAGTTGATAAAAAAATAATAGATCTTTTTTTCTTCATAAAAATCCTCCAAGTAAATTATTTCGAATGAACTCGATAAAAAAATAAGAGACCATAATGGTCTCTGTATACAAAAAGACCACGTAAGTTCTATTGTATTAGAATCTACGTGGTCGAGTTCATTCATGATAGTAGTTTGCCACATAGATACAATTTCACGTCAATGAAGGTTGTATCTATATGTACAAAATGTACGTTAAGAACAACCTGTATCTAGTGGCTTTGCCAACGAGTATTTAATTGTAATTGTAATTTGAATACTTGATGCATGTTCTTAACTCCTTTTCGTATGATGTGGTTATTATGCACTGATTTTAAACTATTGTCAACAACTTTTTCTGATAAATTTCGAATTTGTTTTATAAGCATTAAAAAAATAGCATAAAATCAACAAATAACAATATTTTTTTATCGCCAAAATTATACATTACTTATAAAAAAAGACTCCCCACAATAGCTTAGCAATGAGACTCGCATTTGCGAAGCTGCTTGCGTCCTCCTCTACTTACAGGGAAGTCATATTCCTAAACGCACCCTCATAAATGAATACAAAAACATAGACTTCCCGCAGTAGTAAGAGTACCAGTAGCCACGCTATTGGCTACTGGTACTGGGGAAAAATCGAGACCAAGGCTCGATTTTTAGCCATGAGATTCGCTTTTGCGAAGCTGCTGGCGTCCCTCACTACCTACAGGGAAGTCATATAAAAATAATGTGTTTTTAATTATTTAGTAGCTGTTTCTGAAACAACTTCAAGTTGGTATAAAGCAGATTTAGAATCTTTATTACCAATTTCAGAGTTCATAAATTTTTACACGTTTGTTCACGGCAGTTACAGAATCACCAATTAAAGTTGGGAAGATAAATGCTTGATCGTGAACATATTTTTTGCCATTGTTTGAAGAACTCTACATTCTTAGCTTCATCAAACGCTTCAGTCGAACTAATCTTAGCCATAATATCGTTACCTTCTTGGCTTACGAAACGAGCAAAGTTGAACTTAGCAGTTTCTCCGAATAAGTTAGATGGGTTTGGATCATAACCTGTTCCCCATCCACCAGCGAACATATCGATTTCTGGATCATCCGCTTGAACTTTTTCATAGAACACATTTGATTCAAGAGTACGGCCAGTGTAAAGTTTTACATCTAACCCAATTTCTTTCCACCATAATAGATATTGTTGGATTAATGATTCATTTGCATCATCACGAGTACGAGCTGCAAAGTTAATAGATAATTTAGAACCATCTTTGTTTTCACGTAATCCATCGCCATCAGTATCTTTATAACCTGCTTCATCTAATAATTGTTTAGCTTTGTCAGGATTGTAAGAGAATCCTTCTTGGTTTGCATTGTAAATATCTTTGAAGAATGGAATAATAATTGAGTTTGTTCCACGTTGTAAACCATGGTACATACTTTCACCAGCAGCATTATTATCTCAATGCATAAGCTAATGCTTGACGTAATACTGGATCTTTCATTTTAGCATTTGGATCTGTTACGTTTTTACCTTGTTTCTTTATCAAATTTACCTAAGTGGAATGCGATATACTCATATTGAGAAGCAAATGAACTAATGAATGAAACATTTGTTAAGTCTTTATACGCTTCATATTGAGCACTTGGCATTGAAGCAACATCATAGTTACCAGCTTTCATTTGAGATACGATTGTATCTGGAGAAACTACTCTCCATTACAACTTTATCTAATTTAGCACGGCCTTTGTAGTAATGTTCATTTGGTACTAATGTTACAGATTCACCAGGAATGATTGATTCAATCTTGAATGGTCCAAGGCCTACACCTTTTAGTTCCACGTACATAGTCACTCTTTCTCCCACTCAGCTACTGGAATAGTTGAGAAGATGTGTTTTGGCATTAAGTAGTAAGGTAAAGCTCCACCAGCTAATTGCATTGAAGGACGCATTTGTTTGAAGTGAATTTTCACTGAATAGTCATCTAATTTTTCTACCCCAGAAATTGAGCTAGCTTCACCGCTATGGAATTTGTCCATCCTTCAATATTTTGATAGTTAGAATTATAACGAACCCCTGTATAATCTTTTATGACCAATTGCTTCAATTGCGAAGATATAGTCATCGATTGTTAAAGGTTGTCCATCTGACCATTTATAGTCTTTAGAATTTAATTTAACAGTTGCAGTTTTACCTTTCAACGTCAAATTCAATTGAACCCATACCAGTATTTGTTAATTTACGGTTTTTCATCATATTCAAATAATGTCGTATCGATTTGAGATGTAATAGATGAATCACTTGAATCTGATGCTAATTCATCCATGAATAATCCTTTAAATGGAGATGCTGAAAACTAATGCATATTTTAATGTTCCACCTTTAATTGGTGTACCTTCGTGAGTTACTTCAGATGCATATTTAGTTTTTGGTTGTGGAGTTCCACCTGTTGTAGTTGAGTTGCTTGATTGTCCTTTTCCACCACATGCTGCTAAAGTTAAAGCTACAGCTGCAGTTGATAAAAAAATAATAGTCCTTTTTCTTCATGTTTCCTCCTGACTGTCAGACCTATATCAGAATTGTCTGACAATTAAATTAACTTCCTATACTTTTAACAGTTTCTTAACAAAAAGCAATCATTTTTTCTTAATTTTTATTTTATAGAAAATTTTATCACTCTATTATTTATTCTTTATCACATCTATTTTTAGACATAAAAAGAGACGATTAAACTCGTCTCTTCTGATACTATTCTTATTTATCTAATGGTGTTAATGCAATAAATGCTTCAATAGACTCTGCTACTTCTGCTAATGCTTTCTTCCAGAATTCTGGAGTACTTACATCTACTCCTAAAACTTTAGCAGTATCTTCTACACTTGATACTGTTGTTGCACGAAGTAGTTCTTGATATTTTTCTACAAAAACCTTCTGGTTGTTCTTGATAGATAGCGTATAATCCTTTTAGAGAATAACCCACCAAATGCATATGGGAAGTTATAGAAACTTAAGCCTGTACTATAGTAATGCGGTTTACATGCCCACATATATGGATGTAAGTAAGATTGATCTAATCCATCTCCGTACGCTTCTTTTTGTGCAGATAACATCATTTCTTCTAAATCTTTAGAGAACATAAATGATTGTTCACGATTTTCAAAAACAGCTGTTTTCGAACAAATAACGAGAATAAATATCTACAATAATTTGAGTTGTATCTTGTAATTGAGATTCAATTAATGCGATTTTTCTTCATCATTAGCTTCTTTAATAGCTGTATTCATAATGATGTTTTCATTAAATGTTGAAGCTGTTTCTGCAACTGGCATTGAATAATCTTGGTTTTAATGGACGGTGATTTTTCAATGTGTAATCCGTGATATGCATGTCCTAATTCGTGCGCTAATGTTACAACGTCACTAATGATCCAGTGAAGTTTGTTAAAACACGTGATTGTTTAATCATTGGTAAGTTTGCACAGAATGCTCCTCCAACTTTTCCTTTACGAGGGTAGAAATCAATATAGTGTTTATCAAAAGAATTCTTCTGTCATTTCTGCTAAATCAGCTGAGAATGTTTTAAAGTTTTCAATTAAGTAATCTTTTTGATTCTTCCACTGTAAATGTACGACTCGCTATTTCCAACAGGTGCAAATAAATCATAGAATGGTAATCCATTTTCATGACCTAATAAAGCTGCTTTTTATGGCGTAAATATTTTTCTAAATTTTGGTAAATATTCACGGATTGCTTCTAATAGTGCATCTAAAGTTTCACGACTCATACGAGAAGCTTCTAAAGTATGCGCTAATGGAGATTCAAATCCACGTAATTGCTGAAGTCGTTAATACTTCTTTTTAATATGGTTTAATGAGAAAGCAATTGGTTCTTTAATCGCATCATACATTTTTAACTCTGCTTCATACGCTGACTTACGTACTTCTGCATCAGCTATCATATGCTTTTTACCACGAATTTCACTTAAGTAACTACTTCGCCTTTATATTCGCCATGAGCACTTGACCACATGAAGTCGAATAATTGAGACCAAGCTTTTCCTCCACTAATGGACATTTTTGCTAAAACTTCTTCTAACTCATCACTTAATAAGTGAGTCGCATCTTTTTAGCTTCTTCAAAATAATAATGATATTCTGCTAAGAAAGGATCTGTTGTAATATCTGTTTTGAATCGTTCCTAAAAATTTTGAAACTTTCGCATAAGTAGCTTGTAAATCAGCTGAAACTCCTGCTAATTGTACTTCTACTTGTGTCGCTGTTTCATGCGTTGTATCTGTCGCTAATGTTAAATGAATATAATTATATAAACGACCTGTTAAAACTGTTGATTCTTCTAATAATGTTACAACTTGTGTAATTCCTTCAATCAGAATCTTCTAGTGTTAAACTTTCAAATTTTCCTTTTAACGCTTTATGTTTTACTACATCTTGTTTAAAATTCTTGACTTTCAAATGATGGGTATAAATCTTCTAATGTCCATTCATACATCTTACATTTCCTCCTCTTTTTGTGTATCTTTCATTATACTGCAACAATTTTTCTTTTTCCATATATGGATTAGTTTTTCAATGATTGTACTGGAGCTGGAATACGTCCTCCACGGTTGACAAATAAGTCACAATTCCCCTCTTTAACGGGCATAATTGGAGCATATCCTAACAATCCACCAAATTCTACAGAATCTCAACTTTTTCCACTGGGAACAGGATAATACGTACAGCAGTTGTTTTTGTATTAATCATTCCAATAGCAGCTTCATCCGCAATAATTCCTGAAATTGTAGTAGCAGAAGTGTCTCCCGGAACAGCAATCATATCTAATCCAACCGAACATACAGCTGTCATTGCTTCTAATTTATCTAATGTTAAAAACACCCTTAGCAGCTGCTTCAATCATTCCTTCATCTTCAGAAACTGGAATAAATGCTCCACTTAATCCACCAACTGCCGAACTAGCCATCATACCACCTTTTTGACAGCATCATTTAATAATGCTAAGGCTGCTGTTGTACCATGAGTTCCTGTCACTGACAAGCCCATTTCTTCTAAAAATACGAGCAACTGAATCTCCTACTGCAGGAGTTGGGGCAGAGACAAGTCTAAAATCCCAAATGGAATCCCTAACATTTGACTAGCTTTTTGACCAATTAATTCTCCGACACGAGTGATTTTTAAATGCAGTTTTCTTAACAATTTCTGCAATTTCCGTTAATGTTTCAGCTTCATGATTTTCAAGAGCAGCTTTTACAACCCCAGGTCCAGAAACTCCAACATTAATGACCGCATCTGCTTCTCCACTTCCGTGAAAGCTCCCGCCATAAACGGATTGTCTTCTACTGCATTACAGAAAATTACGACTTTAGCACAGCCAAATCCTTCTGGAGTAATTTCAGCTGTTTCTTTAATGATTTCTCAACTAATTTTACAGCATCCATATTAATTCCAGCTTTTGTAGAACCAATATTCACAGAGCTACAAACAATGTCGGTAACCTTCATTGCTTCAGGAATGGAACGAATTAACACTTCATCTGATGGACTCATCCCTTTTTGAACTAAGGCAGAAAAACCACCAATAAAAAGATACGCCAATTGCTTTTAGCTGCTCGATCCAATGTTTGAGCAATAGAAACATAGCTATCTGCTTTTTGTAGCTGCTGCAATTTGAGCAATCAGAGTTACAGAAATTCGTTGGTTAACAATCGGCACACCATATTGCAGCGATAATTCGTGCGCAGTTTTTACTAAATCTTTTTCCGATACGAGTAATTTTATTGTAAATATTTTGATTTAACACATCAATATCCGGATGAATACAATCATGTAAATCAATTCCGATTGTAATGGTACGAACATCAAAATTTTTGTTCTTTTTACCATCGAAATTGTTTCTAAAAATTTCACTATGTTGAACCATTCCTTCACCCTAACCAATCCGATGCATCGCTTCAAAAATTTCATGATTTTGAATACGAATATCTAATGCTAAAGTTTTTCCTTGTTCGTGAATATATAAGAGCCAATTGTACAAATGGCATTTTGCTTGCTGATACATCTACTAAAAATTAACATTGTAAAATATTCATCCATAATTTCTTGAGAAATATTTACAATATTAATATTTTTGTTCTGCTAATAATTTTGATACTTCATAAACAATACCGACACGATCTTTTGCCGACAACTGTTACGACTGCTTTTCATTTTCTCACTCCTTTTTATAAAGTTGCTTCTATTGTATCGAATTTTCAAAAATCCTAGTCAAAAACATTAAATTCCTTTTCTTCTTTTTTTATTTCGTCACCTTTTTAGTGTATACTACAAGAGAAGAATGAAAAGGAGACAATTATGAAAATACGAAGAATGGTTACAATTATTTCCAAATTCTAAAATAATACATCACATTCCAGAAGATACGAAGGATTATGTGATTTCTTTAGAAGACAACACTTATTTACAAATTCCATATGAAGAATTATCCAGTCGTGAATTAGCTTTACTTGAAAGTATAACAAAAGTACCCGTAAAAGTAGCAACCCACCTTCCACCTTGGCAACAGTATTTAGAACAAGGAGGTCAATGCCCTGTTCAATTGGAGAGTGTTCAGTTTATTCATGTTTTGTTTTAATTCAAAAATGAGGGATTTTTAATGAGCAAGAATGGTTGGAGATGATGCAAGAGATTTTCGGAGATGTTATCACGAGTTTTTCTTGTTTTCCAAAGCATTATACGATTGTGAGAAAGGCGGATGTTGAAACGATTTCGACTCAGGAGTTACAAGCAATTCATGCAACGGTTGAGGAAGACTTTTGCGATTTCGATGAAGATTTTTATTGGGAATGTTTGGAAAATGGCAGAGGAAATTCCGGGGATTTATCAAGCGGAGAAAGCTTTATTTGTGACGTATTTGCATGAGTCGAATAAGCAGACTTATTTGGCTTTTTGCGCCAATGGTTTTATGGGAGATTCACTCAGAAAAAATTAGATTTTTCTCCTATTCCTGAGACTTTATATGCGCAAATGATTCAAGATGAGTTTCCGGATTTAATTGAGGCGTTATGGCAAGAGCGTGGGACTTTGACGAAGGCGGCTACTCGTTTGTTTATTCATCGTAATACGTTGCAGTATCGGATTGATCGTTTTGGGCAGTTGACGGGATTAGCGCTGAAGAATATGGACGATCTGACTCTCTGTCATTTTCTTTTGATGCAACAGGAATACTAAAAATAATATAATAATAATAAAAATAAAAATCCCTCATTTCTTCTGTAGTGAGGACGCCAGCAGACCCTACGGTCTCATGGCTAAAAATTCGAGCCTTGGTCTCGAATTTTCCTTTGTATAATACCCAGCTCCGGGTATTATTACTCCACTACTAAGAAATAGGGATTTCATTTTTTATTTTTGACGTTTTCTTATTGTTTCCGGACTGGTTTTATTGAGGGGAAACATAAAGTGAGGTCGCAAGTAGCCATCGTTGGTGTCTTATTGATTTCACTATCAAGAAATGGTAGGGATTTTTCCACACGACTGAAGTGTCTTCTTCTCATCTCACATTAACAATTATTGCGCTATACCATTTTGCGTTTACATAGTAGCCATCAGGAGTTGTTGTGTTTCTTAAAATAGCTCCTGATTTGCTTGCGTAAAAACCATCCACCATTTACTTCAAAACCATTCATTTTTCTGACATTTCTCCTGATGCATTGAAATGATAAACTTCATCTTGATATGTAATAAATACATTTGTAAGAATTGTACCTTTTCCAGATGCAACATACCATTTATTTCCTACTTGGAACCATTCATCAACTTTTTAATGCTCCTGATTTATCAGCGTAATACCAGCCATCTTTTGTTTGTAACCATTGGTTTTCTTTTCATCGCACCTGATTCATCAAAAATAATACCACTTACCAGAAACTTCTAAAAAAATCCTTTTTGCATAAGTCCAATACCTTTTTGTTCACCGGTTAATTCTGATAGATAATACCAAGAACCATTGTCTTGAACCCAACCTGTTTGAACTTCACCAGTTTGACTTACATATATCCAAAACTTTATGTGTTCCTTCTTTACTATCTTCAGACTTAGCATTGATTGATTTCCAACCTTTTGTTAGTTGTCCATTTTCAACGTAATATACTTTTCCATCTTTATGAGCAAATCCTGTATTGTTTTGTTCTGCTGCTTGTACATTTGAACTTGTTGCTAAAAATCCAGCACCTAAAAACTGCTAAACTTGCTAACATTAATTTTGTCATAAAAAAACTCTCCTTTTGTAATTACTACATTTGCACTACTGTTGCTTTTATAACTGTAACACTTCATTCTCTAGAAAGTCAAATGTTACAAGTGGGATTTTATAAACTTCCTACTTTAAAAAAACAATAGCCCCTGAATCTTCGAGGCTATCTTCTACCTATTATAAATGAATGTTCCATTATACAAGGACAGGAGTTTTTACATCTTTTTCTTTTTCTCTTTCCCTTTAATAGTGATTTTTCCCTTTTTGTGGCACCCTGATAGTGACTTGTTGGCCGAAGCGGATTTCTCCACTTAACAATGCTTCACTTAATGGATCTTCAATTTTTCTTTTTGAATCGCATCGGCGAATTGGTCTTGCTCCATATTCTGGATCAAATCCTTCTTCTGCTAAGACATCTAATACTGCAGAAGTAATTTTTCACTGTGATATTCAATTCTTGTAGTCTTGAAGTACTCTTTTGCCATAATGCCAACAATTTGTCTTAGTTCTTCTTTTTGAAGTTTATGGAAGACAATGGTTTCATCAATACGGTTTAATAATTCTGGTCTAAATGAATTTTTCAATTCTTCACGAATTCGTTTTTTTCCATCGTATCATGGTTTTGTTGAACCGTTTTTGCACCGAATCCTACTGATTTTTCTTCACGAAGAGCGACAGCTCCAAGATTTGATGTCATAATAATGACGGTATTTCTGAAGTCCACTTTTCTTCCTTTTTGAATCTGTTAGATGCCCATCATCTAATACTTGTAATAAAAAATATTAAACACATCTGGATGAGCTTTTTCAATTTCATCTAGTAAAATCACAGCATAAGGACGTTGACGAATTTTTCAGTTAATTGACCTCCCTCATCAAATCCAACATATCCTGGAGGAGAACCTACTAAACGGCTAACGGAATGTTTTTTTCCATATATTCAGACATATCAATTCTGACTAGCGCATCTTGTTCTCCGAACATTGCTTCTGCTAAAGTTTTTCGCTAATTCTGTCTTCCCAACACCAGTTGGGGCCTAAGAATAAGAAGGAACCAATTGGGCGGCGTGGATCTTTTTAATCCACTTCTTGCACGACGAATCGAACGAGCAACCGCACTAACGGCTTCAAATTGCCCAATCACTCGTTTATGTAGCACAGATTCTAAGTTGATTAAACGTTCGCTTTCTTTTTCTCCATTTGTTGAAGAGGAATTCCTGTCCATTGAGAAACAACTTCTGCAATATCCCTTCTCCAATCGAAGCAACATAGTCTGTTTTTGGTGAAGCTTTCTAATTTTTTTCGATTAATTTTTTTCAAGTTTATCTCTTTTTCGCTAATTCTTTTTACGGAATTTTGCTGCTTCATCAAAGTTTTGGTGTTGAATTGCTTGATTTTTCAATTGTTCAAAATGTAAAAATTTCTTCTTCTAGTAAGACGATTGGAGAAACTTTAGTTGTCACATCTAAACGTGCTTTTGCTGCTGTTTCGTCCATTAAGTCAATTGCTTTATCTGGAAGACGTCTTGAAGTAATGTAACGAACCGATAATTGCACCGCTGCTTGAACTGCTTCATCTGTAATTTCTACATGGTGATGCGATTCATAGTGTTTTCTCAACCCTTTTAAAAATTTGAATACTATCTTCAGCAGTTGGTTCTTCAACATGAATCGAAGCAAAAACGACGTTCTAAGGCAGCATCTTTTTCAATATATTTTTGATACTCATCTAAAGTTGTTGCCCCAATCACTTGTAATTCACCACGAGCTAAGGCAGGTTTTAAAAATATTCGAAGCATCAATCGCTCCTTCTGCTCCACCTGCACCAATGAGTGTATGTAATTCATCGATAAATAAAATCACATCTTGTTGCGTATAAATTTCTTCAATGATTTTTCATTCGTTCTTCGAATTCACCACGGTATTTTGTTCCTGCTACTAATGCACCCATATCTAACATCATTAAACGTTTGTTTGCAATTTCTTCAGGAACTTCACCATTAACCATGCGTTGAGCTAACCCTTCTACAATAGCAGTCTTACCCACACCAGGTTCCCCAACTAATACAGGGATTATTTTTCGTACGGCGACTAATGACTTGAATCATACGACGAACTTCTTCGTTTCTTCCGATTACTGGATCTAACTTCCCTTGTCTTGCTAGAGCTGTTAAATCTCTTGATAAGCTATCCAATGTTGGTGTTTTATCTTTAGCGCTACCACCAGATACTTGACCTTTTGTTGAACGAGCTTTGGAAGGTTGAATGCCAATTTTTTTCATAAAATTGTCTTCATTAATTCTTCTAATTCAATATGATTATCACGCATAATTTTTTGTCGCTAATACTTCTTCTTGAAGTAAGCCTAATAATAAATGTTCTGTTCCTACTTGAGGAATTTTTCAAACGTTTCGCTTCTTCTGTCGCTGCAACAACTACTTTTTTTAGCTCTTGGAGAATAAGGCATTAAATATGGATCGATTTCTTTACGATTGCTTCCATATCCTGTTAATGCTTCAATTTCTTGACGAACAATCTCAGCTGTTAACCCTCTTTCTCTTAATAAGATCCCTGCAATACCTTCTTGTTCAATGACTAGACCTAATAACAAGTGTTCTGTACCAACTGCTTGATGTCTAAACGAAATTGCTTCTCTTGCAGCTAATACCATTGCACTACGTACTTTTTTTCTGTAAACATATCGCTCATTCACGTCACCCCTACTTATACTTTAAAACCAGTTAATATATTTTTCATCATATTACTACGAAGTTGATTACTACATTGCTCTGCTTCTATTAAAGATTCTTTCGACATTGCAATCAACAATAATTGTGCTTCTCTTTTTGAGAGGAGCTCATTATCATATAAATTTTTGTAAAATATGATTGGCTTGTTTGATGGATAATTCTTCTGGAACTACTTCTAATAAGGCATCAATAATATCCATATCATCGACTAAATTCACTTTCATAATACGGATATAACCACCACCACCACGCTTACTTTCAACGACATATCCTTGTTGAACCGTAAAACGAGTATTAATGACATAATTAATTTGCGATGGAACACAATTGAAACGGTCCGCAATTTCACTACGACGAATCTCAACTTTCTCTTGTGCTAATAAGACGTTTTTTTAAATATTCTTCAATAATATCCGACATATTTGACGGTTGCATACGAAACTCTCCTCTCTTTTGACTTTCTTTGACTTTAATTATACAAAAATAAATTTCTCTTTGCCAATAAAAAGTACTCCATCTACAAAAATTTGTTACAAATTATTCAAAAAAATCCTGCCAGTGATTTCTCACCAACAGGATTGTACTATTTTATACATTCAAACATCATCGATTACTTCGAATCAGAAGTAAACATCCCGCTTCAATTAACCCTTCAATGACTGCAGAGATATTTAATGGACGTATATTCTTTCCCTGTAAAAATTTTTCAACTCATTGTACGTAATCGTTTCCATGATTACTAATATATTCCAATGCCATCGAAAAGAGCAGATTGTAACTCATCTAATTCACTTTCTACAGAGGAGGATTTTTAGCACCTTCATGAAAAATCTCTCCTTTCACGAAGTTCTTCAGATAAGTTGAAACCGTCAAAAGTCATCTAAATCATCGAGATCATCAAAAATCATAATACGGATCATCAGAAGTAATCAAATGAAACAGCTCTTCATGAGAATACATATCAATCACAGATGTTTCTGTACTAATTGTAAACGGAATTCTAAAAAATTTCCATCACTGGATCTAAGCACTCCTTCAAGAATGGGGCAAAAACTCCTCTTGTCACCCATCTTTCCGGAGTCATTGGTACATCATTATAAAAACCTAATAACGCATTTTTGTATAAATTCAGGATCTAATTTATCCATTGGCTCAATGAGTGCTATTTCCATATCAGTTGAAATAATTAAAATATATTGAGGACCATCATCATTACCATAAAAAATGAGATGGAGAAAGCATTAAACGTATTTCAAATGTATCAGGTACAGATACTTGAATTCCTTTTTCGCACGATAAAGAGATAATTCCGGTACATACAGTTTTTGGTTTTTTTCTCCTTTATACCCAATAAATTCTTCGTAAGTTAGTTCTTCTTCGAATGGAAGAATATCTCCTTGTTCATAGACACTCTCTTGTTTTTTTGAATTGTACGTAATCTTTGGCAAGGTATTTTTCAGTTGGTTTTGAAGCGGAAGCAAGTAGTGCAAGATTTCCTTCTTGTGTTAACCAGTTCAATACTTTTTACAGAAATTCCTTCTGACACTTTTTAAATCTCTGAATAATAATTTAGAATCATTTAAACTGAAAAATTAATGGATATAATTTCTTTCTTTTACGAGTAATCCCAAAGTCTCTTAATATCATTTTTTTGACTTCTCGGAATAAACTCTAATGGAACAAAGACGATTTGAATTCCTTTCCGTAATCCTTCAATTTCATCTAAATCTTCTTCCGTTTCTGCTATTTTGGACAATAGCCTCTTCTGCTCTCAATTCTATGTTGATATTCACGAACAGTTTTATGGAAAAATGCTGTAAATTGCCCTTCCTTATTATGCATTAATTGCACAATGAATTGGACTTTTTCCAGCTTTATTACAAACTGCTGCTACCATAAATTCCTTATCAAATTTTTGTTAATGCTTCTTGAACTTGATATAATCCATTGTAAATCTCTTTCATTTTCACCACTCCCATTTTGTATTCACTTACATTGTACTATGCTTTGATAAAAAGACTATACATTCCTTATAAATTCAAATTATTGAAAAATTTCTCAATAATACTAAAAAGTGCATCAGACGAATCCGATACACTTCTTTCTTCTATTTAATTGATATATTTCTTACTTCTCCATGTGGATTCACTTGCATTTCTACCATTTGTTCTTTTTGTACAAACGGCAAGCGATTTTGAATCGTAGCTGGAGCACGATAAACTTTATCATCCACTAATAAATAGTAAAATCGTATTTCCATTAATCACGACACCTTGAATATCTTGGACTTTACCCGTCACACTTGTTAGATGATCATCACTTTCTGTTCCCACTTGTTCGGTTGGTGCAGATTGTTCATATTTTTTTGAATTAATCGACTTACGCTCTGTTTCAACATAAACGTTTTGATAATTTTCCACATCAATTAAGGCGTATTTTTTTAATCAAACCTGAACCATCTTTTTAAGGATAAAATATACATCGGTCTACCATTGAGGCTAATGAGTAGTGGGAAGGTTGCTTTATATCCTGTTTCTTGCACACTACCTTCTGCAGAACTCATTGCTGAGAATTCTTCTGCTGCTGATACTGGATACATTTTTGCTTCTTTTGTACGAGTATTAACTAATACGAATCCAATATTTGAATTGTCAGAAGCTACCGAAGTAATTCCTGTATAAAGGTAAATATCATCATTCATTGGTAAGTAGTTATACCCTTTTTGTAGGAACTGTCACTCCTTTTTAGAAAAATCGTATTCCAGAATCCTAATTTATATTTCCCATTCATTTCTAACTGATGTAAAATTAATTCCGCACTATAGACACGGTCTACCCAATTAGAATTTCTTGTAAATTATAATGCTTACTTTCACCTGTCAGAGCATTCACCGTAATTAAACCATTCACTTCAGGCTCTCTTAAGAAAAAGTTACGACTATATGTTGAAGCAATATAATATGGTATTCCTTCATCATCCACTTCAAAACTTGGACTACCAAATAATGTAAATGGATGATGGAAACGTAAGTGACGATGAATATTACGGTTGAAATACTCTGCTTCACTATAACGAATCGGTTGATCCGGTTTCTTCACTTCTACATCCCCAGTCACCATATCTACTTGCATATAATTTGGGATGCCATCTTGATGATTGGAGAACCATTTCCAAAAATCCAGCATATTTTAATGGAGAAACACGATACGGATGATTTTGAATATTAATTTGCGTATAATCTTCTGCCACTTCGAATTGAGAAACTAAGTCTGTTAAAGCTCCAATTCGACGATTGCCTAATCTTGAAGCTGTATCACGATCAATTAATGGAATTTGGTTAACATCCGTTTTTGGAAAAATCTGTCGCAAAATCTGCATTTTTCACTTGAATCATTTTAGAATAAGATTCTGCAAAAAAATAATGGAGATAAAATAAAGTAACTTGCTGCAGCAATAACAATTAAAAACTCCAACTATTGATAATACAATTTTAGAAACTAAAGTGACTTTTTTAGACTGACTCACTTGCTCCCAAGAAAAACTTACTAGTGCTAGTTTTAAAAGCAATACTAGCTCCTGTCACCCATTCAATCGCTCCAACTAATACTAAAATCAAGGCTAAAAACACCCAGAAAGCAGGTGAAGCATAATGAATTGGTGGTAAGTTTTTATAATAGTAAAGTGCAATAATCATTACTGCAATCACATATAAAAATTGATTTTGAAAAATTCAATCGAAGACTCTTTCCCTGTTGATTTCTCGCACTTCGATTGGCACTATTGGTTACATCTTTCATTTGTATTCCCCCTTTTGTTGTCTTCATTATAAGTTTTATCTTATAAAACTGTCCATACAACTTTTTGGATGATTTTTATTATCTGACATGAATTTAGGTTCGAAATCTATTAAATAGCGATTCATGCATAAAAATACCGCCTCCCAATATGCTCTTTTGGAAAACGGTATTTTTCTTAACATTGATGTGTTCCTTTTGCGACTTTATTAGTTGCGTTAGTAGCACTAGTTGTCAAACTGATAGAAATCAAGACAAAAATAACACCGCTCTAACTTTGACAGGGTTAGCGGCGTTATCTTAACGTCAAAATCTTGCCACCGTCTTTTTCAACGGTCTACATCAGAGTCGAGTTGGCGCTCGGCTCTTTTTGTATCTTTATTATACCAAAAACAAAACGGATTGCAAATTTCTGTAATTCCAAGGTTTCTTTTCATATTAAAAATATGTGATTCTATCTTATCAAGCGCATATTGTCAAACACAGGCAATTCTATCTCAGTAAAACACAAGCTTTATCCCTCATGACAATCCCTACCTATTACGTTCATCCTCATCACTTTTTAAAAATAGTCGCCTCATTCCTCAGAAATCGGCGACTCCATCCCTATCTATTATTGTAAATCTTTTTGAGTTTGTCATAATCGCATCAATTAAAACCATATTCTAACGCTTTGAGCTGTCATATAGTTATCACGATCTGTATCTTTCTCAATTGTTTTTAATTTTTGCCCCGTTTGTTTTGCTAAAATGGCATTTAAACGTTCACGTGTTTTTAAAATTTGACGAGCAACGATTTCGATTTCTGTTGCTTGACCTTGTGCTCCCCTAATGGTTGGTGAATTAATATCTCAGCATTTGGTAATGCATAACGTTTGCCTTTTGTACCAGCTGTTAATAAAAATGAACCCATTGAAGCTGCAAGTCCCATTGCAATTGTTTTGAACATCTGCTTTAATAAAAATTCATTGTGTCATAGATTGCTAAACCAGCAGTAACACTTCCACCAGGAGAGTTGATATACATATAAAATATCTTTCTCAGGGTCTTTGTGCATCTAGGAATAATAATTGTGCAATAATCGCATTTGCCATATCATCGTGGATTGGTCCACTTACCATAATAATACGGTCTTTTAATAATCTTGAATAAATATCATACGCACGTTCTCCACGTGATGATTGTTCAATAACTGTAGGAATTAAATTCATGTTGCTCCTCCATCTTTCTTATAAATTTCATTTGCAATACTAGTGTAACGAATTTGTCAATAAAGGTCAAAGAAATTGCTCTATCGAACAAAGTCGAAAATCTTTTGCCAAACTTCCCCAGAAAAATACTGAGAATGGATTTCCCTTCACCACCAAGGACACTATAACCAATCATTAATCCAACGATAAATAGAAGAAAAGCTAATCCTAAAAATAAGGCTATGCGGATAAGAACAATAACGACAAATGGCTTACTATTATAAAAAAATGCTCTAATCTATTAAACATATCCTCACCTCTTATGACTTACGATTCGCTTCATCATCAAAAATATTTGCAGTAGGATTCATGACAACACGCTTCGAAGAGAATAAACGTTTAAATCCATCAAACAACCCACGCTCTCTCTTAATGCGATCCAATAATACGCCCGTACCAATAGCAACACTTTCCAATGGATTATCCGCTAAAAAGACTGGAACTTGTAGTCGATCCGATAACATACGATCAATGCCATGAATTAATGCACCGCCACCTGTTACCACAATTCCTCGTTCAATAATATCTCCTGCTAATTCCGGCGGAGTATCTTCTAGTACTAAACGTGTTTCCTCACAAATCGTATCTAAAATTTCTTTAAGCAATGGTAAATTTCATTTGTGTAAATCGTAACTGTCTTCGGAAGTCCGGTTGTCATATCACGACCTTTTAACAATCATGTCCGATTCTGTTTCCACTTCAATAGCAGAACCTAAATCCATCTTAATCGCTTCAGCAGTTCTTTCACCTATAATTAGCTGATATTTTTCCTTAATATAATCCATAATCTGATGATCCACTATCATCACCCGCTAATTTAATCGAACGACTGGATACTGTTGCTCCCATAGAAAGCACTGCAATATCACTTGTCCCTCCACCAATATCAACAATCATATTGCCTGAAGGTGAGAAAAAATATCTAAGCCCACTCCAACAGCAGCAACTTTTGGTTCTTCTTCTAAATAAATCGGAATGTCCACCACACTTAATAGCCGCTTGAATAATAGCCTTTTTGCTCCACAGTTGTTACATTTGTAGGCGTACAAATTAAAATATCCGGTTTTTGAAAAATGTATTTAGATGTAATTTATGAATAAACATCTCTAATAATTGTTCCGTTACCGCACATATCTGCAATAACCCCACCTTTTTAGCGGATGAACAATGGAAATATCTCGTGGCGTTCTACCTAACATCTTATAGGCCTTTTGCCCCACTGCAATCACTGTATTACCTTTATCATCCACAGCGACTAATGATGGTTCATTTTAAGATGATGCCACGATCTTTTAAATAGATTAAAATATTCGCAGTCCCTAAATCAATTCCAATATCTCTTGCCATAGGTCTCCCTTTTCTTATTCTAGTCATTGTATTTCATATTCTGTCTTATTATCTATGTCGCAAATCTGTTCATACATCTTCATCCATAGTCATTAAGCATTATATCACACTTTTTGATTGCTGGACTATTTTTTTGTGGTGAAAATACCGGAAAATTTATCAAAGCTAAATTGTAAAATGAAGTACAAAAAGACATAACTATCTAATATACTCAAATCAACAAAACTAAGCATAGGAAACTATTAGGCTTCCATAGTACAAGTGAGCTATTGGAACAATTTACCGGCTGGATAATGGAATTTATCGAAAAATTAATTAAAGAGAAAAACGCGCCAAAAATTTGGCGCGAATCCTTTAGGGGTATTAGTATACTTGTTTGTTATGAATCAATATATATGGTAAGTATAAAAGTTAAATTAGGTAGATAGGATAAGTTAGCGTTTGTTGCACTTAACTTGACAATTCACGTTTTGTTTTTCTACTCAACTGTATATGGTTTGTAAAATGTTCGATTGTCTAATCCAAAAAATTCTCTCACTAAATTGCCCTGGTTCTGTCTTTTGTAATGCTGATGTAATCATTGTGACACTAGCATCCATTAAGTCTCACATGATGTAAAAATCTCTGCTTCTAATAATAAAGGACGAACTGAGAGCCAAATTCTAATTCTTTCCATGATGTGCTAATACTAAATGTTTTAACAATACAACATCCTCATGGCTTTGATCAATATCTAACTCTTTCACACGCTTTTGTAATTTCTTCATCCATTAAAACGATATGACCCATTAATTTTTCCTTTTAGAGTATACCCGTTCCAACAGCTCCTGATAATTCAATAATCTTCCCAATATCATGTAGTAGAACACCTGATAATAATAATGAACGATTGACTTCTGGATACTGTTCCGCAATGGATTTTGCTAAGCGTAACATCGATAAAGTATGATAACTTAACCCTCCTGCAAAAGCATGATGATGACGTTTAGCTGTTGGATATTCAAAGAAATCTTTGCTGGTATTTTCCTAAAAATTTTATGTACAATTCTTCGCATCACTGGATTAATAATTTCAAATAGAATTGCATTTAACTCTGTTTCCATTTCTTCTCTTTTCATTGGAGCATGTTCTAAGAAATCTGAAGTATCACTTGGTTCTCCCATTTCAGGTCTCGATAAACGTAGTCCTGTAATTTTAATTTGTGGCATCCCATTAAAAATATTCTCTTTTACCCACAAGATAAACAATACTTCCAGATGAAAAACGTTCAATTTCTTCTGGAGTTGCAGACCAATATTTTCCATCCATTTGTCCTGATTTATCTTTGGAAGGTAAAAGCTAAAATGGTTTCCCATTTTTGCTAATCTTACATCGGCTGTTTTAATTAATAAAAACAATTCCAATGATTCATCTACTGCATAATCATATAATACCATGAATTCCTCTTCTTTCTATCTTTGCTAACCTTATTAAACTAGCATGTGTTCCGGCAATCATAAAAGGCTCCTCATCTAATGAAAAATAAATGATTTGTACTTTATTTGAAAGCTCTTTAATTAATTGTAACATAATCTTTTTACGTACACTATCAAAAATTCACAAAAACCATCATCAATTAAAATAGGTAATGAAACTTTAGACGATAAGTTTTTCAATAAAAAGCTAAGCGAATACTAATTAATAATTGATCTAAAGTCCCTCTTGACAATTCACTAGCCACAAACCATTTTTCATCATCATTTTTGTACTCTGCTATATTTCATATTTTTCATTTGAATAGCTGATATCTACCTTGGGTTAAACGAGTTAAAATACTCACTAGCTACTTGAATGACTTCATTTGTTTGCGAAGGTAACTGTTTTTGTAAAACTGTCTAAAATCCATTTTTGAAGCATATAAATAACTTGCCCATTCTATTAGTTGTTCTTCTACTTCTGACTTCCATAATTCAAATTGAATCAGCTGTTCATGATAGGTTCCATCTGTCACTAAATGATGAATCTGTTGTCCTAACTTAGCTTGCTCTTCTAATAAGGATTGATTTTTGAAGAAGTGTCAATAATGATTGTTGGATAACTTCCATTTTACATTCTAACTCTTCTTCACTTTTTATCGCTTCTAATTTTTCTAAATAAGGTTTTAATTGTTGCTGTAACTGACGATATTCTTGAATTAATAATCGATTTCTCTCAAATGCTGCTTCTTTCTCCTTAAAACTCTTCAATCGTTTGAACATCAGCCATCTTAAATAATATTAATCTTTGAGTTTCTAATAATTGCTTGTCACTATACAATTGTTGAATCTGTTCTTGTAGTTTTAAAACCTTCATTCATTTGAAGAATTTCTTTTTGATAAGAATTCTGAACTTCTTGAATCATTTTCTTCAATAATTTCCCATTCTGTTTTCAATTGTATTTGGAACCGTTTCATTTTTCACTTCAAAAACCCATCGCCAATTCATTTTGTAACTGATTTAATTCATTTTCAATTTGATTCAAAGTATCTCTTTTTTGTTTGACTTTTGCTTCACAAAGTATCGAAGCGATTTTAAAACATCTCCTTGACTATAGCTGTTCAACTGAAATTTTTTGAGTCAGTATATCCATATTCTTTTTCCAATGAGAAAAATTCTTTTATTGTTTTTCCGATTTCTTCCTTGATTTTGCTTTACTTTGTAGCGTATACCGCTCTATTTCTTCTGTAATTTCTTCTAATTTTTCGAAAAATAATTCTCCATTTGTTTTCCATGAATTAATTTCTTTTCATAAACTAAACTTGCAACTCCTAAAAGAACTCCGATCATTACTCCGAATCCTTTTTAATAATGGATTGGATAGTAACATGAGAGATATAAGAATCATTACTAAGCCACTAATCACGAAGAGTCCACCAGCATTAAATCTATTTTTGTAGAATGTTTCACGGTAGAATGATTGTTAATTTGTTCTGCTTCCCTGTTTTAGTCGATTCATTTGACTTTCTAATTCTAACTCTTTAAATCTCAAAGTTTTTTTCATGATGCATCATTTCTTTTAATCTTTCAATATCTCTTTCCGTCATTTCTAATGGAAGAGTTTCATGATAAACATTCACAGTTCTTCTTCTTTTTGAATCGTTTGTTTTAATTCATCCAATTCTATTTTTTAAGTTCTTTCTAAGCAGAGTTTCTCTTCTATTTCATCTCCCATTAAAAGAAAGAGATAGTAAATTTGACCATCTTGCATCTTCTCTTAATAATTGCTCACTTTGCTGTTTTTGTTTCCACAAATGATACTCCTGTTGCAATTCACAGAGTTGTTGTTCGTTCCATTCATGATCTAATTGATTTCGTTCTAATTCATATTTCCACTCTGAATCCCATGTATCTTTCTGATTCATTTGAATTTTAATTCGTAATTCTTTCCATCTTTCATAACTAGCCCATTGAGTATAATAATTGGAAAAAATCTTTCATCTTCCTGATGTATCAATTGCGAGTGACTATGTATCTCATTTTTGATGTGTTCAGATTATGTAGGCATTTCTTCATATAAAGCATTATTTTTGTGCTAATTCTTCAATTTTCATCATTTGCAAATCAAATTGTTGTAATTGTTGGTTCATCATTCTTTTTAACAGCTTTAGGAGTAAAAATAGACTTCTGCTTGCTTTTGCAAACTAGTAGATAATTTCATCCACTCTTCACTACCCGTTAAACTAACACTGTAAAGAAACTGATCCATTTCCTCCGATGAAGAAAAATGAAATTGATCTAATTGTTCTTTATTAAATCCGAAAACTTGGATATATTGTTTTTCTTCCATTTGAAAAAGCAATTGTCCCATCTGTCTCCAGATAAGGTTTTTCCTGAACTTGTTTCACAACGAAAATATAACTTTCCATTATTTATATATCGTTCAATGAGTAATGAACCTTCATTTGTTTCTTCTAACCAAACTCGCCCACCCATCACCCCTCCATTATGGGGTTCTATAAGGATATTTTCCAGCTACTTTCTTTGGAAATCCAAATAATATATGTTGAATAAAGGAACGCAAGGTAGATTTACCTAGATTCATTTTCCCTTGAAAATTTGCAGTTGATGATGAAAGTCCATTCTCACTTTTAGACCATTTCCCATATCCAAAAATTTCTATTCGATTAATGTACATTTTCATCACCCTACTTCCTATTCATTTCAATTAATATTTTTGTTCTTTCAATGATTTTTATGATGAAATAGATTACTATTCATTTCTTTTGAAAAATATTTTGCTAACAATGGATGTTGTATCGCAAATCGTTTGAATATCTTTCAAGCGATTTTGATGACTTTCTTCGTCTTCCAATAATTCAATACTTAATTGACTATTATATTTAACTTTTTAAATTCAATCGTGATTTCTATTATATATAATTTGTTGTACTTAGTTGAAATTTCTTTTTGTAACATTTCTTCCATTAATTTCAACCACGATTGATTAATTCCTCTAGCTACTATTAGAGTGAATTTTTAATAAATAAGTCTTATTCTCATTCCATTTCTGCTTTTAAAATTTCACTATACAGCTGTGATACAATCTGTTCTATCGAAGAAACTTCCTCCATTAAATATTCTAATTCCATCCATTCAATAGGATTACAAGATATAAACTCTCGATTCATTGGAAAATTTTTATTCAGAGTGACTACATAGAATCCTTTCTCTCCTGACTTCTTTAAAACTTCTTCCTTGTATCGTCCCCAGAGTATGCAATTCTTCCATTAGCATTTAAATCCATAGCTCTATGAATATGCCCTAAAGCCCAATAATCATAATGAAGTTGTTCTAACTCACTAATCTTGAAAAGGAGCATATAGTGTTGATGAATCAGCTGTTGTACAAGTTTGTCCATGGTACATTCCAATATGATAATCCACAAATGAATTTCCTCATTGGAAATTGTAACGCCATTGACTCATTAATCCATCTTGTATCATAACTAAATCCACTGATAGCAATATTTCACCAGATAAAGTGGTAAGTATTTCCGTTGAAATCTCCTTTTTAAAACTTTTACAAAATCATTATTCACTCTTCATTAAACCTACCATAATCGATGATTCCCATGAATTAAGTATGTATAAATCCCTTCTTGAGCTAATCTTTGAAATTGTTCTTTAAAAAGATTTTTCTTGAATATGTTGATGACTAGAATCAAAATATCACCCTGAAATCAGTACAAAAATCAACATGAAAACGAATAGCTGTTTCTATTAAGGTTAAAAAGCGTTTCTTTAGTAGCTTCTATTGCTTGAAATGCAATGGAACTATTTTTGTTGAAGTCCAGTAAACGGACTTCCTAAAATGTATATCGGCACAATGAATAAAGGAATCATAAAAACTCCTTATCTGTGGGGAAATAAAAACGGTCCTATTCACTTCTAGTCCATTATGAAGTTTATTCATTTGGCTAAAAATCAATAAGACCGTTTTGACTCAATGTAATTATTGATATAATTCTGTAATGAAGTCGTTAAATGCGATTAATATCTTGCATCATCACATTTAAGCGTTGTTCTGCTTGCTATTAATGTTTGAATAGCTTCATTAGAACTTGCTTTTTTTGATATAAACTACTTTGCATAATTCATATCTTCTTCCGATCAATTCTTCACCATTCATTTGTTTTGCTGAAATTTTACATTCATATCATGGAACTCTCAAACAAAGCTTTTTGCTCTTCCAGACTGTTGTACCATTGCTCAAATGCCACCTCACTGCTGCAAACTCTTCTGATTGACGAAGTTCACGTTCTAACTGATTCGCTGTATCATATAAATTGCTCATCATTATACCTCCTTTTCTCTTTCATTATACACAACTATAACGTTTTCTTCTAGTTTTTCGCACATATGTTCAGACATAAAAAGTCGGCAAATACCGGCCTTCGTTTAATGAAATAATGATAAGAATTTCCTTGATTTCTCCTTAGTTGCACGCAATGAAATTTTTCTCATGAGAAATACCAGATTGTACCCATAAAGCAAAATTTTCAAAGGAAATATATAATACATAATACAATACAATATTCAATATTAAACTCGACGCTAATCGTTGAACTAAAAATTGGTGCACTGTGAGATGTTGAATGCCAATTAATGTATAAATGATATACACCCTGTTTCAGTAATCGTTAACAAGAAAATTAAAGCTAATCCTAACGTAAATGGATTAATACTAATTTTACCTCTAATATGACCAATTACTCGAATAATAACAGCAACATTGCCATATAAACTCCTAAAATACCCGAATAGTAGCTATCATACATAAAAGCCAACCATTACCGCAAACCAAAACATACTTGAATGGTCGATAATAAAAGTTAATAAGATTAATGTAATTACTACAATTTGGAACAAGAGTATACCCTGATTCAATTAAAAATACTGAAAAATGATTCATGATAACTCCATCCAATAAAAAGCAATTATCATCAAAAATAGTAACCAATAAATTCGTTTTGAAGTATGCATTATTCAGTCCTACTTTCACTTGCTCGCTTGACCACAGTTACACTAACGAACATCATTTTGTATCTGCTGCTGGTTTAATACGAACTTCTTTATAAAGTCCAAAACGATCCATCGCTACTTCTTCAACAGTTCCTATATATAAAGAACTTGAGAGCACCTCCCAAACCAGATGTCACGACTTTATCCCCAACTTTAATTTCTTGAGTTGCTTGAATTTGACTCATAATTAATATATTTTTCTCATGATCAAATCCTGTTAATGTTCCATAAATAGATTCTTTTTCTCCTTGAATCATTGCTGCAACACGAACCAAAGTATTATCATTATTCGATAATAAAGCGACTCTAGCACTTGTAGGATTCACATCTAATACTTTTCCTACAAGTCCATTATCACTCATAACAGACATTTGGGGAGTTAATCCATCGTTTGCTCCCTTTATTAGCTAGTAAACAATATCTCTCAAGTATCTGATTTCTTGCAATTACAGTTGCATTTATTAAAAGAATATTCATTTAAAGTATCTTGTAACTTCAATGCTTCCTTCATTTTTCATTATCTTTTTAAGTCATTTAATTGAACTTCCAATTCATAGATTGTTTCTACTTTTTGTTTTAACGTCTGATTTTCTTGATAAGTATTTGTTAAATTGGAAATACTTTCCATAAAATCGTTGACACTATTGGCAGGATAAGCAAGCATTCGTCCTAAAATATTTGTCACATCATTGACACCTTTCGCTATGAAAACAATATTACTACCAACAGTGAGTGAAAAGGTAATTAGTAATAACGTTACAATTCCACCTAAACGCCAACCCAATTAATTTCTTGTTCGAAAATATTGGATTCACTGTTCAGTCTCCTTTTTCATTATTTTTCATTAATAATGGATTTGCTAAAAATTTTTCCAGTACCTAATGCTACACAATCCAATGGATCATTTGCTACAAAGGCTGGAACTTGTGTATAGTCAGAAATCACTTCTGCTAAATTTTCTTAACAAGGCACCACCACCCGTTAATACAATGCCATGATCAATAACATCTGAGGCAATCTCCGGTGGTGTTTGTTCAAGAACATCTCTTTGATTGCATCTATAATTTGAGTTATAATTTCACTCATTGCTTCTGTGATTTCAACAGCTTCTACTCAATAATTCTTGGTAAGCCTGAAACCATATCACGTCCACGAACTTGCATACTACCCTATATGCTGATGCTTTTTCTACTAAGCTGATCCTAATTGAATTTTTAAATCTTCGGCAGTTCTTTCCCAATTAATAAATTATATTTTTACGAACATGTAATATAATCGCTTCATTTAACTCGTCCCCACCGATACGGATAGATTGACTATTTACAATTCCTCCTAAAGAAATTGTTGCTACATCTGTTGTACCACCGCCAATATTCTACAATCATACTACCTGTAGGATCTTGAACTGGAAGACCTGCCCTCTACAGCTGCTGCAAATGGCTCTTCAACAACATAGGCCTCTTTTCGCTCCCGCATATTTTTGTAGCATCTAATACTGCTCTTTTTCAACATCCGTAATTCCACTTGGAACATAAATCATAACAATCGGTTTAAAGAAAAGAACGACCGACAATAGATTGTACAAAAATATTTTTAACATCGTTGTTGTTGTATTATAATCTGCAATAACACCATCTTTCATTGGCCTAACTGCTACATATTTTCTGGTGTTCGTCCAATCATATCAAATGCATTTTGACCAACAGCACAATTTCTTCAGTAACTATATATTTTTGCGACTACTGATGGTTCACGTGTAACAATTCCTTCATTTTCAAGATAAACAATTGTATTGGCTGTCCCTAAATCAATACCAATATTTTGTGCTCTCTAAACTTAATGCAACCACAAACGGTCCTCCTTTTCGTCAATCTCGACACCTAATATACTCCTTGTATATATATCATACAATAGGCTAATAATAAATATTAGTCCTCTTAGTAACGTGAGAATTTAGCGAAACTTAACCATTATTTTATCATTCAGATTCATTTTTATCTTCCTGTATTTTTATTATAAAATATTTTTAAATTTTTTATGACATCGATTTAATGCACTCTTAGTTCCTGCAACTGATTTTTCTAATTTCAAAGAAATTTCTTCAAATGAATATCCTTTTTGTATAAAAATATAACACATCTCTTTCAAGTGTAGATAAAGATTTCCAATATTTGAATTTCTTCTCTTAATAAAAATTCATCTTCAACTGATACGTGATACTTAATGTTAGAAATATCAGACTTACATAAACAAGAGCCAGGAATCACTCTCTCTCGATGCTCACGTCTAATGAGTTGAATAGCATACTTAATGAACGTTTGTAATAAGAAATAAATGCTTTTCCTTTATTTAAATCAAATTTATTTGCTGTATAAAACAGTAAATAAGTAGCTTCTTGAATAAAATCCTCTAATTCAATACAGTAATAAAAGTGACGATAATACATCGTATACATTAAAGGTTTAATTTTTCTCCTCTAAAAAGAACAAAAAGCTTCCTCACCTTCACCTTTTGAATTTGTAATACTAAATTTTCTAGTAGTACTATATTGATTCCTCCTAATTTTTAATTCACTTTCATTATAGAAAAACAGTTTGCGTTTCAAGATTAATTCAGGTTTTTCAAAGAAAAATATCTTTTGGAACAATGAAAATTAAAACAGTTTAGGAATAAATCCGAATCAATTTCTTTCATCATTTATTTTCTTTTCCACTTATATCATAAAGAAATTAATAATCTAATTTTATTGTAAATTTATGAAAATATATAATTTTTATCAATATTCTCAAAAGCTATAAGAATGAATCTTTTGTAATTATTAAAAATTTGTTTAAATTTTTAAATCAAGGAATTTCATCTAAAAATATTTTGATTAAACAACTATCCTCAAATCTAGAACACTAAAAACTGCCTAAAGAAATCATAAAATTTCTAAACAGTTTTTTTGTAACTTTATTGAACGTATCCTTTACTCAATTACTTCATAAATAGCTTCCTTATTCCAACGAACTTTAGGAGTAATCTCTTTGATCACGATATCAAAACTTGCCATATACGGATACACCAAATTCATCCGTATTTAAGTATCCTTTTTCTTTTTAAATAAGATTCTACTTTTCTCTATTAAATCCTTCAATTGGTAAAGAATCAATTCCTAGAAGTGTTGCTGCAGACATCATATTTGCCATTTGAATATATGTTTGTTTACTAGCCCAGTCAAATAATGTTCTTTCATCATTTTAAATCAGCATCTATTTCATGAAAACTCTTCACACGTGATGCGAATCTTTCGAAGTAGAATCATACTACGATTTTTACTTCCTTCATCAACTTTGCAATATAAGGGCTATCATAAGTAACTCCTTTACGAGCTAGATAAATAACAAAATGACTCGCAGCTTCTAAACTATTAATTCCACCCCATGTCATTTCTTTTCAAATCTTCTCTCATTTGTTCATTTTTAATAGAAGCATTTTCCAAGGTTCAAATCCAAGAGACGATGGAGCTAAACGTCCTACTTCCACCAATGCATCCCAATCTTCATCTGAAATACGACGATTCGGATCATATTTCTTTACTGCAAAACGTTTATGTTGTAATTCAATAACTTCATTTCTATTCATTTTAATTCTCCTTTAAATTCAATAATAAAACTCTACCACACGATATTAGTAGTTACAAGAAAAATTTAACTTTATTCCTTCATAAGCTCATACATGCTGTAAAAACTAATATCTTTATAAGGAAACAAATCGCATACAGCAAGTTCCATTTCAGTCATCTTTTTTTAACCAGTTGTCTTTTAGTTTTTACTTCATTCATCTGTAAACTATAGAAAGTACGAATCGCTTGATACTTCTCCAATTTCATTTTTGACATCTCTAATAATTTATCAATAGTATAAGTTGTACCAGAATTAAATGAGATACTTCTAAATTCATTTCCATTCAATAACTCCAATGCTTGATCTACATCATTAGAAAATACAACTGCTTGCATAATTTTACCAACCTGATTATGTTTGATAATAGATAACTTCCCATCTTGTTTTAATACACGTTTTAATTCAGAAAGATAATTTTCTCGATTATTTTCTTCGATATACTCCAGCACATTGTGACACAAAAACGATATCAAAAGATTCCGCATCAAATTTTTCCACTTGCTCTAAGCTACCTAAAATTTTGTTATAAGTATGATGGGGATAAGCAAACAGCATTTCTTCTCTGGTTCAATCGCAACCACTTCATTATTTTCGCTTAAAAACTGACTTATTAATCCTAGTCCTGAACCAAAAATCTAAAATTTTTATTTTTTTAAATGAACTAATTGGGCAAAAGTAATTTCTATATTGAATCTTCCCCAAGGTTGCTCTAACATTTGTTTTGTATTGTTGAATATCCACTATAATTTACAATCCTTTTTGACTCAGCTCTTTTATAAAACTTCGGAATCATTCGCTCAAAATCATCAAACCAATCTAACACTAATTTTGCCCTTTCAAGCATCGTTATCAACTGATCATTTCCATAATTTACTGCCCAAGGAATAGACCCCACAACATCACAAAGCTATAATAGGCCATTAATTTCAAAAATTCATCAGGAATATTCTTTCCATTAAAATAACCATTAATTAATCCAGTTGCAAACTCCTCAGATAATTGAGCATTCCAAATCATGCGATTAAACTCTTCCATAGGATCACCGATTTCTATCGAGCCAAAAATCAATAATAACAAGTTCTTTTTGTTTCCAAATCAATCATCATATTCCCAACATGAAAATCCCATGACATAATGAAATAGGTCTATCCTGTAATAAAATACTGATGAGTATGAATATAATCAATAAAAGTTTCAATTTTCAGGAAAATTTATATTCTCTTTTCTAAAAGAATCAATCTTCTTCATTAATTTCTGCACATAATATTCTTTCCCAATTGTCTGAGTGTTCTTCAATAGAAAATCGAATGAATCTTTTTTAGAAATTTACCTGCTTGAATACCGTATTGATAGAGCTCTTTATCCGTTAGTTGAGTCACGTATTCTCGAAAAATCAACACCATCAATCCATTCATATAAACTATAAAATAGAATTAGATTCATATCTTACTTCAATTAATTTTGGAAATTTAACTTCTTCTAAAAAAATGAAATATATTTCAATTCTAACTGCTTCTTCTTAGTAAAAGATAGAGGAGAGACTTTTTAAAAAAGTATTTCTTATCAGCTTTAACTTTGTACTTTATTTCTTCAGAATATCCTTTTGAAATTAATTCCTTTGGATATTTATCAATTTGATCTAGCATTGTCATTGTTTACCTCCCTTATGTACACTCAATTCTGAAATTTATATGTAAAAACTAGAAATGCTGATTTAACAACATTTCTAGCTTTTTAACATAGTACCGGCGGCCGGGGTCGAACTGGCACGCCCTCGCGGGCACTGGATTTTTGAGTCCAGCGCGTCTGCCAATTCCGCCACGCCGGCATATCAGAAAGGCGGTAAACGGATTTGAACCGATGATGAAAGGTTTTGCAGACCTCTGCCTTACCACTTGGCTATACCGCCATCAAAATATAAAAAAAACTGGGGTAGCTGGATTCGAACCAACGAATGACGGAGTCAAAGTCCGTTGCCTTACCGCTTGGCTATACCCCAAGATAGGCGACCGAGGGGAATCGAACCCCCGAATGTCGGTGCCACAAACCGATGCGTTAACCACTTCGCCACGGTCGCCATAATATTAAAATAACAGGGGTAGCAGGAATCGAACCCACACTAACGGTTTTGGAGACCGCTGTTCTACCTTTAAACTATACCCCTATATAGTTTTTGATTCAATTCCAAATAATGGAGGGGGGCAGATTCGAACTGCCGAACCCGAAGGAGCGGATTTACAGTCCGCCGCGTTTAGCCACTTCGCTACCCCTCCAAATGGCTCGGGACAGAATCGAACTGCCGACACCTTGAGCTTCAATCAAGTGCTCTACCAACTGAGCTACCGAGCCTAGCTAATTAAATTTTACGGTCCCGACGGGAATCGAACCCGCGATCTCCTGCGTGACAGGCAGGCATGTTAACCCCTACACCACGGAACCTAATTGCGGAGGTAGGACTCGAACCTACGACCTTCGGGTTATGAGCCCGACGAGCTGCCAACTGCTCCACCCCGCGATAATATTAAGGAGGATAAGGGATTCGAACCCTTGCACGCTTTTACACGCCTGACGGTTTTCAAGACCGTTCCCTTCAGCCGGACTTGGGTAATCCTCCATAAAAAAATAATGACCCGTACGGGACTCGAACCCGTGTTACCGCCGTGAAAGGGCGGTGTCTTAACTCGCTTGACCAACGGGCCATAGTAACATAAAACAATCATACAAAATGGAGAGTAAAGGGATTCGAACCCTTGAGACAGGGTTAACTGCCTACACGATTTCCAATCGTGCTCCTTCAGCCAGCTCGGACAACTCTCCGAGTTTCCA
>BNJT01001258.1_pt1 | contig 82153 bp, 133 predicted proteins | sample 8540491 | NCBI WGS metagenome assembly BNJT01 (sample SAMD00202455, study PRJDB9452) | human saliva metagenome | host: Homo sapiens | reverse complement strand
TTGTGTTGTTCGCTTGAGCTTAGCCCTACCACATTCTATCCTTGCGAAATCGTCTGACATCTCTATCCAAATCATCTGCAGATTTTGCTGAGATGTGCCTCTTATCACCCTTTCCTGCTTAACTATCTCTGAAATAATATTCACATTTCCTCCTGCTATGCATCCGGTAAGCAAATTAATCAACAGTATTCCATTTCAAAGTCCATGTTCTACATATAAATCTTTCAATACATCCACATCGTCTTGTCAATCCTGGTGCAATGTTGTATTTATGTTTTAGATATGAAAAGGATATTCTCCAAAAGCTTTGATATATTTAGCAAGCCCGTTACCTGTAAGCGTTGCTCAGCCTTTAAGATAACCTGCAAAAGCCTCATCAAGGTCTATTATTTTTCCATCGTAGCTGTTTCTACAATCAATGAAATCCTGCCATACAAGAATGCGCTATCTCCTCATCATCTAAATGCCTCTCAATGTAGTTAAGTATGATAATGCCATATGTTTTAAGCAGATTCTCACTCAGCTTTTTCTTTATTATTAAGATATAAAGTAAGCAGTATTAGCTCATTTTCTGCTAATAGATAGTTCTCCGGTTTCTCAAAGAAAACTCAGGCAGGGTTAGTGTTAATGCTTGATAATAACTTCTGTCAGCCTCTATGAAATCACAGTATTGTTCTTCAGAGATAAATCCTTTTATCATTTTTAATAAACTGCAAGTGTAAAGGGCTTTCTATGTCTGCTAATGCTTCGTACTCCGCAAGTAGTTTAGCTGCCTCGTCCTCTATTTTCAATGGCTCCGAAGTAAGCCTCTCTTAGTTCATACAATTCATAGTCCTTTTTCATCCTGTATAGCGCTCAACCTTGTTGTCGAACCTGCTCAACCTGCTTACAATCATATCAAGCACAAAAAGTCAGCCCTCTTTCCCCCGCTAGTCCTTCTTATAACAGACTCTGAGCAGACTCCTTTCGCTAATTTTCTATGCTAATGTCTTGTTTACACGCTCATATTTAATAAGTGCCCCTATTTTTGCTATATTCATAAATCCCTCATACTCTGATTAACTTAGCCTATACCTCTCACGATTAAGAACTCTATTTAATGATACAGTGTCAAAAGTATAAAATTCGATGCAAGCTTGCTTTGCAAGAGAATTTATTATCTTTTGGCACATATATATGCATAAGTAGCCATTTTTGCATGAGCGGATTACGAACTATTTTACAAGGATTGCAGCGCAGCTGTAGCAATCCTGTATCAATCGTGTCAAATACTTTTGACACCCACATCATTAATATAATTGTAATCTGTTACCTGCTCATTATACATAAGAAAATTAGCCATAATACAGCCTATTTTATTACTTATTATGTTCAGAATTTGGGTCAAAAACGCTAAAATACATTAAATTGACAATAGTTCAGTAACCGATATACTGTATCAAAGGAGGGATATACTTATGATTATTAATGAGATTGCTTAAGAAAAATATTTCAAGATATCAATTAAGCAAAGACAGCGGAGTCGCAATGACTACTATAGCAGATATATGCACTGGAAAGCTAAAGCTTGATACAAATGTAATGTTGGCACCTTATATAAGATTGCAAAGGCACTTGATGTTACAATTGATTATTTACTAGAAAAATAATTATGTATATACCGAGGATTATATCTTTTCTTTTTGAGACTTTTAAGAGCAATACCTGCCATCAGGTGAAAGAGACCTGGGTGATATTGATTTTATCATTGAAACTCTAGAAACTGATAAAATTCGTCAATTATATGATAAGCATCAATATAGAGAATCACTGTATCTCTTGGCTATGGTGAGACTATTTGTCGAGATTAAATGATATTCAATATGTACAAATTATAGTGATATTCGGATTAAAAACCGTATTTTGCATCAGGAACTATTTTATCTTTTGCAGCTTTTAGGAGACGAACATAAAAAAGATGCAATAGAAAAAGGCTATTCCAGAGTTTATGCGATTCAATATTGTAGAAAGCGAGATACGGAATGTGTTAATAAACCTGAATCTATTTTGAAAAAGATGATTTAAAAGCGTTTTACGAACAATGTATTAAACTTGAATTTGAAAATAAGAATATTCTAATAAATTTAATGATAATTATCCCAGTATTAAATGAAAATAATATTTCTGATATATTAAAATTGCCAGAGAACGAAAAGAAAAAGTAAAGGAGCCCTCCATGTCACGCAACACTCTCAATGATAATATAAAAAGTCGTGCTTTCAAGCACTGCTACCTGCTATTTGGCGAGCACTATTTATGATAAGGCATTATAAAAATGCCTTAAAATGCTAAACGGCAACGGTGATAGATGAATCTAAGCACTTTTACGGGTAAAGTCACAGATATAAACAGTATAATAGAAATCATGAAACCCTGCCTTTTTACCAGACTACCGATGCATACTAATTGAAAACTCAGGGCTTTTTCTTCTGCTAACGAGTTTTACGACTACATTGATAAAATCCCTGAAAGTACTGTCATTATCTTTGCTGAATCAGAGGTTGATAAAAGAACAAAGCTATATAAAGGCTGTAAATAAACTAGACCAGTGGTAGAATTTGAAATACAAAAAGAGCAGGACTTGGTTAATGTAATAATAAAGAAATTTGCTTCAGATAAAATAGTTATCTCCTATGACCTTTACAAAAATACTTTGTTGCCCGCATAGGGACTTCAATGGATGAGCTTTTAGTGAGGCTGACAAGCTGATTTCTTATGTGTATGAGAAAAGAACTGTTACAAAGAGGATATAGATAATGTCTGTACAAGACAGCTGTCTGACAAGATATTTGACATAATGGACTACATTGGTAAAAAGATCGGGAAAATACAATTGGCTATTATCTTGATTTAATAGGCCTTTCAGGAATCACCCGTCAAGATATTGTCTTTAATTAACAACCATTTTACAAGGCTTTTACAATGTAAAAATCTGGCTATCAGAAATCCGGTGAAATAGCCTCCTTCTTAAGTTTCCTCCTGTCATACATAGAACAGGCAAATAACTTTTCCCTTTGACAAACTAAAAGATGCCCATGAATATGGCCTCTTTGCTGATAATGCTATAAAGACCGGAGAGATGAACGAATATATCGCTGATCGAGGCTTATGATAGTTAAGTTCTCCTCTTGTCTATCTCTTTCGATGGACACAATTTCACCATAATTATTATAATGATTAAGCCAAAATAACTCGCTCTTACTCCAAAATTATGACCAAGAGCCACCTGGAGAACCACTCCTGTATAAAGAAGGTGAGGGATAAAGGTAGAATCTTCGCACCTATCTTCTTCTTTTCAGTCAGATGATAATAAGTATATCCTAGACCATCTGCTTTTAGGTTATTAGTTGAAAAAATATAGTGGAGCAGTTGTATTTCCTGGTACCTGTGAATGCTAAACCACTGCACTGATGACATAAAGAAAATCAGAGTAATCCTAAGACTAGCATCTTCATCAGCAGGGTATAAAAGCAGAAAAAATATAGCCTATAAACAAACACACAAAAGGTATATATTTTAAGTACAAGTTTTCCAGGTTTTGCTTAAATCAAAACGCGGAAACATTGCCAAATATGAACAAAAGTGAGCTGCAAGCCCTAAAGTGCCACTTCCTTGTGGTCCCTGCCGAATATATTCAGTACTATCTCAATAAGGTTCCTGTCTGAGCAGAGCCAAAGTTGCCTAGTCTTGTAAAGGGTGCAGCCACCCATAAAACCGCCTGAAACACATACAATGTAGTGCAATGTTTCTTGTTTCTCTGTCAAATTCTCCATATGAACTAATCTTCCTTCACGCTATGCTCTGCCCTTTTAGGATAAGCACTTTTTCAAAATTGTAGTAGTCCCTTGTTAGCAGGATTGGTTTCCCGTATTCTTCGTCAAACTTTGCAAGTTCAAGGTCTCCAAGCATAAATGCCTTAAATGAGCCTGCTCGGCAAGAGGACAGGCATCAAAATGATACCATTTATCCTTATACTCGATTAGGTTCCAAAGTGGTCACTGCCTTTTCCATCTCTGGTAACCATAGTATTTTCAAATCCTGCCCCGTAATAAGTGCCTCAGATACCGCAAAAGTAGGTAAAGCAGTCACCGGTATGTGTCCTAAAGCCGTTATAAGCTGCTTCCTATCGCATGACTTTTTGTCCGAATACCCTGTGGCAGCTTATCTTGGTATGGCAAAATTCAAATATCTTGTCAAGCTTCTCCAGTTCAGTCATATTCTTGTTAGTAATCTCAGCCAGCGTTTCTTTCACATATTTTTCCACTTCTTTGCTTATAGGCTTTTAGATGACTTCTTAACCGTTACCCTTACAGACTTTTCTGCCTTATTACCAGCCTTATCCTCAGAACGGTAGGTTACCTTGTACACCCTTCTTTTCTGGGGTTTTACTCCTGGAAACGTCCACCAGGGCAGTACCTCCCGGCTGATTGTCCGCAACGCTTACGCCCTCCTTGTATGAGAAGGGCTGCCTAGTGTATGGTTAAATCCCTGGTTCCTTTAATTACAGGAGCCTTGGTGTCTTTTACTACCAAGCAAGCTTAATCTCCTTCTCATTTTCTTTACCAAAGCCCTTATAGGAACAGTATATTTTCCTGATTTTTGTAAGACCTTGTCAATGTTAAACTTTTTACCATAGGTAAGCCTAATCCCTGTCTTGTACTGATTTTGATGAACTTATCAGCAGGCAGAGAGGTGAGTTCAAGTTCTACTGTTAGCTTTTCTCTTACATCTAGGACATATAAATGAGTTACTTCCTCTGATACATTACCTGCAATATCTGTGGCAGTCAAAGTTATCTTTATATGCCGGCTTTACCCTTATATTCTGATAAGCCGCTCTCCTTTACCTTGGTCTTTGTATCCTCTACCTTCTCTATAAAGTCCTCTTTTTACATCTATCTCCTGCCGCAATCACCACTTCCCTATTAATGATAACCGGACTTTCAGTATCTGCAACAGTTAACAAGCTAGTATTTATATTGCCGTTCACCAAAAACTGCACGGGATATTCCCCAGGCTTATCAAGTGGGATATCCTTCATAGGAGTAACCATCCTGCAATTGATAAAGAGGTATATGGTGGCTTAGCAAAAACTCATATATTCTGGGATTTTTATAAAAATCTGTCTGCTTTAGGTCGAGGTATACCTGCTCAACAGTCATTTTGAAGCTTAAGCGGTGCATTTATAAATACCGACAATCCCATTAAAAATCAAAGAGTATTACAAAACTCACTGCTGAAATAATCAGATTTCTTTTTAATTTACTCATAATCTTAGCCAATTACATCAGACATATTATACTTTCCTGCACTTTTACCCTTCCAAAACTTTTGCAGCACTCATAGCACCTTTAGTAAATATGGCTCTGGAATACGCAGTATGCTTAATTTCAATAACTTCATCAGTTCCGCAAATATAACTTCGTGTTCTCCAACTATGGTTTCCACCTCTTACTGCTGAGATACCGATTTCATTTCTTTCTCTTTCTTCCTTACCTTAGTTCTGTCAAGATTATAAGAAATGTCATCAAGTTCATCCTTCATTACATCAGCGAGTGCAAGAGCTGTACCCAGCTTGGAGCATCAAGCTTCTGGTTGTGGTGCTTTTTCAACTATCTCATATCAAAACCGTTCTCATAAAGAGTCTTTGTAACATTTTTAAGAAGTTTAAGAAGCCACATTGATACCAAGTGACATATTGGCTGATACAAGGACAGCTGATACCTTAGCAAGTCTTTCAACTCTGCAAGCTGAGCCTCAGACAGTCCTGTAGAACAAAGCACCAACGGTGTATGAGTCTTTTCGCAGTAATCAAGAAGACTATCAATTGCAGCAGCAGTAGAAAAAGTCTATAATTACATCTGCTGTTTCTTTTAATTCATCAAAGCTCTTGTATACAGGGTAGTCATTCCTAGCCTCACCAGAAGGCTCGATTCCTGCCACTACAGTCATTTCTTCATCCTTTGAAATCAATTCTGAGACATCTGCCCCATCCTACCATTGCAAACCCTATGTAATATAACACCAACCATATTATTCTCCTTTTTCTCTATATTCTGTGGAAACTGACCTTATCCTTTACAAATATAAAACTAAAGCTCCATTACGCCTTTTGTGACATATTCACTCCTTTTTCTTTTTGCTCACCGTAGGTATTCTCAACATCTTCTCTGGTGCTGCCAATATATATACCTTCTGCTGTCTGTACGCTATCATCAGTTAACAGGATTGACATAAGCTTAAGCGGTTCTCTTTTTGCTGTCAGAATGGACTGCGAGGTAAAACCACTATATGTATATATCTTATCCTCTCCCTGCATAGCGCAACTTGGTGCCTCAAAAGGTATCGAGACTTTGCGTCAAGCTTATTTATACTATCTGTTGGATCTTCTCTCCATGACAAATTCGGTATCATCTGCAATAAATACATAACCTTTGTCTTTTTACCTTCTCAACCAGAGAATTGATATTATTCATAAGTTTACCATCCTCTGGCTTACAGCCTGTAAAACAAAGCTAATACTCCAATACATAGAAAAAGCATAATCATACTTTTTGTTTTTGAATTTTTGGCATATTTTTCCTTTCATCACCTGCTTCCCTGACGCTTACTTCACCTGTAGACAGTGCTTCCTTACCACCTTCCTCATATTCTACCAGTAATCTTGCCTCATCGTCAACTCCATACGCTCTTGCCTTTTTCTTACCCTCAGGAGTGATAACAAAGATATCTTTTATCTAATAAAAATCTGATACCTCTTATAGCTTTCCATAAAAGCTATGCTCAGGCAGTTTCTCATAGTAATTAAAATAATGATTAACTATAGCCGCTGAGAGCCTACTCATTACTCCCTTTTGGAGGTTCTTCATCATCATAGACAAAGCCTGCTATATCCTTTAATTCCTCCGGAATATTCTCCTCAGAGGCTTTGTAATATTCACTCAATGCCTACAACCGCATAGAAAGTCCTGCCATTTTCTACATCCGTAGCCGCTTCGTGTAAGTATACCTCATATTTTTCTGCCCTCAAGGTAGACATCATTCACCCACTTTTATACCAGTATCCCTTCCAGTGACCTCTCTTACCGCCTCAACCACAGCTACAGCCGCTATGGTAGTAAGGAGCATAGCCTCTATAGTCCATATCAGGACGAAGTAAAATACTTAAATAAATTCCATTTTTGGGAGAAAAGAAACTCCTTCAAGCCTTCCTCTTCCCCCTGTCTGCCTTTTGGCAATAATAACCCTTCCTTCTAGGTTCACCTCCTGCTGCCATATCCTTAAGCATGGCATTGGTTGAGTGACCTCATCTCTTACTTCAGCTTCAATCCTAATCTTCCCCTTATAGCCATTTTTCTTGTCATAAAGACAATCCATAACACTCTTTGTAGAAAAACACATCGATACCATTAACAAGCTCATAGCCCCTATTACTCACCGAACTAATCTCATATCCCTTCTCCTTAAGAGCCTTAATATGTTTCCACACCGCTGTCCTGCTAATACCTAGCATTTCCGCCAGTCTTTCTCCGGAAACAGCCTTCCCCTACTCTCCTCAAAGCAGTTCAAGAACCCTATCCTCAGTCCTCATCTCTCCCCTTCAACAAATATTGATAAGCATAGCCATGTTCCTGTGTACTCCTAATTTCCTTAATACCTAACTAAGCCAGTCTTACTTCTGTTTTTATCTAAACTTCCTAACCTATAATCAAGAATGTCCATACTTTTCCGTGTCTACCTCAAAATAAGTCTCCCTCAATCCTGTTTCTCACCAAATATCCCTGTGTTTCTGGTTCTCACCATCCAGCCCCGTTTGTAAGTGTGTCGGAAAGCAGAATGCGTCCCCCTCAGCTCTGAGCTTTTCCGACACCCTTACAAAAGTGAGGAGCGATCACTAGCTGCTCTTCTGAGACACAGGCGTCACTAGCATGTCACTATACAGAAGAAGGCTTGCGCATACTCGAAAACCTTTCCCCATACCACTTTTCTTCTTAATTCTTCTTTACACCCATCTCTACATTCTCACCGTTGATGTTCCACTCCTTAGTATAACCATCCAAAGAGCCGGTTACAATATCTGTAGCCATTACATCAGTAAGTATGCTCTCTTTATTCGCCTGCATAAGAGCCTCGAGGCTTCCTCATTACCTTTAGCATATACAGTAATCTTATCCATTACCTCAAAAGCCTGCTTCCTTACGCATGGTCTGAATTTTACTTTCATAAGTTCTCTTACAAAGCCTTCTTCGATAAGCTCAGGAGTAAGTTCTCTGTCAAGAACTACAGTTATCCCATTTTTCTGACTGAGTCTCAGAAGCCCTCAACCTGTACAGCCTCATAGAGAGGTCATCCATAGCGAGCTCTTCATCTATTCCACCTACATTAAGTACAGTCTTGCCTGTCTCCTTAAGCTCAGCCATAACCTTAACACCATCCACATTGGCAAGTACTTCTTTAAGGGCATTGAGTCTGCTTCCAAATCTCTTACCAAGAGTTCTAAGCTGTGGCTTAAAGGTGTAGCCGCTGAACTTCACTTACATCATCAAGCATTGTTATATTCTTAACATTTAACTCTTCCCTTATGATATCCATATACATTTCAGGAAGAACATTCTTCACCTGTTGCAAAGTTCACATACATATTGCCTATTGGCTGACGGTTTTTGATATTCGCCTCATTTCTGCCTGCCGTCCCAAGCACAACTATCTCAAAGCACCTTTTCCATATTGTCCTCAAGTTCTTTGTCAATATGGCTTTCATCAACCTATGGGGAAGTCGCACAGATGTATGCTCAAAAGGAGCAGTCTTGTCTATACTCTAACAAGGTTCTGATATATCTCCTCTGTCATAAAAGGAATCATAGGGGCCGCAGCCTTGCTTTATCTCTACAAGGGCTGTATAGAGAGTAAGTGATAAAGCATTTATCTTATCCTGCTCCATTCCCTTAGCCTTAGAAACGGTTACGGCGACGTCTTACATACCAGTTACTCATCTCATCTACAAAAGTTAAGGAGTGCTTTTGCAGTCTCAAGTATGCAGTGTAGTTATCAAGGTTCTCCTCTACCGCCTTTATTGTAGAGTTAAGCTTTGAGAGGAGCCACTTGTCCATAACTGCAAGCTTGTCATACTCAAGCTTATATTTGGTTGCATCAAATTCATCTATATTCGCATAAAGTACGAAGAAAGCATAGGTATTCCAAAGAGTACTCATAAACTTGCTCTGTCCCTCAGTTACAAGCTTCATCTGAGAAACGGTTAGGAAGCCAAGGCGCTGTTAGCATAGAAATACCAGCGGATTGCATCTGCACCATCAGCTCTGCAAAGTGCATCAAAAGGATCTACTGCATTTCCCTTTGATTTACTCATCTTCTGTCCGTTTTCATCAGAACGTGTCCAAGCACGATTACATTCTTGTATGGCGCTTCATTAAAGAGAAGGGTGGACTCAGCAAGAAGTGAATAGAACCAGCCTCTGGTCTGGTCTACAGCCTCTGAAATGAAGTCTGCCGGGAACTGCTTCTTAAAAAGTTCCACATTTTCAAATGGATAGTGATACTGTGCAAAAGCTATGGCTCCTGAATCAAACCAACAGTCAATAACCTCAGGTACTCTCTGCATTTCCTTGCCGCAGTCCGGACACTTGATTGTTACCTTGTCAATGAAAGGACGGTGAGCTCAATATCATCAGGGCAGTTATCACTCATTTCCTTAAGCTCTGCCTTTTGCTTCCTATAACGTGTACCTTACCACAATCACAGGTCCAAGCAGGAAGAGGTGTTCCCCAATATCTGTTTCTTGAAAGTCCCCAGTCCTGTCATGTTCTGGAGCCAGTCGCCAAATCTTCCCTTACCTATACTTTCAGGTATCCAGTTAATCTTAGCATTAGTTTTTAAGCAGGTCATCTCTTACGGCAGTCATCTTGATAAACCAAGTCTCTTTTGCGTGTAGTAGATAAGAGGGACTGTCACATCTCCAACAATGAGGATACTCGTGTTCAAACTTAGGAGCATCAAAAAGCAGCTTTCTATCTTCTAAGTCCTGAAGTACATCAGGATCTGCATCTTTAATGAATCTACCCTGCAAATGGAGTTTCCTCTTGTAAGCTCACCCTGTTCATTAACAAACTGTACAAATGGCAAATCATACTTTCTTCCAATTCTTGCATCATCCCTCACCAAAGGCAGGGAGCAATATGAACTATACCTGTACCATCTGACATAGTAACATAGTCATCTCTACAACTACATAGTGACCCTTTTTATTCTGCTTCTTTGCAGCCTCACCCACAGAGCAAAAAGCGGTTCCTACTCACGTTTTCAAGATCTGAACCCTTGTATCTCTCAAGGATTTCATAAGCCTTGGTATCTTCAGCCAGCAAGTGGACCAAGAATCTTGTCTAAAAAGTGCTTCTGCCATATAGTAGGTATATCCGTCACGTAGCCTTAACCTTTACATAGCTCTCCTCAGATTCACACAAAGAGCTACATTGGAAGGAAGTGTCCAAGGTGTGGTTGTCCATCACGAGGAAATAAGCATCCTCACCCACTGCCTTAAATCTAACTACAGCAGAACGCTCCTTTACATTCTTATAGCCCTGTGCAACCTCGTGTGATGAAAGGGAGGTACCACAGCGAGGACAATAAGGTACTATTTTATGGCCTTTATAAAAAGTCCCTTTTTCCATATCTCTTTTAATGCCCACCACTCTGACTCAATGAAATCATCATGATAGGTAACATAAGGGTTGTCCATATCTGCCCAGAAACCAACAGTCCCTGAGAAGTCTTCCCACATTCCCTTAAATTTCCATACAGATTCCTTACATTTCTCAATGAAAGGCTCCATACCATACTCTTCTATCTGCTCTTTACCATTGAGGCCAAGCTTTTCAACCTCTATCTCTACAGGAAGTCCATGGGTATCCCAACCGGCTTTTCTAGGCACTTTATAGCCCTTCATAGTCTTGTAACGAGGAATCATCTCTTAATTACTCTGGTTTCCAACATGTCCGATATGCGGCTTTCCATTAGCAGTAGGAGGGCCATCAAAGAACATATATAGGTAGGACATCCTTCCCTACTCTCTATAGACTTTTCAAAAATCTTGTTATCATTCCAAAATTTAAGCGTAGCCTTTTCACGAGTCTACAAAATTTCATATCAGTTTTGACTCTCTGTACACTATAATTTCCTCTTTCTAAAAATGTTAGGGGGCAAAAGAACCGCCCCTAACGATGGTAAAATAAAATTTATGCTCTTGTCAATCTTTAAGGCTAACAATCTTAATTTTTATTTTCACTATTTAATGAAGTCCTGTAAAAATCATCAGGAGTCATGCCGTTTTGACTGTGATGCAGGTACAATGTCTCCACTCTTAATTAACTTATATGCCTGGTCTAATTTTTGCCCTAGTGTAGAAAAGAAGTTTACTCTTTCCATTACCCTTTGCATAACCTGTAGAATCGGTATCAGCTCCAAAGCAGGGGCATTTTCACCTTTTAAACTTTCCTAAAAACAATGTTTTTCCAGCTGTTTTTCAACATTGTCATGTATATTTTTAAGTGCAGCTGTTAAAAACAATAATTTCATTTTCATTTTTACTATCATCGAATTTATCAGTATCACAGCCTATAACCATAAGATTACTGTTTCTATCTTCTTTAACTGCATCAAATACCCCATCTCCTGCCTGGTCCCTAGTAGCCACAAATATAACATCACAGCCCTTATCCAGAAGTTCCTTTCCTATGACCTTGCCCTTAGCAGTATCATCACGAAAACTTCCTATATAATTACCGCCAATATTTCTCCCTTATCATCCACTCCTGCATAATGGACAAGTTCAACCACTTCTAACTCCTGTGTAATACTTTTCATTTGCATAATTGACTCCCGACTCAAAAACCATATTGGTAATTTACATTAGCAGGAAATGGCATTCCCTGTAACAACAGATACTTTTTGTCCTAGATTCAAATGCAGCAGCCATCCCTGCAAGAAACCCACTCTCCTGATCTTTAAATCTCATTGCATATACATTTTTACAGACCACTTCTTCCATCCGAATCTGTGGGATAGCTGTCCACAAGAATGAACTACTTTTGCGGAAAACTCCCCTGCAAAAGTTCAATCTTTGAGAACTGGAAGCCACAACAAACAATTACATCATAATCTTCTACTATTTCAGAAACTGTCTCCATTGAAGCTTCTGTATCGCCGCTTGACTCACGAATAGGAGTTACTTCCGAACCAGGATATTTCTTCAGAAATGCATTAATCCCATTATAAATATCTTCATTAAAACTATTGTCATCCACCCCATTAGGGACTGGAAACAATAGCAATTTGAAGATTTGAATCAACTGAATTTTCATCTGTGGAGGATAAATTTTGAGCAGTCCTCTCAGTGGTACTTATAATACCCGTTCCACTGCAAGCCGTTAATATTATAGCTGATGCCACTATACCGGCAAAAACCTTAAAAATACTTTTCATTGTTTACCTCATCTTATGCTATTGAATCTGAAAATAATCCACCTCTCATATTTAAATTTTATTTTTCTAAAACTATTATACACAAATTCATGAATTTTTCAACAATTGTGTTTATAAAATAAAAATTATAGACGATACCTACATATCCACCGCAATTCAATCTCTCTATAAGCCTTTTTGTTTAATATTAAATTTATGAGAAATTCCTATTGAAACAAAAACATTCGACAACAGGGTGAGATGTGCGAATGTCATAACCATAATTTACAAACAGCACTTTTATACCAAATTATCTCATGAAATATATCATTGATAATTTAGTTTTTATTTAACTAGTTTAGCAGCTATTTCCGCATAGCTCTGACCTCTTTGAAATTCAAAATGTTCCAATCCTTATTTTTAGAAGCATACCCGTTGTTTTACAAGATATTTATTAAATTTTGCACTATCATCTATCAGTCCTAGTGCCCTTAAGTGAAGCTGATACTTTTTCAGAACTCATACCCGCTGCAACTGAAAAACTGACCTTACCACTAATAGCCTTAGCATTATTTATCTCTTTTGCCAGCTTCATCTGAGACTTTGTAACTATTTTTACCTTCGAGTGTTCCCGGATTTGGCCTCCTCATTTTTGGTATCTCCGGTTTTGGCTTTATTATCTGTGGAATTTCCATCCTTGGTATCTCCTGCTTTTGCAGCCTTACCTTCAGTTTTTCTGTTTTCGGAAGTTCCAACTATTTCTTCCTTTTACATCTGAGGTTTTTATTGGCCTTATCTCCCGTTTCTGTGGATAGTCCGGTATCTCCATTCTCTTTTACTGGGTGTATTGCTTAATTTAGATGTTGTACCTGAAGTTTTTATCTTTAATATCTGTTTTTGCCTGTTTCTTCTCTCTATTTTATCTCCTGTTTTTTCATCCGGTTTTATTTCAGACTTTTCAGACATCTTATCCTCCAGAGAGCTAAGTTCCTGTCCTGAAATTCTCCTACTGTCATCATTCCAAGTTCTCTTGCCCTTGCTCTTATTTCATCATCACTAAGAACATTATCGGCCTTCCCATATACAAAAGTACACATAATAGCTGCAGCTAAAAACCGCACCAATCCCTATACCTCAATAGATATTTTAATTTCACCTAAACATCCTCCATTACTTATCAAAAAGTCCCAATATCAATCGCACTTCTCCTGTCCCATTCCCAGAGCCTTGGATATCTCAATTATTGATTTCCCCTCTTCCTTCATTTTCAATATCTTATCATTGGTAGAAAGTTCTGCTTTAGATTCAGATTTTACCTGAATAACCTTTACTTCCTTGATTTCATCTTGGTCTAACTCTATTTTGTCATCTACATTTTGTATGGTTTTCATCCTTTTCTTTCTTCTGCATTTGAACAAGATTATCTGCCTGTGTATTATCCACATTGGTTACATTTACAGATGCCGCCTTTACTCTTTCTATTCCTGTAGAAGCTTTCTCTGTTTTTCCTGCTGCAGGCATAGTTTTGGCAGGTCTTGCAATAACTGTCTGCCTAACTTCTTTTACCTTAACTATCTTGTCATCAAGGTCATAGATTAAGTGTCTTAATGCGTTTTTCCTCATTTTTCAAGTTCTTTTCTGAGTCCCTCTACTTTTTGCAGAAAAAAATCTTTGAGATTATCACTCTTTTTCATTCAACATATCATAAAGGAAAATTACCTCCTTATGATTTTTGCTCAATTTTCAATCAATTGTCCACTCATTTCATTGATTGCAAGCATTTTATTATTTTCGAGATTTCTGAAAGGCGGTCATCACTTTCCTCTATCTTATTCTCTGCAATAGCTGACAGCTTGTCGGTAAAACCTTTTTCAACCTTAGACATTACCTTTTCAATGCTTTCATTACTAAGCACCTTGGCTCTTATTTCTTCTGCTATCTTTTTCCTTTTCCTGACTATCAACTCCTGTATTTTTCTTTCATCAGAAAACTCACTGCAACACAGGCAGCTCCAATTATAAGACATATTATAATTATAGTATCCATAAACCCTCACTTACAATTTTATATCGATTGTCCTTCCTGTAGTATCCTGTATTTTATCCGGCAAACCGGAAGATGAGCCTTCCTGCTCTTTTTCTTTTCACCGAAAAATACTCGTTTTTCCCCTTCTCTCTTGAATCAAAGACATCCTCTCTCAGTTCTGCGTTATCCGCTTCATTAGTTCTTGTAAGGTTTCTGTCTGCCTGTTCATTCACCTCTTGAGTTAAGAATCTCTGCTCAGCAGGGATTTTGTTTTCTTCATGAGTCCTATGAATAGATACTTCCTGACTTCTGTTTGGCATCATATAATTATCAATATTTTGAATAGGCATAACTTCTTCTCCAATTCTAATGCATATGTCTTGCTATGACATCAGCCCCATCCCCTTACAAACCTTACATTCTTAATTATCTCTCGAATATAGGCTGTCATCATCTACAACAACTATCTTCACTCCCGATAAACTGTATTACCAACTTCTATAACTCCACCATCCTGTTTCTCAATTTCTTCGTGCAGTCTGGTAAATTCTTCCTGCATAGTAACTATATTTTCACTGTCCTGCTTATATTCCATTGCTAATATTTTAAACTGTGCCAGTTTCTCCGGTGGCAGCTTTTCTCCATTATGAAGTTTTCTTGTATATAGTTCTATAGATTTGCTGGAAACTTCCATTCTTCGTATAGTTTCTTCTATTTTTATCATTTAACTTCTTATACTTAACCAACAATGAGGATCTACTCCAACCTCCATATTGGTCTTGGTCTCCATTTCGAACCCGCATTTTTAACCTTTATAAGGGGTTTCAGATCTTGTGTGCCACCATTTACATAGCCTTTTTACTGTTTACTATTACATCTCCCTTAGCAGATACATCACTATAAATAATTGCATCAGCTATTACATAGCCACCCGAATTAACCGTAGTGTTCTCCAAGAATTTTTGCAACCACATTTCCTCCGGACTTTAAGACACCCTTTACCCATTCCACGAATCCCTCTTTTTAGGATAATCTGTCCACCGGCAGTGATTTCCAACTCCCTCAGCAGTTCCTCCTATAATTACATCTCCGGCAGCATTAATCTTAAAGCCATTTATAACATTGCCTTTTACTTCTACATTTCCATCATAAGTAATATCTCCGGTAGAAATGTCCACATCATTCTTTTACTACAAATATATTTGATACAATAACTTATTATCATTTTTCCAACACAACATGACCGATATATCGCTTATTAAATGAAAGGCCATCTTCTAGATACTGAAATATCCCCTTCCATGTTTGAACACGAGTTTTTGCCACCTTTTAGGTTTGATTAACTTTCCATTACATCTACACCCGGTGTCCCTCATCTTCTTTTATAAGTTCAGCCAGTTCATCCCCAGCAGAAACACTTGCACATTATATCCAAACCCATAAAATCTACAGTTCCATCTTCATTTTCCTTTGGCTTAGCCTGCAAATTTGTATTAAACTTATAAAATAATTTCTGCATCATGACCTTCTACTACCTCTTTACCAACAGCCATAACATAGTCCGTAACAATATTCTTTTATTAGATATATATCTGTCTACTTCAGCTTCAATTATTCCAAATTTAATCCCATTAAATTCCAAATCTTTAAGAGATCATCTTTATACATCACTCTGCCGCCTGTAGATGGCGGTATAAATCTGCATATGGCTTTCATACCATCCTCTGAGACACTGACTATCATCTTTCAGCTCCAGGATAAGTTTTTCTGTATTTGTCTTAAACACAAAAAGGCTCTTTTTGCTTCAGCTACAGCCTTAGAAAAACCTCTTTATAGTCAAGCGATATATTATGAGAATTAATATAGCTTGAAAAATTCTTCAATATTCAACTTAGCTCCACCTTCACGCGGTGGAAAATATTTAATATATACTGCTTCCTTTATTAGCTATCTGAAAAAGCATTTTTCATAAACCATTCACTCTTCTCCTACAATCACATCAAAATAGCTAAATCAGGTGTTCTTCTATTTGTATAATTTAAGTTTACGGCTAATTACAATATTTACAGAACAGCAATAATTATCCGGTTACATTAGTCTTGTAAATACATCCATATAGTCTCCAAAGTTTCTCTTTTTAATTTAGTGAAAGAGCCTTTGTATGGAGCTGTGATATTCTGATTCCGAAACTGAAAGTACCTGACTTATCTCTTTTAAGGTTAACTCTTCATAATAGTACAGGGCTATAACTTTTTGTTCTTTATCTGTAAGCCCTTCTATGGCACTTGCACAAAGATTCTTTTTAATTCTTCTTTTTCTATAGCCTCATCCGGCTGTTCAAAACTGAGATTCCAAGTTTACTTCCTGAATTATCTGCAACCAAATCACTGCCCTGTTCCAAGTAATCATCAAGTGAGATAACGCCTGACATTTTCACCTGGCTTTGCCAACCGAAATACTCATCAATAGAAATTCAAGTTCGGCCGCAATTTCCTCGTCTGTCGCCATTCTTCCATACTTATCTTCTATCATGCGCTCTGCGGTTTCAATCTTTTTTTGACGTTGGCGCATTGTTCTTGGAATCCAGTCCATCTTCCTTATCTGATCAAGAATTGCCCCTTTATTCTAAGGCTGGCATAAGTCTCAAATTTAACTCCTTTACATAGTCAAACTTATCAATAGCATCTATGAGTCCAAATATCCCATAACCTACCAAATCATCATACTCTACATTATATCCAAGGTATACTGACATTCGGCCTGCTATTATTTTAACAAGTTGAGCATATTCAAGAATTAATTTTTCTCTCAGCTCCTGAGTAGGTTTTTGACATATCCTGCTCATAATTTTATACCATTCTTTCATCTGCCATAAAAACTCTCTCCTCTATACGAAAAATCAATTAACCTGACTATCACTTATATCATTATCTCTTTATTTTCATTATCTCAGTATTTTCTATGCTGCCTGTATCTTCGTTAGTATCATCATTTGTCTCTGTATCAGCTTTCTTTCTCACCATATTTTTCCATAGCAATTATCTTAATAAGAGCTTTTCTTGTGAGACTGCCTCATAATCAAAAACATTATTAGTACTGCTAACAATACTTCCAAGCCATACAGAGTTTCATACCTGTTATACAAACATATAAACATAGTAATTGCACCTGCTGACAACATAATTGCAGCAGGCAGATATCTGTATTTCATATTTCTTTACTTCCCTTACCGACAGCTTTAATTAAAAAGTACACCTGTTTCAGAATAAAATTCTATAGTCCCACCATAGTTTTAGTCCTGTGTCTGAAGCCACTATAGGTATGCCAAAGTGCTTTTTAACTTAGCCTTGACCGCATCAACATTTCTGTCTCCCTACCCTAAGTCATATCATTAGAATTGGAAAACACAAACATCTGTGCTCCACCTGCAATCTTAGCTATCATTGATGTTTTCCTTGCACCTAAAGCCACCATTTGTCTTAACAGTTCATCCAGACCAGTATCTGCAAATTTTGCTATATTGCTGTTGTTGCAATTTTAGTACTGTCAGGAAGCATACAGTGCAACATACCGCTGACCTTTTGTTGTCTTGTCATATATTACAGCTCCTACACAAGAACCCAGTCCAAGTGTTGTTAGATTATCCGGAGCTTTACATACCTTAAGATCACCCATTCCAACTTTTAATCATTTTTCCATATTAAACCTAATCCACAGGCAGAGTTTACTACCTGTGGCTCTCTCAAACTATTATTGTCTTTAGAATCATAAACCAAGAGATGTCAATATTTTATTATACGAATCAATTGTAGGCGTAAGAATAAAATAGCCTGTCACATCATTATCATCTTCCATAAACTGTGACTCAATCAGCAGTGCCTTATCACCAAGTTTTTCCAAACTCAATAGCAGGAACACTTAAAAATCGCACCCGCCATATCAATGGATAAATATGGAATTGACTGATTTATAGTCAAATTAGTCATAGATGACAACGATGATATATATGCACCTGAAATAATGTTCCCCAGCTCCTTAAGTGCAGATAAGGACATTTCGTCAAGTTCTGCATCCTCAGCTGTAGTTCCTACAGGTCTTCCAAATAGAATATCTACCAAGCCAAATGCCGACTTAGTCTTCATCATAAACATCATCATTCCATTTATATCCTCATCAAGAGTTACAAGGATACCAACAACAATGGTTTCAGCTCCACCCATAATTTCGTGCAGTTCTTCAAAACTAAGAAGATCTACCTTAGGAACATTCATATCCACCTTCGTATTCAACATACTTGAAAGAGCTGTAGTAGCATTACCTGCTCCTATATTGCCCAGTTCTCTAAGGACATCAAACTGCATTCCGTCTACATTATTTAAATCAAAATTAGCCACTAACCTACCTCCGAAACTATGCCAGTTCTTTTTCTTTTTCTATAATTACATTCTGCATATTTACACAGAGAAATCAATGTATCATGAGTTCTTCCAACTCCCAAGAGATATTTTTGCCTTCTCACCATTATTACTGTTAGAAGGTTTTTCGATGGAATCATCTGATAAAGTAACTACTTCCTTCACTTCATCCACAAGAAGACCCTATAGAACCTGCTAAATCCTCTAACTTAATAATAATAATTCTTGTTGCATTTGTAACTTCATCTCAGGGAGTTCAAATTTAAGCCTTAGACTCATAACCGGAATTACCTCACCACGAAGATTGATTATTCCCTTAAAGTAATGCTGAGACTTAGGGACTCTTGTAATTCTTGTCATTCTAACAATATTGTCTACATATCTTATATCTATTCCATATTGTTCTGTACCAAGCTTTTGTAACAATATACTGTTTTGTTTCTACTTCTAAACCCTCTATTATCCATGAGTTATACTCCCTTTCAAAAATCCGAACTAAAGTAATACATTCGCATCTAAGATAAGTGCAACTTCACCATCACTCAAGAATGGTTGAACCACTTATCAGTTTTGGAGTATTGATGTACTTACCAATTGACTTTATAACTATTTCCTGCTGTCCTATAAGCCCATCAACTCACAAGTCCTGCAAGTTTATCAGCCTTTCTCACAATTACTATTACCACATTGTCACTTGGGACCTCTCTCTCCGGAACATCGAGCAGAGTATCAAGCCTAATAAGAGGTATAACAGTTCCACGAAGGCTTATTACCTCCTTAGACTGAACATACTTGATGTCGCTCTTTGAACTTCTTCTATTGTCTGAATGCTTCCAAGAGGTATAGCATACTTCCTCATTGCCAAGTTCAACCATGAGAGCCTGTACACCTGCAAGAGTGAGCGGAAGCCTGATTGTAAAGCTAGCTCCCGCACCACGCTCTGTCTTACACTCAATTGTGCCTCAAGTGATTCAATATTTGTCTTAACTACATCAAGTCCAACACCACGCCCGAAACATCACTTACCTGGTCGGCAGTTGAAAAACTTGGTGAGAAAAGTGTCGCTATTGCTTCTTTATCAGTTATAGTATCAATCTGGTCGGCAGGAACAAGTCCCTCCTCAACCATCTTTTTCTTAACTTTTTCTACATTGATACCTGCACCATCGTCACGAACTTCGATAACTACATTATTTCCTTCCTGATAAGCATCAAGGAAGATAGATCCCACCTCCGGCTTTCCAAGACGAACTCTCTCTTCATTTGACTCAAGACCATGGTCAGCAGAGTTACGAAGAAGATGCGCTAAGAGGATCACCAATCTCATCTACAACAGTTCTATCAAGTTCAGTATCCTCACCAGTCATATAGAGTTCCATCTTCTTATCAAGCTTCTTGAGAGATCTCTAATCATACGAGGGAACTTCTGTACAGTACTCTCAATAGGTGACCATCCTTACCTTCATAACTGTTCTCATGAAGATTTGTAGTAACCGTTCCAAAGGTATTCAATCTGCTCATTAAAAAGCAGACATATCTCCTGTTATCTCTCTTGTCTGTGGCACTCATTGACACAAGACCGTTCTTGTAAATGATAAGCTCACCCACCTGGTTCATAAGGCTGTCAAGTTTCTATATCCACACGGACTGAGCTGGCTTACAACAGGTTTGCTCTTTTCCTTTAGCCTTGTGATCCTGTTTTAGCTGCAGGGGCATTAGTTTGAGCTGCTGTCGGAGCTGGGGCAGCAGCCACTGCTGTTGCAGTTCCACCTGTTTCTTTAACCGGTTCTTCCTTTTTGTCTCCTCAAGTTTTTTTAGGCTCTCGTTCTCTTTTTCTTCTATAGTCTCTAAGATTACTTCTTCTATTTCTGATACATTTTCTATAGCTGCCCTCTAACTTCATTTTCAGTCTCTTTGGTTAAGAAAATCAGACTAAAAATCAAAGTCAAACTTTTCATCTTCTATTTCCTGAACTGACGGACTGGATATAATTATCTCACCAATTTCCTCCAGTGCCTTAAATACAAGAAAAGCTCTGGCAGCCTTAAGTAAGCATGATTCCTGAATGTACACTGTGGCTCCAAATACATTCATTCCTTCTTCATGTGCCTTCTTAATAGCATGTTCTTCAACATCTGTAAGCTTAATATCCTGATATTTAGCCTTACTGCTTTCTGCTGTTTCTGTCTCCTCTTCAGCAGCAGCCGCTGCAGCTGCTGTTGAAGCCTCTCCTGTTGAAGATCCCGCTTCCAGCAGTTGCTCCGCCGCCATTTAAGAAACGGTTGAGTTCATTTATAATTGCTTCATTGTCATTATCACCTTCATCCGAGGTTTCCTGAATCAAATCAAGGTATTCCTGAATGGCATCAAGACCTCTAAAAAGAGTATCTACAAGGCTGTCATTAACCTTCATTTTACCTTCACGTACAGCAGAAAATACATCTTCCATGTCATGGGTAAGATAGCTGCATTCTCTTAAATCCCATTGTTCCTGCCATACCCTTTAAGGAGTGTGCGGAACGGAATATTTCCGCAACTGTATCACTATTATCCGGTTCTTTTTCAAGAACCATAATCTGATCACTTAAAACCTGAATATGTTCCTTTGTTTCATCAACGAAAATATCCAAATATTGACTTGCATCCATTTAATGTACCCCCTGTCGCTTTAACTGATAGCATCAGCAATCTGAGCAAGCGGCAGCACTTCATCTGCCAGGTCCGCTTCAGCCACCATCCTTGGCATACCATACACTGTACAGGTAGGCTCATCCTGTGCTATAACATAAACATTGTTTGTTTGTTTCAACTGCCTTATTCCGGCTGTAGCATCGGCCTCATTCCGGTAAGCACTACGCAGATAATCTTGTCATAAGCGCCACCCATCAGAGACTCCATATGATATCAGCACAAGGTCTCAGTCCCCTCTTGGCGGATCCTTTTCAAGCGAAATAAAAACTTTCACCTGCCTGTTCCTTAACTCCTAACTGATATCCACCCTTTGCCACATAAAGCTGATTTTCTATAATCATATCTCCATCATCAGCTTCTTTTACATTTACAAGGCTGGTTTCATGAAGCCTCTCAGCCAGAGACTTTGTAAATCCTTCAGGCATATGCTGTACTATAAGCATTGGTGCACCTAATTTGCGTGGAAGCTTATCGGAATCATAGCCTGTAAAGCCTTGGGTCCTCCTGCAGAACAGGCCAGTGCAATGAGAACCCTGCCATTTCCTGTGCCGGCTTTTTAGTGTAGACAAATCCTTGCTGCCGCACCTGATTTTTAATCCATAACTTGTTTTATCCGATGTTGCAATCTCTGAATCCGTACCCGCTAAAACCTTTGTCGCCGCTTCTTGAAGGCTTTCAAGCAAATTGTTCTTAAAAACTTCTTCCTGACTTTAAACATAACTGTCGAGGTTTAAGCACAAAGTCAAAAGCCCCCAGTTCTAAAGCTTTAATAGTTTCATCCGCCCTTCTTTTACAAGTGTACTTACTACAATTACAGGAACTCTATTCTTTGCTCTTTGCAAGCTCCTCAAGTAACTCAAGTCCGTTCATCTTAGGCATTATTAATATCTAAAATTACTGCATCGTAGTTTCCCTTTATTTTTAAGAAGCAGATTCAATCCTTCCAAACCATCTCGTGCAATATCTTTAACCTGAAATCTTCTATCGGACATAATTATATCAGATATCACTCTTCTTATGAGTGCAGAGTCATCAAAATTAAAAATATTCTTCATTTTTGCATACCTCTCAAAGTCTGTGCCTTACATAAAGCCGGTTAAAGAAGTTCTTTTCTTCTGTTTCTTCTTTCTTCCTCAAATACAAACCTGACTATTGTCATCTCTCGCCACTTCTCTTAATCCTATAAATTTTTGTTCTAATTTCAAATTTTTGCTATTTCTGTGGATTTTCTATATGCACTACAATGTTCATTAAAAAGGAAGTGCTCCTTAGTATCTTCACCTATTTTTAATTTTATGGCCAGAATCACAAGTCTCATGCTTTGGCACCTCTTTTTTCTGACAGATATTTTACTCTCTCCCCACTTAAATCAATTACGATACAGTCTTCCCAGCTGCCTGAGTTTTCGCCAATCATGTCTCATGTATTTATTCTTATTTTCAACCACCAGCCTGCTGTCACCGACAAAATCTTTAAGCCCCTTTTTCTTCTTCCGTAGCTATTTCATGCACTCTAGATCTATAGAGCATTGAAGTCTGTAAAACTGCCTTCTCTGAGATTTTTCCAATTCTGTAACCAGCTTAATTACCATAACAGCAAGGCTTCCTTCAAACCTCTCCGATACAACAGCCCTGCCTGCCAGTATTCCATATGAAGTATAGAACACATTATACTTTCTTCACCAATCTCCAAAGGTATGGTTACCGTCTTATTCATTGGCATAGTCAGCTTAAATGTAATATCGTCTATAACATCGACCACCTTGCTGCTAAGTGTATCTGCTTCCCTGTATCCTTCCTTACATACGCCTGGCGTATTATATCAACCTTATCTCCAATTGTAATAGAATAAGCTGCCATTTTTACTTCACACCCTTTCTTTAGCTTTTAATGTTCTTCTTAGTGTTTCTGAGAAAAATCTCTGAAAGCTCCCTCCTCCTATGGCTTTAATTGAACTTCCCCCTGTGGCGCCAATATCGTTTTCGCCATTTTCTCATTGCTTTTGAAGCATCTCGAATTTGGATATGCAATGGATAATGGCTGCTGCTTCATTACTGCCTTATTTATGTTATTATCTGTTGAACAGCCCCCGATGTATTCCAGAGAGATATTAAGAAATTTATCCACTACAACACTTAATTTCTCAAACAATTCCCTGCCATTCTTTTTCTATTATCTACCTTATTGGCTACCAGCTTTATATGGCAGTGTTCTCTGCAAATTCAGGCTGGCGGTCAAGAGTCTTAAGAAGTGCATAGGCATCTGTGATTGATGTCGGTTCAGGTGTAGCCACTAACAATACCTCAGCACTTGACATTACAAACTCCATTACACTGCCTGAAATTCCCGCACCTGTGTCTATTATCACTACATCTGCCTGTCTGTCAAGTTCAGACAATCTTGCAGACAGGTTAATTAACTGTTCTTTTGTCAAATTCGTCATTTCTCTTATGCCTGAAACCACCTCGATATAAATCTGACATTCTCCGGTCCATCTGTCATAACTCCGACAATGATTTCCCTCTGAACATTAAATCCGAAAGATTATATTGCGGCCTGATTCCAAGCATAACTTCTATATTGGCAAGTCCAAAGTCCGCATCCATCACTATTACTTTTTACCAAGCCTTCCAAGTTCAATAGCAATGTTAATAGCCAGATCTGACTTGCCTACCCCCTTTACCGCTTGTAATGGTTATCACTCTGGACAATACCTCTTTGTACTGCCGGCTTTTTATTATATTTCTTAAATTTTGTGCCTGATCCATATTAATTCCATTCTATAAATTTGCTGCTTTTACGATAATAACTGCTTTGCAATTGCCTGAGTATCGGCAGTACATATGTCATCCGGTACATTCTGGCCAAAAAGTTATATATGACAGTCCTGCTCCTGTCTGTATAAGAATATTATAACATTACCTAATGTTCCTGTTTCATCTACCTTCGTAAAAATAAGTTTATATTTTGCTACATCCCTTGTATACTTCTGTTATTCTGGTCAAATCACCATACTTCGTTGTAGCTGAAAGTACAAGATAAACATCTCTGTCTTCCTCCGGTATTGCATTTATAAGCCTCTTAAGTTCATCCATCTGTTCTTTATTTTTATCAGATCTTCCCGCTGTATCTCACTAACACAACTTCATACTTGTCCAAATCTTTTCTGGCTTCTTCTATCTCTGATGCAGAATAGACAACACTTAATGGAATGCCTCAAAATATTTGCATAAGTTCTCAGCTGTTCTACCGCCGCTATCCTGTATGTATCCGCTGTAAGTAAGCCCACATTTCTTTTTCTTTAATTTTATAGCTTGACGCTATCTTAGCTATAGTAGTTGTTTTGCCTACACCTGTAGGCCCCCAAGAAAAATACATACTTAGTCTTTCCCTGGATAATGTCTATAACCCCCGGCTGCCCAAGTTTTGTAGCACAAGTTTCTGATATACTGCACCAAGTATGCGGTCAAGCTGTGCATCTTTTTAATTGTACTCCTCAATCTCACTTGTAAGCTCATTTACATATTTTTCATCTACCTCATTGCTTTAAAAAGCTGCTTACATACAAGCTGCATACAGGCATTTAATTTGTTTTTCTTTTTACGGCAGTCATATTTTTATCCGTATGAACCGTCTCGTCAGAAATATTTTTCATTCTCAAGAATATCTGAAAAATTCCCCTGCACCTCTGACTGTTTTTCTAATTTTGCGGCTACTCTTGATGTGTCTCTTATTTCTTTAATTTTAGAGTCATTTAGCTGTTTTTCAAGGAGTCCCTGAAGATCATTTAGTTTCTTTTCTATTGCGGATACTTCACTTGTCTGAGTACCTGTTCCATCCTCGGCATTGTTGCAGTCTTTTTCCGGTACTTTCTCGGAATGTGCTTCCTCTTTGGTTTTGCTCATCATTCTCATCAATAGCAGCTGTTATCTCTACATAAAGTTTGCGTAAGAAACTAAAAACCCTTTGGAGTAGTAGTTTTAATGTTCATAACCACAGTATCTCTCCAAGCTCTTCCTTTGCAAGAAGAATAGCCCTTTTCAGTTTCAGCTTTAAATTTCTTAATTATCATATAGTTACCATTCCTACCGATTGTAATTCAACATTAGATTCTACCTCATTATACGAAAAGTACTATAAGATCAGCAAAAATAATCCATAGTCAGCTTTTTGAAGTACATCCTTACTATTGGAGAAGTCATTACTATCGGAGCCTTTCCTAATTTGTCTAACTTATCTATTTCCATTTTGAGGAATCCATTATTTTTCTGAGCAACAGCCGGATCTATGGTTAAGTATGCTCCTGCTCGGTTTGTTTTACTGAATTCATAATTTCCTGCTCTATCTTTGGGTCAAGAGTTACTACACTTGTAGTCTCATTTGGCGGAAAATACTTATTCGAAAATAGCCCTCTTTAGTCCCTCGCCTTGCATACTCGGTAAGTACATCAGTATCATGAGTTGTTGTTGCATAGTCTGCAAGAGTTTCAAGTATAGTAACTAAATCTCTGATAGATATTCCTCTGATAAGATTTTGCAGGACTTTTGAATTTCACCTATACTAAGAAGCTTAGGGCACAAGTTCAGAAACTAAAGCCTGGTCTTGCTCCTTAATATTGTCAATCAGATTCTGCACATCCTGTCTGGTAAGAAGTTCCTCAGATATGCCTTCTAACTATTTCCGTAATATGAGTTGCTATGATTGACGGCGGATCCACTACAGTATATCCAAGTGTCTCTGCTCTTTCACGCTGTGCTTCCGTTATCCATATTGCAGGCAGGTTAAATGATGGTTCAAATGTAGGTATGCCTGTAATTTCCTCCTCTACATAGCCCGGATTCATTGCCATATAATGATCGAAGAGTATCTCTCCTCACTTACCGGTACGCCTTTAATCTTAATAACATATTGATTAGGGGTTTAGCTGGATATTATCCCTTAGTCCGATAATAGAACTACACAGCCAAGTTCTATTGCTATCTGCCTTCTTATCATTACTACTCTGTCAAGCAGGTCACCTCCCTGATTGACATCAGCTAATGGAATAATTCCACAACCAAACTCCAAGTTCTATTGCATTCACCTGTAATAAGGAATTAACATTTTCAGGCCTTCTGATTTCCTCAGCCACTTCCTCCCTCAGCACTGATTTCATCTTCAATTTCTTCCACACTGAGATTCTTTTGCCATGCGTCTGCCTGCTATGATAAAAAAATGCTCCCATCGGTATGAATATTATTGAACCAAGCGGTGTTGCTACACCAAAAATACAGAGCTGTGCCAACAAGGTACATAACCTTAGGGATAGAGAACAGCTGTTTTGCAAGAATATCTCCCAAGATCAGCTTCCTTACTTACCTTAGTTACAAGCACACCTGTTGCAAGGGAAATAAGAAGAGACGGAATCTGAGATACGAGACCATCTCCTATAGTTAATATTGAGTATTTGTTGAGGGCTTCGCTTACATCCATTCCCCTCATTACTCCAAGTGCAATCCCTCCTCCAAAGTTTATTACAGAAATGATGAGTCCTGCAATGGCATCTCCCTTTATACTTACTGGCACCATCCATTGAACCAAAGAATGATGCTCTCATCCTGAATTTTTGCCTCTTTTCCTTTGCCTGCTCATCTGTAATAGCCCCGTGTTAAAGGTCAGCATCTCATAGCCATCTGTTTTTCCCGAGATAGCATCGAGCGTAAATCTGGCTGAAACCTCAGCTACACGCTCAGAACCCTGGTTAATAACTATAAACTGTACTATAACAAGAATAAAAGAATACTATCACTCCTACTATGAGATCGCCGCCGCTCACAAACTGCCCAAAAGTTTTTACAACATTTCCAGGTTCTCCTGTACGAAGAATCAGCCTTGTAGAAGAAATATTATGATATTCTAAATATTGTGGTAAAAAGCAGGATAGTCGGAAAGCTGGACATATCAAGTGCTTCTTTTAGAAAAACATAGCATTAAAAAGAACTATCATTGCAATTGATAGATTGGCTGCAAGCAAAACATCCAAAAGCACACTGGGAATAGGAATAATAAACATTATTACACTAAGGAGTATAAATCCGCCAATTCCAAAAACTTGCCTTTATTTCCCACTCTAGCACCCTCCTTCTATTCTCTGCCCTTACTCTTAATTTACAATTATCTCTTTGACTTTTTAATACTATAAACATAGGCCAGCACTTCGGCCACCATCTGATATAATTCAGGTGGAATCTGTTCCCCAATTTCCACATTATAATAAAGCATACGGGCAAGAGGTTTATTTTCCACTATTTCTATATCATATTGCTTAGCGGCTTCTTTTTATATTTGCTGCAACATAATCTGCACCTTTTGCTAGAACATACGGAGCTCCGCTGTTTCTTTATCATACTTTATCGCAACTGCAAAATGGGTAGGGTTTGTTATAACAACATCTGCCTTTGGAAGTTCCTGCATCATTCTCCTTCTGGCACCCTCTCTCATCTTCTGCCTGATTCTACCCCCTTTAACCTGCGGATCTCCTTCGCTTTTGTTTCATTTCATCTTTAAACTTCCTGCTTACTCATTCTTAGGTCTATGTAAATGTTTCCACTTCTGATAGCCAAAAGTCAGCCACTCCTATTATAACAAATATTATACTGATTTTAATACCTACATCCAAAACAATATCAAAAATGTTTACTATTGCCTGCATGAATTCAAAGTCATAGAGATTGAGTATGAATTTCCATCTATCCTTAACTTCGTTATAAGCAACAACAGCTATGGCGAATACCCTAAGTATCGACTTACATAAGTTCTACTACCTTTTCCTGCGAAAACATTCTTTTAAGTCCGCCAACCGGATTCAGCCTGTCAAGTTTTGGTTTCAGCGGCTTACCGGTAACCTTCCAGCCAACCTGAATTATATTACCCGCAAAGGCAACCAGAAAGCTTCCTATAAGCACCGGCAGACAGGGCAAGCACAATATCAAATATTATTTCATTACAAGGCTTACAGCCTGTCTTACATCAAATACCTCCATAGAAATATCAGCCATTTTTATTATAATACTTAACAAAAGCCTCTAAGAAACCCTCCGCCATAAAGCTGCCGGAACTTCTAGCACAAAAACATAAGCAAAAGCATGGAGTCCATTGATTAAATCAGAACTTCTGGCAACTCGTCCTTCTTTTTCTCGGCATCATCTAATTTTTGGGAGTAGCCTTTTCAGTCTTATCTCCACCCCTCGCCAAAAAACTGAAGATTATAGGAAAAACTCCCACTTTCTAATTGTATAGTATTTTTATCATCTTTGCAATCTCCAACCCAAAAACACACTATTATTTAAGCGCCTCCACCGCCTTAAGAAATACATCCTGCATTTCTTTAGTAAGATAATCAGCAACTCCCGGAAGCATAGTCATCATAAGTACCATGACTACGAGTCCGCCTAACAGTTTTAACTGGATACCTACTACAAACATATTCATCTGTGGCGCCACTCTTTGCCATAACTCCAAGTACCACATTTACCAGAAGCATTGTCGCATATATTGGCAGCATAAAGCCTCATTGCAATAAGGAAATACTCCCAAAAATCCACTATAATATTTACAACATTTGCATTTACCACGGCTTTCCTATTGAATAACTCTGAAAAGCATCTACGAAGGCTCTTAAAAATAGTGATGAGAGTTTCCTATCAGCAGTAAAAATAATCACAAAATAATTATAAAGATTGCCTGAAACGGAGGTATCTCACCTTAAATACAGGATCGTACATTGTAACCATTGCAAAACCCTATTTCCATATCTATGAGCCTGCCCTGTAAAATTAAGTATTGTCATAACGATATTAGTAAATAACCCAGCAAAGCTCCTGCCAATGCCTCTGACATTATCATCAAAGTAAAGCCTATAACTCCCGGATAAGTGGTTTTCCGTATAAGGCAGCGTAAGATATAATAATGTCGAAAAATCAGCGTGAAAGCAACCTTCAACTGTCTTGGAATACTTCCGAAATTAAAATGGAGCTGTAAATACAAAAGCAGATACTCGTGTAACTATGAATAAAAATATTCTAAATTCTCTACGGTAAACTAGTAGCTGCATCTTCATCCCCAAACTTTCTTCGTGTATATTCGGTTTTAAAAGCAAACCATCTTGTTTTTCTTTGTTTATATTATTTCCAGTATTGAGCTGTGTATTAGTGCAACAAGCCAAAATATCCAATAAATCCGGTTGATTCATAAATATAATCTCCAAATCCTGAAAAAAGCTCCGTTGTAAACTCAGAAAGGCTTGTCATCATCCAGCCTCCTGTTATCACAAGCATGAGCATAGTTACAATAAGCTTAGGTACAAATGTAAGTGTCTGCTCCTGAATGGGAAGTTATGAGTCTGAATAAGGCTTATTATAAGCCTCGACAACAAGAGATGCTAAAAGCATAGGGGCAGACAGCTTAAGAATAAGCATTACTGTTTCTCTTGATATATCCATGACTTTATCTGCACTCATACCTGCCTCCCTATCTCTATTTGACAAATGACTTAACCAAATTTCCTATTATCAAATCCCAACCGTCAACCATTATAAAAAGTAAAATCTTAAACGGCATAGAAATAGTTGTCGGCGGAAGCATCATCATACCCATCGACATAAGCGTAGATGAAACTACCATATCTATTACAAGGAATGGGATGTATATGCGAAACCAATAATAAATGCCGCCCTAAGTTCACTTATGATAAATGCCGGAATGAGCACATTGGTTGGTATCTCATCCATGTCCTTAACTTCATTTATTCCTGCTATGTCAAGAAAAGTCTTATATCCTTAGTATTAGTCTGTTTATACATAAAGTCCGAGCGGCTTTATACCAACCCTCATAGGCCTGTTCAAAAATTTATCCGGACCATCTGTAAGCGGTTTTACAGCCTCCGTATTTATCTGTATAAAAATAGGCGACATAATAAACCAAGTAAGGAATAAAGCAAGACCTACCAACACCCGGTTAGGCGGTGTAGTCTGCGTTGTAAGCGCTGACCTCACAAAGTGCAGCACAACTATAATTCTTGTAAATGATGTCAGCAGTATCACATAGATGGCGCAAGCTCCAAGCACTGTAAGTGCCATACTATTCCAAGCGTTGCTGCAAGCCCGCCCTGTTCACCATTTGTAGTTAAACTAATCTTATATTGTATGAAGTCCCCGTAGTAAAAACTGTTACTATCATTGGAACTTCTATCCACTGTATTTCCCGTCCTATTATCTATTGCTATACGCAGGAGTCACAAAAAGAGCGGTACATACAAGCACCAAAACAATCCCAAGATATAGTATATTAAACTTTGTGCATAAAGGATGTCCTCTCATATTACCAGCCTTTTCTTATTTTTCTTTAGATTTAGCTTTTTCAAGAAATTCTTTAAACGAAAATCTTTCTATTTCTTTGGGTACGCAAGCCTTTATTTTATCCGAATCCAATTCAGATATCAGGTTAACATTGTTTTTGTTATTCCAATTACTGACTCGTTAACCTCTATTATCTGCAAATACTTATCTACAGTAATTCTGCTTGTCTCAACAACCTTTATATTACTATTTTTCTCTAGCCTTAAGTGCATATTTGCTAAAATATTTAGATACATAATAGGCAGCTGCAAGAATCAAAATAAATGCAAACAGCATTCCAAATATCTGTGCAATGCTGCCCAATGTACCAATTGTTTTTGTAAGAGCCATAATAAATCTCCCTCTGAGAACTCATCCTCTGGAAGGATTTTATTTAACTATTTCTGTTATTCTTATGCCAAAATTATCTTCTATAACTACAACCCTCACCCTTAGCTACATATTTTTCCATTTACAAGCAAATCAATAGCCTCACCCGCAAGTTTATTAAGTTCAATAATTGTACCTGGTGAGAAATCAAGTATCTCTTTGATAGTCTTATTGGTTCTGCCAAGTTCTACTCATACCTCAAGTGGCACATCCATAATAAGGCCAATATTTTTCCTGCTGCATAAGAGGATTTATACTCATATCAAATGCCTGGAACTGAGCAGGTGCCACATTTACAGGCTGTACAGGCTGCGGAGGCTGTACATATCCCCTGTGGCACTTGCAGCCGCCATTGGCAGCAGGTGCCGCTGGCTGTGGTGCAGGCTGCACAGGTGCAGGTGCCGCTGGCTGCGGTGCTGCCGGTACAGGTGCTGCCTGATCCGCTTCTGTTGATGACATAAATTTATTATACAACTCCTTTGCAAAAATCTATTGGATAAAGCTGCATAAGTTCACTATCTATGAGTGTACCTATCTCTAATCTGAATGAAACCTTTACAAACTGGCCTTTTAAGAAGTCTCCAAGTCCTCTTCATCTATGGTGTCATCCATATCAATCAGGCTTGCTGTAGGCGGGCTAATATCCACCTTTTTTCAAGTACTGATGAAATAGATGTGAGCTGCAGAACCCATCATCTGGTTCATAGCTTCACAGATGGCAGAAAGATGTAATTCTGTAAGTTCTGTAGCTTCAACATCCGTTCCGGTTCCACCCATCATAAGATCTGTAATTATCTTAACATCATTTTCCCTAAGTATGAGAATATTATTTCCATCAAGGCCTTCTATATACGAAATCTGAATGAATACACAAGGTCTATCGTATGATCCTGATATATCATCCCAATTTGCTATAGATACATTAGGGGTTGTGATATTTACCCTTTTGGTTCAGCAATGTAGACAGCGTGGTAGCCGCTGTTCCCATACTCGATATTAGATATCTCACCAATCGCATCTTTTTCTTCTCCGGATAAAGGCTCACCTGTTCCCAAAGTCTGGGTATCAGAAGAATCTGAACCACTATCTTCACCCATGCCGCCAAGCAGTGCGTTAATTTCTTCCTGTGAAAGCATTCCGTCCATGGCTATTCTTCCTCCCTAATAACTTTTGTAATTCTAAATGCATATACACCGGATGAAGCTCCCGGCAAAGCTTTGAACTTTTTCTATGTTGCCAACAAATACATCCAGTTCTATCCCCTCAACCTTAGCATTAAGCTCCAATCACATCACCAGGCTGTAAATTCACAAAAATCATTTACTGAAACTACACTCTTACCTAATACCGCCCTAATGGTATCTGAGCCCTATCAATAATCTCACCAATCTGTTCTCCGTAATTAGTATCATCTCTTTCCTGGAAGGGCTGAGAACCAGAACTTAGTATTGAGTTTGTCCATTACATCCTCAAGTGCTGCAAAGGCAGGCAAAACTCCAATCCTCTATTGTTCCAATCTTAATACTCAGAGTAATTAGCGCTGTCATTTCCTGAGGAGAAATAATCTGTGCATATTGAGCATTAGTTTCCACTCTCATAAGATTAGCGTTATCTCAACAACATTGTGCCAAGGCTCTGCCAAAGTAACCCTGTACAGGTATTTAATATCCTCTCAAGTACAACGATTTCAATCTCTGAAAAATCCCTGGTTTTTCTATAGGATTTCCTTCACCACCCAGAAGCCTGTCTATAATTGTATATCCCAGATTATTAGACATCTCCATTATACAGCTTCCCTTCAATGGGTGTAAATTCATTATAGCTAATAATACAGGATTGGAGAGTGAATTCTGAAACTCCTGATAAGTAATGGCTTCAGAACCTCTTACTTCAACCTGAACAGTTTTTCTTAGATAAGCCGGAAGATTGGCGGATAAAAAGCTTCCATAATGCTCAAATATAGATTCCAAAGTACGCAGGTGGTCTTTTGAAAAACTTTGAAGGCCTGGCAAAATCATATTCTTTTATCACCTTTTCATCATTTTCCTTAAGTTCATTGGTATCTACATCTCCGCTTTCAATACCTTTCAGCAGCTTATCTATCTCCTCTTGCGAGAGTATATCACTCATTAAGCCTCACCATCCTAAAATATTTTTACACCTCTACTAATTTTAACATTAGATATTACTAAAATAAAGAGGAAAATGCATACTCATAAAAATATATTGGCCTTTTACTGCAATCTAAGTTGTTTTTAAATGCCAATTCTGCAATTGTCTGAGTGCCAAATTTTTCCTGAACAGCCTTAAGCGCAGCTGCCTTTAATAGCCTCTCTGTTATTCTGTACTTCTTCTTTCGTATATTGTGAGAACTGATTGCCTACAATCTCATCTATAGTTGATTCATATCCTGACTTGGTATCGCTGTTTTTCATATTTTCTGAAATAGTCTTATAATCATCTTCTGTTTTGATAAGGTAAAGCGAAATCTGATCAATTACGGCATAATGGTCTTTACCATCTCCTGAACCCTTAAGATTTATCTGTAAAGATTCTATCAAAGGTCACCACATCCATATCTCCTGTAGGCACTTTATTGTTAGTGGTACTACTCAAGCTCTAAATCAATCAATAGAAGCTATGTTTGACACAAGCCGCATTGGTTGCTTTGTTGAAGATACTACAGAAAACATAATAACTGCGGTCAGTATCAGGTTTACAAAAACTAGTGCAATAGCAACAATAGTAAGCATATTCTTTTCATAACATTCTCCTTCGAGTTTTTATTCAGCCACTTTATTGAAAAATTTTTAATTTCCAACCCTTCTGTTTTTCCTGCCTGCCCCTCAGGTGTTTTTATTGGAAGCTATAGGCTCATACTGCCTTTTTCCGCTTGCTGAAAAGCCTTTTCGGATCCATATGCTCTACATCCGTAAGATACTCCAGTACCGTCATAGCCCTTTGCACTTGAGAGCCAAAGGTTATTCTTGTACTTAATAGTATTAGTCTGAGGCACATTATCAGTATGCCCTTCAATAACTATATCAGCATCCTTGAACTTCATCAAAATTCCTGCCGCCTTATCAAGTACTGCATCAGCTCCTCTTTTTAAGTTCTGCCTGTCCGGGATCAAACAAAAATAACCATCTATGCTAAGTCCTATATAGTTATAGGAAAGCATCCATCTTTAACTGTACCATATCATTGAGTTTGAACTGATTGACAGCTTCAGTAGCCTTTTCATAATTCTTCTCTGCCGTTTCTTTTAAGTTCCTTCTGATATTCTTTTATAGCCTCGTCCTTAGTAACTTCTGCCTCACTATCTTTAGTTTTATTTTTAGCATTATCAGTATCTGACTTACCACTCCCACCCTTTAGTGCCATCTTCCGCAGCCGTATTTTCTACAGCTAAGTTTGAATAATACCCGCAAGTTCATTGAGCTGGCTCACACCACTTGATACCAAAATTCCCTGGTCAAGGGAAGAACCGCCTCCCGAGAAAAATATTGAATGAAGAAGTGACCGCTTCCAACTATTTCATTATATTTTTGCAGTATCTGTACTACTCATGGAAAAACAAAAGCACGAAAAACATAAGAGCAGGTTCATAAGGTCAGAGAAGGTCGCCATCCATTCTGGGAGCGCCTGCCTTAGCCTCTTCCGGTTTTTCTTCCTAGCCATATCTTTATTCTCTCCGCTGCCTTCTGAGAACGCTTCACGCTCAGCAGGTGTTAAGAATGATTTCAGTTTCTCCTCTATTACTCTAGGGTTCTCACCCGCCTGAATGGATAATATACCCTCAACCATAGATTCCCTAAGCATAATCTCTCTGCACTATTTTGCCTTAGCTTGTTGGTAACAGGAGCACAGAGCCAGTTTGCAAGGAAGGAACCGTAGAAGGTTGTAATCAGTGCTATCGCCATCGCAGGTCCGATTGCACTTGATCCGAAAGGTTGGCAAAGCATGTTTACAAGACCGATAAGAGTACCAATCATACCCCAGGTAGGGTCCCATACTAGCAAGTGTCTCCCAGAACCCAAACTTTCCTTTATGCCTGTCTTCTATGCAGAAATCTCAGTCTCAAGAATCTCTTACAAGCTCCGGATCAGTACCATCAACTATAAGAAGTATACCCTTCTTAAGAAAGGTGTCCTCAATATTCTGAGAAGCCTCTTCAAGGGCGAGCAGACCATCCTTTCTTGCTATATTAGAAAGATTGATTATCCCTTAATCGCTTCCAGATTGATTGAAACTAACCGGTTTAAGCTATCAAGAGTAAAACTCTTAAGCCCACTTACTATAATTCTCCCATGTTCTTGCAGATGAGGCAAGAACAATCATGAAAGCACTCACCAAAGGTAATAAGTGCCGATGGCAAAATCAATGAAACCAAAAATAGCTGCCGGATTATCCATCATAATAGAAAAAGCACAAGTCCCAATGAAATTACAAGTCCAAGTAATGTAGCTATGTCCAAGCCAGTCACCTTCCATTCTCATTTATTCCCATAGTATAAGGGTGGTTTCTACAAAAACAGAATGATACACTAATTTCAGCATATAACCTGTTTACATATAAAATAATTAATGATTAGTTCTCCAACTCAAGAATCTCTCCTGTAAAAATCTCATGCTTATAGCTTTTGACAAGGTTTTTAATTTGAAGCCTGCTCTCCTTTACCATTATCTTCTTACCTGTAGTAAGTGTTATGACAGTGTCCGGAACCTCTTCAATCACCCTCAATGAGATCAGCATTGATAGTAAACCCAATCCATTCATCTTGGTTACATCTATCATTTATGACCTCCTTATAACATTTTTACCAAATTTACTTCCAACTTGCTTTTTCCTATATATTTTTGCATACAGCACCTCTTATTTATTATAATGATTTTTCTAAACAAAAATCAATATAGAGTAAAATTAATGTTACAATCCAGTTACAATATTTTTCCAATATTTAAAATTACCTCTCAATATTTATATATACACAGGCAGCAAAAGATGATAATTCTCCAACAAATCAAATTTTATAATTTTAATACTTATGTCATAATTATTTTTAAGATACAAGTGTCAAAAGTATAAAAATTCGATGCAAGCTTTGCTTGCAAGAGAATTTATTATCTTTGACACGCAAAAATATGAGAGTAGCCATTTTTGCAAAAATGAGCGGATTACGAATATTTTTGCAAGGATCGCGAAAGCTGCGCTGTAGCAATCCTGTATCATGGGGCTGTCGCACTAAGAACTAGTGCACAGCTCCTTTTTCTAAACAGCAGCCAGACCTCCTAAAAGTCTGGCTTTTTGGTGTATAATTGCGTTATGCAAAAACCAAATTAACACACAAAATTATACCTTTGAATGGCGGAATATATCAACTAAAACTTCCGCTAAATATTGAAACAATTATTCCTGAAAATGATTCTGTGCGGTTACTCAGTCAGTTTGTGGAGGGAATGGATCTGACTGATCTATATTCAACTTATGAAAGAATAAATTCACTATCGCCAAGAACACTTCTGAAAATTGTTTTTATACTCATATATGAATGGTGATTATTCATCAAGGTCTATCGAACAAAACTGCAAAAGAGATATAACTTTATGTATCTTCTTTGAAGGATGTACTCCACTCGATCATGCAACGATTGTAAGATTTAGGAAAATCCATTTTGCGCCCTATGTTCAAACGTATTCTTGCAGAGGTTTCAAATACTCTGTATGATTTGGGAGAAATATCAGGAGAAACCATATTTATTGATGGTACTAAAATTGAGGCTAATGCTAATAAATATACTTTCGTATGGAAAAGTCAGTAACAAAAATCAGGCAAAGCTTCTTATTAAACTTGCCATTTTTGTTGATGAGTGTGAAAAGCTTTACGGCATTGAAATAGTACATAGGTGACACAGTTAAAATAAAACATATTACTGCGCAAAACTGTATGCTATTAAGGAAACATCAGATATCAGATTTGAGATGGTATTGGCAGAAGAAAATCTCTTTACAGAAAAGCATAGAAACACTGGAAGGGTACCTGTCTAAACTTAAAGAGTATAATCATAAGCTGCATTTATGCGGAAAAAGAAACAACTATTCAAGACAGATAATGACGCAAACCTTTATGCGCCTGAAAGAAGATGCAATGGGAAATGGTCAGCTCAAGCCTGCATTTAACTCTAGCAACATGGTGTTGATTCCGAATACATTACCTGGCTTACCATAGGTCCACAGCCAACTGATACGACAACACTGATTCCATTTCTAAAGATGCTGAGCAGCACCTTAAGTTTAAATATAAAAAGATATCTGCTGATGTCGGATATGAAAGTGAGGAGAACTATCTGTATATAGAAAACCAACAGCCAAACCGCCTTTATAAAGCCTGCTAATTATGAGGTTTCAAAACCAGAAAAATACAGGAATGACATTGGAAAGATAGAAAAATATGGAGTACGATGAGGTATCAGATTTATATATTTGTAAAACAACAAAAACTAAGAGCAGACCATATAATACATAGTAAGTCAAAAACAGGGATATGTGAAGTGAGAAAACAATCTATAAATGTGAATGCTGTAAAGGATGCCCTTATAAAAGTGAATGCATAAAGGTGTAATAACTGCAAGACTCCTATTGAAGACAGAACAAAGATACTACAGATTGCAAAAACATTTATAAAACAGAGAAAAGCAGATTTAGAACGAATCCTATCAGAGGAAGGTGCACTTTTAAGGATGAACAGAAGTATTCAGGCTGAGGGTTCATTTGGAGATTTGAAACAGGATATGCATTTCAGGAGATATCTAAGCAAAGGTACACCAAATGTTTTTGGCAGAAAGCATTCTTTTGGCCATAGCCAGGAATATTAATAAACTGCATAACAAAAATTCAAAAAGGTAAAACAGGTAACATTTATTTAATCTAAAAAGTGCATAAATTTAGAAAAATCATATTGCCTTGCAGAAGTCGTTCAAGGCTTTTTAGTATACACCTTTTTTAGGGCACTTGGTAACAAATATCAATTTTATACTTGAAAACTCGATAAAAAGGGACTGCGCATTAACTCTTTTAAAAATTTGTTAATGCGACAGCCCCACATCATTTTAAGAACCATCCTATATCTATATCTGATAATGGGGTTTACTTTTTATAAATAATACATTATACCAGCCGGGTAAGTTAACCTATTAATATATCTGTTAGAAGGAAAATATGAAAACCGGAAATTTTTAATTATTTATTAATCTTTACTTTTTAATAAGCTCTTTTACTTTTTGCAGCCCCTGTTACAGGCGGCTACAGGCTCTTATCACTTAAAAAGTAAACAGATATACCAATACTGTCACCGTATATCAGAAGCAGACAGACGGTTCGAAAAACCTATTAGGGTTATGCTTTTGTTCCACCGGCGGCAACCTCACTCCCCTTGGTACTTTTGAAACACCTGTTAAGTATCGTTGGAAGGTACTTATGGGTAATGTCTCGGGGACAGTATCTCACCAGAATAGTTGACCATGTTCTTTTTCACCTGTTCCTTTATTGACAAGTTAGATCCCGGAACTCTTATGAGAGGACAGTTTGAAAGGCTCGGTCTCAGCAGCTTCCGATGGCTGTGTCAGGCTTTCTGCTGTAGATGCAGTGGATATATGAAAACTGTGCCCCAGGTACACCTGTAACAGTATATTCTTCACCAAATCCGGGTCCTTTAGGAGCTCTGCAGTCGGTATCATACCCTTCATATGCAGGATATGATCCCTACGGATAGCCTGGAGCCCCGGCAGGCCAAAGACTCCTGTTGTTTCAGCTGCTACACCTGCCGCAGTTACCCTGTTCCACCGCCCCTGCTGTTAAAGTTCCTGCCGCCTCCCCTAAAATAACTGTACCTAAGCAGATAGTTCTTTCAAAAACACAATTTCAGTTATGACCTTTTTAAAGGTGTTAAGGCAATATCATCTGATGGCAAAGACATCACAAAATGATATCGAAAATCGAAGATAATATTGATTTTTGAAACTCCCGGAAAATACACTGTTAAGTACAGCGTCACCGATAAAAACGGTCATCTTGCTGCTGCTCAGGTTACTGCAATTTTCAAATAAGCCTTCATTTCAGCAAAAGCCTCAGCGTCCTAATTGTTATTAAAATTCGAAAAATCAGAAATAATTTGGCTGTCATACTGATATGCATATTTCAAATACACTATTTCATAAAAATAATTATATTTGATTATCATCTTTCAGTGTGACAGCCTTTATTTTTACCCAAAAGAGCATTTAACTTTCAATATTATTATTCATTAGTACATAGCTGATTTTTATAATTCATTTTTGAATCACCGTCAATCAACCTTGTTCAGGTATATCTTTTATAGTAATTAATCTATCTCATATTCCTCTATTTTAAACTGTATATTTCTAAAACCCTTATATTCATTTATCTGCGGTGAATATATTATATCCAGTTTCTCTCTGCCTTACTTAATATATAATCTTCAAAAGCCCCTTATCTCCAAAACCAAATACCCTCTATATAACTGTCCATCCATTCCATCACAAAACCCAGCCTGACTGCGTTTTCATTTTTCCCTATTATTCTAAATGACTCGTATGGAAATATCTCTTTGGCAAATGTAGGAGCTTTTATTTCCAGTCCCAAACGAGCTCAAAAGATGAAAGTTCTCCTATCAAACTCTCTGTTACATAATAAGGTGGAAGTCTCATGTCAAAATATATCTTAGGTTTTAATTCATCATCAGTTAATGTTGTATTGTCATTAAGAGCCTTTCTCAATATTTTTAAGTATTCAGTTGTTCATCGGTAGTTTCACCCTTAAGCGAAAAATCCGGCAGCTATGGATGTCCTCCAAATTTAGAAAACAGTCAGAACACTTAGATATCTCCTCAAACATATTATAATCTTCTATGGAACGGCCTGAACCCTTTATTCTCTTTTCTGCATAAGTAAATATAAGTGCCGGCTTATAAAACTTCTCTTTAATTCTACCTGCCACTATCCCTGCTATGCTCCTGATGACAATCAGGAACAAGAATAACCAAAACCTTATCCTCCAGATATTCAGGACTTTCAGCTATTTCTGACCGCTCTGATTAATGACTGCTCTGTTATTGCCTTTCGTTCATTGTTTAACTCCTGTAATCCGCAAGCCTCAGCCAAAGCTCTGCTCTATCTTCCTCAAGGAAGAGTTTAATTGCCTTTACCGCTGATTCAAGCCTCGCCGGAAGCATTTATCATAGGTCCCTAAAATATAACCGCAATGATAAACAGTAACTCGCCTCCATCTCTGCGAGTCCGGAAACTTCAAGCAGTGCCTTAATCCAATATTTTCTGTATTATATATAGCTTTTAGCCCTTTTTCACTATTATCCTATTTTTCATCAATAAGTTCCATTACATCACAGACAGTTGCCAGGGCTGCAAAAAGCAAGGTATTTTCTCTCTGTTTCCTCCTATCTTTCTCCGGCTTCTTCCATATTTATCTGCATAAAATCTTACTAACTGATAAACTACCCCTGCTCCACAAAGTCCCTTGAAAGGATAGTTACAATCCTCCTCTTGATTGGTAACAGTGTCAGCAGGCGGTAGTTCGTTATTTAGGGGAATATCGTGATGATCTGTAATAAGAACCGTAAGCCCTATCTCCTTCGCATGGTTTTACCTGAGTAAAGGCAGCAATCCCATTGTCACAGGTAATTATAGTGTCAATTCCATCAGCCTTTGCCTGATCCACGATATCTAAGATTAATTCCATATCCGTCCTGAACTCTATGAGGGATTACATAACTGATATCAGCTCCCATGTTCTAAAAAGTCATAAAGAATAAATGTAGAGCATACTCCATCAACATCATAGTCTCCAATTATCCTAATTTTTCTTTTTCAGCTGTTTTTTTCGTAGATAATTTCACAAGCCTTTCACCAAATCATACAAGTTCCGGGCTTGCAAGTTCCATCTCTTCTGCCCGTATATACCCCTCATCTCCTCATCCGTCTTTCTTCCCTGTTTACCAACACCCTTTGCAGCTATCTTGCTTATCCCAAACCTCTCAGATATCCCATCAAAATCTCCCTAAAAGCCCCTCAAGTACCAACGACTAACCATATGCACCATCCTATCCTTAATTTTCTCGCATATCCTCTATTACAAGTTTATAAATAAAAACATATAAAAACCTTGCACATTACTTAGTAGGCAAAAGATGATAAAATCATCTTGTACGCAAGTCTAAAAATATTATTTAACTTTTGACACCTGTCAAAGAATATTATATCATAAGTACTAAGTTCAGTCTTCGCCAAAAGCGGCTCGGCTTCACTAAAGTGCTTAGATACTGTCTTCACTAAACTCAATCTTCGCCTTACGGCTTGATTTCGTTAAGTGTTCACATTATATCACAAAAAGAGCATGAACCATAATAGCTCCATGCCCTATACTTCAAAAACCTAATTTTAATTATTTATAAAGCTTATCGCCTTCATTATTCCAGCTGTAAAGCTTTCTAATCTCCTTACCAACCTGCTCTAACTGCTGCCCAGCGTGAAGCTTTCTCATAGCCTCGAAATGAACCTGGCCACCGGCATCGCTCCATGTCAAGTAAGAACTCCTTAGCAAAAGGTACCCATCCTGAATATCAGAAAGAATCTCTTCATAGCCTTCTTTAGTTTCATCAGTTATAATCTTAGGGTCCCGTTACATAGTCACCGTACTCAGCAGTGTTGGATGATGGAATATCTCATTCCTGCAAAGCCTGACTGGTAACAAGGTCAACTATGAGCTTCATCTCGTGAATACACTCAAAAATAAGCATTTCTTGGATCGTAGCCCGCTTCAATGAGAGTCTCAAACCTGCCTGCATAAGTGCACAAACACCACTGCAAAGTCACTGCCTGCTCACCAAAAAGATCTGTTTCAGTCTCTGTTCTGTAAGTAGTCTCAAGAATACCTGCTCTAGCTCCACCTATACCTGCACCATAAGCAAGTGCTATATCAAGAGCCTTTCCTGCAGCATCCTGATGTACTGCAACAAGACAAGGTGTTCCCTTTCCTTCTAAGTACTCAGAACGAACAGTATGTCCCTGGAGCCTTTGGAGCTACTCATGGTTACATCCACTCCTTCAGGAGCTGTAATCAGGCCGTAGTGTACATTGAAACCGGTGAGCAAACATAAGACTGTTACCCGGTACAAGGTTTGGTTCAATGCTCTCCTATAAAGCTTAGCCTGAAGTTCGTCATTTGATAAGAATCTAGGATTATGTCTGCAGCCTTGCAGCCTCAGCAGCTGTAAGCACCTTAAGACCCCTGTGACTCAGCCTTAGCCCAGGATTTGCTTCCTCATAGAGACCAACTACCACATTATGCCTGACTCCTTAAGGTTAAGTGCATGAGCGTGTCCCTGGCTTCCGTAACTGATTATTGCAATTGTCTTTCCTCTAGTAATGAAAGGTTACAATCTCTTCTCATAAAAATATCCTTGCGTTTGACAGTAACTAATTCTCCATATATTCTTAAGTTTATTTGACTACAAAACTAATCATCCCACATTTCACCACGGGCTTTAGAGCCTCTTTCAAGACCTGTAACACCTGTACGCACCATTTCCAATATTTTCTCTTTTGCAAGAAGATTTTAAATGCCTCTATCTTGGTCTGATTACCGGTAAGTTCAACAGTAAGGGATTCATTAGATACATCCACTATTTTGGCTCTGAAATGTCAGATGTGGCAATTATTCCCTGCCTTCTGCCTGTAGCCTTAAGTTTAACAAAGAATAAGTCTCTTGTCACTGAGCTGTCAGGATGAAGTACCTTTACCTCCTTTACATCCTCAAGCTTTGCTAACTGTTTAACAATCTGGTCAAATACCTGGTCATCACTATGAGAAACAATTGTCATTCTGGAGTAAACAGGACGCTCGGTTTCACTAACTGTAAGACTGTCAATATTGAAACCTCTTCTACTGAAAAGTCCTGCCAGCCCCTGCTGAGTACACCGGATGTGTTATCTACAAATACCGAAAATACAATTTTTATTCATATCTCTTAACTGTACATATTTTGTTAAAACTTGTTTTCAATAATAGCAATCGGTATCCCCAATGTCAAGTAATGATAGTAAATGCTGTGCCATATAGTTATATCAAACTTATACTCTTTTCGAATCTCCACATCTATCACAAAGATAGTGGCACCACCAACATCTACACTGTGGTTGGCATCTGCATTGTAAACTCTGCAAACAGGTACGCCGCTTGTCTGAGAATAAGGGAGGTTGTACACCATCTGTCCCTCTTACCTGACTCCCTTAATAATGATGTCACTACCTTCTGTACTTCCTCCGCTTCTACACCGGTCAAAAAGGGTCGTATTGTCTCTCCTAAGGAAGCCTCCTGTAGTAGCAAGCTTAGTAACTATATATCCACTAGCCATCAAAGCCTCAGCTACTGAATCTCCATCCCTCGCTGTGAACTATCGCATAAACCATCTTCATAAAACATCTCCCTATCTGTAATCTAGCACAGTTCATCAATTTTCCTATGCCATTTTTAGAAATGACAATGTTATCCTCTTTTATCATCTCTCCGTCTAAGAAAAGCCCTCACTGTCCAGTTCCCAAAGTCTGCCTCATCTATTCCCTGCCAAATCTCAGCTAAAATCTGACTAGAACTCTCATCATCTCTGCTTCCTCATAGCTTCCAAAGTCATTTTCCGCAAACTCTGTAAAGCTCTCCACTGGGATTATACCATATCATGGTCACAACTGATAAAGACCTTTTATTTCATTGAAACTAAGAAGGCATACTGCTTCCTTTGTCTTTACTTACATCAAATACCTTTGATTCAGCCTTATCCGGCACTACTTCCATCATCTTATGCGAAACCTATCTCGATAAGCGTAGCAGAGCTTCTATCTCTTCTCTACTCGTCTTCATCTACAGTGAGCACAGACCAGCAGCCGCTTTCATCTATGAAGATATCTTTGTTTTCTCTATCTATAAGCTCTAAGGCCATCACCTTTGAAAGATATTTATAGTAATATTCTCCCGCTGTAAGTTCAATATAGCTACAATAGCCTCCATCTTTTGACATATAAACAGGCTCTTCAAGGTGCTAAATATTAAATCGACCATTTCCTGCCCATAGCTTTCAAAAATATTTTAATACCTTTTACCTTTTCTCTTTTCATTTTTTAGCAATAATCACTGGCTCTGAATCTGTGACAATTTCATATAATAATTTAGTGTAAATATAACATAGTGATAAATTCTTACCTTATCTAATTTTCCTCTGGCATCTTTTTTTAAATCATTTACATAGTCTCCATCTTCCACTTCATCATAACATTAGAACAATGGTCTCCCAAAAATGGTCTCACTTTCATCAAATACATCACAAAAACGCAGAATGTTCTTCAAACACCCTCACAGAAAGTGCCTGATTAAATTCAATTTTAACATAATTTATATTTTCACCACCATACCAAGATTGTAGGTCTATTACCGGCTTCCATCCCTTCTTTATAAGAAATTTTTCCTGCATACTGATCTTTGGTATTATTCCTTTACGATATTCTTTCCACTTTCCATGATTCACTGACCTTTCTAAAATATAGTTAATTAATGAATAGATTCTTTTAAAATGTATACTCTGGTCCTCTCATCATAAATAACATCAATATATAAATTTTCTGTAATTATTACGTATTGTTTTATACTCTGGAGTATCTAACCAACCACCTGAATATAACTTAATTTCTTCTCAAATGTATTATTTTGAACCCTCATATATAACATTTGAAAAATTATTCTCTTTTAGTTCTTCAACATTCTCATACATTCCTAAATCCCATGCAAACTTTCTTTCCAACTATCCTTACAGCATCACCTATGTCCAAAAATCAAGAATTATCCTGGTCTTTTTCATTTTAGTTCTATAATTGTGCCTGATAAATCCCAGATAAAATCTTTGCTTTTATACTTCCTCTTGGAACCTCTCCTCGGTATTCTTTCCAAACCTCCATGATATCCTCACTTTCCCTATTATTTATTTTTCCATAGAAAAATTTTTCTTTATATCTTATTTTAAATGTCCGCTCATCATCTATTTTTTTATCTCTACTATGCTCCTCCTGTTTTACTATCAGGTCGTACAGTTATATTTATATCTTTATCCATACTCATTATGTAGTTTACCATCTAATTTACCTATTAACCCATCCTCCTTTTCTTTTTCTATTCATAATTGAAACTGTTTTTGTCTACAACTCATAAAAATTCTTCTGCAGCTGTCTTATAATTTCCCTGCCTTTCAAGGTTTGATAACTGTGCCAGTTGTATCTTTTGTTGCTATCCCAGTAGTTTCTAACCTTTTCAAATATACGCTTTTTAATTTCGCCAGGATGCTCACTCAGCTTCCATCTTCCATTCTTTAAACAGCTCTGATTCACTTTGCATAGCATCCAATAGAGTTATTACGCACTTCTTTTAGTCTTCCTCGACAGTTTTTCATTTGGTTTAGCTTTACTGGACTGTTGTTCTTCACCGAAGTTTTATTCCCTAATCTTCGCCTGTTTCCCCAACATCTTTATTGATTATCTTTGCAGTTTCTTTACTCTTGGCTCTAAAAACCTTTTTGCTTCACCTTTTTAGTACCTTCTGATTCACTTTTTAACAGCTCTTTACTACAAGTTTTTCTCCTTGTTTTCCAACAAACTTTACTCCATTTTTAGCCACTTTATAGCATCCCCTACAGGGAAAAACAGCAACTAATGACATCAGTGCTTCTATTATTTTTTCTGCAAGATAAAGAACAATATCGGCGAAATCATCTCCAGGTGGATAATCCTGACTGTTGAAAAATACATTATGTGTATTTTCCTAAATTCCGGACTCTGAAACTGTCTTGGCACTAACTTATCACCCCTGTTCCAACGCCATCTTTAACCATATAAGATAACAATTCTTTTTCCTGCTTTACCTGCATCATTGAGTAAATAACCAATAGTCTGAAGTATTCCATCACTCTTCTTCCTTTTGGGATAAATTCTTTTGAACGGTTATTGCAGAACCATTTAATGTCTGCGTTATCCCAGATTTATTAGCAAGAACTCTTGCAGTAATACCGTTATTTTGTGTAATCTTTGCTGAATTATAATCCCCTCCATATACTGCCGGCTGATTGTTTATTATCTGCTTTTTCCTCTTATCTGTATTATTATCCTTTTTGCTATTGTAACCACCTATAACACTGACTATGCGTCCTGTTTTCACCACATTTGCGTAGATTTCGTTACGCTTACATCCTTCACATAGCTTCTGTTGTCAACCTTTACCTGTTGTCACTTCTCTTTGTTTCTACTGCTTTAGAGGTTGAACTATCTTTTTAGAAGCCACATTCTTTTACCTCTATGGCCTTAGATGTCGCACTATCTCTTTTGATACTGTTTTCTTAAGCACCACTGTTCTGCAGCTTTTGTTATCTTCTTAGATACTTGGCATTGTTTGTACCAGTCTTTCCATATGATGGCTCTGGTAAAATGCTTAGTCACTGTTTTAGTAGTATTTTGAGGCACAGGTCCTGCACCTTGCTTAACCGGTTTTGATTGCACTGTACCTGCTCTTTTTGTTTCCTTTGAAGCTGCAGGGCTAGGTTTGAGAGTCTTTGGCAAACATTACCAGATTGTCCAGTTTTTGACGGCGAACCCCACTTGACTCTTTGCTTGGTTTCAAGGAAACATTATTAACCGATGATGAACTTGATTTAGATGGTCTTGATGATGCAGAACTCGAGCTCTGACTTAGGTGGTCTTCGGGTTGTTTTATAAGAACTGCTGTAGTACCACATTAGCAGCCGTGTTTCTTGATACTTTCATTTAGTTTTCTCCTTACTCACATCTCAGCACAGTGCATCACCTTCCTGTGCCACTTTTTGAAAATGACAATATTATCCTCTTTTATCATTTCTCCATCTAAGAAAGCCCTCACCGTCCAGTTCCCAAAGTCTCGCCTCATCTATTCCCGCCAACTCAGCCAAAATCTGACTAGAACTTTGGTCATCATCTCGCTTCTCATAGCTTCCAAAGTCATTTTCCGCAAACTTCAGAAAAGCTCCACTGGGATTATACCATGCTACAGTCACAACATGAGGAAGACCTTTTATTCTTTATTAAGACTAAGGTAGGCATACCGCTTCCTTGTCTCTTTATTTACATCAACACCTTTTGATTCAGCCCTTATCCGGCACTCACTTCCATCATCTTATGTGAAATCCCTATATCTCGATAAGCGTAGCAGAGCTTTCTATCCTTTCTTACTACTCCGTCTTCATCTATGCTAGGCACTGACCAGTAGCCGCTTTCATCTATGAAGATATCTTTGTTTTCTCTCATCTATAAGCTCCAGACCATCCTCACCTAAGTACTTATAATAGTACACCCATCTGTTGTCTATATCTGTTTCCTAGTAAAAAGAGCCGCTTTTTGATCATATAAACCGGCTCTGTGCTCAGTCTGAATATGCATCAACTTCCCCGCCTATAATCATCCTGATATTTAATCCTAATCTCCTTCTCAGCTTTCTTTCAATCAGAGTAAATCATAGGTTCTGAATCAGATACAACTCAAAAAATAGTTTTCTGTCAATATGACATACTGATAAACTCTTTGCTCTGTCAGCTTTCTTCCCAACTATTTCTCCTTTACTTCGCATAATCACCATCTTCTACTCTATATTTGACATTTTGACCTATGGCGGTCATGGAAACTCTAATTATATCTCTCAAAAATTTCACCAATGCAGCTCCCTCTTCAAATACCCTAACAGAATAAACCTTGATTAAATCTAAATTTAACATAAAACATGATTTTGCCGTTATTCCAAGACTTTATCTCTATTACAGGCCTTTTACTCCTCTTTATAAAAAGATTTCCTGAATATATGTCTTTGGTACTATTCCTTCACCATATATCTTCCAGTTTTCCATACTATGGCTAATCTCCTTAAACTATTCTCATTTTTATAAATTTCAAACCCAGACAGGAATAGCATCAATATATAATTCTTCTGTAATTATAGCATACTGTTTTGCATATGGCTCCATCCAAAAACCCAGAATACATACAATAACTTCCCTTCCAAATATTTTCCCATCTTCAACCTCATATATGACATATCGAAAAGCATTATCTTTCAAATCTTCGATATTCTCATACATATCTAAATCGACAAACTTTCTCTCGAATATCCCTAAAGTCCTCACAAATCCCAAAAATCAAGAATCTATTCTATGCTCATCACCTTCAATTCTATTATTAAAAACTTGAATCACCTACATATAACTTTCCTTTTGCTTTATACTCCCCTGGAATCCTCCCTTCGATATTCTTTCCAGTTTTCCATACCGTCCCTCGCTTTCTACTATTTAGTTATAGAAAAGTTTTCTATGAATCTAATTTCTGAATTTCTTTCCGTCGTCCCAAGTTATCTCTACGGTGGATCCTCCTGTTTTACTATCAGGTCGTACAGTTATATTTATCTTCCATCCATTTTAGTATTTAATTTTACCCTTTTATCATCTTGAGACCCATCTCCATTTGGTCTTCATATCCATAGTATGGCTCTCATCCATCAAAGCTCTTAAATTCTTCTATAGCTGTCTTATAATTTCCTGCCTCCAAGGTTTATAACTCCATCAATTTTATCTTCTGCTGTATCCCGGTAGTTTTCTAACTCTTTCAAATATGCGGTTTTAACAATTCACTCCTCAAATTCAAGCACAGTACAGAATCCTCTTGGTTTTTCTTCCATTTTAAACTACTTTTTCCGGTTAAATTTTCTAAGCGGTTCTGTAAGAGGTATGTTCCCACTCATTCCATAAGACATGCTCTATAGTATAATAACGGAAGCTCCTCGAGCTCTGTTCTCCAATCACATTTACTATATCCCTCTTTTTAAAAGTCCGCTTCTTCTCAACCTTAAATTCCATTTCCCTCATAGCACTCCACCCCAATTAACTAAAATAAGACTTTCTGCCATTATGATAAGTATATCAACATTTAAACAGAAAGTCCTATTAAAAATCAAAATGTCATTTATACTCTTACCAAGAGAAAACCATAGAACTTCGCTCCATATTTATCATATTGCCATTTTGGTTCTTACCTTTTTATCCTTATATCCGGGAAACCTGCTTTGTATATTTCAAGCGAAGAATCAGTTTCCAATCTGCCAACATAAAATACTGTAGCGCCCGGAAGATAACAGTCCTGTCTCTTCCTGCAGTGTGTTTATGGCGACACAAACCATGTCATCGGCTGTATTATCTTCATTTCTTCCTGCAAATATCACTCTAAGCACATTGGTATAATCAGGTCCTATGCCTAGGAATCAGGAAACCCAAGCGAACAGCTTCCATCATGCTTTCTGATTACGGATGATCATTTCTAAATTTAATCAAATGTCTTGTAAATCTGAAAATGCTCCTGTTTTTCTCTAACTGATCCCACTCAAGCCAGGATATAGGGCTGTCCTGGCAATATGTATTATTATTTCCATACTGTGTATTTAGGAACTCATCTCCTGCAAGGAACATAGGTGCCTCCTGCTCATCAGTAATGTGGCTCATGGCATTCTTACAGAGTCTATGGCGGAGCTGTAACATTCTCGTTATCAGTCTCGCTTCCCATCCACAATTCCAGCTTCTGTTGTCATCAGCGCCATCAGTATTATTCCAGCTGTTTGGTTTCATTATGCTTATGGCTGTAGCAACACATATCCCAAAGTGTAAATCCATCGTGACAATTAAGGAAGTTTACAGAGGCATTATCTCCTGTGTTCAGGATTATGTCTTTTGAACCTGATATTCTTCTGGCAGCCACAGACATAGCCTCCTGACATCCCCTTTAAGGAAGTCCCCATATCATCCCGGTACCCTGCCATTCCACCCTGCCCAACTGATTCCACGAAGGAAGGTGTCTCTGGTACAGACCGCCTGCATCCCAAGCTTTCCAGCAATCAATTTTCACATCAGCAAGTATCTGATCCTCAGATTTTGTAAAAAGTGGAGCATTGGACAGTAGTGATCCATCTTCATTTCTACCAAGTATGCTTGCAAGATCAAATCTAAATCCATCTGATGGTAGTCAGTTACCCAGTATTCTTAAGTATCATGCTATCATATACCTCACCACAGGATGGTTACACAGTTAAGTGTATTACCACAGCCACTGAAGTTATAATATTCACCTCTTGAGTCAGCTATATATAAACATTGTTGTCAAAACCCTTAAAGAGATACTTGGTCCCATCTCATTTCCTTCTGCAGTATGGGTTAAATACTACATCAAGGAAAACACTCTATATCATTACTATCGAAAGCCTTAATTAACTTTTTAAGCTCAGTTCCGAACTGTTATCCTACCTACGGCATAACTGGTATTTGGTGCAAAAAACTGATCGGATTATAGCCCCAATAATCAACTAAAACCTCCGTTATATACTCTGTTATCTTTAATTTCATCAAATCTAAAAACCGGCATGAGTTCAACTGCATTTATGCCAAGGTCTTTAAGTAAGTGGATCTTCTCCATCACTCCTGCAAAAAGTACCCTCGGATATGACGCCTGATGACTCATCCTGTAGAAACCCCTGATCATGCATTTCATAAATAATAAGGTCTCAAGAGCCATGATTGGGATTTGGTTCATCAGCTCCCAGTCGAAGTCGTTATGGACAACTCTGGCCTTATAAAAAGACTTGCTGCTTTTTCTTTTTCATCGCTCTGCCCCTGTAACCGATTTTTGCATACATATCCAATAAATATATTATTCTTATCGAAGATTAGACCCTTTTCTTTATCATAAGGTCCATCAACGGTATGCATACCAAATTCTTCAATATTTAAATCAAAAACTATCATAGAAATAGATACACGTATTCTATAAGTTCTCGAAATGGTATAACTGCACAAGGTCCACTCTTCCTGCTTTTGAGAAGAAGTTCCATGCTGGTCCATTATTAGTAGGAACAGTAAAGAGTACGCCACTGGGGTATGTGGCTGTTGCTCATTTTCGCTCATAGAGACTGGCCTACCTTTAAACCCGACACTTTCATCTATAGGTCGAATATGAAATCTCTCAAATGAAGATTATTATTCGCTTCTCAGTATTATCCTCCGATTGCACACTTTCTATACCATAAATGTTTAATTCAAGTCCAAGCTCTTACAAAATTAAATTTACACAACCTATTTCAAATCTGCACCATCTAGAATTGCGGTAAATGGTCCATCATTGTCAGGGTAACTTCTATATCCGCACCAAACTCCACCCTGTCTAACTTTATCCACCTGTACATTCATCAACTATGTACTGATACAGCTCCTTTGCCATATCCGGTGCTCCAAGATGGTGAAACCGGTCTGTTTCCACGGCTCAAATCTGCATACGAAAGGTAAATCTGAAATAGTAAAAAGCCCTCCGTTTTCATCATTCAAATTAGGATTGGTTTTTCCAGTTTTCACTGCCATTATTCTAAGACTGAGCATTTCTTTATCATCTTATCTGCTGTTTCCTAGTGTCATCTTTTCCCTACACCAATTAACACCAATATAACCCCTGTCTATGGCCCCCTCTTACTTTTCCATCTATTTTTAACATCTGAATTTGTTACAACCTGAATCACAAAACGCATATAATTCTTTTCCTTTTTCTTTTTATAAGACAGTATTACAACACCACTGTACTGATAGTTAACTGGCATGGCAGTCTGAGTATAGTCAATCAACAATTATCAGGCTTTTGTCCGGTATCCCTAAATCCAGTTCCCCCAAACAGCCCATGTTACAATATTATCTCTTTACTACATTATCTTAAATTTACTTCAGCGGTTAAAATGCATTAACACCTGGCCAGTAAGCTGCTGCACCAAGCTCCTCTTCAATTCTAGAAGCTGATTATACTTAGCTACACGCCTCACTTCTTGAAGGAGCACCTGTCTGAATCTGGCAGGTATTAAGAGCCACTGCAAGGTCAGCAATAGTTGTATCCTCAGTCTCACCTGAACGGTGTGAAGAAATTGCTGTGTAACCTGCCCTTATGAGCCATCTTAATAGCTTCCAAGAGTCTCGGATACTGAACCAATCTGATTGCAATATGATGGATAGTTGCTACCAAGCTTGATACCCTTCGCAGACGCTCTCGTATTGGTGTAACGAAAAGATCATCACTCAACAAGCTGAACCTCAGGTCCAAGCTTTCCTAGCCACTCTCTTCCAGCCTTCCCAATCCTCTTCTATCAAGACCATCCTCGATTGAGTAGATAGGATATTTATCAATATGGCTCTCCTAGTGAGCATAGTTTTACCAGAAGTAAACTCTTGGCCTGACTTTGGCTGTAAGTAGGCCAATTCCCTTCTCCTTGTCTTTCCACTCGGAAGAAGCTGTATCCATAGCTATAACGAAGTCTGAGCCTGCTTTATAGCCGGATCCGATAGCCTTGATGATATGCCTGATACATCCTCACCACCCAGGAGCGACCACCCTCTACCCACGCTGCTGCAGTGTGGCCTCCTTCTTAAGAAGCGCCCAGTGTGGAATACCTGCACGTCCAAGACCCTTTCCAGCTTGGAGCATCCTGAAGCACAGTCATGAATTCTGCATCTACAGAGTTTGTAGTGTGTGTGCACCATTTAAGATGTTCATCATAGGCGGAAGCTGTTGCCGTTAGCACCGCTCTAAGAATCCAAAGAGGGATATCAGCATTGCTGCTGCCTCGCTGCTGCATAGATACAGTAAGTATAGCATGGACCAAGCTTTGACTTCATCCTTTGGTTCCGTCGCCCAATCATAGCTAAAACGCCAACTGCACAGATATCAAACGCACTAACAATTCTGAAGTACATCATTTATAACCGCATTGATGTTCTCAACTGCCCAAGAACACCCTTTACCACTATAACGAGCTTTGTCACCGCCATGTAAGTTCAAGAGCCAAACCCGCCTGTGGAACCGCCTGCTGCTTCGGTTCCTCGGCCTGCAATCTCCACAAGCTAAGATAACTAGCTTCAACAGCCGTTACCCTGGAGTCAACGATTTCACTGATAACCTTCTCGATTTTCTAAATTTCCTAAATAATCCATTTCATTCTTCCTTTCCATAGCTCTTAGCATTGTAAAGTATTATTCAAAACACTAAAATAATATCATAAATTGCTGCACTAGATAGATAATGTAAAAATCTATAATAAATCATTAAATACAGTTTCACATTTTCACTCCAACATCAAGCAGAGGTACAATGTGACAGCGTGTCTGCCTTTATAATTAGCATCCTGTGGCTCGCAGAACGTGGACAGGTCTCTGTAGCCTCATGCTCTTCTTCCTTCTCTCTAAGTTCAGCAAGTCTATTTAACCCTTCTGCAATACAGAAATGATAAACCCATGTCAATTACGAAATTGAATTATAGCTGCAATGAAGGCACCATACCTAACCTCTGAGCCAGTTTAATGTTGACTTTATCAGGTCTGAAAAAGTCAGTGCTTGCATACTGATTATTGGTGACATAATATCCCACCAACGAGGCGGGTAACTATAGCTTGAAAAGCTTCCACTATAATTTCACCGACTGCAAGATCCATAAGCATTCCCTTAGTGTAAATGCCTTTAAATTCCTCAAGAAAATTTTTCATAAATTCCTCCAAAATTAATTTACTCATCATCTGAATTATTTCTAGACAATCACAGATTATAAAGCATGGTATATTTCAAAAGATTTAAGAACTGTATTTTATAGCAGACTACTTTAAGTGCAAACCAAAATGATAAAGTCCTAGTATACAAGGAAATACAAAATGTCCCACTTATGGTAAAATACTATTTTGTATATTCTAAATACTCAGGAGGGACTGATCTCAGAGGTTATTTTTATCAATGGATAGAAAAAGAAAGTCATGAGCTGCCGAAGGTCTTAGATCCACCTAGATAGCACAAGGATGGAAGCCTGCCTCCTAGGACTGCACCCAAGAGGCTATTATAAACGAAGGATAATGCAAGTGGTAAAGAGTACTCTTACTATTGTAAAGATGAGAAGCGAGTTTACCACAATCCATCCTGACATACAAGTCGGTTCTTGATCATAGAATAAATACCAGGGCTAACTTTGAACACTACAGAGCTTCTAAAAAGATGAGGGCATAGCATCCTCTCCTCCAGTGAGATTTTGAGTCTGAGTATCTATCTCCATAGGCTACAAAAGCCAGACTGGCATTAGAAAGTACCTAGAGCCAAGAAAGAATCTAGAACGCTCAAAAGAATTACTCAGAGGTACAGCAACTTAGTAGCAGTTGAAGATGCCTGCAGTCGTCGTCCAAGATGTGCTTATTTCGGTGAATTGCTCAGATGGATGCAACTTCGAAAGTGAATGGGGTGCCAGGATATGCATCTGCTAGCCACTGATGATGCCTCAGTGCAGTTAGCACAGTGGTTTGATACTCAGGACCCTTTAACGGCTCGGGCCTATCTGTTTGACAGATTCTTACCGATTAGTATCTATAGTTTCTAACCGAGTAAACGCACTGTATTTACTTATAAGAAAAAGGTGCCTTATCTGACGACAAACACTACCATACACGAGTCTGCTTATGCCCTGCGAAGCAACCTTTGTAAGCAATCTAGAATCATGCAGCGTACCACAGGCTAAGGACGCATAGAACGATTGAATCGAACCTACAGTCACGCCTGCCCGTCATGAGTTTTAGACCGCAGGCGCAACTGACATCAATAATGCCAATGAATTCCTCCACCCTCCAAAGGAATCCAATGAGAGTTCACTTCCACCTGAGGGTATCAAATCAGTCTTTAAAACGCAACTCGTCTAAAGATAAATCTTACTTTAGCAGTTTTGACTGAGAGAACTGTTGATGCCGGAGATGCGATTCAATTTAAGAAGAAATTCTATAAGATGATAGATCATAAATGAGTCCAAATCCATTATAGAAAAAGGTACCAAGGCTATGCTTATCAAGGCATTTGATAGGTCTCATGTTGCGTGCAGTAAGTGAGCAAAAGGATATTTATGCCTGGAAGAAACTACCGGCTCATAGACACAAATCAAGGACTTGGACGCTGATTTACAAACAACCTAAACCTAGAAAGCCTTATATTCTCCAATGAGCCATCCTTGGAGATTAGAGGGCCTTTAATAAATTTGCACATTCACAGCCACACAGAATTGAAGACGACTTAAAAAGTGTATAATAAAAGCCCCTTTGTGGGACTTTATAAATTAATTACTTTTGGGACATAATCATTTATGCTTGACACTGTATTTTATAAGGCAGACTACTTATGGTAAAGGCCTCCCATTCTAATTCTAAAAGCCCTGTAAACCTGTTCCAGCACTCAGTCTCATAAGCTGGTGTGAAAGGTCATCTTGGAAAAAGCTTTAGCTTAAAATCCGCCTCACAAGTCAACTTCATCTCGAAAGTCCCAATGAACCGCCTATGATAAAATAATATGGCTCTTACGCGGATAGGGCAAGTGGGGCAGATATTTTCTAGAAAGTCTCTACAGAATCGAGTTCCCTCGCCCTTATAACAAGGGCAAAAAACTGTAGTATCATTCCCCTTAATTTTTAGGTAATCAAGCATTCTAAAAGCCCTCTGTCCGCTTAATCTTTGACTCTTCTGCCTCTGGAAGCATTGTCCGGGGGTCTTTCTGTCCTGAACCTGCTTTATTTCTAGAAGCATATCTTGATAATCTTTTAACATACTCTGCTATTCCGTCTTCAAAGTATCTTTCCCTTAATCTTACCGCACAAAGAATAGTAATTTTTCACTTACACATACCTCTTCATTCACTTCCGCTGCTTCATCAGCTAATTCCCTTACAGAATCGATGTACCCTTTTCTTCCATAAGCAAACTTCCTGCCAAAGCTATCGATAAATACTCCTAAAGAGACTGCTTCAAACTGTGTTATATTTTTCATTCACCAGCAAGGCTAGTATTATACCTATCACACATCCCCGGAACCTGCACTTTGCTATTCCTGAATTACTGCTGTTGTTTATATAGCAATTATCTGCCTGCAACCTACTGTTTTGCCTCCTTCATTGCAATAATTCCACAGCAAGACCTTAAATTTTCAGCAAACTGAATTATATTTTCCTCTCACTTCCTCTTTAGGTACATATAACAAATCAGACAGTTCCTTCACATGAGTGTGAGAATAAAATTCTTCTTCATATCCTTTGCTAAATCGAGCTTTCTTAGAATTCTTCATTAATTTCTCTAAAAAGCCTAATCCCATCGTTTCGATCTATAACTGCTGAAACTTCCAGCTATAGTCAAGAGCCTTCTTTTACTAAAAAGACTTGCTTCTTCTGCTTACCAAGCCCTGGTCGCAATTACAATTACATCTGCGCCATCTCCACCGCCTTTTCTAATTTTTCCATGGTCTTATCACTGATATCTGCATCAGATCCGTCCAGTATAAGCAGTTAATACAGCAGGAGATTACGTTTCTGTGAGAAGTCCTCATTCGCATCTGGTGTAAAAATCCTTCAAAGGCCTGCACCTGTTCTATAAGCAGCCAGGGCTGAAAAGATGAGATGCTCCACATATCTTCAGATCCTGCACAACCAGTATTTACCAAAGTCTCCTTATTGCTGTATTCTTTTTCTCTAAGTAAATAATGGCCTATATCCTTTTTATCAAATGAAAAAGCCTTTATAATCCGTCATTTCCACAGCTCTCCCAGGAAATCCAATATCAGCAATAACAGTCTCTCCGGCATATTCCTTTCCGGATATACAGCCAGGCCGATCCTATCACGCCAAAAAGTAATAGTATAGCCACATTTAACAGCTGTTCCTAAAACCGTGCATTTGCTTCCATTCACTCCTGACGGAATACTCAACAGCCACCTTAATAGAATCCGACATATTGATGACATCCACAAGTTTTTCCAACTCACCTTCAAGTTTTTCCTTAAAGCCAACTCCAAATATTGCATCTATTATAATAGTATTATCAAAGGATTTATTTTTCATTTATAAGTTCGGAGGACTTTACAATCTCCAATCTTACACCACTATTTAAAACCAAATCACCTGTTCACTTGTCTGCTAGTAAACTTTTCTTCTTTTCCTATGACCAATATCTCTACATCACTAACCCCATTCATAAAGTATCCCTCGCTTTACAGGCTATCCCATCCCCAGCCGTTATTACCCGAACCGCAAATTGATATAATTTTCTTATGTTGATTATTCTCCGCCAGCCTTGTTCTAATAAATTCTGCCACAGCAAGTGCAGCCCTTTCCATAAGAACCATTCCAGACATTTCCCATCTTTTGGGCATTTTCATCCAGTTTCTTAGCTCCATTACTGTCTACAAGTTTAATCATTTCGTCCCTCCGCTACGGACTACTGCGCACATGAGGTCCTTTGTATCTGAAATAGACACAAAGAAACGCTCAATCTTCAATTCCTCTTTTTAGTTCTGGCATTACCATATAGATTGACATATGGTTTGCCAAATTCATCCCTTAAAACTTCTATCTCTTTGATTTTTATACCCGAAAAAGCCTGTTCCCATATGCCTTAGCAACAGCCTTTGTAACAGCCCAGTTACTTGCTGCCCTGTCAGGCTTTTTCATAATCATTTCTCTTTCATCATCAGTAAAACATACGACAGCCATCCTTTCCTATCTGACTCTTTCTTTCAATTAAATCAGTACCAATACCTATAATCAATCTAATCTTCCTTTATTTAGAGGCTCTCATCCTTTAAAGAATGAGAAAGTCTCATCAAAGTATCTGAAAGGTGAATTGTTCTCAACTACAACATCCTTTGGCAGCCTTAGATCTACCGGTGCAAAGTTCCAGATTGCTTTAATTCCATACTTTACAAGTTCTCTGCTGCTGTATCAGTAGCTATTTCATAGGAACCGTGAGCTGCTATATCTACCTGATTATTTTAATATATTCAGGCAGTTTGTCCATACCAAGGATTTCAATCTCCCAATTTTCTTTCCTATGAGTTCAGGGTTTTACATCAAATGCCTTCTTTTACATAAAATCCTCTTTAGCAAAATCTGTATAATTTGTTAATGCAGTTCCAAGATTGCCGGCACCTACTATAATCAGGTTATAGTCGTCTTTATCAAGTCCTAAAATTCTTAGCAATTTCATTATATAAGTACTCCACATTATAACCCTATAACCCTGCTGTCCGAAAACCACTAAAAGTATTTAAGTCCTGTCTAATCTGGGATGCTGTAACCTGCATTTTCTCGCTTAATTCTTTTGAGGAAATTCTGTCTATCCCTGACTTAAGCAAGTCTCCCAAATATCTGTAATACCTAGGCAGTCTTTTAATGACTGGGAGGATATATTCTTTGAGTCCATTATATTTTTCCTCCAATCCATCATATATTTAATAACTTAAACTCCTGCAGGTACATCCTTAATACTAAATGAAATTCTTCCCATCTTATCCTTGCAAGGCAGATAGTCTTAACTATGTCTCCAAGTGTAAGCACATCTTCAACATTGTTAATCTCTCCTTTGCCACCTTTGAAAGTGTGAACCATTCCTTCTTTACCTGGAGCAAATTCAACACGAGGCACCAAATTCTTTGATAGATACAACCTTACCTGTATATATCTTTCCCTCTTCAAAACTCAGTGACTATCATTCTAATAATTTCTTTAGCTTCATTTTATCTTGTCAATATCTGCTACCGCAGATACTTACATTGCCATCATCCGTAATATCAATCTTAACTCCAGTCTTGTCAATCATTGCATTTGTTGTCTTACCCTTCTGTCCAACTACCTCTGCCAATCTTCTCAGGATCAATCTTAATCTGTTCAATCTTAGGTGCATATTCATTAACACTTGCCCTTGGTTCTGCAATAGCAGGTTTCATACAGGTATCCATAATGAACATTCTGGCTTCTCTTGTTCTTACTATCGCTCCTTCTACTATTTCTCTTGTAAGACCGTGGATTTTGATATCCATCTGAATTGCAGTAATACCCTCAGTTGTACCTGTAGCACTCAATCCATATCTCCAAAGAAGTCTTCAAGACCTTGGATATCTGTAAAGTACATAATCATCATCTGTATCTCCTGTAACTAAACCACAGGAAATACCTGCAACCATCTTTTTGATAGGAACACTGGCTGCCATAAGTGACATACAGGATACTAGGTGAAGCCATAGAAGTTGATCCGTTTTGACTCAAAGGTTTCTGATACTGTACGGATGGCGTATGGAAATTCTTCCTCGCTAGGAAGTACAGGTATAAGGGCTCTCTCAGCTAAAGCACCGTGGCTATCTCTCTTCTTCGGTCCCCTTGAAGGCTTGGTTTCGCCTACTGAGTAGGATGGGAGAGTATAGTGGTGAATATATCTTGTAAGTCTCTTCCGCATTAAGCTCCGTCAGCCTTCTGAACTTCTGAAAGAGGTGCAAGAGTGGTAATATTACAAATCTGAGTCTGTCCTCTTGTAAACATAGCTGATCCATGTCTACGCGGTATAATATCAATTTCCGCTGCAAGGGTTCTAATCTGAGTCATTTTCACGGCCGTCAGGACGCCGCATGATCTTTTAAAATCATCTTTCTTACAGTCTCTTTTCTGATAATGCTGATATACTCGTATCAGCAAGGAAGAAGCCATTCTTCATTTTCTGAAAAATGTTCATTAAGCTTTTCCATAATAGCAGAAATATTCTCTTCCTAATCTGCTTTTTCATCTGTAAATACAGCCTTTTTCCATTTCCTCAGGGTAACTACTTCTTTAATTGCCGCAAAAGAACTCCTCAGGCACTGCATATCTCTCATACTCTGACTTAGAGCTTACCACACTCAGCGGTTATCTTCTCTATAAACGCAATTATTTCCTGATTGATCTCGTGTGCCTTATAAATGGCCTCTATCATCTTTGCCTCAGGAATCTCGTCAGCACCAGCTTCTATCATAATAACCTTTTTCTTTGTAGAAAGCAACTGTGAGTTAAGGGCTGAGTCAGCCATTTGGGCATTACTCGGTTGATTACAAATTCTCCATCAATAAGCCCTACCTGGGTAGTTGCACATGGTCCATCAAAAAGGCACATCAGAAATTGCTGTAGCTATAGCTGAACCAAGCATAGCAGTAAGTTCAGGAGAACAGGTTGGATCACACCCAGGACAAAGATTGTTCAATGTAACATCATTTCTGTAATCCTTTGGAAAGAGGACATAGGACGGTCAATTACTCTTGAAGTAAGCACGGCATTTTCAGAGGCCTTCCCTCTCTTTTATTAAAACCACCCGGAATTTTTACCTGCTGCATACTGTTTTTCCTCATATTCCACCGAAAGCGGGAAAAAGTCTATCCTTCTCTTGGCTTCTCTAGGCTGTACAGGTTGAGTACAACAGTATCTCCATAGTGCATAAGTGCTGCACCGTTTGCCTGCTTAGCAACCCTATCTATGTCTACTGTAGGGTGCGTCCAGCAAGTTCCATACTAAAACTCTTAAAACACTCTTTTCCTATCTCCTTAGCTAACTTTGTAGAATCCGAAACCACTGAAAAATGACTCTTTTGAATCATCTTTTCAGAAGTCTCGGCAAAATTAACAAAGCCAAAAATAGTATATCACACCCACATTCCATTAGCACAGCAGGTGTGATATACTGTTATATATATATGTTCTTCAAATTCTTTGATTGGTACAGGTTTTGCAAAATAAATATCCCTGGAAGTAATCACACCTTATACTTTTCAAAAATTCAAACTGAGGTTGGTTTCCACTCCTTCACAAATTACAGATCATGTTCGGTGCTTTGGAAGCTGAACTATCATTCCAATTATCTTCCTGCTCTTTTCTTCATCCTTAGTCTTGTAAAGGAATCATATCCAGCTTCAGTACATCTGCAGATATCTCCTTTAACATATTAAGTGAAGAAGTATCCACTTCCAAAATCATCCATTTCAACAGTGAAACCATAATCCCTAAGACTCTCAACTATCTTAAGCCTGCTGTCAAGATCTTTCATAATCAATGTCTCTGTTATTTCAAGCTTAAGTCTGGATGGGTCTATATCATATTTTTAACTATATTTACAAATTCCTTATAAATATCTAAAAAGTAAAAGTCAGCAGGAGAAATATTTACCGATATATAATACTCTTCCTTACCTTCATCCTTCCACTTTCTAAGAAGTGCCACAACTCTATTCAAACAAACAAATCAACCTTGCTTTATAAGTCCATTTTGTTCAAACATAGGGATAAATCTAAACGGCGGTATCATTCCCTCTGTTGGATGAATCCATCTGATAAGAGCCTCAGAGCCCACTACCTTACCTTCATCATTGCACTGTGCCTGTAAATACACTTTGAGCTGGTTATCTTTAATGGCCTCATCAAGTTCACCGGAAAGACGCTGTTCCCAATACTTGTTTTCCCATATATGGTCATCATAGTAGAATATCTTATTCTGATAATCTTCTTTATTTTCAGCAGTAGCCATTCCTGCCCTGTCAATCATAGTTGATGGTGAAATTCTGTCCTCAATCTTATATATACCAATCTGCTATTAATAGGATAGTGGATTCCATCCGTAATTGATATTTCCTTTGTGAGACTTACGAATACTTCTTCATCACTCTTTTCTTTCTCAATCAATACACACGAATTTATCACCTGAGAATCTGCAATAAAGTGTATCTTTATCAGTCTTTTCCCTTAGTTTCCAAGCAATTGAATTCAGTACCCTGTCACCAACCGTTTTACCAAAAGAATCATTAATCAGCTTAAAATCCTTTATGTCAGGCATAAAATGTAATATTCAGTCTCAGGATTATTTTTAAAGAATTTCCTCAACCTTATCACAAAAATAATCGATATTATACTAAGCCTGTCAGTTTATCATCTGTAGCCTTATATACTTATCCTTGTTAAATATGTCTACTTCTATCGTTCTATCCTTTATCCAATAATAACTTCCTTCCATCTTTCCATTTCTAAAAGTTTTCTTATAAAGGATATCAAAATGTTTCATTCACCTTTAATAGTCATTGAACAAAGTGCAGAATATTCTTTTATCACTGTCAAAAATTTTTTATAGAAAACATTTTGTTTATCTGCCCTGATTACCGAGAATAATCTTCATCAACATCAAAGAAATATTTAGCCTTCTCGTTTAAATATACACAAACATTATCAATGTCCAAAAACACTATTATGTTATCTGATTTAGAAACAATATGTGAAAGACTTATCTCTCTCTATAAGAATCATCTGCTTATTCTCAAGGAAAACTATGTAGGGTTAATACAGCCGCACAGGCAGTAGCCTATTACAGATACATCAACTACATTATTTAAGAACTTATAGAAGAAATTAGTTATGCTGCCAAAAGAGGCCAATAACAAGCATCAGATACTTTCCCAGTATACAGGACTCAGGTCAACTATCTTATAAACAATTATAAAAACTATAAATATAAGAATCCCATAAACCACTATAGCATGAAGAGTGTATAAAGGCTGGGTCATAATGCATATGTAATACCAATGCCCTATTTTTACCTTTTCTATAATAAATATAGCTTTGTTGAATATGTTGCTCAGGATAAAAAGAGCATCTAATGCAATCAATGCATACAAAAATCTAAATATCTTAACATTTTTTGAATCATGTCCTGTGACTTCAATCACTATCTTAAGTACTGCATATCTGACTCCACCTATACTTACCAAATAAAGTGAGTGTAACAGCAGGGCTATATGCGTATTTGGTGCAAACAGCAAAGCACCTTGAAGTATTACAGCTACCCCCGCCATAACAAGCAGTAATCTTACTTTGGACGCTATTATCTGTTTTTTCTTAGTTGACCTGAAAACGCAAAAGACAAGAACAAAAAATGCAAAGGCAAATAGACTTATAAAGACCACAACAAGTGAATTCATTATTTTACCTCAACTAATATTAGTATCATTCTCAATCTTTATAACAACCTTATATCATTCGATTATTTTTCTAATTTCCTTAAAGTACTTTTTCAGGCTGTTCATCACTTAACTGTCTTTTCATTATCCTCTAACCTTATAATCAGGTGTTATCCCAATTTTATTGATGCTCTCTCCATCCGGCAGATAATACTTCATAGTCGTAAGTTTTAGCCTCCAATGACTGTGTCATCAGTATTCCCATAGATTTCAAATACACTCTGAGCTACACCCTTACCATAGCTGGTTTCACCAACTATTTCAGCATAACCGTTATCCTAAGTGCTCCCGAAAAAGATTTCAGACTACACTTTGCTGTATTTTTATTAGTATAATACAAATAGGGATATCAAAGACTTTATCTTCTTCTAATGAATCATCTTCCAGTTATATGCCTTTCTACTTTCACCATTTCCATATTGAAAAGAAAATACAGTTTCACCTGATGGAAGTATACGATTGAGCATATTGTAGCTGGTACCCACAAATCCACCGCCATTATCCCTTAAATCAATTACAGCACCTCTACGAATCAAATTTATCTAAGGTTTTAATAAACTCTTTTGCAGTATTTTTCAAGAAAAAGCGGTAACTTTTGTATATCCTATCCTACCTTTTGTATATAGGTTTTGAAAAACAGATGGCATAATCACTTCATTTCTTTTCCACCTTTATCTTCTTTTTGGGCTTCTCCTCTAAGTATGGTCAAGGTGATTTTGTTCCCCTTTTCTCCCTTAACATGGGTTGATGCCTCTGTAATTCCCAGCTTGGCAAAGTTTTATTTCCTGCCTTTAATATTATGTCTCCCCTTTTTCAGCTTTGCCTTTTCTGCCGGACCGTTAGGAAAGACTCTGTTTATCAGTATTCTCCTGTTTGCCTTTATCCTTAGTAATTTCAACACCTATTCCATAGTATTCCCCTTCAGTCGGAATTATTGAAAACTCTCAAGTTCCTTTTTAGTATAGTACACAGAATAAGGATCATTCAACTCTTGAACAAAACTTCTTAGAGATTGTATTTATATCCGTTTGATCATCAGCCTCTTCAAGGACCTTGTTTAACATCCTGTCTATACTACATCTTCATAGTAATTTTTGATTTACCTTATTAATCAAATCTTTCTCAATTCAATTTTGATTCTCTCTGCCCTTGAGGTTGAAACAGCTGCCTCAACCTTATACCATCTGCCACCATGCCAATCACAAGCATTATCGCAATTACTAAGTTTCCTGCTTTTTGTTATAAATTTATTCAAACTTTCCTCCATCTGCTGCAGCTGCAATACTGTCTCCTAAATATACAGCCGCTTCTTCATCAATTGACTTAGAAAATCCGGGATTAAATTCTGATTTACATCTTTTTAACAAATACTACAATAGTAGAGCCGCCAAATTCAAAGCATCCTTTTTCCATACCTCTTATAACTCTGCCTGTCAGTTTATGATTAGAAATTTTTCCAACCATAATGGCTCCGATTTCCATCTGTATAATCCTACCAAAGTTATCGGTGTTGATTACAACCGCATATTCCTGTATTTTCAACAAATACAGGATATTGTTCAAGTGCTATCGGCTCTAACATATGTAATATCCCTCTATTCTATTCGTTTGTAATATTACTCCATCATCCGGGAATATATACCTATGATAATGTTTTGGTGTCAGTCTATATACAAGCGCATAGCCGCCTTCGAATTCTTTTGCAAGTAATTCATTTTTCAGTAAAGACTTCAGGCTATACCTCGTCCTTTTAATTTTAAAAATAAATTCCTGTCTAAATTGTACCACAGATAAGAGTCCATCACAAGGGTTAATAAAATGATTTTATTTTGTCAAAATTTCACTCTTTTTCTTCTTTTTAAAAACTCATTAAGGAATAGAAACATAGCAGGCACCTCTATTCCCTTAAGTGAAATTTTATATATAAAAATCAGGTATAATCAATCTGAAATTTGTGAATCTAAGAAATATCCACCAATTTTAGAAATTACCGGTTTCGTCAATAATTTAAGCAAGTCCTTCCTGCTACAGTGCCGTACAGGAATTTGACTGAAAAATCTTCTTTCATACTGTATCCCATCCAGTCAAAATAATATAGCAAACACTTCTAATGCTCCTAAGATTACCAGTATAATCTTGCCTACGATATTAGGCTTTTTAATTTCGAAAGGCGACACAAAAACCAACCATCACAAAAATCAAGGTATGATGTAGATTAATTTGCTCTTCAAATGCACCTCTGTCATATACAGATGCACAGCTGGGAGAAGAAGGGCTATTGTGGTAACAGGCAGCCCCAAATATACCTTTCTAAGTTCAGTTGTATGTTTCTGCCTCTCTTCTTCAAGTACATTGAAACATGCCAGACGAATAAGAGCTGCTAATACATAAAAATGATGCTATTATGCCTGCAGTTAATGTACTGTCCGCAAAAATATAAAACAAATAAAGCAGGAAATACTCCAAAAGCTTATTAAGTCGCTTTAAGGAATCAATTTTGAATTCAAAGCACTTTCTTTATCATCTCTCTTCTTTGTAGCCTAACCTTACCATCAAACATATCACATAAGCCTGATACTAAAAAGACATACTACAGCTGCAGGAAATTTTTCTGTTTAATACCATCAATATTCCCATAAAAGCTGTTAACATACCCACATAAGTAAGTACAACCGTATAATTGTAATATCCTAATAATCCTCTTTTCATAGATCCCCTTTAAATAAGAACAGACATATGGCAATAAGCCCATCTGCAACAAAGTTATTCCAATTTCTGCCTATCCCAGCTGTCGCTTTTCATTAATCCTATTAATTATCATAAAACTTTGTAAAACCAAATTTTACCATAAAAATAGCTTCCCTCTGCTAAGTCCAATTCCACCGATTACATCAACTATAACATGTCTGTTTTGGTTGTGAGAGTTGAAATACAGATACTCGATTGCAAATAATAAGGAAAAGATGACATAAATTCCAGGTATTCGTTTATTTTTCTCACAGCTATATAGCAAAAACCAACTTGTAAGACAATGAATTGATGGAAATAAATTGTCAGCAGTATCAGTATTATACAGCCAAATCATAAGTCTATTCCATATTCCTTCCGCACCAACTTCTAGGTCTTACATTTGTTGTAGGAATAACCAAAAACAAATCAGACAGATTGTCTTTGCATCTGCACTAATAAATCTTAATGCCTCAGCCCTATCCTGTCTTACACCTAAGATATAATTTACAACCCAAAAACACATAGCAGCTTAAATATAGAAACGGTCCAAGGTAGAAATGGTATCACAGAATCAAGCATAGCTTCCACATTAAAATGTTTCCAATCTAGAAGTCAGTAACCTTGAGCCAAAATAAGTAATTGAATTCCAAGTCATAGAAAGCAGCAGTGGAATTATCATTATCTTCGGTATAAATAAAAATTTCATTATACTTCTCTCATCAAAAACCTTCCCTAAATTCATTTTATTAAAAACAATGCCGTAAGACAAACATTCTCTACAGCATTACTCTCTTCAGGCTCTATTTTACCTAAGAGTTTCTATACGGAATTATAGCTTTTCTTCACAACTATATATATTTTTAAATCTAATAAAAATCCTGCCCGTTATCGAGATAACCCCTACCTCTCTTTCAGCCCCTTAGTCACTCCTTTAATTAATCTCAATACTATAAACATTGTTAAAAACTCCACCAGCCTCAAGTACAGCATGTTATACTCCCTCATCTTCCAGGTTTCCATTAAAATCCATGCGGGTCACAACGCCCACACCATGGTTCTAAACATACAAAAGGAGCATCTGCCCTTTCCTTCGACCAAACTGCAAGAATAGGCATATCAAATCTAACTGTAACATATTTTTCGCCGCTTGGTTTAACTAAAGATACTTCAGAAATCTGATTATCCTCAAATATATAGGTAGTTTCATCAAAAATATTCCTTTGTAATAATACTCCTTCCATTTTCAAGCTTTTAGTCTCATGCAGTTTAGAAAACCCTAAGTCCTGTATCATAATCCGCACCATAATACTTAGGATTCCCTTTAGAATTAAATTCTAAGGCATAACCAACCTTATCTTTCTCTCCATCAATAGGGCAGAAAAATCCCGGATGGGCACCTATATTAAAGTACATAGTCTTTGTATCAATATTTTCTACCTTCCACAGCACTTCTATTCTGTTTTCTACCAAACGGTAACCTATTTTAAGTGAAAAATGAAATGGATATAACTTATATGTTTCCCCGTCATCCTTAATTTCAAACCAGATTTCGTCAGCTTTCTCCTCAATCACGCCAAATTCCATATCCCTTGCAAATCCAGATACGCATCATAGGATATTTCTTACCTTCATATGTATATTCCTGATTTTTCTTTCAATCTTCCCACAAAAGGAAATAATATAGGAGACTGCCTCCCCAGTACTTTTCATCACCCTGCCATAAGTATTCTTTACCTGTCTCATCTTTTATAGATATTAATTCTGCACCTTTTGATGCCACATTTATTTCCAAAACCCCACTTTATCCAACCCTGTAGTTCATATCAACTCTCCTTTTAATCTTAATCAATATGTATAGTTTACCCCTGTTTCACTTTAATTCAAGCCCCATAAAGAAAAGGCCTTGAGAGCCTCTTATTAGCTCCCAAGACCTGTCCAATATCTAATCATAGCTATCTATAAATAAGATGCACTAATCCTTATTATTTCAACTTAAAGCTGAAAGTTCCTGTTGTTCCGCTTGCAAATGTAGGCTGAACCGCTAATCAACCACCTGCTGCTGTGCCCGTGTGCAAATTTCATAGAAGGTGTATTATTCCAATCTGCCTTTTACATTTCCTGAAACAGAAGAGATGAACTGAACACCCTGAAGCGTACTCTTTTGCAAGATCTGTTTGAAGTGCAACTCCGTTTACCTTCGAAGTGTACTTATCTGTTATAACAAGTATCCTTAATTGCATTAAATGCACTGCATTAACAGCTGTTAAAAGAGTTCAGAAGTCTTTGCCTCTACCTGGTTACTGAAGCGTTCAGCTGAAACATAACATGTTATCAGTACCCTTGCCGTCATTAATGATAGCCTGTAACAACATCAGTGAAGTCACCCTCTTAGCCTCTTCCTTACCATTGCTAGGTACCATCTTCTTGCTGTTAGCAACCAAGCCTCTTGAACTCCTGATCTGAACATCATTTTCTCCAAGCGCTGTGCTAGGTACCATTTGAAGTGCCTCTGTAACTGGGTTAACAGGTATCATAGCCTGTGTTTCTCATGCATGCATACACAGCTGGGAAAGGCCAGGAATTAAGTTGAAAATCTAGGGTGATCTTTAAGTCTGCTGCAAGCCGTAACCTTTACATTTGACAGAACCAGGTGCTCATGTGTGAGTTCCAGCTTTACATCCTTGTGAGATTGCGGTACAGGTGAAATCCTCTGTCTCATAACCATTTATTGCTGCCGTTGTTGCTGTAAAGCTTAAGAGGAATCAGAACTAATTCACTTAGAGTTTGAAAAGAGTTGCAATGCTCCATCCGCAGTGAAATTACCAGTGGTGCACCTGACTCAGTTACTGGGAAATCTGAGCCCTGAACCATCCTTCTTCACTCCAAGATAATAACTTTGAAAGGATGAAAGACTGGAGAAGTTCACGGCCCTTAATATCAATAACTCGACCTTGAAAGCATACCTCTGGTCGTGCTTGCCATCAAAGCATCCATCTGAAATGTCTTAATGTTTTTGAATAAGCGCTGCCGGTGGCATATACGTAAATCGTACCATAGAAGGTTTCTCACATTTGAGCTGTATTATAAAGTTTGCATATGTTAATCTCTGTGTAAGTCCCTTGTACCCCAAGTTATATCTTTTGAACAGAACTATCCTTTTGTTGCATCATGTTTGGCTTTTAGCTGTTTCCGTTAGCATGTATTCTCCCAAGAGAAGCTCTCAAGTAGCTGTAATGCCATAATTTGATCACTAGTGTAGCATAGTCTGTTAGCTGCCTTTGACCTCGCATCATTTCTGTAGCTGTATAATTGAAGTAATGTAACCTCTCCAGCATATCACCAGCAGGAGCTGCTGCACTAAAACTAGATACCTGCTTTGTTCCTGCTATGTTGATAGTAGTCTTCGTCACATCTAAGCTTCCGTCCCAGATGAAGCATGACAGCTGCAAATGTCTGCACTTCCTGACTTAAGAGCAGCAACACCAGTGAAGGAATTGCTATATAATCAACCCGTCTACTTCAATCATATCACTACATACTGTAGTTCCATTGATTCCAAGTCCTGTAAGTCCTCCCAGTAGCTACTTATGTTAACACCATCTGTAGACTTCATTCTTCTTCCATACTGGTCTTTAACTTCCACAAGAAGTCTTTGCTGCCGAATTATCAGAACTGTTAACTGCCAATGTATAAGGTTTTCCTTTGTTAGACACCTATACACACCTTTACAGATACTCGAACTGGCCATTGCTCTTGGAGCAAGGGTGCTGGAAAAGTCTCTGAAATTACATTAGCTCCATCTGCTTTAGTAAGAGTAAGGGTTACAGGTGAGTTAAGCAGAAGATTTGCATGCAACTATTAGTTACATCAATGACTCCTTAGAAGGATTTGCTGTACCTGTGCCTGTTGAAACCGTAACAGTAATCCTCCAACAGTCTTTTGTTACATCCTCACCAAACTGATTGGTAATCTTGTACTCAATTGTACCGCCTCAGCGTTCGTATCTCCATTTAATACAAGATACTTGCTAGGAACATCAATCTTAGAAAGCTTAGCTGCCTCTCCCTTGAAAGAAAAATGTCTGCCGCCAAACTCTACTGTATAATTGCTGTCAGTAATATTGGCTGCATCTTCCAGTACTGCCTCTGTTCTGATTCATTAACGCTACACTTGTTATATCAAGTCCGTTATTAACCTTATAATCATTTTTATTTGCAGTAAGATTCTTACCTGTTACAGTTATCTTCTTAGCTCCGGTCTGTTTTCCACCAAAATTAGCTGCACTACAACCTTAATTCTTGCAGTTACCTTCTTCTTTATCAGCGTTAGCCTTAGCTGCACTGCTCTGGCTTCCTATTACATCAATATAGCTCTCCTGCTTTAACACCTGTGACAGTGAAATCTCTTTTGCACCGGCCTTTATCTTTTGTTACAGGCTGAACCTGAATTATCAACTAATACATAACTGTTGTAAAGTAGAAGATTTTCCGCCTGCCTTAGCAACCTTATCAGAAATCTTGTAGCTTACATTCAAGTGTCTTGCTCTCTCCCTTCATTTATCCAATCTCAGAAACAGCAACACCGTTATCTCTCTCACGGCAACACCCTCAGGTCTTGTATATACCTTAACGAGCCTTATATTTCTTATTCTTATACCCTGCTGTGATAACTGCCTTCCGTTCTCTCTTCGGTGTTTCTACCGGTTTCTCTATTTACACCGATAACACTTCCCTTTGAGCTTGACCATTTAACACTTTTTAGCAACATTCTTTCCCTTGATAAGAGATCAAGGTCAACCTTCTTCTCACCAATGTAAGCTAGAAGCACCCTTCTTTGCAGAGAATACTGTCTTCTTCCGTGTAGCCAACCACACCGCTCTTGCAGCAGCCCACTTCTCCCTCGCCAGCTATTGTCAGGTACAAAACTAAGTCTCCATTGAGAGTGGCAAGTGCTAATGAGACCTCACCGCCTTATTCATACTCTTTTTCTCATCTTACTTTTCCCTGCATTCATTTATATTATTTTCTTCCAAGCTCTCCGCTTTGCGTTATAACTGGACTATATATACGCCCAGTGTCAGTTTTTATGCACCAACCTCTACGATTTTCCTTCTAATTGGACTTTCCACCGGCAGCTGCTATGTCATTTTTCTTTGACAACTCCATGGCCTGCCACTACAAACAGCCGAAGCTAGTCCACACCATCCAATAATCCCATTTATATCAGCACTCATGTACCTTTGACATATATTCTTCAATTCCCTTTAACCACTTCCACACTCGCTGTGTGCGGTTGTTAAAATTAGCAGTACTCCACACTCCACTGCTGTTGCGCCTGCCATAAGAAATCTCGATCGCATCCTCTCCCGCTCATTATTCCACCCATACCTAAGGATAGGTAAGTTCACGCCTTTCTAACCTGAAGGTACCATCTCTGATTGCAACAGGTTTAACCGCTGCAGGTCCTGGAAAGCACCTCCTGTTTTATTGGCAATGTAAGCGAACTTTCTTTTACAGAATATCATCTTCTATGCCTCGTAAGTAGTATTGATAAGCGTGATAAGCCATCTGCCCTCCTGCCTCGCAAGTTTTGAGCAAGCTCTGCTATAATCAGCGTCAGACTAGGTGTAAGCTTCATAATTACAGGCTGCTTAGCATATTTCTTTGATATGCCTCTGTTACTCAAAAGCAGCACTCAGTGATCTCGTACCGGAAGGTAATTCCTCCCGCCTTTACATTAGGACTAGTGAAATATTGATTTCCAAGCAGTTTTACACATCAATATCTGCAAGTCTCTTTAACTACTTCTACATATTCTTCCAGTAGTATGTCCGCAAACATTTGCCATAACCACGGTGTCAATCCTCTTAGCTTCTCCAAATCCCTCTTAATAAACACATCTATTCCTGTGAGCTCATGGCATTAAGCATAGCCTCGGAAGCTGTCTCTCACACCCTAGGCGTAGGATTGCCTCTTCCAAGGCACACATCAGAAACACCTTTGGTTGTGCCTCCACCGGAGGTAGGGAAAGGTCCAGTGATACTCCATAACTCAGCACCTGAACTAAAGGTGTCCTGGAGGCTGTCATTACTGGGATTCTTAAGCTTTACACCTGCGCCATTTCCACACCATATCTCCCATTAGATAACCACCCTCCGTAGATAAGACAGAGAATAATACCGGTCCATCCTTACAGACTCGAGAGGTTTTTCAGGCATTTGCTGCAGCATGGTCTCACTTTTGCTCTCACAGACGCAGCCCAGACACACACACATGCTGCAGGCCAACCTCTTCAAGAGAACATAGGTAGGGAGTCCTCTCGTCTCTCTCCGTATTCCTTTTACCCTCTAAGCATACAGGGCATAGGCCCACAGGAGAAGATGTCGGTAATACCGCATTTTTCAGCTGCTTTAATCTCGTTTGGCATCGATTACAGTACCTCTCCGCATCCAAGGCTTCCCGTCATCTGTCAAGCTAGTGGATAAACTTTCAAGTGCATTTGCCGAGTATCCTCAACAAGGAAGCTGTCTTTTATTTCTAAATCCAAGTATCACTACGGCCTTCTTGCCATCCTTCTAAGCTCCTTTACTGCCTCAGAAGAAGAGGAGGAATACTTTCTATTCCTCCAAAAGATAGCACTGGTCCGAATCACCTGTTTTATCTATAGGGAAGCCCTTCCCAAGACTTCCCACAACCCTCCATGCTGTCCACATTTGGTAAAAGCTTTATGAAAGCTTTCTTTAGTACCTTCTCACCTACTCACCCTGTATACTCAACCTCCAAGCTTCCTTCCGTTTTCCATGTCTATTTTCCACAGATACTCTATGGGACGAGGTAAAGTTTAGAGCCATCATTTACATAGAGCGGACGCAACCGCCCTGTTTGAGCCCTCTTTGCCTTGCTTCCTACTTATTCCACATCGAAAATACGCATCTTCGGAAAGCTTTAAGTATTTTCAAAGCATTTTGAGCCTAATCTTAGACTTTAATTCGCATTAAATTTCTCCTTAGAGAAATATGATGCAATGTCGTTCTTCATATCAATCACAGCTGCCCTTTGCAGCCTCAGTGTAAAGCTCTCCAGCACCGCACTCAGCGATACCTATCCCTGCTTGCAAGCAGCTATGCATCCTCCTTGAAGAACTGACTATAGCTAACTGAGGCCGTCTCTCATTACGGTTTGGGTTCAGCTGCAGTACCACCCTGAGCACCGCAACCTTGGTACGAGTATATAGGCCTCTGGCATTATCTCCCAGCACCTCTCTCCCATCTCTTGGTGATAGGTGGCTCCAACCACTGCATCCCACATCACTGTATCCGCTCTTACTGCACAAGCCTCAGCTCACTCTGTCTACCTTTTTCCACAAGCCTCTATACAGCCTGTTTTTACCTCACCTTTTGATCTTGGAATTCTCCGCTTGAAGGATTGGATGTCTACTCAGTATAAAAAGACATCTCTTTATCATTTTCTTCTTGCACTCTTCCACAAAAGGAACGACGCTGACTGGAGCCCATGATAAGGATTGATAGTTGAGAAAATCTGTATCAATAGGGTGCACTTGCACCCCTATCTTGACCTTTCCCAAGATGGCTCATTTGCAGCATAAGCTGTCGATGTTAAGAGCTCTATATCACCTCTCTCTTGCATTCTGATTGCTACAAGAAGCCCTTTTCATGGGCACATCAACAGTCTGCTTATATGCCATAAGCCCCGGTATGCCAAACTGCTCATACATTGCTATCTGAGCTCTACAGCAGGAATTTGTTTCACAGACAGCATCCACAATCTTTGTTAAACCCAAATACTGCATCCGCTGCCGCTTTCCAAGAGTTCTCTCCTTCATTTACCGCCCTATCAAGCCAAAATGCTCGGCAAAAGCCAAGAGTAGGATCAAGTCCAACAAACTATAGCATCAAGTGCAGTTTTATCTTCTCACAAGTCTTTTCACCATCTATTTTCCTCCTACATACAACTCTTCCGTTACACAATGTGGTTAAATAACCTTTCCTCCTGCACCCTACCAAGTTAAAAGGTGTGTTCTGACTTTTGATAAAAATCTCATCGGAGTCATCACACACCCATGGTCTATATCTGCTATCACAAGGTCTGCTGCAGAGCCTTCCCTTAAGAGTTCCTCTGCCGTTTTTAAGATTTCTTGCAGAAGAACTCATTCTTTCCACAAGCCTCTTCATATCAAGAAGATATTTACCCAAAAGCTCAGTGACTGTAAGTGCACGAGGCTTTCAAGGCGCTAACTAAGCCAAATTTAAGTATCCTTTATACTCTTTTCCTTTCTTCTTGAGAATGTGGGGTGATGGTCCAGATATCATACCCATAACACCGCTCTTAAGTCCTTCTTCCTGCAGTAGGGCTTCTACATCAGCCCTGCTTCCCAAGAGGAGGACTACTCTCTGTAGTCTGCATCATCTCCCACCATATCCCTCACCAGCCAGTGTGAAGTGGCGAGGGCATACTGCACTGCACTTACAGGAGTCCTCTGGCTTCATTTTACATACTTCCTACATGTCTCTCTTGTAGAGCAAATGGCAAAGATGGATGGCTGCCCCTGCCTTAGCACGCATATCTCATATCTCTTCGAGCTGATGCTGCTTCTGGACCTCATTGGTTATGTACCAGGTATCCCAAGTTCTTTGATTTTTCTCCGGCATTCATGCACCTGCCATTTGGCAGTTTTCACATCCTCACGTGGTCAAAGAACGAAGCTTCCAAGCCTTGCAGCCTCTACATAAGTCCGGCTCTAGCATCTCCGGATCCATCACAGACCTTCCATCCTCACTTATGGCAACACCCGGCCTTCTTCATTCCTCCACATCTGACAGAGAGAACTTTTCCTTCCCTCTCCTGATGGTAAACAGTTCCGCTCGCAGTACATTTATGACTGCATCCTTCTTATTGCGCCCAAGTCGAAGCTTGTAAGGTGCTCTCTACCGTAATCCATAACACAGGCTTGGTATTAGGCATCAGGACAACTGTGTGTATAACCTCCTCTGGCTGCATGCTTTATGCTTTCCTGTCTTAACTGCTTTCTATATTCCACCTCCTGCTTCTAAATGTGCTGATGGAAGGCCTCTGGTGCCCGGAAGTACACATCTCTCTGCATCAATTATCCGTCATTCTCCTTGCAGTGTGCTTCACTCAAGTCTCGCCCTCAGCTTCCTATCCCTTCCACCTTCCATCATTATTAATTAAGAGATCGCAGAATCCACCTCTTTTGCCTCACATCTACCAGATGTCCATTTTCCTTTTATTAACCTGCATCACTCCCGCACCTCCACTCTAATATTCATAAAGACAGCAATCTCCTTATGATGCTTTCTCAAAGTTTTAAAATATTACTATTTAATTTTCAAATTATCTTAGAAGTTCATTATCCACCTCGTCATCATCAGCGACAGGTTCTGCACTGTCATGATGACCACCTCCACATATTCGAGGCAAACATCACAACATTTTACATTTGAATCCTCATCTTTATGATAGATTTGGCTCAATCATAACAGCTGGTGTTCTGTCTCTTTTACAGGCAATATGTGTACTGAACTCTGTGTCCGGAGACGATGGCATACACATTATAAATCTATTTCCGCACAGATAGTTTCTTCACTCTGAGGTCAATCACTGCAACCTACCTCTCAATCTAACAAGACGCTTAAGCTGTTCTTTAAAGACCCTGCATGTTCAAAGTAAAGATCCACTCTTTTCCTTAACGATCCGGAAGTGCCAATATATCCTGAATTGGATGAATAAGACAATAGTCTATCAGTTCCACTCACATGCAAATCGCAGTTAGATATTTTCCGAAAAACTCATGGAATCTTTCCTAAACCGGTTTCTGTGATCCATTACATAGCTAAGAAGTGTCCATCCCTCAGGTTCAAGGATATCATCAACTGTGGTAAGTCTGCACTGTCCCCTGTTCACAGCTTCCCATTATCTCAGCTGAAACTCGTTTTATCCTCCTTGTGCTCCCCGCCATAATAGTCATATACAACCCTTTTTGCTGCTGACTTTCTGTATTATTAATCCGTTCATAATAAATTTACTGCTGGCTTCTCCCATTTACATTTGCCAAGTCTAATTCTCATGGTGACTGCAAAGCAGCCCCACTCTTGACTTATAAGGGAGGTTAGTAGTTATATCATTTTCAGTAAGATCAACTTACCATCCTGGACATCTTTAGATGTACAACTTAATCTCGTCAATTATGTCCAGTTCTTTAAGTATCATTGCACAAACCAAACCATCAAAATCGCTTCTTGTCACCAATCTCATTTTTCCCATAATATCCTCCAAGTATTCCCTCAAGGGTTTTTCCCATTGTAGTATATATCATAAGTAATCAAATCTTTTGTTCAATCATTATCAGAAGATATCCGTCTCATATATCACTTAATTTATCTGCAACTGTTATCTAAAGCCTTATTCAATTGATGGTCTTCTTTTCAAGCTTTCCATCCTTAATGGCATCAGATTCAGTTTCTACATCCGGTTCAATGCCTGTTCCATGTATATTTTCAATTCCCATCGGAGTGTAATATTTTGACACAGTCACCTCTATAGCAGTTCCACTGCCAATGGTGCCTGACTGTACTCTGTTCTTCCAAAAGTCTTTGTCTTACCCAGTGTAGCAGCCTTATAGTCCTTCATTGCACCGGAAAATACTTGAGGCTGAGGCCGACCCATTTACAAGAATAGCTGTTACAGGCCATTAAACTCAGATCGTCAGTTGCTTCTTCATCAACTCTCTCTTACCATTTTATCTGCAGTATAGACAGAAGTCCTTTTTTATCATCCTGTCATATCTTCTGCACAAGTTACATCAAGAAGCCCTCCTGGATTATCTCTGAGATCAATTACAAGACCTTCATCCTCTTTTCGAGTTCATTATACTCATTCTTAATTGAGACGCTGTAACTTACTCAAACTCAGTGACAGCTATATAACCTATTTTTTACTGTCTTTTTTCTTTCCATCCTATATGTAACTGTGTCTATTTCCAAGTTTCTTCCGCTCTAAATTAAATTGACCTCGAGTTATCTCTACACACAGTTACCTTGACAAAGGTCTCCTCTTCCTTTGATTTTAGTCACCACCTTAGAAAGTTCAAGTCCCTCTATTTTCACCATTAACCTTATAGATTATATCCTCCAGGGAGCATTCCTTCCTTTTCTCCGACCCTTTTTGAATGTTTTAACTATGGTTATAGCTCCTGTATCAGATTTTGGCTCACTACTACACCTATTCCACAATAAGTACCCTTAATGGATGAAGAATTGTTTTATACTCTAGCATTATAATATTAAGCAGTATATTGATCTCCTGCTTAATAACCATTCCTTTATACATACTGTCTTTAAGTTTATTATTGCCACCTATTCAAATAATAATCATCTATATTTTATATGTCTTTCCGATCTTATCCTCACTTCATTCCAGTTAATAGCCGCACCGGTTGTATTCTTTTTTCCTCGGCAGACTTGTAGTAATAACTGAAAGCTTTTTTGACCGTATCAAAAAGAATCGTTCTATTAATTCTGCTTTCAAACGCAAGTTTAATGCAAAACCAGTCTGTAAGTACACCCATTATCAAAATACCTACAAATACACCTAAAAAAAACTTTTCTTTCTTTTCATCAATTATCTCCATCCGGTTTATATGAAACATATAGTCGAAAGTGGCTTCATATACTGGCCATTAAGTTTCACTAAATGTAAATGGGGTCTCTGTAGATGATGCTTTTGTAGTTCCAACCAGTGCTATGGTCTGTCCTTGTGCTACCTCCCGCCCCACTGAAACCAACAGCTTGAGGTGCATATAGACAGTATACCCCATTCTATGGTCAAGTATTGATGATTTCATGGAATAACGATAGGCCGCAGCTATTACTCTGCTCACTTTTGCCGCACACTGGCGTTCCTGCATTAACTCCGTACATTCACCCATTGTGGAAGAATCGACCTGCCATTACTTCTTTTCATATCCAAATCCTGATGTTAAGTATAAGAACTTGATGGCATAGGCCAACCATACCTGAAGCAGAAACTTTACCCTTTACCATAAGTGTCATAACTTCATGCTGTCCCAGTAAGCAGCTTCCTCGCCTTCTCACATGATCAGCCTTTTTCAGCTTCCTGCCAGAGCTCTGTCAACATAATTTTCTTAACTATTTCACATCATATTCACTGATTTTACTCCGCTTCCTTTTATTAAAAAGCCGTGTTTCTTCTAATCTGATTACTTGGCTTCCACAATCTCTATCTTCAGCCTTGTACTCAAGTCCTCCATAACACATTTTAATTCCCAGTGAGTTTTCTTCCTTCTCAACCTTTATCCTCAACAATTTTAGCCTGTTGATAATTTTCCAAGCAATATAATTGTCAATCTGAATTTTGGACATATATCACTCCTGATTGAGTATATCTTCATGAGCGAAACCTATTATAATCTCAAAGATAATCTGACTTCTTATCTCATGAAGTATATATTTAATTTTTTCATTATGTTGCTATTGCTCATTTTCGACTCTTTTTCTAGCAGCCTTAAGTTCTATATATCAACCTTGGCAATACTGTTTCTGCTCATTTATCTTTCAGTATGATCAGCAATCTTAAGTCTCTATATCCTGCTTTTTTCATCTAATTCTTTTTATATCTTGTATTTTCATCACTCTGTATTTTTAATTTTTCGCTTTCTCTGCTCTGCTTTTTCTTCTTTCTCCTTTTCTTTGCAGCCTGTTGTTTTTAATTGTATCAGCCTTTGGAGCAGCTGTTGCCCAATGATGTTAGCAATGCAAAACCAGAAAAAGCAATTTTATATCTAGACATCAATATGCCTCCTAACTGTAAAAGCCCAAACCCTTGGGTGCCTATGCCTATAAAAGAGAAAGTGGTGTGGGTACCATAAACTCCTGTTTAGTATCAATAAATACAAGCACATTTACCAGTTTCCATTAAATCTCTCTGAAAGACTGAAACTGCCCTTCATAAATGAAATACAGTATAACAAGCGGCACTTGCAGCCCTAAGGATCCCAATTACCACACCTCTATTACAATGTAAATTAATAAAAAGTCAGTCGCACCAACCATTCTACATAAATATTTCTTCTTCTAACAGAAATGCCTATAGTTATTGTCGCTTGCAGAAATACTGCAACTGGCTAAAAGCAGCAGGCCGATTTTATAGCGTTATCGACACAATTCCAACCAAGGAATTAATAGCAGAGAAACTCGAAGCCGTACTCCCAAGTTACTATTAACCTTTCTAATGACCTCAATGGTGCTTATATAGTTTACCAGTTCATTCTGCTTTTCTATTTCTTTGACATAAACTGTATAAGAATCACTCTAAAGGGTTATCATCTCCAAAGTTTCAAACAAGTTCCGGTTTTGAAAGAAGTTTTTATACCTTTCCCAAGCTTCATCAGCTGGAAACATATATACATCCTGACTTCTTTTCTAGCTGCTATTTTACTCCCAATTGCTTTCTTCCCTGTCTGAAAAGTCCATCTTCAAAAAAGACAGTGATGTCGACTCCCGCTTCTTGCAGACTTCAATTACATTTCAAATTACTGACTAAAAGAAAGTCCAAAATAAATAGGCAGGCAGCTATGGTACCCACCTCGATGCCAAAGAAAACATCCTATTTCTGTGAATACCCTAAACCCCTCCTAAAACTATATAACAAAGTTCTTATTTCATCATTTGCTACACCGTTTATCCAATCACCTGCAACTTCCTGCCCCATTTTTTAATTCAACAACCCCTTGGTTCATAGCTCATAATTTCTATTATGTAACAACAACAACTGTTGTTCCTGTTTCTATTTACTTCCTCTAACAAATTCATAATTCCCCAGGAATTTTGAGGGTCCAAATTATTACCTGTCGGCTCATCTGCAAGCAGTGAATAATAGGCTCATTCACAAGAGCTCTTGGCCAGTAACTTTTGCTGCTCACCTCACCTTGAAAAGTTCCTTAGGGTAAGCCTTTGTTTGTCTGAAAGGCCAACAATTTCAAGCATTCAACAGTTTCCTGATAGTCTCTTGGATCTTTCTATTATCTCAACAGTAAAGGCAACATTGTCAAACACAGACCTATCCTTTTGAAAAGCCTAAAATCTTGAAATAACGATGCCAATATGCCTCTAAAGCTTGGCCACCACAGTGTCTTCCAAGCCCTTTAAGTCTCCTTACCGTTGACATAGACCTTGCACTCCAAAGTAGGGTTTATTTCTATTAATAGTTTCACAAAGTTGATTTTCCAGCTCCATCGCCTATAACAAACAAACTCTCCTTTTTTTATCCTAATATTGACCTGTTTTAGTGAATTTGTTTCTCCATTATTTTAGAGGAATAGTCTTGATACATTGTCTAATAGAATTGCCGGAACATCTATTTCAACATTTTATATCAAGGTTTTCTGAGAATAATTGTTTATTCTCTGAAAGTCTTTTCTTCTATTGCTATCACCTTAATATTCCAGATTCTCCATATATTTCATATACTTAATCACTTCATAAGTGCACCCAATGTTATACATCATCAAAACTTATATCGAGGTTTGTAGTTTTCTGAAGTTTATCAAGACGGTAAAACCATACCTATGTATGTATAACTGCTGGATGTCTCAGAAACATTCAAGCTATTTTCAAAGAATTTATTGATAGTTGACATGCTTCATCAAATCATCAGAGATTTCCCATCAAAAATCTCTTTAATAAACATCCCAAAAGCGGCATAGGAAGCTGGTATATCAGCCTTCCAATTCCAAGATTGGTGTATCCGACTATATTCTTATTCATAGAAAATTTTCCCTACATCAAGAGCCATCTTTGCTTCTTTATAAGAACGGGATACATCCTTAATTTCAGGAATACCCACTGTAAGAGATGTTTATTGCAGATACTGCCTCAGAATTGGCGAAGGTCAAGCATGGTTTTGGCCAATTTTAGCTATATCCTCATAGCCTCCCTGGGCTGTTCTTAATAATAATAATATCTTTTTTCATCTACAGTGATAAAATTGATTTCAGAAAATAGACTTTACTGTTTCAAGTGCATTTGAGTCCTTTTCATTTTTAGTTTCAATGAGAAAAACTATTCTTCTTGCGTTTCTACATCAATATGAAGTTTCTTTGATCTGTTATAAATGTCTGCTTAGAGAAGATTGTCCAATAACAGATTCTTAATAAAGTTATCCTTATCATATCTTTCCTTGTAAGCTTGAATCAATAGATTTTGAATCTGCAAACCGGCAATCTTTCCACCATATAAACATCATCATTATCACCCCTCGCAAGGATAATGTATTCCAGCTGCTGCCTCCATCAGAGTCTCTTGAAAAACTGATTGCTGAAAGCACTGACTCTGCTGGGTGACTCCTGCAAAATTAAGCACCGCCTCTTCCATACTGTTCTGCCCCATCAAAAGGTGGCAGCTAAACTCCTTTCCTTCGGTAATCCACTACACAAGATCTTACTCTGGTATGCCTGTAAGTCCTTCTAATGATTGCTCTGCAAAATTCTGATTTGATATCATTAACCTCACCCCACATATTATTTTTACATTTAATACACTTTCTAATAACCTACTTTTGCAGTTTTACCCATTCATTTTGCAAAAGTAGAAGAAAAGCCAGCCCATATTAATAAATTTCTAACGGAGCCGGAAGCTAATATATTATACTTTACTGTTTAGAATGTTACTGCAAGTCCTGATTCGCATCAAAATACATGCATCCTTAGAAATACTGCAAAAGCAAAATTTAATCTCTGTATCCCCTACCTTGCTGTTGTACGAGGGTTAACTCTTGCAGTAAACTCTACATCACCAATTGAAATAAAGGAACACTCCATTCCAAGCTCCTTATACTTTAATTGCCAGCATCAATGTAGTGCTTCAGTGAGAGTTATTGACGACATTTCTTCAATCCATGGATATCCCCAGGACGGACACCGAACTCAACTGTCTCTTCCCTTCGCAGCC
>BNJT01001003.1_pt1 | contig 82188 bp, 98 predicted proteins | sample 8540491 | NCBI WGS metagenome assembly BNJT01 (sample SAMD00202455, study PRJDB9452) | human saliva metagenome | host: Homo sapiens | reverse complement strand
TCAGTTACGTATTGCTAAGGGATTTAATGGTTTATTTCAAATAAGGCCGGATATTCACGGAGCTAATTCTTGATATAGAACAATGGAAATCGAAGTATTTTTAGTAACAGACGAGAAATATGGTCAAACTAAAAAGTTAGTGAAATAGAGTGTTAACAAATATCTTAAAAATCACGAGAAATAGAAAGCTAAAATATATTCGGATGTAAAGCTCAGATCCCACTGATGAGGAAATTATAAACGGAATGCTGGAATTAGTGCTTATAATCCTCGACTGCATAATAGCACTTGAGGAGGATCCCCAATAGATGCCTGTAAATCAATGATTTATTTTACAAATCAGATAAAAAGGCAATGGGACAAAATAAAAAGCCAAAATTTTATTGCAATCCCTACAACGAGCGGAACAGGATCAGAAGTAACATCTTATGCAGTTGTTACAACAAAAGATAAAAATACCGCTAGGTGACAGTGAAATGCTGCCAGATATAGCAATCTTAAATCCAGAATTTATAAAAACTCTTCCACCATCAATAATTGCAGACACTGGAATGGATGTTTTGACACACGCCATAGAAGCTTATGTTTCAAGATCTAGAAACTTGTTTACAAAACTACACTTGCGCTAGGAGCAATAAAAACTGTTTTTGCTGATTTGGTAAGCAACTTTTGAAAATCCTGAACTTGAAAGGGAAAGAATTGATTTACAAATTGCTTCATGTGATGGCAGGAGTAGCATTCAGCAATGCAGGACTAGGGAATAAACCACAGCATAGCACATTCGCTAGTAGCAGATTTCATGAAACCGCATGGACGGCTTAATGCAGATAATAATGCCAAAAGTTATAGAGTTTAATGCACAAAAATAAGAATGCAGCTAGATATTATCGTGAAATTGCTGAAGCGTTGGATTTTGCACTCAAAGAAGATGCAGAAGAGTGTAAAATGTTTAGCAAAAAGCTATTAAAATGAGAGTTACTAAAAATGCAATACCAAGTAACTTTAAGAGAACTTGGGAATACCTGAGGAACAATATTTTTTTCAGAAATGGAAAGCATCATTGATCAGATAGAAAATGATACTGTACTGGGAAAATCCTAGAAGATTTAGCAGAATATGAAATGAAGCAGCTATTGAAAGATTTATATTAAATTTCGAGGGAAAAGGAAAAAGATGAGAAAATAATAGTTGTAGATGATGAGCCGATAACAAGGATGGATATTTGTGAAATATTGAAAGAAGCAAATTATGATGAAGTCGCTCAGGCAGGGAGACGGATTTGATGCTATTGAGCAGAGCAGAAAAATATAATCCTGATTTTTGTAATAATGGATGTCAAAATGCCAATACTGGACGGACTGAAAGCAGCAAAAGTAATAACAGAGGAAAAAATTGTCTAGAGGTATTGTTTTACTCACAGCCTATTCCAACAAAAGGAATTTATAGAGGAAGCCAAGAAATATGGAATAATAGGATATATAGTGAAACCCATCGACGAAAAATCACTTTATTCCTAACCTGGAGATTATATTTAACAAAACAGGAAGAATTTGAAAAAGCTGGAGATATTTGAAAAACAAGTCAGAAAGCTGGAGGATAGAAAATTGATATAGCCAAAGTATTTTGATGAAAACAAGGAAACTTTTACTGAGAAATGAGGCATACGAGTACATAAGAACACTTAGTATGAACAAAAAGATGTGATATGGGGAAAAATAGCCGATATTATAATTTTATCTGGAGATGAAGATGCTTAGAACGATATGTAGACAATATACGCAACTTTCAAATAAAGATATTGAAAAAGCTGGAGAAAAATATGTGAAGGGCTCCGTTATGAGCTAAACTATAAAAGGCAGACGTGTTTTATAGACTGCATGACAGAAAATAGAGATACAGCAATTAGAAGTTGCCGAGGCAAAACCAAGAGAGAGGATCGAGCTACACTCAGAGCGTTGTAGGGAAAATTTGCTTATAGGAAAAGAAATGAGCTCAGCGGTGTTAAGGACGCTTGAAACTGGGCATCCATCAAGAGATTTATAAGGCATTGACGACAGGAAAATAAAAGCGTAACGCAGAAATGTAGTGCCTATAAGAAGTGATGACAGGAATCGGAGAAAATAATAGCTGTTCTTATAGTCGAAGAGGGCATGAATGAGGAAAATACAGTAAGTAGGCTGAGTTTTCTCATAATGCAACTGATGATATACTTATGAGCTCTGTTGGAATGATGCGGAGCGGAAATAATCGACTACATACAATGATGGAATTATAATCTTTTAATGAGGAAGGTCATGTGCATATATGCTAATTCCAGAGCAAAATATGTTTACAGGAAGATTGGCTATAAGGATTTTTCCTTGGAGAAAAATTTGATAATATAGTAATTGATGATGTTGAATTTGAGGATGTGCTAAATGGAAAAAGTAAATGAAAAGATCTGATATAAACATATCAAATATGGTTTTGAGTTTGGAATACATACTAGTAAAGGAAACAAATAGACGTTAAAAATGTCGTTTATTTATAAAAAGATATTACCAGAAATTAAAAAGTCAAGGAAAAAGGAACTGAGTCTTAAAATCTGTTGCAATTAAAGAAATACACCATCAGAGTAAAAGAACAATTTGCAGACACATTGCAAAGTTTGCTTTGGAATACAGGCTAGAAAAGACAGATGATAAAGCTGTAAAAGGCATGCATTTAGTGATAGTATAAACAGAATATTTAAGCATATCAGTTACTCATGAACTGCTTGCTCAGAATGGACTAGATGAACTTGAAACAAAGGAAGTTATCAAATAAAGATTCTGAAAAATTCGGTAGAGAGAAAATTTGAAGGGCATCTGAAAACTAAAAATAGATGTCATCGGAGACAACTTTGAAGTCAATTCAGACAAGGCACAACAATTGCACTTATAGTAAAACGAACTTGTAGAAAATTGTATAAAGCACGCCTTTAAGGGGACGTAAAGGACATATAACGATTAAGAGTAAAAAGTGGAGAGATGAAACTCGTAGTTTTCATGAAAGTGATGTGGATAGGAATGGATGAAAGGGACTTTTTGAAAAAGGGAAGTATCGATTGCAGATAGTTAAAGTCTTGCTAGAAGGAGAAAACTTTATGAATCTGGATATAAAGACTGGCAATAAAGGAACTGAGATCAGTTTTGGATTTGAAAAATTGATAGCTTTTATATTAAATAATGGAGACAAAGGAGTCTTGTATATGACAGAAGAAATATTAAGTGTGGGAATAGACATTGAACTTCTACTACTACAGCTTATTTTTCAAAGATTTATATAGAAACAGAGGAAGCTGCTTTTACAGCTCAAATAAAAATAATAGGAAAAGAGTTGTATATAGAAGTGACATTTATATTACTCATTGGAAAACGAAACAAAAAAATAGATGCAAAAAGAGTTAAGGAAATAATAGAATCTGAATACAAAAAGCCAATATTCAATACAAAGGATGTTTTCAACAGGGAGCTGTAATAATAACAGGAGATGCAAGAAAGGAAAACGCTAAGGAAGTACTGCAAATCTTAGTGGAATGGCAGGAGATTTCGTTGTTGCAACATGGGACCTGATTTGAAAAGCATTATTGCTGGAAAAAGGTTCGGGAGCTTACGGATATTCTGATGAGAAAAATACAAGTATCGTAAACTTTGATATAGGAGGAGTGAACCACAAACATGTAGTTTTCAACAGAGGGAGAAGTGGAAGACACTACCTGCCTTGATATTGGAGGACGACTGTAAAAATTTGATGAAAACAGGAAATACACGTTATATTTTCAAAAACGACGATATTGCTGAAGATGTGAAATGTAAAATTGGAACTAGGGAAAAATAAGCGAATCATGATTTGAGAAAAATAACGAGAAGAATGGCACAGCTTATTTCTTTGAAAGTATTGAAACTTTTTGCCAAAACAGAATTTGTATCATAAAAATCGTAACATATAAAGATTTTAGAAAACGCATAATGGAGACATTGAGCATTACTCATTTACTGGAGGAGTTGCAGATTTCGTCTATGGACGTGTAGAAAAGACTTTGTACAAAGTATAATGACATAGAGTAGTTCTTGGTGAAGAACTGGTAAAAGTTCTGGAAAGAGTTGAATATAGAGCCTCTGAAATTAAGTGAAACAATGGAGCGACGGTAGTTGGATGCAGGGAAGCCATACGACAGAAATAAGCGGGAAGTACACTAACTTATACTGAAGGAATCTTTTCCCAATAAAAATATTCCTGTACTGAAAAATGTCTGAGGCAGATGAGAATCCGCCAGTTAATGAACTAGGAAAAGTATTGAAAGTAAACTAAACTGGTTTAACTCTGAAAATGAACTTGAAAATGTGGCACTTGCCTTTAAAGGAAAAGCACAATATGGCATATACTGACATAATGGAGCTATCTTTCAGTGATTTCAGATGTTATCAAAAAGGAAAGCATGATAAAGACTCACCCTGTAATCGTTATAGCTGAAAAATGATATGGCAAAAAGTCCTTGGACAATGTATGAAACTAGAGCTTGATGATTATGATATAATCTGCATAGACAGTGTAAAAGATGAGAGATGGAGATTATATGATACTAGGAGCCGTCACTAGGAAACGGAAATGTATTTGCCTGTCGTAATAAAAACATTGGTATTCAGTTATTAAATAACAAAAATTTAGAGAGGTGGCAGTAAGATGGTATTAAAAACTAAAATTATTCGGATCATACGTATGAATTTAAATCTGTAAAAGATGTACAGAAATAAAGGCAAGTGAATTTAGATCAGGAGATCGAACTTGCGGGAGTAAGTGCAAGTACAGCGGAAGAAAGAGTGGGCACGCAAAAGCTGTAGTTGGCTGAGTGACATTGGCAGACTTAAGAAACAATCTTGCAGTACCTTATGAAGAAGATGAAGTTACAAGAATCATCCAGGGACGCTGTAAATGAAAAAGATTTATGGAGAAATAAAAACTGGACTGTAAGTGAATTAAGAGAATGGATTTTTGGACTCTCTACAAGTGGTGATGACATAAAGAGAATCAGTAAAGGTCTACAAGTGAAATGGTAGCAGCGAGTTACTAAACTTATGAGTAATATGGACCTTTATTCAAGGAGCAAGCAAAATAAGAATTAAAAAAATTCTGTAATACTGAAATAGGTGGAGAGGAATACTTGCAACAAGATTGCAGCCTAAATCCATAACAGATGATCCAGATGGAATTATGCTATCAACTTATGAAGGGCTTAGCTTTGGGCAAGGAGATGCTCTTTAGGATTAAACCCAGTTGATGACAGTGTTGACAGTGTTAAGGAGAGTATTGCACGATTCCACGAAATAAAAGACTAAATGGCAAATTCCTACTCAAATATGTGTATTAGCTCACGTAACTCACACAAATGGAAGCAATTAGAAGAGGAGCACCCTACAGACTTAGTTTTCCAGAGTGCAGGGATCTGAAAAGGAAATGAAAGCATTTGGAATAAATGGAACAATGATTCAGGAAGCAAGAGATTTGGCATTAAAACATGGAACAGCGACAGGACCTAACGTAATGTACTTTTGAAACAGGACAAGGTTCAGAATTGTCATCAGATGCTCACCATGGTTGCGATCAGGTTACAATGGAAGCAAGATGTTACGGATTTGCAAAAAAATTTGATCCATTTATGTAAATACGGTTGTTGGATGTATCGGACCAGAATATTTTGATAACAAACAGTAATAAGAGCTGGACTTGAAGATCATTTCATGGTAAACTACTGGAATCTCAATGGGGTTGACGCTTGCTACACTAACCACATGAAAGCGGATCAAAACGATATTGAAAACTTGAAAGTATATTGGCAGTGCGGATGTAACTACTTTATGGCATGTCTACTGGAGATGATATAATGCTAACTATCAAACATCTTCTTATCATGATGATGCTACATTAGAGAATCAGGTAACAGAAGACCTATAAAACCTTTTGAACAATGGTTAGATGGGAATAATGAAAGATGGAAAACTTACAGATAGAGCCGAGACGCTTCAATTTTTCTTAAAATAGGGAGGAAAAATCAATGTTATCAGAAAGAGAACTAAAAGATGTAATCGAAAAATAATAGGTGAAATGAGTAGATGAACCAGTCAACAGCTGTGGAAGAAAAAGCACCAGTTGTCAGTACAAGCTCAGTTTATATTGAAAGTGGAGATGAGCCACGTGAAAATCCACATATGTAAACGGAGAAGTAAGAGATATTGGACAACAGCATAAAAGATCAAATGCTTGTGGATAATCCCTGAAGACAGAGAAGAATATATATGAGTTAAAACAAAAACATCTGCAAGACTTGAATTGGAAGAGCTGGAACAAGAATGAGACAGAGTTTTGTTAAGATTAAGAGCAGACCACGCTGCAGCACAGATGCTGTGTTTAATGATGTGCCTACAGAATTTCTTGATGAGCTTGGATTGTTTTTGAAGTTACTACTGAATGTGAAAAGCAGAGACCAATATATCACACGTCCTGATTTAGGAAGAAGAATTTCTGAAGAAGGAATAAAGACAATAGAAGAAAAATGTACATCCAACAGTTCAAATATTATTGTCAGATGGATTAAGTTCAACTGCAGTTGAAAGCAAATGCAAAACATATTACCTGCATTGTTAAATGGGCTTAAAGGATATGGAATTGAGACAGGAACACCATTTTTATCAAATATGGAAGAGTTGGAGCAGGAGATCACGTTGGAGAAATTTTTAAAATGCTGATGTAGTTTGTATATTAATAGGAGAACGTCCTGGACTTACAACCGCAGAAAGTATGAGTGCCTACTATTACTTACAAGCTCGTCCCGAATTTCTGAAGCAAAAAGAACAGTTGTTTCAAATATTCATAGGATGGAAACTCCATCTTCAGAAGCAGGAGCTCACGTTGCTACATTAATTAAGAAAGTAATTGATGCAAAAAGCAAGTGGACAAGATTTAAAATTATAAATTAACTTAATAAAATAAAAATTAAAAACTTTAGGAGGAACAATGAAAGGCGATAGATTAAAAGCAAATGTACTAGCTGTAAGATTAATTCCAAATGTAGATAATGATATGGCTAAAGAGCTGGAATTACCTGAAGGACATAGAAGTATGGGAATTATAACAGCAGATTGTGATGATGTTACATATACTGCACTTGATGAAGCTACAAAAAGCTGTAGTTGATGTAGTTTTACGGAAAATCATTCTATGGTGGAGCTGCAAATGCAGAATACAAAACTTGCAGGAGAAGTAATAGGAATATTGTCAGGGTACTACTCCTGGAAGTAAAAAAAGTGGACTAGTACAAGCAGTTGACTTTATTGAAAAACGAAGGAGCATTCTATAAGTGCAAATGATGATGATAGCATTGCATATTATGCACATTGTGTATCAAGAACAGGAAGTTATTTATCAAAAACAGCAGGAATTTGCAGAAGGGGAATCATTAGCATACCTATTGGCACCTCCGCTTGGAAGCAATGTACGCTTTAGATGTTGCATTAAAAGCAGCAGATGTAAGTTTAGTTGCATTCTTTTGGACCACCTTCAGAAACAAACTTTGGTGGAGCACTTTTAACAGGAAGTCAGTCAGCATGTAAAGTCATGCGTGCGATGCTTTCGCTGAAGCAGTAAAATCTGTAGCGGACAATCCATTAAATTATTAATGAAGAACCATTAGTTATAAACTAGAATTGCCTTGTAAATTTATAGCATTAAATGTCTTAAATAAAAATTATTTTTGATTGGGCAATTCTAAATTTTACTATGAAATATTTGAAAAATTTTATGTAAAGATATAGTTTTATTTGGTAATTAAAGTTTTTGTAATCCAAATTAATAAAAAGAATTTTATAGAAAATGATTTCTGAATAAATATAATTTTGAGTATTTTCACTTTAAAACAAAATAATTAAATGAAAATTTGGGAGGAATATAAAATGGGAATAGATAAAATAATAATTATTATGATGACTATCTTTTATGGCAATAGGTGGAATAGATAAAATATTTGGAAATAAACTGGGGATATGGTGAAAAATTTGAAGAAGGAATAATGGCTATGGGTTCACCTTGCGGTTGCTATGCGTTGGGATTATTTCTTTAGCGCCAGTTTTTAGGGAAATCTTTGACACCAATAGTAGGACCAATTTATTCAGCGTTAGGAGCAGATCCAGCTATGTTTGCAACAACACTTCTTGCAAATGATATGGGAGGAGCTCCGCTTTGCATTAGGAATGGCTAAAAATCCTGAAGCTGGAAGATTAGCGGCATTTATTTTAGGGTGCAATGATGGGACCAACTATCGTGTTTACAATACCAGTAGCATTGGGAATATATTGAAAAAGATGATAAACCGTTCTTGGCAAAAGGAATTTTAGCTGGAATTACTACAATACCGTTAGGAGTACTTGCAGGTGGAATAGTGGCTGGATTCCCAATAGGATTGATTTTAGTGAATTTGATACCAATAATAATTGTTGCGGCATTAATTATTTTTAGGATTAATTTTTATACCTGAAAAATGACAAAAAGGAGTTTTTGCAGTTTTTGGACAAGCAGTAGTAATTATAATTACAATAGGGCTACTAGCTTCAATAATATCGAAGCGATTGACAGGATTTTGTAGTAATTCCTGGAATGGCTCCGATACAGATGGATTTAGGAACAGTTGAGACAATTGCAATAGTTCTTGCTGGAGCATACCCATTAGTGCATTTTTATTACAAAAGTATTTGGTAAAACCACTTGAATTATTAGGAAAAGGACTTGGAATAGACACGAAGCTGGAGCAGCTGGATTTAGTTGCAACTTTGGCTAACAATATTCCCTATGTTTGGAATTTTAAAAAGATATGGATGCAAATGGAAAAAGTTATGAATATTGCCTTTGCAGTAAAGTCTGACGATTTCGTTTTTGGAGACCATTTAGGATTTACAGCTGGATTTGATGGTGGAAAATATACTCAAATGATTTTCCCAATGATAGTTGGAAAAATTAGTGGCAGGAGTAACAACAATATTTAGTAGCAAAAAGTATTATTCTGCAGAATCTGTCAAAATAAAAATATGAAAAATATATCCCAAGGAGATGAAAGATGAAATTTAATGTGAAAAATTAATTGGATTATTGGCATTTTTAGTTATGGCATTCGCTTTATCAGTCTGCTAATTTAGATGAATTGAGATGGGTTCCCAAAAATAGGGCAGCCTTTTGTCAAAACTTATAGATGAAAATAAAAATCAAGGAAATTATGTAGTCTTTTGACTGGGACTATACATCAATTTATCAAGATACTCAAGAAAATCTGTTTAGATACCAAATAGATAATTTGAAATTTGAAAATGACACCTGCTCACTTTTCAAAGGCAATAGAAAAAGATATTCCATTAGATACTTTTTGACAAGGAATATTCAAATGTGAAGGGCAAGCTATTAATATTACAAAAATAGCAAATGATTTGGATAAAAGATATACTTTTCCTTTATAATAACTATATAAAAGATAAAAAAATGTCTTTTGGAAAAATAAGCAAACTGAAGAATTTAAAGACTTTTAGAGGAAAATTGGCATTTCTTTATGAAGCAATAGGTGGAAGTTTTTCACATGATGTAGCTTATCCATGGGTACTTTACCTATTTGACAAATATGAGCGTATGCAGAAGTGCAAAAATTGGCTAAAAGAAGCTAATGATTTTGGAATTGGGAAATAAACTTGGAAAATATGTTCTTGAGTCAAGTGATAAAGCTAACAGGTGAAGCAGGTAAAAGTAAGCCATCAATATAAGAGTGGATTTTGAGAACTCAGCCTGAAACAGCCAATTTATTTCATGAATTTGAGAAAAATGGTATAAAAGTATATATAGTTTCGGCTTCTCTTGAAGATATAGTAAAAAGTATTTCGCAACAATAAAGTCTTATGGATATAATTTAAGTTCTGATAGTGTTTATGGAATGCGTCTTGAAATGAACGGAGACAAATATAGTTGCCGAATATAAGCACGGTTATCCACAAACACAAACTAAAGGAAAAGTTGAAGTAATAAATAAATACTTGAAAACCAAAACATGGTGGAAAAGATCCTATTTCTAGTGGCAGGGAGATAGTGAAGGAGATGTAAATATGCTTTCTGAATACAAAGGTACAAAAGCATTTCTTCTTATGAAAAGAAAAGGAAAAACTTGACAATCTTAGCAAAAGATGCTAGAGCGTTAATTCAAACAAGAAGCGAAGAAACAGGGTTATTCGTTCCTGAAAAATTAATTGAAAGATTTTGGAGGAAGAAAATAATGGACTTAAAAAAATTTAGATAGAGAAACATTGGAAAAATATTAGAAAAAAGTAGTACAAGAAGAACTTGGAAGAAAAAGTTGGAGGATTTGAAAAACATATTGATAAAAAGTGGAGTAGGAGTTGTTAAAATTCCTTCAGTAAAACCTGAAAAGATTTGATACTGGAAATCCTAATGACAAAAGTATTCTTAACTGATGTATTTTACAATGAAGAAAGTGGAAGATTGAGTTGCGGAGTTATGGAAATGGAAGAATCTGCATTTGATTGGGAACTGAACTATGATGAAATAGATTATGTAATAGATGGAACGCTAGAAATTATAGTAGATGGACGTAAAAGTTACAGGAAACAGGGGAGATGCCATTTTAATCCCTAAAGGTTCAAAAATAAAATTTAGTGCTCCTAACTTTTGCAAGATTCTTATATGTAATCTACCTGCAAATTGGCAAGACACTTGTAAATAAGATAATAAATACCCTAAAAATAGAGGCTGTTAATCAACTACATTGTGCAAAAGTGATAACAGCCTTTTTGTGTTATTTAAAATAGGAAATAAAGATAAGTTTATTGAGTAGTTTCGATAAAATTTACAGCCTTTCCCAAAATACGTTTTATTCGTTCATTTTTACTATGATAGGAGAATCAAGATTTTCAATAATATCAGCTATCTCTCCATTTTTCTATTATAGCTATTTTTGTCGCATAGGTAATAGCAAAGCTTCAAAATCATGAGAAAATAAAAATGTATGTTAAATTCATAGTTTCTTTTAGTGACCCGAGCAGTTCAAGTATTTGCTCTTGAATAATAGGATCAAGACCACTGATAGATTCATCAAATATGATTATTTCAGGTTCTAGTATTAATGCTCTTGCAATACAGACCCTTTGCAGCTGTCCTCCACTTAGTTGAGTGGCTTTTTGTGATATAAATTCAGGGTTAAGTCCTACTTTTTCCTAAAAATTTTCTGCCCGTTTTTCATTTCCTCGTATGAAAGTTCTTTATAGTGTATTTTTAAAGGTTCAGTCAAGACTTCTTCTACTGTATATTTGGGATTTACTGCTCCAAAAGCATTTTGAAAAAAACTAGCTGAATTTTACGATGAATTAAGGATAGTGCTTTTTATTGATATTTTTATATGATATTTCATTAAATATGATATTTCCTTCATCAAAAGATTCCAGTCCCACAAGCAGTTTTGCTAATGTACTTTTTCCAGAACCGCTTTCTCCCATAATGCCAAGACATTCGTTTTGTGAAACAGATAAATTTATTTTTGGACAAAATGGCTTTTTATCATAGTGTTTGCTTACATTTTCAATTACTAATTTTTTTCATATTAAATTCCTTCTTTTTGTATCTTGTGTAGCGTTTTCTCAATATTAATGATTTTCCGTAGTCACTTTGAGGATTTTTTTAACATATCAGAAGTATTACCTTTTTCAATCAAATTTCCATTTTTCATAATAATTATTTTTTTCCATCAAGTTCTTTTTGCAAGATTATAATCGTGAGTAATTACTATAAGTGAAGTGTTTTTGGGATTGCAGATTTTTTTAGTAGTTCAGTAACTTTTTCGGTATTATAATAATCAAGGGCTGAAGTAGGCTCGTCGGCTATCAGCAGTTCAGGTTCAGCTGAATCATCATAGAAAACATTATTCTTTGCAACATTCCTCCACTTAATTGGAATGGATATTTTTTTCATTAGTGCTTCTGGATTTGGAAGATTTAATTTTTCATTTCTTCAACCATCTTATTTATACATTCTTTTTGACAAGCCAAGCCTGCTTTGAAACAGCTCCACAGCGTGAGATTCCACATTTTGAAAAGGGTTAAAAGACAGCCATAGGATTTTTGGGAAATATATGAAATTTTTACCTCTGTATTCATTCCACTCCTTTTCTGATATTTTCAATAAATCTTTTCATCAAAAATATATTCCCATTTATGTTGGCATTATCAGGCTTTTATTCCTATTAATAGCCTGGAAAGCATTGTTTTCCTGAACCACTTTCACCGATGATAATAAGAGTTTCTCCCTTTTGGTAATGTAAATGAAATGTCATTTAGTATTGTTTTGTTATCAATACTGACCTTTTAGTGCATTTATATTTAATTTTTCCATAATTTTTAATTCCTTTATTGTCAAAAAGTTTCGCCTAACAGATTAAATGTTAAAACTGTTATGAATATAGCAAAGTCCTGGATACAGTACCAGCCCGAATTCGTCTGAAGTAAGGTTTTGCGTCATTTAGCATCATTCCCCATTCAGATATGTTTGGCTGTACTCCTATTCCCTAAAAAGGAAAATCCTGAAATCATTAAAATTATATTTCCAATATTCATTAGGGGACTGCTATTAGAACAGGCTTGAAAACAAAAGGAAGAATATGTCTTCTTATTATGAAAAAGGTGAAGCTCCGATTGCCTGTGCTGCCTGAACATACTCCTGCTGTTTGACACTAGAAACTGTATTTCTTAAAATTCTTGCATAGTAAAATCCATTCAATAGCACTTACAGCAATTACAATATTTCCCTATTCCTTGTCCTAAAAATACCGACAAAATGCCATTGATAAAAGAAAAACTCGGAAAAAGCCATAAAGACATTTACAATCCATAAAAATATTTTTATCCAGCTTTCCTCAAACCAGCCTGCCAAAATTCCTATAGGAAAGCTTATACATAATGTAACAACTGTAATTAGACTTGAAATCATAAGTGACAGCCTTGTTCCGTAGATTAACCTTGAAAGAACATCCCTTCCCATATGATCTGTTCCCAGTTTATGGATTTTGCTTGGAAGCTGAAGTTTTTGTGAAATATCAGTAAACTGTGGATCATAAGGGAGCAAGTAAAAGGTGCAAAAATAGCAATGAAAATCAATATAGCAAGTAATGATACTGAAAAATAAAATAATTTTTCTTTTTCATAATTATAATACACCTCCAGCTTTTGGATTTTTTTCTTTTATTCTTAATCTTGGATCCATATATTTTTACAAGTGCTTGAGTAAATTCATTTACAATAATAGACATTACTCCAAAAACAAAAAGACAGAATTTGAATTAGTGGAAAATCTCCAGTTTTTACAGCTGTAGTAAATAATTTTTCCAATACCATGGCTAAAAGCAAAAATTTCTTCAATTAACACACTTCCTGTCAGTAAATACATAATATTTGAACTTAGAACAGTAATAATTGGAATAGATGTATTTCTTAGTAAATGGTTAAGAATTATTCTTTTTGAAACACCTCGAATAATTGCATTTTTCAACATGAGCTTTATCCATTTCTTCAAGTATATTTTTCTTATAAAAAGTTGTCTGTGCTATTAAAGGCAGTACAAGCGTTATACAAGGCAAGATAAAATTTTTCCAGTCGCCTCTTCCTGAAAACAGGCAGGATTTTTAATGAAACTGAAAAAGAAAATAATTAGTATGTAGCCTAGCCAAAAGGTGGGAAGAGATACTCCTGCGTATGATAAAAGCTTGAACTGTATAGTCAAAAACTGTATGATTGCATAGGATTCCCTAATAAAGGAGATAATATAATCAAAAATTACAAATGAAAAAATCCAAGCTGAAAAGTTGGAACAATAGCTTCACTTTACAAGGGTCTATAACAGGAGCTTGTATACGATATTCCAAAAATCACCTTTTAATATATCTGTGAGCCAGTTAAAAATATTGAATATATGCAAAGGTTTGTCTAATCCCTAAATTTTTCTAGTCGCTGTTAATGTTTCCAGCAGTTATGCTTACATGAGATGCCCTCAAATAATTTTTGGGCAGGGATCTCCTGGCGACAGTTTTACAAGAAAAAATGTGATAACTGATATTGCCAGAAAAATTGAAAAATAATGATATTAATTTTTATCACAAAATCACCTTTCAAAATTGAATATTTTAAACCTCTCCAACACAAACTTCTAAAAATTATTTGAATAAATTATCCGTAATTTTTAGATTCAATTTCAAGAGGCTTCACTATTTTGGTATTTTTAATTTACTTTACTTTTACAGTTGTCCATACAGGAAATTCTATTTTCTTCTGGCATAAATTTCACGCCTTTCAGCTCTCCAGTTCTATAAACACTTAGTAAAAAGCTTGATAGCTGATTGGAATATATACAGCTTGCTCTTGTAAAAGTAGTTAATACATATTTGTACATTTCGTTTAATTTAGTTTCATCAGGTTCAATTAATAAAGCTCTGATAGTTTTGTCTAGCTCAGCTTTTCATTAGGTAAACCTAGTTGTGCAGCGTAGGCAGGGTTTGTTCCGTTAACTGAATCATCAGCCATTGCAGTCAGGTAAGCGTGCTGGATCCCAAGGGGCACCCCATGAATAGTCAGACATTAAGTCATAATTTTTGCAGTTGCATTTTCCCAGTATGCTTTTTCTTCCATTGCCTTTAAGTCAACTTGTATACCAATTTTTCCATTCTCCTTGAATGTATTCTCCTACATTTTTATCTGTAACTTTAGAACTGATGTAAGGGAAAGATAGAATCATTTTTACCATCTTTTTCTCTCATACCAGTCAGTACCTTTTTCCATCCTGCTTCATCAAGCAATGCCTCTGCTTTTTGCCAAGTCAAAAATTATATTTTTGCAAGTTCTATATTTGTGTGAGGGTACATTTGGTAGCAAAAATCGTATCAGCAGGTTTTTCGATACCACCAAATATATTTTTGTGATACTTTGTTTGTCTACAGCATGACTTAAATGCGTGTCTTACTTTAAGATCTTTTTAAAATAGGACTAGTAGTATTTAAAAGAATCATTCTTGTAGACATTGGTTCAGAAGTGGCAGTAGTGTATTTTTATCTTGTCTGTATGTTTCAAACCTATCTAGGCTGATTAAACCGTTTCCATAGATCAAGTCAATATCACCTGATTCAAATTGAAGTGCAAGTGTTTCACTGTCAGGAATAGCTTTTAATTACAACTTCTGAAGCGGCAGGTTTTTCTCCCCAGTAATGTTCATTTCTTACAAAAACTGAATATTCATTGTTTTTGTGTTCTTTTAATACCCAAGCTCCTGTTCCCATAGGTTTTTTGATTCCTTTTGAAGTATCTCCATTGTCAGAAATCCAGCATCTCCAAGAAAAACGTATAGGACGGATCATTGCCAAGTCATAAAGTGTTGCAGTATAAGTTGTATCTAAAACTATTTCAAATGTATAGTCATCAATCTGCTCTGTATGATTTTCAAATGGTTAGTAAATGCAAACCATGAGTGATTTGATTTATTTTTCTTTAGAAAAGATAGTATCAAAGTTTTTACAACATTTTTGCATTAAAAGTCTAGAACCGTCTGAAAATTTTTACATTTTTCTTAATTTAAAAAGTATAAGTTTTTCCATCTTTGGAAATATCCCAAGATTCTGCCAGCATTGGCTTAATTTCTCCATTTTTCTCCATAAGATACAAGTCCGTCGTAAAACCATATCCTGTGTAATAAACTGGCTTGGCAAAGTATTCGTGGGATTTAAGTTACCCAGTAGGGATCCTGGTTAAATGCCAATGTAATTTTTACCAGATTTTTCTGTTTTTTTCCTTTTTCTGCATCTTTTTGCTTTTGGCTGGCAAGCAAAAATAATTCCCATCATCAACAAAAGTGATAATCGTCTTGAATGAATTTTCTCATTTTTCTCTCACTTCTATTTTAGAAATTTATTATTTTACTGTTTATATTCAAATTACTTTATCATAAAACACAAACGGTCATCGTACTGTATCTAAACGCAGAACGGTTAAGACGACTGAGTATATTAAAGAGAGCTGAATACGACTTAGAGAAATTTCGATTTCATTTAACCATCTGCCGTAGTCAATCTATGAATAATTATTATGGATAGTTATCCGACTTTCAAAAACTATTAATATGGTCACGGTTGCGGGACAGTGTGAAAATCACTTACTTCCCTATCTTTCAGATCAAATCACTCATAATAATGTTTAAGTTTATGTTTAATGTATCAGATTTTACAATGTATGCTCAAAACCTACTTAAAAATTAAACTACTAAAATTATATAAATTTGGGGTTTGAGTAAAATAGTCATAACTTTTTGAGGTTTTGTTTCAGCAGTTTACTATAATAACTGTTAAAAATATCTGACAGAGCTATAATAGTCTAGTTTGGAGTAGTTTTGTTATGTAAAGTAATAATCTCATAATTTACAATTTTAACATATTGTACATATCAATGTATTTGTTAATAAAATAAAGTAAAATTATTATATTTTTGATAAATTTTGAAAAACAAAAAAATAATAAAAATAAAATGAAAGTAAATTTAAATTTTATTTTTGATAGTTGTATAGTTACTAAAAAAGAAAGTATTACATCAAATTCATAGTTTCTAATTTTTGAGATCATGGATATAAAATATATTGTTTTTATTAGATAATATAGCACTATCATTTGATTGTGTAACGTACTAAAAATTTTACCATGTTTTATTAATTTCCTAACTGTTTGAAAATTCAACGAAAATATGATATGCTCAAATTGTATAGAAATAATATATTTTTTAATATATTAAAATTTTTAGGAGGTATTATTAAAATGACAGTTAAAGTAGCAATTAACGGTTTGGAAGAATCGGAAGATTAGCATTAAAGATTAATGGCTGAACAAACAGACAAATTTAGTGGTGGCAATTAATGATTTTTAACAGATGCTAAAATGTAGCACACTTATTCAGATATGACTCATCTCAAGGAAGATTCAATGGAACTATCGAAGTTAAAGAAGGAGCTTTCGTAGTAAACGGAAAAAGAAATCAAAACTTTCATAAAAGCTAACCCTGAAGAATTACCTTGGGGAGAATTAGGTGTTGACGTAGTATTGGAAGCTACAGGATTCTTTGCTACAAAAGATAAAGCAGAATTACACGTTAAAGCAGGAGCTAAAAAAAGTAGTTATTACTGCACCTGGTGGGAAACGATGTTAAAACAGTTGTTTACAATGTAAACCACGAAATTTTAGATGGATCTGAAACAGTTATTTCAGGAGCTTCTTGTACAACTAACTGTTTAGCACCAATGGCTAAAGCATTAAACGATAACTGGTAGTAGTAACTGGTACGATGACAACCATCACGCTTACACTGGAGACCAAAAACACTTTGGATGCACCTCACAGAAAAAGGTGACTTAAGAAGAGCAAGAGCTGCAGCTGTAAACATTGTCCTAACTCAACAGGAGCTGCAAAAAGCAATTGGATTAGTAGTACCTGAATTAAATGGAAAACTAGATGGAGCTGCTCAAAAGAGTACCTGTTTCCAACTGGTTCATTAACTGAATTAGTATCAATCTTAAACAAAAAGTAACTGTAGAAGAAGTAAATGCAGCTATGAAAGCAGCAGCTAACGAATCATTCGGATATACTGAAGAAGAATTAGTATCTTCAGACATCGTTGGAATTCACTTTGGATCATTATTTGATGCAACACAAAACAAAAATTGTTTCAAAACGGAGATACTCAATTAGTTAAAACAGTATCTTGGTGATGACAACGAAATGTCTTATACAGCTCAATTAATCAGAACTTTAGGATACTTCGCAAGCAAAATTGCTAATAATTGATTTAAACAGAAATCTTCAAAATTAATTTTTGAAAATCGGCTAGAAATAGTCGGTTTTCTTTTTATATTATTTTTGCAAATTTAATTCTTATTTTTATAAAATTTATGTTATAATAATCTAAAATTATAACTTTGCTGTTAAAATTCAAAAAATTTTAAAATTTGGAGAAAAATATGGAAAAATAAAAAGAAAACATGAAGAAAGTTTTACGATACAATAGCAGAAAAAAATACGATTTTATCTTTTTCACTTTCAGATGTTCAGAAGAATTTTTTTCAAAAATATATTACAGGAAAAAAGTAGCTTGATGTAGGAGCTGCAACAGGCAATTTGTCAAAATTTCTGAAAAATGAAGGATATGATGTAATTTCCATTGATATAAATGAAAAATTGATTGAGCAGGCTAGAGAAAAATGTTGATGTAAAAAAATTTGGATATGATGAGAAATTGATGAATTGGGAAAATTCGACACAATAATAAATGTTGGAAATACGTTACCGCATTTAAATAGCAAAGATGAGATTTTTATTTTTTTAAAAAAGCTTATTCACAACTTGAAAATAATGGAAAAACTGATTATTCAGTTAATAAATTTTTATAAATTTTTTTGAAAATCAAAAAGTCTGAATCTAATTTTTTTGGGAAATTTACCATTGATTGAAAAATGAAAATGTGAAAATTTGAGCGTTATTATTACAAAAATTCTGATAATAATGTGATTTTTCAAAACTATTTTTGGATGATAAGTTTGAAAATGAGGAAATTTTAACAAATGTCAATTATTTTGATTTTTATGAAATTTTTGAACAATTAGGATATAAGCAATGTTAAAAGGTATTTGGAGGATTTAACGAGTCTGAGTTTATTTTGGAGAAAATCACAGCCATTAATATTTGTGATTACAAAAAGCTGATTAGATTTAGTTTGGAAATATGTTGTAAATGTATGAAATTTTTGTAAGAATTAGATAGAATTTTAAATAAAAAATAGAGTATGCGTTCTCTTGAAATTAACGTAAATAAATCAATAAAGGAGAAATTTATGATAATTAATGAATGTAATTATTATAAAGTAAAAAAATAAAAAAATGATGGAAATCTTTTAAAAATTTTATAAAAGGTAACTTTGATTGGAGCTCCACTTTTAAACAAAATGATTGGAATATTTCTTATATCAATGTTGCCTATAATTGAGACTTCCGTGGATGCAATACCGATTGAGCAGCTATTGGATTACCTGGTACTTAAATATGATTGTTTCGATTGTTGGAAATATGCTCCTGTGCCATTTATTCTTTATGTTTTCAGTAAAAAGTCTTTGAATTTATGAAAAAGAAGAATATATATGGTAAAACTTTATTGAAAAAAATAGAAAAACGGCGATGAAACGAAGTGAAGGTATCGCAACAGAGAATTTATTGGGACTTAATGATTTTTGTAGCTATTCCGTTTCAGGACAGGTGCTTGGACAGGAGCATTGTTACGGCATTGCTTCAATTTGACAGAAAAAGTCTTTTTATACATTGTATTAGGAGTCGTATTATTGCAGTAACTCTGTACATTTAGCGAGTTTACGGAGTGATAGGGCTTTTTGCACTAAACATTTTAAAAATTAAAACTCTGTTTCAAAATCTAAATACTTTTTGTATACTAAAAAAAGTAAATTTTTAAAAATAGTTAAGGGAATGTTTTTGGTTTCGACAGGATAAAAAGATTATTATTGGCAAGTAAGCGGGAGCTTTAAAAATCCAACTTAAAAATAATCGGAAACGATAATTACGCATTAGCTGCCTAAGATAGCAGCTCATCTCTTTTTGGAAAAAGCCATTTTTCCATTAGATGATGTCATTTTTAATGGCTTACTCGATGTATGATTATGTTATCTAAGGAGAAATCTTATAATCTCGCCTTTTAGACTTTTTGTCTGTTTTAATATCTAACGGTTAAAGCGTTAAATAGACTAAACTTGTAGAAGATAATAAGAACTTTTTTATTTTGGACACGGGTTCGATTCCCGTCATTTCCACCAAAAACAGAAAATAAAAAATCAAATTATTAAATAAACTGATAAGCGAGTTGCATAACTCGTTTTTCTTTTTTGAAAAATACTTTATTGAAAAACAAAATATTAATATATAATGGATTTATAAAAAGAATTTGGAATTGAAAGGAGAGTGTAATTTTTAGGTCAAAGTATTATTTTGAGAATAAAAATTACAATTTATAAATAAAATGAGAAATTATGATGTAATTGTAGTTGGTGCTGGACATGCAGGAATTGGAGCGGACATTGGCATCAGCGAGATTAGGATTTGAATACAGCAATTTTTACAATAACATTAGATAATATAGTGTTATGTCCTGTAACCCATCAGTTGGAGTACCTGCAAAAAAGCCATCTGGCTAAGGAAGTTGACGCATTAGGTGGAGAAATCGGACGAAATATGGACAAAAAGCTTTTGTACAAATGAGAATTCTAAATACAAAAAAGGACCAGCAGTTCGTTCGTTAAGGGCTCAGGCAGATAGAAAAAATTTACGCAAGGGAAATGAAAACAATAGAAAATCAGCAAAATTTAGATACTGTTCAAGATATTGTCACAGAATTAATTGTTGAAGAAATTGAAATTTTAGAAGGAAATTCTAAAAGATTGAAAAAGTTATAAAAGGGAATAAGAACTAAGACAGGAATGGAGTTTTTGCGAAAAAGCAGTTGTACTTGCAACAGGAACATTCTTGAGAGGGACTTTTATACATTGGAGATAAAAGGGTGAAAAGGTGGAAGAATGGGAGAGTTATCAGCAGATGACTTTACAGACTTCCCTAGAAATCTTTTAGGATTTAAAAATGGATAGATTCAAGACAGGGACACCTCCTAGACTTGATATCAGAACATTAAATCTGGAAAAATTGGAAGAACAGCCAGGAATAACAGGTATTCCATTAAAATTTTTCAATGAGAACGCCAAATAGTGAAGTTTCTAGAAAAACCTCAATTATCATGCTACATAACACGGACAAATGAAAACAACACATAAAGCTAATACTTGATAATTTGGACAAAGCACCGATGTATAATGGAAGTATAAGCAGCACAGGACCAAGATACTGCCCGTCAATAGAAGATAAAGTTGTAAAAATTTAATGATAAAGACAGCCATCATCTGTTTTTGGAGCCAGAAGGATTTGACACGGCGGAAGTCTACATAAGTGGACTTTCCACAAGTTATCCCGCTAGTTTGCAACAAAAGATAGTAAATACAATTGATGGACTTGAAAAAATGCCCATATAATGCGATACGGTTATGCGGTGGAATATGATATTGTAGACCCTAGCGAACTTGACTACACTCTTGAAACCCGTAAAGTAAAAGGACTTTATTTAGCTGGACAGCTAAATGGGACAAAGCGGTTATGAAGAGGCGGCTGCACAGGGAATTATAGCAGGAATCAATGCAGCTTTTAAAAATTAAAGGAAAAGAGCCGTTTATTTTTGGATAGGAGAGTTCGTACATTGGGACAATGATAGATGATTTAATAAAATAAGGAACTGTTTGAGCCATATAGAATGTTTACAGCAAGATCTGAGATTCCGACTTATTTTACGTGAAGACAACGCTGATATAAGACTTTCTGAAAAAGGCTTATAAAATTGGACTTCTTGATAAAAAAATATTATGATATTGTACAGGAAAAAAGAAAAAATGTTAGAAAAACAATAGAAAATCTTGAGAAATATAAAACTTGGAAAGCAGTAACCAAAAGGCTTATGGAAATTCTTGATAAATATAACGAAAGTCTAAAAAGTGGAACGACTTTAAAGGAAATTTTACGTCGTCCAAAGTTACATATCAAGATATAAAATATATCGCTGAAATCATTGAAAATGTTCCAAATCTAAATTTTGACGATGAAACTGAATATCAAATTGAAGTTCAGACTAAAATATGAAGGCTACATCGCCAAAAGCTATCCAAATTATGGAAAAAAACAGCAAAAACTGGATGATAAAAATTCCTAAAAAGTTTTGATTATGACAGTATGAAGGGAATTACAAGAGAAGCAAAACAAAGATTGAAAAGAAAATAGACCATATAATGTAGGACAGGCATCCAGAATGTCTGGAGTAACGCCAACAGATATTTCTGTGCTGCTAATGTATTTAGATGGAGTTTTAAAATAAAATCTAGCTATAAAAAACTTTTATATATTAATGGAACGTAAGGAGAAAAAAGTGGAAAATATAAAATGAAGAAGCCAATTTAAGAGAATATTTTTAAACTTGCTTTCAAAAATCAGAAATTAAAAGTGCCAGACAGAAAAATTACACAAATGCTGAAATTTTTAGAACTTTTATATAATAAAAATCAAATTATGAATTTAACGGCAATTCGAGAGAAAAAGGAATGCTGGAAAAAAACATTTTATAGATTCCTTTGCTTTTAACAAAAGTTATAAATGATGACGAAAAATCTTTTTATAGATGTGGGAACAGGTGCTGGATTTCCTGGACTTGTACTTGCCATTTATTACCCAGAGAAAAAAGTTTTTGTTAGTAGATTCAGTAAGGAATAGAATTCATAAATGAAGTAATAAAAGAATTAAATTTACAGAATGTAACCACAAGTTTTGAACGTGCAGAAGAATTAATAAAAAGATAGAAGAGAAAGTTTTGATGTTGCTCTTTGCCGAGGGTAGCCAATTTAAGAATAATACTGGAGTATATGATTCCATTCATAAAAGGTAAATGGACGATTTTTACCACAAAAAAATTAAACCTAAACGAAATAGAAGAATCAAAAAAATGCTCTAAAGATTTTTAAATGCAAAAATAAAACAAAACTTTTGAATTTAATCTTCCAGAAAGTATGGATACAAAGGATAATTTTGGAAATTTTAAAACTACAAAAACAGATATCCAAGAAAAAATAGGAATTCCATCCAAGAAGCCGTTATAAATAAAAAGCTCAAAAAATTGTAAAATTATTAGAAACAAGAACTGAGATTTTTGTCTCAGTTTTTATTTATAAGAAGAAAATAAATTTTAAAACAAAAAAATGTCTACTTAGCAATAACTAAGACAGCTAATATCCTAAATTTTTCCTGAATTTTCAACTTTAGTATATTAAAACCTTACTAAGATATAGAAATTTTAAGTACTTGAAAAGTTTATATTATTTAAGTATAATAACTAAACGAAAAATATTAAGATAAATAAAAATAGGAGATAAATAATGGAAAAATAAATTTAAATAATGAAAATGAAAAATCAACTGCAAAAAAGGGAGATAAAGTCATGCATTTGTAACAGGGAGCAACGGGGCTTTTAGGAAATAATCTCGTAAGAGCGCTAGTTAATAGAGGAATAAAAAGTAACAGGATTAGTACGGAATATAAAAAAATGCAAAAACAGTTTTCAGATTTAGAAATTACTTTTGTAGAAGGAAATCTTAATAATCCAGATAGCTATAAAGAAGCTCTCAAAGGGATGCGATGGACTTTTTCATACAGCAGCTTATTTTCAAGGAAGCGTATAAAGGTGGAGAAAAATCACTGGTCGAAACTTTACATACAAATGTGAAAGGAACTATAGATTTAATGACTGCTGCAAAAAAGCAGGAATAAAAACATGGTTCACACTTCTTCGATTGCAGTACTTAAAAGCAGAAAAGAATCAGCTTATTGATGAAACAATGTTACGTAATAAAGATGACGAAAGAAAATTAATGATTATTACCGTAGTAAGATATTAAGCGATGAAGCTGTTAAAAAAATTTTTGAATGAAAAATCCTGATATATTTTGTTGTTTTTGTACTTTCCAGGATTTATGTTTGGTCCTGGAGATATGGGAACTTACTTCATCAGGACAGCTTGTTATGGATTATGTAAATAAAAAGATACCAGGAATTATACCCTTCAAGCTATAGCGTTGTAGATGCACGTGATGTAGCAGAACACGAAATAATGGCAATGGAAAAAGGAAAAAGAGGAGAATTGTATCTTGCAGCTGGAAAATTTATGACTATGAAAGAATTATTAGAAGAATTATCTAAAGTAACAGGAATTCCTGCTCCAAAAAGGATTATACCTTTACCTTTTTAAAAAATACTGGCTGTATTTAATGAATTAGTCAGTAAATTAACTAGAGACATTAATAAACAAGGCTACAATAGGTGTCATCAAAAAATGATTATATGCGAAAATAATTTCCAGTCATAAAAAGTAAAAAGAATTAGGATGTGAATTTAGATCATTGGATGAAACTCTAAAGGATGTTATAAACTGGTATAAAGAAAAATGGATATTTATAATTATCTAAAAATGTTGTTTTAAAACATAAATTGAATATTAATTGCGACATTTTACCAAATTTTTAAAAACTAATTTTGTATAAAAATTTTTCAAATGAACTTACATAGTTTAAACATTTTCTTGGTCTCGAATTTATAAGCATTAAGGTTCTTATCAAGTTTTTCTGTATCTATTTTTTTAATAATTAAGAACCAACTGAATTAATTAAATTAAATATTAATATATTAAAAATCCATTTAAAATTGTAATTTATAATATAAAAATTAAATATTTCAAATTTTTCCGAGCCATGTATCTATTTCATAAAAATAAAGATAAGTTTTTTACCTTTTTCAGTAAGAAAATATTCAACTTGAGGTGGTATTGAGTTAAATTGTTTTTCGTGATATAACATCAAAATTTTTCTAATTTTTCTCAATGTTGAAGATAACATCACGCTTGTTATTCAGGAATTTCCTTTTTTAATTCCTCAAAACGTTTGATACTGTTTTTGTTAAGTACGTATAATATATTTATTGTCCATTTGCTGGAAAGTAGTTTTCAAAAATCTTGAGTACTTTTTGAGACAATTATCTTCTATTTCCAGAAATTGCTTGATTTTGAATATATTTTTCTATAGTCATCCTATTTTCCATTAAATACTCCTTTATATATACAAAACAAACTATAAAAGAGTTATTTTTCTATTCATATAATTACAATTTTTCGCTTATATTTGAGTCTAGTTCAAACAATAAATTTGTTAAAAATCTTTTGGTAAATAGATAAAATCATAGTCTGTAATTTTTGATAATTTTTAAACAGAAATAGCATTGTTAATATCAAATTAAATCTATGGTTTAAGAAAAAAATTTATTTTGTAGTTTTTGTTAATAAATAATAGTTATAGTAACATATGAAATAAAAAATGTCAAAACTCAATGAATACAAAATATGTATAAATTTTAGACATTACACCTGATTATATAATATTTATATAAAAAACTTTTGAAAAAATGAAAAAGTAGTTGACAAAGGGGAGGGATATGATAATATATATCTTGTCGATACGAAAAAGTATCGCAGGACAATAGAAGATAAGAATAGAAGAAGCAACAATGTGTGAGATATAAAGATAAAAGTCAAGGCACTTGCCTTGAAGGCAAGAAACTCGTCAAGACTAAGGTGGAAATAAAATATAGAGAAATATATTGAATGAAGAGTTTGATCCCGGCTCAGGATGAACGCTGACGGAATGCTTTAACACTAAGTCGCTGGCGAAGCTGCGCTTGCGCAGTCTAGCCAAGGCGGACGGGTGAGTAACGCGTAGAACTGGCCCTGCAGACAGGGATAACAGACGGGAAACGACTGATAACACCTGAGTGTTAGTCAGGCTGGCGCATGCTCGACTGATGAAAGGAGACCTGCAGGAGGCCTTGCGTCCTGTTAGCTAGTTGGGTGGGGTAACAGGCTACCCTAAGGCGATGATAGGTAGCCAGCTGCAGGAGGGTGAACAGCCACCAGGGGACTGAGATGACGCCTTACTCCCATGGGAGGCAGCAGTGGGGAATATTGGACAATGGGGGCAACCCTGATCCAGCAATTCTGTGTGCACGAAGAAGGTTTTCGGATTGTAAAAGTCGCTTTCAGCAGGGAAGAAGAAAGTGACGGTACCTCAGAAGAAGCGACGAGCTAAATACGTGCCAGCAGCCGCGGTAATACGTATGTCGCAAGCGTTATCCCGGAATTATTGGGCATAAAGGGGCATCTTAGGCGGCCCCTGTAAGTCTAGGGTGAAAACCTGCGGCTCAACCGCGAGTACCGCCCCGGAAACTACAGGGCTAGAGTATCGGAGAGGTGGACGGAACTGCACGAGTAGAGGTGAAATTCGTAGATATGCAGGAATGCCGATGATGAAGATAGTTCACTGGACGGTAACTGACGCTGAAGTGCGAAAGCTAGGGAGCAAACAGGATTAGATACCCTGGTAGTCCTAGCTGTAAAACGATGATTACTGGGTGTGGGCATGAAGAGTGTCCGTACCGAAGCAAATGCGATAAGTAATCCGCCTGGGAGTACACGCAAGGGCTGAAACTCAAAGGAATTGACAGGGACCCGCACAAGCGGTGGAGCATGTGGTTTAATTCGACGCAACGCGAGGAACCTTACCAGATCTTGACATCCTGCGAATGCCCGTGAGAGCGGCAGTGCCTTCGGAACGCAGAGACAGGTGGTGCATGGCTGTCGACAGCTCGTGTCGTGAGATGTTGGGTTAAGTCCCGCAACGAGCGCAACCCCTATAGTTAGTTACCATCATTAAGTTGGGGACTCTAGCGAGACTGCCTGCGAAGAGCAGTGAGGAAGGTGTGGGATGACGTCAAGTCATCATGCCCCTGCATGATCTGGGCTACACACGTGCACATGCTACCGGTACAGAGAGCAGCCAGGCGGCAACGCCGAGCGAATCTTTAAAGCCGGTCCAAGTTCGGATTGAAGCCTCGCAACCCGGCTTCATGAAGCTGGAATCGCTAGTAATCGCAGATCAGCAATGCTGCGGTGAATACGTTCTCGGCTCTTGTACACCGCCCGTCACACCACGGAGTTGCTCCACCTAGAAGCTGCTGGTCCAACCGCAAGGAGGAAGGCATCTAAGGTGTGGATAGTGATTGGGGGTGAAGTCGTAACAAGGTATCCGTACCGGAAGGTGCGGATGGATCACCTCCTTTCTAAGGAGCAACATGCACAGCTTCTTCTTATGTCTGTGGGCGTGTAGCTCAGGTGGTTAGAGCACTGTGCTGATAACGCAGGGGTCGCTGGTTCGAGTCCAGCCATGCCCACCATATGTGTCTTGGGGATATAGCTCAGTTGGGAGGCGCTGCTCTATGCACAGGCAGAGGTCAGCGGTTCGAAACCCGCTTATCTCCACCAATTAATGACTAGGACAATGGGAAATGCAATAGGTAAAAGATTACAATTAAACTGGAGTAAAAGTTATTCTGGAGAAAAAGCTAACAAGGGCACACGGAGGATGCTCAGGCAACAGCAGCCGATGAAGGACGTGATAAGCTGCGATAAGCTGGGAGGAGATGCACATGATCAGTGATTCCCGGATTTCGAATGGGTAAAACCTGCGTCGTCTGGAGGACATGCGTGAAAACGGATAAGCCCGCGAACTGAAACATCTAAGTAGCGGGAGGAAAGAAAGTAAAAAACGATTCCCTGAGTAGCGGCGAGCGAACGGAGGAGAGCCTAAACCGTGCCAGTGCCAAGCGGACAGCGTTGCTGGCACGAGGGGTTGCGAGACTTCCATCAGCGGATTGTCATAATGCTTAAGCCGCATATGTGTAAGTGGAACCAGCTGGGAAGCTGGACCGAAGAAGGTGAGAGTCCTGTAGAACATAAAGCATATGCTGCGACTGGAAGCACCCGAGTAGCGTCAGGCACGAGGAATCTGGCGTGAATCAGCGTGGACCATATCACGCAAGGCTAAATACTGCTGTTGACCGATAGTGAAGAGTACCGTGAGGGAAAGGTGAAAAGAACCCTGAGCAAGGGAGTGAAACAGAATTTGAAACCGTGTGCTTACAAACGGTAGGAGCACTTTATGTGTGACTGCGTGGATTTTGGTTAATCATCCTGCGAGTTATGGCTGGTGGCAAGGTTAATAGAACGGAGCCGAAGGGAAACCGAGTTCTAACAGGGCGACAAGTCGCCAGCCATAGACGCGAAACCTAGTGATCTAGTACTGTCCAGGCTGAAGCTGAGGTAAGACTCAGTGGAGGGCCGAACTCACCGCCGTTGAAAAGTTGGGAGATGAGATAGGTCTAGGGGTGAAAAGCCAATCGAACTAGGAGATAGCTCGTTCTCTCCGAAATGCATTTAGGTGCAGCCTTGGCATGAAGATATGCGGGGTGGGAGAGCTCTGTATGGTCTAGGGGGCGTACTGCTTACTGAAATCAAGCAAACTGCGAATACCGCATATTAATAGCCAGGAGTGAGTCCGTGGATGACAAGGTCCTCGGACGAGAGGGGAAACAGCCCAGACCGCCAGCTAAGGTCCCTAATTATGTCTAAGTGGGAAAGGAGTGGATATTCACAGACAACCAGGAGGTTGGCTTAGAAGCAGCCATGCCTTGAAAGAGTGCGTCATAGCTCACTGGTCGAGAGTATCTGCGCCGAAGATGTAACTGGGGCCTAAGACATAAACCGAAAGCTGCGAGGCGTGCTTGCACGCCTGGTAGGAGAGCGTTCTGTAGGTACTGTTGAAGGAATGCCGCAAAGGCCTATTCTGGAGGTATCAGAAGTGAGAATGCAGGAATGAGTAGCGAGAAGGCGGGCGAGAATCCCGCCACTGAAGTCCAAGGTTTCAGGAAGGTTTGTCCGCCCTGGGGAGTCGGGACCTAAGCATAAGCAAAAATGTGATGGCGAATGGAAAAACAGGTTAATATTCCCTGTACCGCTGTTATCGCCTGAGAGACGGAGTGACGCAGGAAGGTATGCGGGAAGGCTGACGGAATAGCCTTTCTAAAGGGCGTAGCATGGGCATGCAGGAAAATCCGCATGCCTAAATGTGAGACCTGACGGGTAAGTGCATCTTGCATAAGCCGCAGATCCTACACTGCCGAGAAAAACTTCTATCGATGAGAACCAGCGCCCGTACTGTAAACCGACACAGGTGGACAGAGTGAGAAAACTTAAAGGCCGACAGGATAACTCTAGCTAAGGAACTCTGCAAATGCTACTGTAACTTCGGGAGAAGGGGTGCCTGACATACCTGAAGGAGAGACGCCCTGAGGGGAAATAGTACCGCAGTGAAGAGTCCCAAGCAACTGTTTACCAAAAACACAGGTCTATGCTAAGCTGAAAGGCGACGTATATGGGCTGACACCTGCCCAGTGCCGGAAGGTTAAGAGGAGGGTTGAGAGACTCGAATTGAAGCCCCGGTGAACGGCGGCCGTAACTATAACGGTCCTAAGGTAGCGAAATTCCTTGTCGGGTAAGTTCCGACCTGCACAGAATGGTGAAATGATTTGGGAGCTGTCTTGGCTGGAGACCCGGTGAAGTTGTAATGCCGGTGAAGATACCGGCTACCTGCAGGGACGGAAAGACCCCGTGGAGCTTTACCGTAGTTTGGCATTGGGTTCCTGGCTGCATGTGTATAGGATAGTTGGGAGACTGTGAAGCCAAGGCGTCAGTCTTGGCAGAGTCGCCGTTGGAATACCAACCATATGCCGTCGGAATTCTAATCTGGAAACGGAGACAGTGCTAGATGGGCAGTTTGACTGGGGCGGTCGCCTCCCAAAGAGTAACGGAGGCGTTCAAAGGTTCCCTCAGGCTGGATGGAAATCAGCCTAAAGAGTGCAAACGCATAAGGGAGCTTGACTGCAAGACTGACGGGTCGAGCAGGCACGAAAGTGGGAGTTAGTGATCCGGCGGTTCCGAATGGAAGGACCGTCGCTCAACGGATAAAAGCTACCCCGGGATAACAGGCTGATACTCCCAAGAGTCCATATCGACGGAAGTGTTTAGCACTCGATGTCGGCTCGTCTCATCCTGGGGCTGGAGAAGGTCCCAAGGGTTGGGCTGTTCGCCCATTAAAGAGGCACGCGAGCTGGGTTCAGAACGTCGAGACAGTTCTGGTCCCCTATCCACTGCAGACGCTTGAGCACCGAAAAAGATCTGACCTTAGTACGAGAGGACCGGGTTGGACAGACCTCTGATGTATCAGTTGTCACGCCAGTGCACGGCTGAGTAGTCACGTCTGGAACGGATAACCGCTGAAAGCATCTAAGCGGGAAGCCGGCTTTGAGATGAGTGCTCGCAGTATCCATGGAGAACACATGGTCGATAGACTAGGGTGCAAGCGCAGCAATGCGTTCAGCTGACTGGGTACCAATATTATGCGCTATGCTTTTATGTAGTCTTTTTGCTTCTGCTATTTATTTCCCATTGCCTCAGGGCAATGCAATCTATATTCAAAAGTTTGGTGATCATAGCGGCGGGGATACACCCGGTCACATTTCGAACCCGGCAGTTAAGTCTGCCTGCGCCTACGATACTTGGATTCGTCCCGGAAAATAGGGAAGCCGCCAAACTCTCTCTTTTGCGTCTCCGTAGCTCAGCCGGTTAGAGCATCTGACTGTTAATCAGAGGTGCCGTTGGTTCTGAGTCCAACCAGGGACGCCATTCTTTTTATACCCCTTTATCATCTAATTTCCTCCCTCGGAAGTGCTTTTTCATTATACAGCTCTTCCATAAGACGTCCCCATATCCGAAATACAAGTCCAATATTTTAATTGATTAAAAATTTTTAAAATTTAAATTCCTTATTAAGCATGAAGGTAAAAAGTTTGACAACCTTAATGTTTAATAAGTTTATTGATTTTTATCCTAGAAGATAGCTTTTTATTATTTTTTACTCTTGTTATTTTCCCTTCAACTAATCCTTTATTTACATTTATATTTTTGTATATTACTTATCCAGTTTGATAATGTTTCTTTTCAATTTAATACATTCATTTATTCCAGATTTTCTTCTAGTTCTTATATCAATTTTTCAGTTCATTACTGAATACAGTAACATCTTATATTTCATATACTACTTAAAAACTTTGTTCTAAGCCCTTGTTGAAACTTTAATGTCATGAAATATTACATGTTAGTATTTTTCTTATCTTTCTTGCTGAGCAGAATGACTTTATCTCTGAAAAGTTTTCTTCTTATCTTATCTTTTTATTTTATTTGAAATTGTGTAATTCTGTCTATAATTTCTATTAAAAAGTTATTATTTTGTCATGTAGTACAAGTACATATCTGTTTTTCTACATGAAGTATAATTCTACTGTTCTCGTAACATAGTTTTCTTTGTATTAACAGTTTCTGTAATTATGTAAATTCAATCCTTGTATTACATGTGTTATAATAATTCAGTTTTTATATTATATCTTGTTTCATATACATGGTAGATATTGTTGGCAGGTAATTTTTTTCTATTTTTACTCCTTTTATGCACCCGTGTATATTATAGAGCCTGAATAAATAAAAAAATTTTTAAAAAGGTTTTACAAACTTTTTGAATCATTGTATATTTTGAATGGATAGTGATTTATACAAGATTTTAATTTTTGAATGTAAAATTAAGATGAGATATAGTGTATATAAAATTTAGTTGTTTGATTATAGGGAAAAATGGTATAATTTGTAAAATAAAAATATGTATAGAGGTTGATTATGTATGATTTTACAGCTTGTATTGTTACATATAATACTAAAGCATGATGAATTAAGGAAGATTATTGGGTGTTTTCAAAAGATAGGGAATTAGATTTAAGTTATGGATTTCTGATAATTCTGAAAAAGATGAATTGAGAGAAGTTATAAAGGATTCTCAGATGATAGAATTGAGTATATTTTAATAATTCAAATGATGGATTTGGAGCAGGGCATAATGTTGTGATTACGAAATTGATTTTGGGGAGAAGTAAAGTCGGAATTCCATCTGATGGTGAATGCTATGATGTTTTTACAGAAAATACTATTGAGAAAATTGTAGAATACATGAAAGAGAACAAGATATTGGACAGATTGGACCCTAAAAATATGAGGGTTGACGGAGAAGTAACAAAATCTTGCAGATTATTTCCATCGCCTATCAGATTTAATATTTAGGAGATTTTTACCAATCAAGGCGATTGTTGATAAATTGGATTATGACTATGAAATGAAATGGTATGATTATGAAGAAATAATAGATGTTCCAATTTTATCAGGATGCTTTATTTTTGTTCTGCACAGATGTGTTAAAGGAAATTCGTGGATTTGACAAAAAGATATTTTTATGATATGGAGGATTATGACTTATGTAGACAGATTGGTAAGAAGTATAGACTGTTTTATCCTGAAGCAAAAATAATTCATGAGCATGGTAAGGCATCTTATAAGTCATGGAAAATGATGATGCATGCTAAAAATCAGCTATAAAGTATTTAATAAGTGGGGATGGTTTTTGATAAGGAGCTGAAAGATATAGAATGTAGGATATAAAAATAGGTTATTACAGAAATGTTGTATTTACTTATTTTACAAAAGTAGGTTTGTTTGAAAATCTAATGGTATTATGACTTTTAGAATATTGTGGAGTAATAAAAAGTTTAGTTATTGTATTATGTTTAATTGGCATTTTTAGGATAATATTAATTGTTCTTATGGTAAATTTTAATTCTGTATCCATTAAATATTTTTAGTAATTAATTTTATTTTTAGTTTATTTTTTGATTTTATAGTAAAATATTTATAGTTTCATAATATATATATTAATATTTTTGTAGTAATTAACATTTTATACTAAACCCTGTTTAAATAACGAATTTATTACGAACTTTTCTAATAAAAGGATGAAAATCTAGTGTTTCAAAAATAATTAAAAATATAATGTTTTAATAAACTGATGTAGATGTTAATTGCTAGTATAAATCTTTTATTGTAAGATAAGGATTTTTGCATTAGTGAGCAAACCTATAAAAAGTAAAAATAAAAATTGAATGATTATGAATTAGTTATTGAATAACCTTATTATAAAAATTTATTTTTATTTTTTTAATGGGGAATAGTGTTAACAAGAAATTATCATGGTTTTTATATTTTTCTGGGATTGTCACAATTATACAATCTCACGGGAATAAAAATTAGTTGATTTTATTTGTGAATTAGTATAAAATACTTGAGAGTATGTTATAAAATTGTTTTAAATTTTTACAAATGTAAGTATAATTTATAGAGTAATTGTAAAAAATAATAATATAAAAAACTCAATGAATACAAGAATTTCTATGCAAAATATTAAAATTTTACGGTAAAAGGTACTGGAGAAAAATTGTAAAAAAATATTGTAGTTATTAGGGATTTTAAACTTTTATAAATGAAAAAGATAATTAAAAAGGAGAAAAAGAAGAATGAAAAGATTTTTAAAGGCAGTTTTTGTTTGTACTGGCTGAAATATTGTATTTGCAGCAGGTGAGAATCAAGAAGATAGATACTTCTCAAAAAAATCGAGGTTATTGAAAGTGAAGTACAACAAAAGATTGGAAAATATAGAGAGGAAAGCTGAAGTTGAGGTGAAAAAGCTCTAGAAGAAATAAGTTGAACAGATTTATTTCCAAAAGTAACAGGAAAAAGCTGGAAAATGGTTTTGGAATGATGAATTTAATGGGAATCAGCTAGATAGTACGAAATGGGCTTATTGGGAAAAATGGAAATCCTTGGAATGCGGGGAACTATTTAGATGAAAATGGAAATTTGGTCAATCAATATGGATTTGATGCGAAACATTTTTATTTGAGAGATAATGTTAGAGTTGAAAAATGGGAATATGATTATAACACTAAAGAAGGAAAACTGATAAAAAAGTTAATATTAATGGTGTAGAAAGAAACGTATTATTTATAGTTCAGGAGCGATTCACACAAGAAATCTTTATAATGTGCAGTATGGAAAAATTGAAATGAGAGCGGCTATGCCTAGAAGGAATTGGGACTTGGCCTGCGTTTTGGATGTGACCTGCAGGATATTCTCAAGTGGATGGAAAATAGCAAATGGTGAAATCGATATAGTGGAAACTTATGGAGATGATATCGACGTGCGACAGGACACTTCACGTTCTTAAAAAGTGATAATACTTATGAGACATTTGATGGAGATGATTATAAACTAAGTAAATGGTACCTAGGGAAAAATTGACAAACTTTTAATACTTATGCCGTGGAATGGGATGATAAAGGAATAAAATGGTTATTTAATAATAAAGTATATAAAAATTTCTCTTACAAGGAACTGGAAAAAGAGGGTTACAAAAACCCATTTAACCAACCATATTTCATAATGATAAATGTTGCTTTGAGCAGAAAAACTGGAGAAGATGGGGATGTCAACTTTCCGACAGAAATGAAAAGTTGATTATGTAAGGGTTTATCAGAAAAATAATTTATACCAAAACCCATTTAAAAATAGGAATAAATTTTTATAATAGGATTGTTTTTAATAGCTAACTCATAATCATTAAATTAAATCATATTTTTGTAGGATTGCTCATTGCCAGCAAACTCACCTTGCAGTAAAGATTTATCCTAATAATTAAAAATGTATAGCAAGATTACTACGCAATAACCTATGGTTAGTCTACATGATATTTTTCTGCACTGCCAAAAACTCGCTATGCTCAGACAGTTTTGCCAGCACAGAAAAATGCTCCGACGGGTTATGTTATATTAGAGTCTGATTAAAAAGTGAAAAATTATATTTTTAATTATTTGAAAATATTAGGTTTATATACTTTATTAACTAGAAAAAGTTTGTAATACTTCGTTATTTAAACGGAGTTTAGTATTAATTTGATTGATGTAGAAGAAATAATTTAGGCAGGAAGATTTTTTAAAAGAAGTTTTTCCTGTCTTTTTGTAAAAGAAAAAGCTATCTCAATAAGAAATAGCTAATTTTTAGATTTTTATTATTCAAAATAATTTTTATTTTTATCAAATTTTTGTTGAACTTTATCCTTTTCAGAAATTGTCAATTCATCGGGATTTTATTTCAAATTCTTCAAATTTCCAATCGATATTTAAAGTTTTTGTCGCTCCATAAAAAGTCCGCTGTCGTATTCTGGAGCATATAAATCTGTACATCTGTAAACAAATTCTGTTTCATCTTCAAGTGTTAGAAATCCATGTGCAAAAGCCTTCTGGAACGTAGAACATTAATTTGTTTTTCAGCAGATAATTTTACTGCGTACCATTTTCCAAAAGTTTCGCTTCCTTTTCTTAAATCAACTGCCACATCGTAGACACTTCCTTTTATTACTCGTACTAATTTTTCCTTGAGTGTGTTTTGTCTGAAATGAAGTCCACGTAAAAACGCCTTTTTTGGATTTTGAGTGATTGTCTTGGACAAAGTTCATTGTAAGTCCTAATTCCTCAAAGGATTTTTTTGGTTGTAAGTTTCATAAAAATCCTCTTTCATCTCCAAAAACTTTTTGACTCGATTATTACTAAATCTTTTATTGGGGTTTTCTTTTATTGTAAAATTGTTCATTAATTTGCTCCTTTTTATATAAATTTGATTATTTATTTCATACATTTCTTTGTAATATTTTTGATAATCTCCTGAGACTACTTCATTTACCCAGTCCTGATGTTCCAAGTACCATTTTACAGTTTTTCTGATACCTGTTTCAAAATCTGTTTCTGGATACCATCCTAAATCTCTTGCGATTTTTGAAGGGTCGATGGCATATCTCATATCGTGTCCAAGTCTATCTTGAACATAAGTAATCAAATCATAATTTATATTTTTGCAAGTCAGTTTTTAGAACTTTTTATATTCGTCATTATTTTCAATTTCTTCTTTTTAAAAATGTCGATGACCAGTTTTACAATATTAATATTTTGTTCTTCGTTAAAACCACCAATATTGTAAATTTCGTAAATATTGGCATTTCTTAAAACTAAGTCGATTCCTTTACAGTGATCTTCTACGTAAAGCCAATCCCTTACATTGTCCCCTTTTTCCGTAAACTGGCAACTTTTTACCTTCCAGTACGTTTTTTTAATCATAAGTGGGATTAATTTCTTTTCTGGGAAATGGTAGGTCCGTAGTTGTTTGAACATCTTGTAATATTTATTGGCATTTTGTAAGTTTCACCGTAGGCAATTACGATGTGGTCGGCACTCGCTTTGGAAGCTGAATATGACTTCTTGGGTCAAGTGAAGTTTTTCTGTGAAGAAATTTTTCCGTAAGTTTTTAAATTTCGTTCTATTTTTTTACAACTTTTTCACTTCTTCATCATCAATTACCAAGTCAATTGCTGTGTCATAATCTTTGAAAGACTTCCGTAAACTTCGTCTGTCGAAACTTGTAAATATTTTACACCTTCTCTGTAAACTGGATATCCATTTTTCATCTTTTGAAACAGTCCATGCTTTTTAGCATTTTTCCAAAAAGATTTTGAGTACCAAGAATGTTTGTTTCTAAAAATATTTGTGGATTTTCAATAGAACGGTCAACGTGTGATTCGGCTGCAAAGTTTTACAACAAAGTCAATTTCATTTTCAGAAAAATTCTCGCAATTTCTTTTTGGTCACGAATATCAACTTTTTCAAATTTTACTCTTTTTCATCTTTAATTTCTTCAGCAATCGTACCTAAATTACGGCATAAGTTAGCACATCTACAACAATTACCTTTAATTTCATCATTTTTATATTTATTCAAAATATATTTTTAAATAATTGGAACCTATAAAATCATGCTGCACCTGTCACTAGATATGTTTTCATATTTTCCTCCCTAATTAATTTACTGTAATTTACAGTTTTTATTTATCATCACAATTAAATTATACAATGCTTTTTCCAAATAAAAATTGTTATAGTAAAGTCATTTTAAAATTATGATAATTTTATAAAAAGTTTATTAATTTTATTAGTTTTTGGAATATGAATACATTTATTTGTTTTTTTCTGGGTTGTATATCATAATTCTAGAATAAGATTTTTATATATATGAAGGAAGTCTTTTCTGGGGTGAAGTTTTATATTTTTCAATTAATTTTAAAATTTTGTAAATTTCAATGAATATTGAAGAAGAACTATAATAAAAATTAGCAGGTAAGATTTTGAGAAATATGAAAGAATAATGCTTTGTCAGACTGTAACCTTTTTGAATTTGTGTCAAAAGAATAGGTTAAATATTATATTTCTCATTAATAGAGTCTGAATTAACGCTATTGGGAACATTAGAAGCTTTTATTGTTCTTAGGATAGCAAAAACAGATTTTTATTGCCTTTATGTCGTCTGACATTAGAGAGTTAATAATTTTTCTTTTTCTTCAAATGGAAAAATTGTAATATTCATATTCTATTAGAATAAAAATTATTAAAAATACAAATAAAAATATATTTATTGTCTTTTTATCTGTAAAATTTGTTCCCATTACTCCAAAAATCGCTGATTTTCTTACTAGTGTCTCTTAATTCAAAAATTATTGTTTAATATTAAAGTTTCACCATTTTCCAGTTTAATTATTTTTCCGTATACTTTCTCCTTCAATAGTTTCTTTATTTTTAGTTTTATTTTTACAATATCCCAGTTAAAGTAAATAATTTTTCCTTTTAACCACATAATTTCATCATTGATAAAAGATAAATTTACCTTGTTATTATCATCAATCACAGTATCTTTAATATTTATAAAGCCCTTTTGAGAATCCTCATGTTATAATTTTTAGGTTTTTGTCTATTTTTCCACTTTTATTTTGCTGTCTTTGTTTATTATTTCGATGGAACTGTTTTTAAGTCATCAATGGAATTTATTTCAGCATTTTTATCAAAATAGATTTTTATTTAACATTTCAGTTCATTTTTGTGAGAATTGAGAAAATATCCTATTCCAGAAATATTATTATTGCAGGAAATATTTTTATATTGAAATTGTAATAATAGGCACTAAAATTTTCTTTTTATAATTGTGGTAATTAATATTGAAAAAGTGATAAGATAATGATGATTATGGCAAAAACATAGATAAAATAATTATATCCCTTTAAATTTAACGATATATTTAAAAAGAAATATAAAATAAGGTTATAAACAAAATTTGATAATATAACTATTTATATTAATAATTGATATTTTTCCACTTTTTTTACATCCTGAATCTTTTTCTATATTAATTTTATTTTTATTGAATTTTGCTTGCTTCAATTTTTCATTCAGCAGTCCTCAATTTTCTATTTAGGGTCATTTAACAGTTTTGTATTGTCATTTAATTCTTTTCGCTTATTTTTTTATAGTATTTTTAGAAATTCTATAATCTCTATTTTACTTTCTTTTTGAACATTTTCTTTCATAATTTTTCCTCCTTTACTGCTAAATTTTGTTTTGTTATTATAGCATATATTTTATTATTTTTCCATATATAAAATTATAGAATAGCGAATTGATGAAATTTGTATTATACTCGAAACCCATTTAAAATTGAACTGATAGAAATTATATAATTTAGGGTTTGAGTAAAATAGTCATAATTTTTGAGTTCTGTTTTAAACTAGTTTTACTATAGTATTCTTGAAAAATTAGATTTATTGTAGAATTTGTGGTATTATAAATAAATAATGGCATTGTAATTAGAAAATAAAATTTTTAAAAAGGAAACTTGTAGATGACTGGGAGAGAAAAAGGAAATAAAAGAGGCTAGAATAAAAGAATTGCTAGCAAAAAGAGAAGAATATTTAAATAATGGCGAAATTGAAAAAGAAATTAATGTTTTAAGAGAATTAAGAGTATTGTTTAAGAGAGTTTTTGGACAGGGAAAGTGAAGAGAATGCGAAGATTCTGACAGAACTAGGAAATGCGTTAAAATATGTGGGAAAAATTTGAAGAATCTATAAGGTTATTAACAAAGGCGTGAAAAATTGTTTTAAAAGAATTATGGAGAAAATAGTCTTGCTTTTTGTAACTTGTAATGCTAATATTGCTGAAGTTTATAGAGTTATGAAAAAGTATGAAAAAGTTGAGGAAAAATATCATAAGGCTATAAAAATTTATAAAAAATAATTTTCAGAATGGATATGTATTTTTCAGGGATATGTAATAATTTAGGGCTTTTATGAAGAGTGCGAACAGTATCAGGATTCAATAAAATGGCAGAGTTTGGAAATATTAAAAGAGTTGGAGAATAACGAAATTCAGAAAGCAATTATATTAAGCAATATGGTAAAATCCTACATAAAGCTGGATGAAAAAGTTGGCAGAAAATACCATGGAAAAAGCTTTGGAAAAATATTACAAAAATCAAGTTGGAGAAAACAGTAACTTATATTTAAATATTTTGAATAACTTAGTAAATGTGTGTTTGAAAAATAAAAGCTATAAAAACTTTAGAGTTGCTAGAAAAATATAAAAATTTATAAAAAGTATTTTTGGGAACTGAAAATGAGAATTATAAAAATATTTTAGAAAAATAAAGATTGCAAAAAGAGATTGATAAAAATAAAATGGAACAGTATGTTTGGAAAAATAAAGCTGTAAGAAAATTAAAGAATTAGTGATTCAAGGCTGAGCAGGATAAATTATAAAAATGGAGTTGAATAAATTATGGATAAATTAGAAGATTTTTGAAATATTCTGTGCTATTTTCTTATTATGGCGAACTTTTTCCCGAAAAGAAAAGGCAGTATCTGGAACTTTATCTTGAAGAGAACAGTTCCTTTCAGAAATCGCTGAACAGTAGGGGAGTAACAAGACAGGCAGTTTTTGACAATATAAAAAGGAGTTCAAAAACTGGATGAATATGAGAGCAAACTTGAATATTTGAGAAAGAAAAAGAACTGAAGAGAAAAATTGGAACATTTGAGAAAAATTTTTACTATGAAAAATCTTGAAAAAATAATAGAAGACTTTTGAATTATACAGAATAATTTTTCAAATGGAAAACAAAAATATAAACTGCTATTGACAAATACAAAAGTTGGGGTATAATATTTATGTAAAGAATATGTAAAATTATAAATTAAGTTATTCTATTTGGATTAGACAAAACTGAAACGGCGGGAAATGCTTCTAAAAACGTTTTCCACCTTTGGTTTTGCCTTTTTATTTTTCAGATTGTTAATATTTCACTAAAGAAAAATTTTTGTATAAAGGATACTTATTAGTAAACTGAGAAGGACAATTACGAAAAATGAAAGGGGAAAATATAAGAAATATTCTTGTTTTTGTGAGATGTTTAGTTATATTTTTGATGTAAATAAAAATTATTAAGAATATTAAATACAAAAATTTGTTTTTAGGAGGAGGTAGAAATGGGATTTAGAAAAGACTTTTTGTGGGGCGGAGCTACTGCTGCGAATCAGCTTGAAGGAGCTTATGTATGATGGATGGAAGAGGGCTTGCAAATGTAGATTTGTCGCCAGTTGGGGAAGACAGGCTTTGCTGTAGATTACTGGGAGCGAAAATGCTGGAATTTGACGATGAGCATTTTTATCCTGCTAAAGGGGCGATTGATTTTATCATAGATATAAGGAAGATATTGCATTATTTGCAGAAATGGGATTTAAAACTTATAGAATGTCGATAGCATGGACTCGTATTTTCCCAAATGGAGATGAAGAAACTCCAAATGAAAAAGGGCTTGAATTTTATGAAAAATGTATTTAAGGAATGTAGAAAAAATACGGTATTGAGCCATTAGTTACAATAACGCACTTTTGATTTTCCTATTCACTTAATCAAAGAATATGGCGGATGGAGAAACAGAAAAGTTATTGATTTTTCTACAAAGATTGTGTACTGTAATTTTCACTAGATATAAAGGACTTGTAAAATACTGGCTTACATTTAATGAAAATTAATATTTTATTACATGCAACGTTTATGGGGCAGGAATTGTTTTTGTATAGAAGGAGAATAAAAATCAGGTTTTATATACTGGCACACAACGAATTGGTAGCAAGTGCTTGGGCTACAAAAATTGGGCATGAAATTGATTCCCTGAAAATAAAATTGGATGCATGCTTGCTGCGGAAATTTTATGCACTTACTTCAAGCCTGAAGATGTATGGACTGCACTTGAAAAAGACAGAGAAAATTATTTTTCATAGATGTGCAGGCTCGTGGATATTATCCTGCCTATGCTAAGAAATTTTTGAGAGAGAAAATATAAATATTGGAATTACAGATGAAGATGAGCAAATTTTGAGAGAAAATCCAGTTGATTTTGTTAGTTTTTCTTATTATACAACTCGTTGTATCTCACTGAAGCTGATAAACTTGGAGAAGGAAACTTGCTAAAAACAATAAGAAATCCTATATTGAAGTGACAGACTGGGGATGGGGGACTAGATCCTGTTAGGATTTAGAACTACAATAAAACGAAATTTATGACAGATACCAAAAACCGTTGTTTGTTGTGGAAAATGGACTTGGAGCAGTAGATGTTCCAGATGCAGATGGATATGTGGAAGATGATTATAGAATTGACTATTTGAGAGATCATATAAAGGCAATGAAGGAAGCGGTTGAACTGGATGGAGTAGAACTTAGGGTATACAACTTAAAATTTCTATTGACTTAGTAAGTGCGGGAACTGGAGAAATGAAAACGTTACATGGATTTATCTATGTAGATAGAGATAACGATGGAAATGGAACATTGAAGAGAAGCAAGAAAAATCATTTGACTGGTATAAAAAGGTTATCGCAAGTAATGGAGAAGATTTGGATTAGCATTTGAAATTATTTATTGAAGAAATTAGTATAAAGGATTTTTAAAATAGCAAATCCCCTTTGCTTTTGTGTGAAACTTTTTAAAATGAAACTGAGAAACTTAAATAAAATCTGGAATTATAGATAAAAATGTAATAATAAACCCTTCTGAAAATAGGAATAAATTTTTATAATAACTATTTCATAACTCTTCAACTTTTTCTTTTTATTTTCGTAGGATTGCTCATCGCCGCAAAAACCCTTATCTTGCAGTAAAGGTTTATCCTGATAATCAAAATATTTGGCAAGATTGCTACGCACAACCTATAGTCTAGTTCATGATATTTTTCTGCACTGACAAAAACCTCGCTATGCTCAAACAGTTTTGCCAGCACAGAAAAACGCTCCGACAGATTAGTTTATGATAGATTTTGTTAAAAAGTAAAAATTATATTTTAATTGTTTAAAAATATTAGGTTTTTATTCTTATTTAATAAATTCGCTATTTAAACAGGGGTTTAGTATTAAAACAAAATTGAGAAACTTAAATAAAATAACGATTATAGAAAAATAAAAATGTAATAATAAACCCTTCTGAAAAATAGGAATAAATTTTTATAACAACTATTTCATAATTATTCAACTTTTTCTTTTTATTTTCGTAGGATTGCTCATCGCCGCAAAACCTTATCTTGCAGTAAAGGTTTATCCTGATAATCAAAATATTTGGCAAGATTGCTACGCACAATCCTATGGTTAGTTCTACGATATTTTTCTGCACTGACAAAAACTCGCTATGCTCAAACAGTTTTGCTACAGCACAGAAAACGCTCCGACAGATATTAGTTTATGATAGATTTTGTTAAAAAGTAAAAATTATATTTTAATTGTTTAAAAATATTAGGTTTTTATTTTTATTTTAATAAATTCGCTATTTAAATAGGGGTTTAGTATTAAAAATGAAATTGAGAAACTTAAATAATATCAGAATTTTATATATAAAAATACAAAGGGAGAATTGGTATGAGTATATTTTATGGAAATAATAGATTTAGCAAGATAAGAGTCTTTTTCAGGAGCACAATTAAAAATATATCGCTTTTTATCAATGTTGATTGATCACGTGAATAAGGCTTTGATGTATCCTTTGCTAACAGAAAATGGATTTTTAAGATATGTGAGCGATGTATTTGATATTTTGGGAAGAGTTGCATTTTCCGCTTTTTATGTTTTTCTTGTGGAAGGTTTTTAAAAACAGGAAATAGATTCAAATATCTTTTTAAATCTGATTGCTTTTTGGAATTATTTCTGAAATTCCATTTTGACTTGTTCCAGTCGGCAGTACTTTTTCAGCCAAATTCAAATAACGTAATGTTTACATTGGCTTTAGCATTAGTTATGATTTGGGTTATTGATGAATTGAAAGTGCCAAAATCATATATAATTCCTCCAGTATTATGGTTTCCTGTTTCAATAATAATCGTTATAACAGCTTTGCCTGTTGTCCATGATTTGGGGATTGGACTATGAATATCACGGAATTTTGATTGCATATTTTTCTATATATTTCGTAATAATCCAATATTATCAATTATAGGAGGATATCTTTCGATTGTTTAAGACTCCAAAGTGGGCTTTGCTAGGATTTGGCTTGACACTTGCTTATAATGGGAGAGAGGAAAACAGAATAAAATTTTTGAATTATTTGTTTTATCCTGTACATTTATTAATTTTAGGGTTATTGAGGGCTGTATTTAAAATAGGAATTTAGAATGGAGAAATGTAGAGAAAATGAATAGAATGATAAGAGCATATGGATTGCTCTATATTACTTACAATATTAGCGGGATGGAATTAGCGCTTTTTGGTAAAGATGAACGTAGGAGTTGGGCCTTGGGATGCGATGGCATTGTCTTTTTCGTTTTTGACAGGAATAAAAATGGGAACAATAGCGATAATATGTAATTTTTATGTGATTAGGTCAAATTATTTTTGCTAAAAAGGGAATTTAAAAAGATAAATTTATTACAAATGCCAGTTTCCATGCTGTCTAGGCTATTCAATTAATGTATATGTAGTTTTTAAAAATATGGCATTTAGTAACTATATTTTCAGAATAACAACTAATATTATAGTACTTGTATCAGTCGCTTTTACAATGGGAGCAATAGTAGTTTTGGGATTACCAACGTTTGCTTTGGAAGGTTTTTGCAGTGCGATTCATGCAAAAAACTAGGGATTCCTCTTTGCAAAATTTAGGCAATGGATAGATTTTTCTGCGTTGGTCTTGTCATTGTTTTGACACTTGTATTTCCTATAGAATGGAGTCTGCGTGAAGGAACGATAATTAGCATGGTTCTGTTTGGACCTTTACTTGGAATATTTATGCCAGGAATTGAAAAACTCTATGAAAAATGGGATTTAGTTGATGGAAAAAAGTCAGATTGAGAAAGAAATAGAAGGATTGGAATAAAAAAATAAATTTTATAAAAAATATTGAAGGAGATTAGTTATGAAAAATAAATCATGTAGCAATTTATGTAAAAGATTTGGAAAAACAAGGGAATTTTATGAGAAATATTTTTGAAGCAAAGGCAAATGAGAAATATCATAATAAAAATACTGGATTACAGACTTACTTCCTAACTTTTCCAGATAGTGAAGCACGGCTTGAAATAATGTCACGTCCTGAACTTTCGGAAAGAAACGATAAAATAATGAATGAAGGCTTTATCCATCTTGCTTTTTAGCGTTGGAAACAAAGAAAATGTCGATAAATTGACACAAAAGACTTGTAAATGATGGGTTTAGATGTTTAAGTGGGACCTAGGACGACTGGAGATGGATATTATGAGAGTGTTGTTGAGGATTGTGAAGGGAAATTTGATTGAAATAACAGAATAATAAAATATTTATTTGCAAATTGAGAAAAAGATTTGAAGAGTATAATTACTAAAAAGACACATAAAAATTTTACAGATAAGAGGAGTGGTAATTATGTTTATTAGAGAAAATGGATTTTATTATGGATTTCCAGTATTACTGATGACTACAAAAAGATAAAGAAACTGGAAAAAGTAACATAACTCGTTATCATCTTCATTTGTACTTGGAAAAACAATAGTTGTGGGAATAGGATTTGGAACTAAAGGATTTAAGAATATTGAAGCTGGATCGGATGTAACTTTTAATGTTCCAGATGAAAACTTGTACGAAAGTGTGAAAAAGATTGAAAAATGTTATATGATACAGAAATACTTAGAAGTAAAGCAGAATCTTGGATATATATACTGTGAAGATAAGTTTAAGATTGCAGGATTTTACTGAACTAGCTGGTGAAAATGGTAAATTCTGTGAGAATAAAGGAGTGTCCAATTCACATAGAGGCAAAAGTTACAGATATTCAGAAAAGATCAGGTTATAGTAACTCAGAAATACAGGGGATTTTTGTTGATGAAAAATAATGAGGATGATTCTCACATCGATACAAAGAAATGGAAACCATTAATTTATAAATTTAGGAATATACCTCAACAGGCGATAGATTGGGATTGAATTTTAATTTTCAGGAAGTTTAAGAAGAATTTGGAAGTTATTAAAATCAAAAGATTCTGTTGTTTTTCAAGAGAGGTTATTTTTAAAAATGATAATTGTTTAAATTAAAAATTTTTAATACCGTTGTAAAATGAGACTTTCTATTGTCTCTATAAAATTTTGGTAATGGTATTTTTCTTCCATCATTTATCCACTGCTTATAACTTCCTAAAATAGATGAAAATACAATGATAAAATAATATTACGTAGATAAGGCTCTTTTTCTTTAAAAGACTGACTTTTTCCATGTAAATAATATTGTTTATCATTTTTGTAATACATAATCATTTTTGAATCAATTATTATTTTGTCGTGAGCATTTCCACAAATTTCTGAAAATCAATAAAAGTATTAATAATATTTTTAAATCTTTAGAAAAGCAAGTAAGGAAAATTTTGTATATATTCGTTGGTAATTTTATCTTGTATTTCTAAAAATAAGTTATCAATAGACGAATAATAACGATAGAAAAGTGCTACACTTCAGCTTTTTCAATTAATTCTTTTACAGTTATCATAATCCTTTTCCTTTTAAAAAGTTCAATAAAGGACTTGTGAATATTCCTTATTGTAATTTTATATCTTCATAATTAATCATAGTTTTACCAGTTTCCTTTTCTAAAATAAAACTCAAAATAGTTAAAATTCAAATAATAGAAATTATATAAATTGATAATTTGTAATAGTTTTAAATTTTTATGCTATAAGGAATTTTACAATGAAAAATACTAAATGCAACTTTTTGTACCTAAAGTGTCAAAGATACTTTTTAATAACTAAAAGCCAAAAATAGAAATAATATGTTAAACTTGTATAGTGAAATATAACAAGTGAAAGGATAAACATGGAAAATCAAAATATTACTACTCAGAAATTAAAAATGGAGCAGTTATATCGTTTTTAAAAATCTGCAATGAGCGAGGGAATGGCAAATTCTAAAAACTAATTCTCCAAATGAGTTGCATGTGAATTTATATAGAAAAATGGGCAAATGGAGGGACAGGACTTGATAACGGAAATGTTATGATAGATAGACAGGCTTTAGGCGAGCCTGGAAATGTAGTATAGAAGATGAAAGAGATATGGAAATGCTAAAAATGGGCAGAAGTAGGGAAAGAAAATAATACATATATATGGATGCAGATAAACTCATCCAGGAAAACAGGCTCCTAAAAGTGTAGCAAAGAATCTGTTGCACCAAGTGCTGATAGAAATTCAAGGAGATTTGAAAAGTGGATTTGTAAAAGCCAAGGGAACTTACAAAAGATGAAATAAAAATTTGATAAAACGTTTTGGAAAAGCAGCGGAAATTGCTAAAACTCAGGTTTTACAGGAGTTCAAATACATGGAGCGCACATGGATATTTAATTAAGCCAGTTTTTATCATCTGCAGATAATGTGAGAAACGATGAATATGGCGGAAGCATAGAAAATAGAATGAGATTTTTAGCTGATGCATATAATGAAATGAGAGAGAAAAGAAAAAGAACTCTCGATAGGATTATAAATTCATCAGATTTTAGTAACAATGGATTTACAGAAGAGGAGTCTATTATTGTTATATGTCCGAAATAGGAGTAGATCTTATAGAAATATCAGGCGGAAATTATGAAAATTCTAAAATGCTTTCTGAAAGAGGAGATAATGAAAAAGGTATTTTTATAGATTATGCTAAAAAGTATTGTCGTTAATAGATACGCCTATCGTAGTTATGCAGGAGGATTTAAAAAGGTAGAAACTATGCAAAAAGCTATCGAAAAAGAAAAATATCCATGATAGGAATTGCAAGACCCATAGTAATATATCCAAATTTGCCTAATGAAATCAAAGAAGGGAATATATCATCAGTTTCTTAGAAAGATTAACAACTGGGTTTAGAGGATTGGATAAAAATTAGGAGGTCTTATAGGATTGTTATTATGAGCAGCAAATCCGAAGACTTGCAGAGAATAAAACCTGTAAAAATTCATAAAAATGCATGGAGTCCGCTTATTTACAATATTGTATCATGGAAAGAATGCGTTAAAACCTAGACGAAGAGAGTTTAGTTAAACTAAATAAAGATTGTTAAATTTTATCAGAATCTTTAACCTCATAGGTAAATATATCTATGGGGGTTTTTGAGTATTAAAGTAAAAAGAATCGGGAAATAAAAGAGAAGTGTGTTAAAATGAGAATAGAAAGATATATGGCTAGAAAGGAGAGTTTACAGAAATGAAAAATTATAAAGAATTAGAAAAATATTATTTTCAATGGATGGAAAAAGTCATTCGCTGTATAAGTCGCTTAAAGGGGAATATAGGTTTGAAAAATATATTCTTGCGATTGATCATGTGCAGTCGGATCCATGCCCGGCCTTCCAAAAATGAGAGAGTTATAATGGATAGGAAAATTTGTGGGATTCTTGTGAGCTGACAGATACGAAGGATAAGGATATTGCAGTTTCGGATTTTCTTACGAGAAATTTCTTACAGGGAAAATTCAGAAAAGTGAGAATGACAGTACAGGAACTGGGGAAGTGGAAGAATTTTATTGACAGGTGTGGACAGGAAATCTTGAAAGAACTTGGTTACGATAAAGAGAGATAAAGTTGAAGTGAGGTTTGAATGGGGATGCCCACGAGAGGCAGGCGGATAATGGGAAAAAGCCGCACAGAAAATTATTTTTGAGCAGTTGCCTGAAATTGTGGAAAATCCATTATTTATGATAATTTGAATAAAAAGCGTTAAAATGAGCAGGTAATTCTAGTGCTGGATCAGGAATATGCGAGAAAAATGTTGAAGGAAAAGGGCTTGTTGCATATGGTGGCTAATGGTTCTGAAAGCTTCCACGGAAAGTGGAGTTTCAGATGTCTATGAAAAATGCAGTTAAGTTTAAAAGTCCAGAAAAATTTGAAAATTTCACATTAAAGCTTCCAAGCGGTAAAGAAGTCAGTGGAATGGGTATTCCAAAAAGGAATTACATTAATCGTGGGTGGAGGTTATCATGGAAAATCCACGTTGCTTGCAGCACTTGAAAGAGGGATTTATAAACTGCTATTGCTCAAGATGGGCGGAATTTATAATTTCTGAATCGGATGCGGTAAAAATACGTGCGGAAGATGGAAGAAATGTGGAAAAGGTTAATATAAGCGTGATTTATCAATAAACTTGCTACAAAATAAGGATACAAGGGCTTTTTCGACTGAAAATGCTAGCGGGAAGCACATCGTAGGGCGGCAAATGTGGCAGAAGCACTGGAATATGGACTTTTACTCTAATAGATGAAGACACTTCGGCTACTAATTTTATGATTCGTGACGAAGAATGCAAAAACTTGTGGCAAAGGAAAAGAGCCAATAACACCATTTATTGACAGGGTAAAAGGAACTTTTATGACAATTTTGGAGTTTCACGATATTGATTGTCGGTGGCTTTCTGGAGATTATTTTTGATGTAGCAAATCACGTTATAATGATGGATGAATACGTTCCAAAAAGATGTGACAGAAAAAGCAAAAAGAGATTGCAAAAACAGATGAAAACAAGCGAGAATTTTTCTTCAAATGATAAATTTCAAGGAGTTACACAGCGTATTCCACTCAAAAAGTTTTTCACAATCTGGAAAACTGGACAAAATAAAAGCAAAAAGGGAAATACAATATTCTGTATGGAAAGGAATTAATCGACATTTCAGGGCTGGAACAACTTGTGGATGACAGCCAGACAAACTGCATTGCTGTAATGATTGACTATTTTAAAAAAAGTGCTGGATGAAAAGCTGACACTTTTCGCAAGTAGCTGACAGGATTTATGAAAAGAATTGGAAAAAGGAAGGGCTTGATTCGATTTTCTATACACAGGGCATCCAGAAATTTGGCATTACCGAGAAAGCAGGAATTTTGTGGGGCGGTGAATAGATATAGGAAGTTGAAAAATAAAATAATCTTTTTATAAAAGCAAGGAAATCAATCGCCATTTCCTTATTTCGCAATAAAAGTTATTTTTAACAAATTTAAACAATGGCATATTAAAAGATATCGGCGAAAAAGACGCACTAACCCTGACTTGTTCAAGCATTTTTGAAATCTATTTGGGGAAGTAGTCTAAATATTTATTGTTTGATAAACCTGAATTACTAAGAAACGTGAAACTCGCTGACGCTCAGACAATCGTTTTCATTCCATCACGACATTCTATATTAAATTATAAAGATTATCGTATTTAAATTTTAGGTTTTTAACATTTTGAAAATATTAAATAAGCAAAAATTTCGTTAAAGGAAAAATAATTGTCTCTGAGCGTAGTTTTTACGAAGCGAGTTTTATTTTTCTTTATAAGAAAGTTTTGCGTTAAGCGGGTAGTTCGTAGAACGTTTCGCCATTATCTTTAAATAGTAACCAGTTATACATAGTTAAAATAACTGCATATTGCGAAAAAGGGCATGGCGTCTGATGCCCTTACGTTACAAAAATTGAATAATAAAATATAAAAACTATTATTAATCATAATACTTATAAATAAAATTATAAAAAGTCTTTAAGATGGATACTTAATGATTAAATTTAATTAAAGGATATTTTGAATAAAAATAGCTTGATTCTAAAAATAACCATTGATTTTTGCAAACAGTAGTATCTAAAAATTCTAATTTTCTTCTTTCAAATTATATTTCTTTTACATAGTCTTCCATCATTTGTACTGCTATCGGTCTATTAGATCTCTCGCAAATTCAATTACTGTTAATCCCCATTTATCCTTTACTAAGAGAGGAAGTCCTGGTTGAGAAAAATATTAGCTGATATAGTGGTAACATTTCCATTTCAGGAGCACCAATATTAAACACCTTGAAAGCAACGCTTTTCTTTCTTATATATTGTTGTTATATCTGCTCCCTTTTCCACAATGTCTTACACAAAATTGTTGTTTTTACTATATCTTGCCATCCAAGAGAAAAATAATGGAAAACATACTCATTCCATCTTCTGTTATTATTTTAACATCAGCTCCTTTATTTATTAAAAATTAGTAATTTCACAACGTGCTGTCATCGGTATTTTCTAAAGCATCATATAAAATGCCATCTTCTAAATCATTTCTATCATCTCCTCTTTATATAATTTATCTTCATATGTTCCAGCATTGCTGCTGTTGATACTGTTCTATATTTTGACATTTTGATTTCTCCGTTCTTACTTTGTAGGTATTTTCATTTGTTGTTTTGAATTATATTTTGTATATTATTTATATAATCTGGCTGATATTCTAATATAGTAAAATTTTTAGTAAAATTCTACAATCTATATTTTGCTTTTAAATAGTTCTTTTCATAAAATTGCTTCTCTTGATAGGAGATTTTGTTTGTGTTATAGTATATATTGTACTATCTATATATATTCATTATAGAATACAGGAATAGTTATTATAGCTTAAAATATATATCTTTTTGAAATAGAGGTTGCTTTTTATTAAAAATGGAAACATAATAGTATTGAAAATAAGGGATAAATACGGTTTTAGAAGAAAACATAGAATTACATAGGGAATAGGAAATATTTTGAGTTTAATTTTGTGGTATCTCAAGAAGCAAAATGAATAGAATGTAAAAGGTTGCGAAAATATCAGATGTATATAATCTCATTTTTAAATAGGTTCGGATATAAGATAAATTCTTTAGAAAAAAATTTGATAAAAAAATATATATTGAAAAATGCTCTTCAAATGATATAATTTTATAATGCGAATAATTGTGAAAAAGTATTAAATTAGATAGGAATCTGGAGAAATTTTATGAATAAAGCTGAAGTGTTTCAAAGTTTCTTTAATAAAAGTAGAAATATCAGATTTTGAGATAAATAATATTTCGATTAACTCGAAAGAACTTGATAAAAATGATGTTTTTGTTGCCATTAGAGGTGGGAACAATTTTTGTTAATGAAGCATTGGAAAAAGGTGCTTTTGCTGTTTACGACAGTAAAACTTAAAAATAGATGAAAAATATGCTAACTCATGCATTTTTGTAAATGATAGTGTTGAATTTTACAAAATTTTTGCTAGGGAATGGCGAAAAATAGATATAAAAAGCAATTGGAATTACAGGAAGTAATGGGAAAACGACTGTAAAGGACATGATTTACCATTTGCTTTCACAAAAATATAAAGGAAAAAGACTGAAGGGAATTACAATAATCATATTGGATTGCCCTTCACTTTGTTGCGTGCTGGAAGAAGATGACAAATTTATTATTTTGAAATGGGAATGAGCGGCTTTTTGGAGAAATTGATCTTCTTGGGCAGATTGTATTGCCCTGATATTAATGTAATTACCAACATTGAGAATCGCATCTGGAATTTTTGAAAAACGAAGGAAAATGTATTTTTGGCAAAAGACGGAAATTATTCCGTATATTAAAATACACTTGTAATCAGTGGAGATGATGATTATTTAAAAATGTAAAAGCTGAAAAATATTGAAGTTGTAAAGGGCTGAATCTAGGAAAAATAATGAGTTTAGGAGAAGACGTCTGATTTTTATTATGGAGACGTTCATTTTAACGAAGGCGGAACTGATCTGAAATATTTTGGAAAAATTTGTCAAAGTACTGGTTGAGAGAAATTATAAGACGAATGTTCTGGGAGAACATAATGTATTAAACTTAGTTATGGCACTGCTGTGAGCTAAACATCCCGGAATGGAAGATAAAAATAATCAGTGAAGCTGTGAAAAATATTGGCTTGACTGGAATGCGGTTTCAAATAATTGAAAACGGCGATACAACATATATTAACGATGCTCTATAATGCAAGTCCAATGTCTATGGAGAAATCATTTGAAACATTTTCCCAAATATATAACGACAGACTGAAAAATAATGGTTCTAGGAGATATGCTGGAACTAGGAGAAAATGAACTGGAACTTCATAGCAAACCTTTAATACAATAAAAAACTACAAAATTTGCACAAACTTTATTTATTTGGAGAAAGGATGAAAAAGCCTATTTGATAAAGAAAATGTGGACAATGAAAATTTAAAAATAAGGAATTTGGACATTTTTGATGAAAAGAAGAAATAAAAGAAAAATAAGACAGATTTCTGAACAAAAGGCAGTGCTGTTAAAAAGCATCACGAGGAATGAGATTAGAAGAAATCATAGAAAAATAAATATTATAAAACAAAGAAAAGGAGAAGAGTTTTTATTACTGTATAATTTGTTTAAATATGGATTATTGGGGTAAAAATTCTATAATAAAGAATGTTATATTTGATTGCAAGAGTTATTTATCAATAACTGGAGAGTTTTTACGTATTTTAAATCAATAATGTTAAGAGCGTCTGTGGCGTTTATGATTGCGTTTCTGTTTATGTTAATTTTAGGAAAAACCGTTTATTGCTTGGCTTAAAAAGAAAAATATGAGATACAGCAAGAGAAGAAGTACTTTAAATCACATTTTGACAAGTCGGGAACGCCTACAATGGGAGGACTTAATAATTGGTGCAATTTTATTTGCAACTGCTATCGCTGGTAATTTTCACAAATAAATTCATTGTGTTTTGTTTGTAATCACAATTTTATTTACAACAATTGGATTTTTATGATGATCTATTTAAAATTGACAAAGCACAAAAAGGGCTTTCTGGGGAAAGAAAAATATTAGGACAACTAATAATCACAGCATTAACATTCGGATTCGTATATAAATTCGGACTTGTAAGTAAAACTATCGATTTTTCAATAATAAATCCGTTAATTAAAATTCATATTTATATATAACTCCAATCTTGTTCTTTATTTTTGTGGTATTTGTAATAATCGGTCTTCAAATGCGGTAAATTTTGACTAGATGGACTGGATGGTCTTGTGAGCGGACCTACAATTGTAGTAAGTATTACGCTTTTTAATTATTACTATTTAACTGGAAAATGTAAAATATGCGAAAATACCCTAAATCTTTTATTACGTCTCGCAGGCAGCTGAAATGATAGTTTATTTAGCCTCAGTAATCGGAGCTTTTGAATTGGATTCTTATGGTATAATTTCTATCCAGCACAAGTATTTATGGGAGATACAGGTTCTTTAACATTGGGGTGGAATTTTAGGAATTATTGTTATTTTTATAAAGCAAGAGCTGTTATTGCCGATTGCTGGATTTATATTTATGCGGAAGCCTTGTCAGTTAGTGATTCAAGTCTGGCACTTTAAAACTTTTGAAAACGGTATTCAAAATGGCACCAATACATCACCACTTTGAACTGCTAGGATTGCCTGAAACAAAAAGTTACATAAGATTTTTGGATTGTTTCATTTGACATGTCTAATAACATTTGTAATTTTGAAATTAAGATAATAGCAGGGGATTTTTCCCTGCAAACTAATTTGAATTTTGTCTTTGACTATTTAACTAGTAATTTTTACAGCAAATTATTGTTAATAAATATTATTTTTATTTCAATGCAAAAGGAGAACAGAATATTACGCTAAAATTTCGTTGGAAGAAAAATAGCTGTTTGAGCTTTTGAATTAAACTTTAAATTAAATAAAATTATTTATATTGAACAGCCTGTATTTAAAAGCGAGTTCTATTTTTCTATAAGAGTCTTTCAGTGGGGATGTAAGGGCATGGCGTTTTGATGCCCTTACGTTATTAAAAATATATATAAATAATAAAAAGTTATTATAAAACATTTGTAAAATAGAAAAACTGTTTAGTTAAATACTTAGGAGTAATAACATTTATGAAATTGTATAAATTAAAGAGAGGAAAAAATCACATGGATAAAAAGGGAATTGTGTTTGGTGCTGGGTTATGGGCTTGGTGCTAAGGAATTGCTAGATGGATATGAAGTGTATTTGATAGATGATAAGGTTGCAACACCATCGGCAGAGGGAATAAGGCTTTTGAATGAGGAAAAAGGTTGAATTTATAGTAAAAGAGTCCCGGATTCCATGGAAGGCAGAACTTTTGAAAGTTGCCAAGGAAAAAGGTGTTAAGATTATTTCAGAAATTGATTTGGCTTATAAATATGTGAATAAAAAATATAAAATTATTTCGTTTACTGGGACAAACGGAAAAACTACAACATCTACTAAAAATGGCAGAGTTACTTAACTTTGCTGGATTTCAGTGCAAAACTTGCCGGAAATGCAGGTTTTTCTATTTGCAAAAACTGGTGGCTGATGAAGAAGAGCTTGGATTATATTGTGCTGGAGCTTAGCAGCTACCAATTGGAAAAATAATCCGCAAATTCATTCAAATATCGCTGGAATAATCAATTTAACTCCAGATCATTTTGACACGATATGATTCGGTAGAAGATTATTATATACAAAGTTTGCGATTTTTGATAAGCAGACAGATGATGACTTTGCATTGATTAATCTGGATGATGAAGTTTTTGCAGAACTGTATGAAAGAAATGAGATAAATGAGAAAAATAAAGGCTCAAAAATATATTTGAGTAAAGAAACAAAAGGGACAGTTTTTGTTTATGAAAAATAATATTCGTATAATGAAGGATTTGAGTAACGGGTTGATGAAATTCAAAAATTTTTGGTGAAAAATTGATGAAATTTCAGAAATTTTTGTTAAAAAAACTGAAGAATTGTCATTAAAAGGGTAGACATAATTTGGAAAAATATGTTATTTTTGATAAGTTCAGCAAAAATATTAAATGTAAAAAAATGAAAAATTAGCTGAATTTTTAAAAATCAACGAACGCCTTGAACATAGGCTTGAAAAAACTTTTTGTGAAAAAGAAAATACAACGTTTATTAATGATTCTAAGGGAACAAATGTAGAATCGACATTAAAGAGCAATTGATTCATTTAATAATTCGATTATTATGATTCTTGTGGAGATGATAAGAAAATTGACAATATGCCTTTGATTAAAAGAGTTAAGGAGAAAGTTGACTTTTGTCTATTTAATTGGAGATAATGCTCAAATTTTAATTGACGATATGGAAAAAGGTTGGATATAAAAATTATAAAAATTTAGAAACAGTTGAAAATGTACTAAATTACTTGAAGGAAAATATAGATTTCTCACAAAATCAGACAGTACTGTTTTCACCTGCAACATCGAGTTTTTGTCAATTTAAGAGTTTTGGAAACATAGAGGAAAAGTTTTTAAGGAATTGACACAAAAAAATTATAGGAAAAATAATTTAGTTTTTATGAAAAATGTAATTTAGGAGAAAAATTGAATAGTAAAAAGATATTGGGAACAGGATTTATAGTAGTAATTTTAATACTTTCTGCATTGAGTATTATAACAATGGCAAGCCTTAGTTTTCCAAAGGCGCAAAATGAATATGGAGAAGCATCTTATTTTTGTTAAGGCAAACAATATGGTCTAGTTATAGGCTGGGGAGGATTTATTTACAGCCAATCTTAATTATAAAAAAATACAGGGAAATAGGAAAATATCTATACGGAACAGGAATTATTATGCTTGTTATGGTACTAGTAATAGGAAAAACTGTGAATGGAGCAAAACGTTGGATTGACCTTTGGAATGGGAGTAGTTATACAGCCTTCAGAATTTGCAAAATTAATACTGATTATTGTACTGGCACTTGTTTATAATTTTAAAACACGAAATAAAATAAAAAATTTTCTTTGGGAAACAAGTTTAGTTTTAATGATGACTACTGGAATATATATAATTCTTGTCTTTTTGAAAAATCATTTAGTAATACAGCTCAAATTGCTATAATTGGTTTTACTTACTTTACTTGTTTCTAGAAATAAAATTTTCGGTAATTGGCTTTTTATGCCATATTGACTGGAATTGCAGGATGGTTTAGTGTGATGAAAGTAGGATATAGGGCAAGCAGGATTGCGGCACATACTCAAAAATATTGATTTCAGACATCAGAATCATTAATAGCCATAGCTAACTGGTAGGCTTACTGGAAAAGTTCTATGGGAATGGATTGTAAAAAGTACGGATTTCTTCCAGAAATACACACGGATTATATTTTTCAGGATATGCTGAAGAAAAATGGATTTTTAGGAGTAGTATTTTTATTAGGGTTGTATGCTGCTTTTACTAGTAATAATTGGGGTTGCTTTTGAAAAAATAAAAGATTTAGTATGCAAAAATATCTTTTTAGCTGAATTTTCATGATAATTGCAACGCAAGTAATTGGAAAATGTAGCAGTTGCAAGTCAGTTAATACCTTCTACAGGGATTCCACTTCCAATGATGAGTTACGGTGGAAGTACAATGATAGCTGTAATGATGATGCTAGGAGTCGTCTACAATATAATAAGAGCTTTTATATAAGCAGGAAATGGGAAGCAAGTTGGATGAACTGAATGAAATTGATTACATGATGTATATAATGAGAGGTAAACTAAAACAATGGAAAAAGTAGTATTTACTACAGGAGGAACAGGCGGACATATCTATCCAGCCTTGTCAATCGCAAAAAAGTTAGAGAAAAAGGTATAGATACATTATTTATCGGAACAAAGCATAGAATGGAAAAAGATATTGTTCCAAAATGAAAAATTTTAGATTTATAGGACTTGATGTGTTGCCATTAAGAAGTGTTAAAATCAGTAATTAAAATGATGATGCAGCAACAATAAATGCAATAAAATTGCTAAAAAGAAAAAGCCTACAAAAATTATAGCATTTGAAATTATATAACAATACCAGTGCTAATAGCGGCTAATGTGCTACGAATACCATATTATCTGCAAGAACAGAATCATACCATGGGGCAGGCTAACAAATGGTTTTTATAAAGGTGCAAAGAAAGTATTTATTGCTTTTTGAAAAATACGCTTGAAAGTATTAAGGAAAAAATATAAAAAGTAAATTTGTTGTGACTGGAAATCCGTTAAGAGAAGAGTTTTATGGGAAAAATAAGCAGGAAGAAAGGCAAAAACTTGGAATAAAAAGATGATGAAAGAGTTATTCTTGTTATAGGTGGAAGTCTTGGAGCTAAGAATATAAACGAAGCTATTATGAAAAATGGAAAAATAATAACAGAAGATGGAAGAATACGATTGTTCTGGGCAACTGGAAAAGATAATTATGAAGCATCGACTTATAGAATAAGAGATTTTGGAACAGCAGAAGTTGAGCCATACTTTTGAAAAATGTTCCAGAGCTCATGGCAGCTTCTGATATTGTAATCTGCCGTGCTGAGCTTCTACAATTTCTGAACTTATTCAGCTTGAAAAACCGTCAGTATTGATTCCATACGATTTTTGTTGGACAAAAGGAAAATGCAGATGTACTGGAGTATGTAAATGGTGCAAAAATATTTACAAATGAAACAGTAGAAAAAGCAATAGACGAAACATTATCAATAGTGCGTCGGTACTCAATGCTGGAATTTATGAGTGAAAATGTAAAAACATTGAAAAAAGGTAATTCAGCAGAAATAATTGTAAATGAAATGGGAATTAAATAAATTAAGGAAAAAGAAAAATTTGGAGGAAATTATGCTAACAAAAGTGAATAATGTATACTTTTAGCGGAATAAATGGAATTGGGATGAGCGGACTTGCAAAAATTTTGGCAGCAGATGGATTTAACGTGGCAGGTTCAGATTTGGAAAGAAAATCTGTAACACAAGATATGGAAGATATGGGATAAAAGTTTATATTGGACAAGTAGAAGAAAATGTGAAAGATAAAGGAATAGATCTGTTTGTATATTCAACAGCGATTAAGGAAACAAACCCTGAATATAAATATATTGTAGATAATAATATAAAAAGTCAAAGAGGGAGAATTGCTTGCTGAAATAATGAATAGATTTGATGGAATTGCTGTGGCAGGAACTCATGGAAAACTACCACAAGCTCAATGATGAGCGTGGCACTTTTGGAAAAAGGATCCGTTTATAGTGGTTGGAGGATTATTCCAGAAATAAGCAGCAACAGCCAGATTGGTAATTCAGAATATTTTTATTGCCGAAGCTGATGAAAGCGATAATTCATTTTTGTACATAAAACCCAAATATTCTGTTGTAACAAATATCGAAGCTGATCACTTGATCATCACGGGACTTTTTGAAAATATAAAAGAAATCATTTGAACAGTTTATTGATAGTACAGAAAAATAGCTATACTTTGTAAAAGACACAGCTGAAAAAGTTGGTCTTAATATAAAAAAATAAAAATGTAGTATGGTATAGCATAAAAGATGAAACCAGCTGATATTTATGCTAAAAATATAAGGGTAGAAGATGGAATAACAAGTTTTGAAGTTATAAAAAGGTGAAGATCTAGGAAACATTTAGTTTGAGCATCCCTGGAGACCATAATGTTGCAAACTCACTTCCAGTGATTTACTTTTGCTCACGAGTTTAAATGTAATATGAAAAAGTAAAAGAGAGAATCTTTAAATTTAAAGGTGCAAAACAGAAGATACCAAGTTATTTATGACAATAATTTGAGAATAATTGATGATTATGCACATCATCCAACAGAAGTAAAAGTAACAATTAATGCGGCACATAATACTGAAAAAGGAAAGTGACTGTAATTTTCCAGCCTCACCGATACAGCCGTACAAAAATTTTTCTTCGATGATTTCGTAAATTCATTACAAGATGCCGATGACTTGATTTTTACTTCCAATTTATGCGGCAAGCGAAGACAATACTTATGGCGTAAGTTCAGAATTACTTGCAGAAAAATTGAGGAAATGTCAGAGTGCAAACTCAAGAAGAAATAGAAAGCATTATAAAAAGGACAGAAATAGTGGAAAATACGTATGTGTTTATGGGAGCTGGAAGTGTATCAAAGGGTAGCTCATGAGATTGCTGATGACTTGAGAAAAATGGAGATCGACGGTTAGGATAACTAATATTGTAGAATAACTGAAATTTTTATATAAAGATTCGTAGAAAGTGAGAATGAAATAAGAATGGAAATAATAAAAAATGCCAAGATGAAGGAATATTCAAATATGAAAGTTGGCGGAACTGCAAAAGAGCTTATTTTCATAGATGATAAAAATGAATTAAAGGAAGTTTTTACAAACTAGAAATAATATTTTTCTTTTTAGGAAATGGAACAAACACTCTTATTAATGATGAAATTTAGATATAAACTTTTTATCATTAAAAAGATTAAAAAATAGTAATTGAAGAGGCGACTATGATTTGGTAAGAGTGGAAGCTGGATTGGACTTGGATGATTTGATAGATTTTATGGATAATTATTCAGGGCTAGAAAATATTACTGGTATTCCAGGATCTGTAGGCGGTCTTGTAAATATGAATGGCGGTGCTTATGGAACAGAGATTTTTGACTGCATTGAAGAAGTGGAAGTTTGCAAAAATGATGGAGAAATTGTAAAAATTAAGACAACGGACTTGAACTTTTAAATATAGAACTACTGAAATAAAAAGAAAATAAATGGATTGTAATTCTGCCTTGTTTAAATTTGGTTTTTGATTTGATAAGGCTGCCCTTCACAGGACAAAAGGGAGCAAAGAAAAACAAAAACATCCATTAGATTTACCAAATTTAGGAAGTACATTTAAAAATCCAGAAGGTACATTTGAGGGCAAAATTAATTTTCAGATGCTGGTTTAAAGGGATATAGAGTTGGAGATGTGGAAATTTCTCCAAAAACATCCAAATTTTTGTTACAAACTTGGGAAATGCAACATTTTTAATGATATAATTTCAGTTATTGAACACGTAAAGGAAGTAGTTTTTGAAAAATTTGGAGTAAAATTAGAAACAGAAATTATCGTCTTAAAAAGTTAATTATAAATAATTTTACTATTAAATTAAAATAAATTTATGTTAATATATTGAATAAAATCAGTGTATAATAATAGAAAAAAATGGAGTTTTAATATGAAAAAGTCAGATTAATGTATTGATTTTATTATGTTTATTAGCAGGAATGATGTTTTTGCAAAAGATTTATTGATACAGATTACTTCAAAGTTCAGGAAGTTTCTCAGAAGGTCAATCTAAATTACTAAAACAAGATATCGTAACTCAACTTGAACAGATGAAAGGCAAAAATATTGTATATTTAAATACTGATGAGATTGAAAAGCGTATAAAAAGCTGATGTAAGAGTAAAAAGTATCAGTACTTTTTCCAAGTAAAATTGTGGTCACTTTTAGAAGAGAGAGAACCTTATGTATATGTGAAAAAGGAGATGAAACATTTTTAGCAGATAAAGATTTAATATATATGGTGATATTTTAGAAGAACCATCCAAAAATATCCCTGTAATAAATTACACAAAATGACGAAAGTTTGAAAGAGATAAAAACGATACTTTCTAAAAATACAAAAATAAAGATTTTTATGCTATGATTTCAGAGATAAGACAATCTGAAAAATTATGAAATACTTCTACTAATAATGTAAGAATAATAACAGATACATTAGTTACAGAAAAATACAATGATGCATACAAATTATACGAAAGACTAAGAAAAGAACGTCCAGTAATCTCTATGGATTTGAGATTTGATAGATATTGTTGTGAAATCGTAAAAAGGAAAGGAGAAGCTACTTTAAATAAGTTATAATAATCATAAGTAGCAAAAGAAAAATGGATAACTTTAGTAATGCAGCAGAAACTGAAAGTAGTAGGAGTAGGTGGAGCAGGTGGAAATGCAATAAATGATATGATTGAGAGTAATATAACAACTGTTGATTTTATAGCAATAAATACAGATCAGCAAGATTTAGACAGATCAAAAGCACCTATAAAAAGTACTTTTAGGAAAAGGAATGGGTGCCGGAGCAGATCCTGAAAAAGGTAGAATTGCCGCAAAAGAATCTGAAGAAAAATAAAAGAAGTGCTAGAAGGCACAGATATGTTATTCATAACAGCTGGAATGGGTGGAGGAACAGGAACAGGAGCTTCTCCAATTATTGCTGAAGTAGCAAAAAGCAATGGGGATTTTAATCTGTAGCTATTGTAACAAAAACCATTTGGATTTGAAGGACCATTAAAGAAAAATAACGCTGCAATAGGTATTGATAATTTACAAGAAAATGTAGATACTTTGATTGCTATTCTAATGATAGATTGTTTGAGATACCTGCAATGAATATTTCATTAATGAATGCTTTTAAAGAAGCAAATGGAGTTCTTAAAATGGGAATAAAAAGGTATTTGACTTGATTACAAAGCAAGGAATTGTAAATTTGGATTTTGCAGATGTAAAATCTATTATGCAAAAATTCTGGAATTGCAATGTTAGGATTTGGAGAAGCAAATGGCGATGAAAAAGCTAAGAGTGCAACAGCTCAAGCATTAAACAGTCCATTATTGGAAAAATCTATCGAAGGAGCAAGAAAAATTCTAATAAACGTTACAGCAGGACCGGATATTGGATTACAAGAAATCTCAAGAAGTTGCTCAAAACAATGTCAGAAAAAGCTGGACATGACAAAGCTAACTTGTTGTGGGGTTATATTATGGAACCTGAATTAGAAGGAACAATAATGTATCACTAGTAGCAACAGACTTTGAAGAAGAATTTTTGACAGCTGATAATTCAAAATACAATTAGATTTGCTCCATCTGAAGAAAAAGAAGAAACAGAAAATGATACTAAAGAAAATCTTGAAGAAAAATGATTATCAAGAAGAAGATAATTATGAAAAAGAAGAAGACGATATTGATTTTAGTATTACCACCATTTTTGAAGAGTAATTATTAATAAAAATAGTCTAGTATGATTAAAGTTATTTAAATATATTCGATATTTTTGAAAATGACTTGATTTTTATTGGACTTTTTGGTATAATAATAAGACCCTGCTCTATTTACAGAAGTAGGGCTAAAAGCCATAGGAAAGGAGAAAGAAAATGAGAAATTACGAAATTATGTTTATTTTGTCTACACAATTGACAGATGAAGAAAAAAACAAGCTGGAGTTGAATTTGTAGAAAAACATTAACAGCTACTGGAGCAACTGAAGTTAAGACAGAAATTTGGGGAGATAGAAAAATTAGCTTACCCAATTAAGAAAAAGAAAACGGATACTATGTTTTAACAACATTCCAAGCAGATGGAACTAAACTTTACTGAAATCGAATCAAAACTAAACATTAACGAATCAATTTTAAAATACATGATTGTTAAAAATGACTAATTTAAAAATAGCGTTATTATAAGAGGGTTAAACTTATAAAAAATTTGAGGTTTTGTTATTTTTAAATGTTAAAAATATTAAAAATAGGGGAAAATTTATGAACGTAGTAATACTGATGGGAAGAATGGTAAGAGATCCTGAGTTAAAATATACTTCAGGAGGAAAAGCATTTGCCAATTTTACATTAGCTGTACAAAAACAAAAGATGAAGCAGAATTTATTGATTGTACTGTTTGGGAAAAACAGCAGAAACTATTGCAGAATATTTTAGAAAAGGAAATAAAATTTTGTTCAAGGAAGATTAAACGTAAGCAGTTACGAGCAAAACGGTGAAAAGGAGAATGACAAGAGTTGTTGTAAATAGTTTTGAATTTATTGAAAAATTCAGGTAATGGTGGAGGGATACCAACAACAGCAGACTTTTTAATACATAACAGCAATAGCAAAACCAGTACAAAATAATTCATTTGAAAATGATAACGATGATATGGATGACGATGAAGAGTTTCCATTTTAATAATAACTAAGTAAATTTTGTAAATTAAAAATATTTTTAGATATTTTATGAAATTTACTATAAAAGTTTTAGGAGGTGTAAATTAATGAGAGCTAAACCAGTTACAGAATTTAAAGAAGAAAAAGAAGACCAAAAGTTAAATTTAAAGTAGAAGATATTAATTATAAAAATGTTGAACTATTGAAAACTTTTATGAATGATAAAGGTAAAAATCTCTCCAGCAAGAGTAACAGGATTAGAAGCTAAAGTTCAAAGAAAAATTGCTAAAGCAATTAAAAAGAGCTCAGACAAATCGCTTTGATGCCTTATACAAAATTGAAAAATAATAGTAATTTTATTTTTGATAAATTTAGACTATTTAAAATAAGTTTTAACTTGTTATAGATAGTCTTTTTTGTGAAAAATATGGAAAAATTAAGATTTATATTGTATAATGTATCAAAATGTATTTAAAAAGACATTTTTATATAATAAAAAATTAGGCGGTAGTAAAAATGTTGAATAAAAATTGGGGTTATTTTTACTTTTATTTGTTTTTATAATAGGTTGTAGTAAAAAGGAGAGCAAAGAAAAAGAAAAGAAACACGATAATGTACAAAATAAAAACCATTAAAAGAAAAATGTCGAATAAATCAATAGAGAAAATAATTGAAACTTTTACGAAAAATCGAAAGATAATAAGATAAGCATAGGAAAATTTTGAAAACTGGTATATGAAAAACAAAAATTATTACTATGCCAAGATACATTCTAGAGGAGATGCTATTTTATGCAATTTGATTATAGCGGGATAAGTGCAACAAGCATATTTCTGAAGGTTAGCAAGGTGATGGAGCTAACTTGGGAATAATTGAAAATATGGTGGTTAATCTTATACAGGTATCTGATGAAAAAAATTAATGACTCTGAAGCTAGAGCAATTTATACAAAAATCTTGGCAAGCATGAGAGAAAAAGGAGCTATCAAGCTTATTATCATATACAAATGGAATAATATATGGAATAAGAATAGACTCAATTACAGGTGAATTCATATTTTTGCTAGAGAATCAGAAAATGAAAATGCAGTTACAAGTATTCAAAAATCTGAAATTTAATAATAAAAATGAAGGAACTTGAAAAAATAGTAAACCTAAAAAGATAAATATTTATTAATCTAAATAAACTTGGATTGTAAATAAAAATTATTATTTCTGTTCAAACTTTTTAATATTATTTGATTTTATTGATATGAAAAGATTTAGATATGAAAAATAGAATAAATTATAATATAGAATTTAGGAGGTAAAATGAATTTAGAAGCATTATTTGACTTTTACAGGGACAGGATCTAGGAAAATTGACAGAACAGATAGGAGGAAACAGTACGCAAGTAAAAGATGGAGTAACGGCAGCTTTACCTGCAATATTGGCAGCAGTTAATAAAAATGCAAATAACAGTGAAAAAAAGCAGAAGGGTTGAATAACGCATTAAATCAGCACGATGGTTCAATATTAAATAACCTTGAAGTTATTTTGCAAAATCCTGATTTAAAAGATGGAGCGGGAATATATGGGACATCTGTTTGGAACAATACACAAAATGTGGCAAACGCTGTCTCTACAGTCAAGTGACTCAGATAACTCAAGAAGCATGAAAATCTTGCAAACATTGGCTCCACTTTGTATTAGGTGCATTAGGACAGCAAAAAGGAAAATAATCTAGATGCAGAAGGAATTGGTAACTTAACTTCAAACCTTGCAGCAAACTTTAGCAGGCGAAGGTGGTATTATGAGCATGGTTACAAATATGCTGGATGCAAATAAAGATGGAAACGTAATGGATGATGTAATGGATTAGTTGGAAAATTTTTTATGGCAATAGAAAGTGTAAAAATTAAGTATGAAATTAGGCAAAGGGACTATTTTATTTTTAAAGGTATCTCACAAAAGCCTAATAGATAAATTTTGAATTGTTAAGGATGGTAAATAATGAAATTTTTGATGATTGGAATTGGTGGGGAATTGGGAGCGATTCTTCGATATTTGATTAGTGCTGTGCCTTTTAAAAAGTGAGTTTTCCTGTTCAGACTTTTTGTTACGAATATTTTGGGGAGCAATTTTGATTGGGGTTGTTATGAGATGGTGGCTGGGAAGCAGGTTTCACAGAATTGGAGTTTATTCTGGAGAGTAGGAATTTGTGGAGGATTTTACGACGTTTTTCATATTTTCGCTGGAAACATATAACTTGATTGAGAAGGGGAATACTTGGATTGCATTGGGATATGCGATTTTGAGTGTTGTGCTGTCAGTTGCAGGAGTTTTTTTATTGGAAGGGAGTTGTTAGAGCGGCATAAAGATTGTAATGTAAAAATTTGAATATTTTTATTAAATTTTTGGTATAAAAACTTGGATATTTAGTGAAGGGAGTTAGTATGGATAACGAACATTCAATAGAAAAATACGAAAAAATATGCAATAATGGAGGTTATGTTCTTTAATGGGATATACAGTAGGAATGCAGAGTTTTTGTGCTTTTGAGCTTGAGCGATTTATTTTAATATGAGTTCTTTTTATATCAATTGTGTCATCGCTACCAACGGCGGGATATTTGCTCCAAATATTTACTAAGCGGGTAAATATTTTGCTTGGAAGTAGGAAAAGGACAATGGTAATAGCGGCTACTCTTTCAAGGTTGGTTATATGTGTAATGCCTTTTGCTGTGATGTCAGAAAGCAGGAAGTCTATTTTTGCTGTAATGTTTATTTATGCGCTTGTTTGCACCTTTTTCAAATAATGTCTGGACGGCTGTGATGACGAAGATTATTGATAAAAAGGAAAGAGGAAGTATTTTTGGAAAGCGTAATTTATTTTCATCTCTTTCTACCGTAGTTTACTACGTTGATTTATGGATATGTTTTTATCAATGCCTGACAGAAAAACTGCAATGCTTATATTGACAACAATAATGTCGCTTTCGGCAATAGGTTCAGCGATTTCATGTGCCTTCATTATGTTCCTGATTTTGGAAACGGATATAAAAATGTGAGTATTAAAACGGCATTTAAAAATAAAAATTTTGTCGTTTATCTGAAATTTGCTTCTGTATGGCTGTTTACATGGGAATTTCTAAAGCCAATGACAGAATATTACAGGGATAAAAACATACTTGGTGTAAATACAATGTTTATTTCCCAAATGGGAGTTTTAACAGCGATATTGTCAAGTGTACTTTACCTAGTTTACGGAAAATTATCTGATAAATACGGAAACAGACAATGCTTAGAATGGGAATATTTTTACGACATATTATGTGCTTACCTATTTTTCAATGACTCAGGACAATAAAGATGTCAATGCTTTTTGCAGTACCGCAGTAATTGATGCAATAGGGATTTACAGCGATAACATTAAGTTTACTGAATCTTATGATGGAAGTTTCAGGCGAGCCTGCTGATGCTTATGTAGGGAGCTTATGCGATGGTTTCAGGACTTTCAGCAATATCGGCAGGATTGTTCGGTGGTATGCTAGGGAAATTCATAAATAACGGAGTAATTTATATTTTTGGGGAACAATTTTACACAATAAGATTTGCCTTTGTTATAGGATTTATTTTGAGATTATTTTCATTGCTGGAATTAACAAGGTTTATTCATTTTGAAAAAAACATTTGTGTATCCTGGCGGAAGCAGCCGAATAAAAAGTATGTTTTTCAAAAATAATGTTTTCAGGCTCAAGATACGTTATTCATTCTAATAAAAGGAAAAATGAAGATTCTGATGAACAAAATGTAGATAAGGAGAAAGAATGTTGATGATAAAGCAGATGAAAATAAAGATGAATTGAAATAAATTTAGAGAAATATTTATTTTGGAAACTTTGTTGATTGATGATGGGAGAATTTTATGAAAAAGATTTTTAGAAAAATTGGGAAAGATGAGTTGTTGGAATATCTCACGCTTAGGAGATAGATTTTCTGTTGGGAATTATATTGAAACAGTAATAACTTCATATTTTTACATCTATTAATCCGTATGGAAAGTATGAAGGCTACAAAATTTTTAAGATGAAGAATTGAAGAAATTAGGAAGAAAAAGTGGTATTTAGAATTAATGAAGGAAAAATATAAAAGAGAGACTCTAATGAGGGGAAAAACTCTTTGATTTTAAGAAAAAGATAATGAACATTTATTTGAATATTTTATAAAAATAAAATAAGATTGCAGAAATTTCTTATGATAGAGATTGGAATCAATAATGGCTATTTAATTAAAAATTCAGATGAGTTTTTGCTTTCATTTTTGTGATGAAGAAAATGAAGATGAAGAAGAAATTTATAAGAAAATATGGAGTAGAAAAATTATAAGAGCAGGAAAATGTTATAAAAGATATTATTGTAAAAGATAGCGAAAATTAAAAAATAAAACTAATAAAAGTTTATGATTTAGAGGATGTTTTAGGTGATATTATCTTCAAGATGATAATTATATTTTGATTTATGAAAAAGGATTTATTTTTGGGCGATTATAAATTTTATAATATTAAAAATGTCTGATATTGAAGAAATTAATGATAGAATAAATTTAATAGAAACAAAGAGATAAATTTAGAAGAAATTTTTCCAGATATTGTAAAAAATGAAAATAGAAGAAGTTTTGAAAAAAATGTTTTGAAAATAAAAATATTAGTGCATTTTGAGCATGAGAAAATCATATTCTGAAAAATTTGGGATAATTGAAAAGATTTGATAACAAGAAAATAATTTTAAAAAGAAATAGATAAAATGACTGGAATTTTTGTTGCTAAATCTGAGATAATAATTGAGGATATTTCGTTTTTATTTGTGAGAAATTGCAAAAGTTTTGGGGAATTGAGAAGTAAAATTTATGAAAAAGGCTTTGTTCTTTATTGAATGGAGTCTTTTTATTTTTGTTGTATTTTATATGATTTCAAAAATTTCACAAACATTGTAAACAAATATCAAAAAAATGATATAATTTAAAAATAAATTTAAATAAAAATAATTTGATAAATAACGGATAAAAAGGAAAAGGAAATTTAATGAGTTTAGTTCAGTTTAACAAGGTATATAAACAATTTGCGGGGGAATATATTTTGAGAGATGTTAATTTTACGATTGAAGAAAGAGACAAGATTGGGCTTGTGGGGGTAAATGGGGCTGGGAAGTCTACAATTATCAGGATGCTTTTGGGGGAAGAGCGGATTGATGGGAATGAGAATAATCTTAATGAGTTTGGGGAAATTGTGAAAAGTGGGGCTACAAAAATTGGGTATTTGTCACAGAATACAGAGTTTTCAGATGAAAAATACGATTATGAGGAAATGATGACTATTTTTGAGGAAGAAAGAAAAATTTGGGACGAGATTCAGAAAGTTAATATGCTTATGGGAACAGCGAACGAAGATGAAATGGAAAAGCTGATTAGCAAATCTGCTGAACTTTCTTCTATTTATGAGGCAAAAATGGTTGATGAGATTGAATACAAGATTAAACAGGTGCTTACAGGGCTTGAGCTTACTGGAGAATACGAGAATTTGTTATTGCAGGATTTGAGCGGTGGGGAAAGAACACGTGTTTCACTTGCAAAACTGCTTTTTGTCTGAACCTGACTTGTTGATTCTGGATGAGCCGACAAACCATTTGGACTTGATTTCGATTGAGTGGCTTTGAGGATTATTTGAAAAAGGTATAATAAGGCGTTTTTGCTTGTTTCTCATGATAGAATATTTTTTTGGATAATGTCTGTACGAAAATTTTTGAGTTGGAAAATAAAAATTACACAAGTATGATGGTAACTTTTCATCGTTTATTCTTCAAAAAGAGATGATTTTGAAGGGAGAAATCAAGCGATATGAGAAGGAGCAGGAAAAATTAAGAAAATGGAGGAATACATTGACAGATTTAGAGCTGGAATAAAGGCAAGACAGGCGAGAAAGGGACGACAAAAATACTGGATAGGATTGAAAGAATGGAAGATCCTGTATTTAATCCGCAAAGAATGAGGCTAAAATTTGAAGCGGCTAAAATGAGCGGGGAAAATGTTGAAAGTTAGAAACTTGTCTAAAAAGCTTTGACGGGAAAAAGTTTTGAATAATATAAATTTTGAGCTTTTCCGTGGGGAAAAGAGTTGGATTATTGGAAAAATGGGATTGGGAAATCTACACTTCTAAAAATACTTTTTGGATAAGTTGCCGAAGGATACAGGAGAAATTGAGTTTGGAACAAGGTTAAAAATCGGATATTATGATCAGAATCATCAGGAATTTTTCACAGGAAAGCACAATTTTACAGGAAATAAACAATCCACTTGATTTAACAGAAGAATATTTGCGAACACTTGCAGGTGGATTTTTGTTTTCTGGAGATGACGTGCAGATCAGCATGTTAAGTGGTGGGGAAAAGAGTCCGTGTGGCATTTCTAAAACTTTATATGGAAAAAGCCAACTTTTTAATTTTTAGATGAGCCAACAAAACCATCTGGATGTTTATTCCATCGAAGTGCTGGAGGATGCTTTGGAGGATTTTTGACGGAACAATGCTAGTCGTTTCCCACAACAGACACTTTTTAGACACAGTTTGCAACACAATTTACTGCCTTGACGAAAACGGACTTACAAAATTCAAAGAAATTACGAAGACTACAAAGAAAGCTCTAAAAACAGCAAAAACAGCTTCTCAAGGAACAGACATTGAAACGAAAGAAGAGAAAAACTTTCATATCAGGAGCAGAAGGAACAGTCAAGAAAAATCGCAAAAATTGAAACGTGATATTGAAAAACTGGAAAAGGAAATGGAAAAATCACAGAAATGAGAGAAAAACTTGAACGCTGAATACATGAAAAAGCTGGAAAAAGAAAACAATATGGAAAAACTGATGGAAGTGCAGGAAAAGCTGGAGAGGCTGGAAGAAGAAGAGCTGGAGAAGATGGAAGAGTGGGATGTGAAAGAGTGGGGAGTTGGAGAGTTTGGAATAGAGAAGGGAGAAAAAGTGTTAGAACAAGATATTAGATTTTTAGCTGAAGAATTAGAAAAAGGAAAGTTAGTAGTTTTTGTTGGTGCAGGAGTTTCTAAAAAATAGTGGATTGCCATGATTGGAAAGAATTAATAAAAAGATTATGCAGAATATAGAGGAATAAAAGAATTTACATCAAAAGAATACTTAACCATACCAGAAGAAGTTTTTTGAAAGATACATGGTAGTTTAAAATATTATGAAATTGCAGAAAAAGATTTCTAGGGAAATATGTTCCTAATTCTGTTCATAGAATATTATGGATTTAACTTATATAATTACAACAAATTATGATACATTAATTGAAGATCAAATAAAAATTTACAAATTGTAAGTAAAGATGAAGATTTACCGCTACACTAATTTTCTAACAGAATGCTTATAAAAAATGCATGGTGATTTTAAAAATAAAAATATAGTTTTGAGCGATTATGATAATTATGAAAAAGAATTTTCAATTAATTTCAACCTTTATAAAAAGGATTATTTACAACGAATACAATACTGTTTATAGGTTATTCATACAATGATACAAATGTACAGCAAATTATGAATTGGATAAAGAGATTTTTAAAAAGAAGAAACTAGAAAAGCATTCCTTGTTGAATTTACGAAAAGATGATAAAGAAGAAGAAAACGGTGAGCAAATAAATAGGAATTTCATTAAAACTTTCTAACTAAAAATAATGATGAGATTTTGTATGCAGATAAAAAGGAAGAGTTGATTATGATTATGAAAAACTTTTGACTGAGTTTTTATTAAATATTTATAATGAAAAAGAGAATGTGAGGCAAGATTTTTGAAACATATAAAAATTTAAATTATTTAACAAAACATAATTGGAAAAACTTGATAAATTTTCTGAGATTTTATATAGATAAAGATTGGAAAAAGAATTTTTGAATACAAAATTAGAATTTAAAGATATAGAAAAATACTGAAGAGATACTTTTTAAATCAAGGATAGTTGTCCAAAATATATAGAAGTGAGAAGGAGAAATACTAATTCCTTTTTCTGAAAAAGGAATCACCCTAAGAGAAAAGAACAAAAATATTTTAAAGAAGAAATAGAAGTAGAAGAAAAAATTTTAAAAATAATTTGTGATTATGATTACGAAAATTTTTCAGAATTTAGTAGAGAATATAGAAAATAAACAATATTAACAAATATGTAATTAGTATATGGATATTTATTTTAAAAAATAAATAAAGCAAAAGAAATAATAAAAAGTATGATGGAAGAAAAAGAAAATTTTAATAGTAAAAATGAAAAATTAGTTTGGGATAACTTTTATATTGAGTATTATTGAATTTATCGAAATAACACATACAGAAGAAAATTTAAAATAAAACTTTGAAAGTATAGAAGAAAGTTTGGAAGATAAGTATTTTTGAATATTTTTAAATATGAAACGGAACTTTTTAATGAAATGTTTGAATATTCAACTTTAGAAGCTATAAATAAGGAAATGAATAGATTATTTGATAAGGCAAGAAAAAGAAAAAGAGCATCATACTTAGGAACACCACCATTAGATGAAGCTATACTTTTGTCAAGAGATTTATTCTATTTTTGTTCTTTAAATGGAATATTTGGAAATTCGTTTTCTCCTTATTCAGAATTTATGAAAAATATATTGAAATTTTACTTATGTCGTATACAAATAAGAATGTTGAGGTTAAAAATCAAATGTTTAAAAATAGAAATCTTTAGAAGAATTTGAATATTTTTGATTTTTATGATGTTAGAATTAAGTTACAGTGATTTAAAAAGTTATTTAATGATGAATATAAAATAGAAAATTTAAAATGTAGAGAAGAAATTTTTGGATAAGTTACTTGTACTACTCAAAAATATATTTGATTGGATAGAAGAAAATGATGAAGAATTTATGGAAAAATAGATACTTGAGTATTTTACTAATTATTTCAAAATTAGATTTAATGGAATCCCAATTTCGGAAAATTAGTTGATATAATATTAAACGATAAAATAGCAATATCTTTTTGAAAAATAATTATGTTTTTAGGATAGTAGATAATCTAGAATAATAATTTATAAAAATTCTGGATCTGAATGAAGAGTTTTTGATAAGGTATTAGAAAAGATTTTTCAATTGATAGGATAGAACAGATAAAAATTTATTGGATTATATTACATATATATTTTGAAGAAAAAGAAATATCAAAAATTTCAAAAATGATAGAATAGAAAACTTTATTAATAAAAATAATTTAAAAATAAAAAGGTTATTTTTTAAGAGTAATAGATGAAACATATTTTGAAGAGTTAAAAATGAAATACTAAAAGAAATAAAAGAGACATTAGATATAGAAAGTTATAGTTTTTATTGAATCAAAATTTATTGACTTATTCCAGAAACAGAAGATAAAATAATAAAAGAATTAGATAGAATATTTCAACAAAAAGATATAGATATAGATATAAATAATTTAATAACATTATACATCTGAAAAAGAAAAGATTTTTAGATTTTTATTAGTATCGGGTTTAAATAATAGATTACCGATTTCTTTTATAGAAAAATTATATATAAAAATAAGGAATTTTTAAATCGTTGGAACAATATCAATTAAAGGTATTGTGGAAATATATTGTATTCTGATCTCTTCTGAATTTACAGAAAATGAATTAGAAAAATTTTCAAAAATAGGAATAAAAATCTTTTGAAAATAAATGATAAAATTTAATAAAAACAGTTAAAGAATATGTGTGCAATAAAAATAAAAGATGATAATATTTCAGAAGCCTATTTTGGAATGGGAAGGTGAGAAAATGAAGCTACAGAATAAAAGATTCTGTAATGAATTTAGGGGACACAAGTTTTTAGAAGGAAAATTTGTTAGATGACTATAAAGTAACGTTGCAAGGAATTACGGAACAATTGGAAGAATGGAACATAAAATAACAGTTTACAAATGACTTTTTATCAAAAAGTGGTTTATATATAAATGAGATTTTCCATAGTGATTACTATTCTTTAAAAATTGACAATATAGAACTCAGTAAACATAGTATTTTGTGTAATGTATTATAAAGAATAAAAATATAGTAGAAATTAATTTTTATAGCAAAACAAGTAATTTTATGAAAGCAGGAAAAGCAAATGGCAACAATAAATACAGTTGGGAAAAACGAAAGTGACAAAATCTTAAAAAGGCTAGTTTCACAAGATGATGAAGAATTTTTGAGTAAAAACGGGCAAAAAGAGTTATTTGATAATAGGATATTGATTCAAGTGGGAACTTTTGAAGGCTTGAAGGAAATACATAGGTATTTGTTTCAGGAATGTCATGGAACTGGTGCAGGAAAATGACGGGAACATGATATTCGGAAAGGCGATACTGTATTTTGTCGTGCGATGTATCTTGAAGATAATTTAAAGACAGTTTCTAAAAATGCCTGAGTATCTTTTGAGGAAATAATTGAGAAATATGTTGAGATGAATATAATGCATCCGTTTTATGAGGGAAAATGGAAGAACAACTGGGATTTGGCTAGATCGGATGTTGATAAAAAGGCTTGGAAATGTGTGTGAATTGGCAAAATATTAATAGAAATGATTATTTATCGGCAATGAAAGAAGTGTGGTTAATGATTTGGAACTAAAGATGCTTTTGAAGGAGAATTTGACGGAAGATGTGGAAAGCAGAGATATATTCATGAAAGGGATTAATCAGTCTTATGAATATGAAAAATATGAGAAAAATATGATGTGATAAATATATGAGTAAATGTTTGAAATTATACTGATTTGTAAAAGAGGAGGTTTGAATGAAAAAGCAGTTATTGAAAATATTAATGCTATTATTTTTAATTGGGAATTTATCATTTTCAGAATATGTTGTGAAAGATGAGAAAGTTTTTATGATGGTAAGGAAGTTTCGGATGCAGATATAGAGAGTTTTAGGATTTTTGAATGATAAAATTGCGGCGGATAGTCAGAATATATATTTCGAGGGGTGAAAGAACATTTCTTAATTCAATAGAGAAATTAGATATGATAGAATTTGAGATTGAAAAATTTAAGAAAATAGATAAAAATAAAACTATATAATATTAAAAACTTGGACTTATTTTTGGATAAGAGTACAGATAAAAATTTTTTATATTTCAAAATCTGATAATTCTTTTTGTTTATTATAAGGAAAGAATCGGGAAGTATCGTTTTTGGCAAATTAATAAAAAATTTTAGATAATTCTGATTTTTATTATTTTCTGCAAGATAATAAAGGATTTTATGTTAATAAGATTAAGTTAGTTTCAAGTAAAAGTAAAAAGATAGGGATTTTATTTTTGAAATATGATGGGAAAAATATATGGTGTATATAGAGATGAATACAATGAAATAGATGTTGATTATGAAAGTTTTGAAGAAATATCTAAAAGATTTGTAAAATCTAAAGATAAAGTTTATTATGTTGGATTATTTCCTTGGTGTTATAGGTTAGCAGGTGATCTTTGTTTATCAGTTATTCTTGATATGGTTGAAATAGAAAGGGTTAATCCTGAAAAATTTTAAAGTTATGCGGATGATTTTGAATATAATGAAATTTTTATTGAAAAATGATAATAAATTGTATTTTTATAAATCGTAAAGATTTATATGAACATAAATTTGAATTAAATGAATTAAAACACATAGATTTGAAAACATTTAAACCTTTGGATTATAAATTTGTAAAAGATAAGGATAATGTTTATTATTTATATGGACATAATAAATTTTTAAAAATTTGAAGAAGCAGATGCGAAAACGTTTAAAAATTATTGATAAGGGTTATACAAAAGATAAAAACAGTATATATATGATCCATATACTAACTATATAGAGCCAGTAAAAATGGATGTTGATAAAAATACATTTAAATTGATTAAATTTGAGATACTTATATATATCGTTTGTATAGTAATTCAACTTAATGAGAGATAAGAAGAACATTTATTGTGAGGGTAGATTATTAGAAGATGTGGATTATAAAACATTTAAAGTTTTTAAAGACGAAAAATGGAGAAGAAGTTATGAAAATAAAGGATAAAAATCATGAATATGATGAATATTGTCAGATAAAAAGATAAAAATAAGTTTTAGAAAAATATAACATAGATTGTATAATATATTGCGACAAACTAAAAATAATGAGCGTTATATTGGACATATTTACATTGAATGATATAGATTTTGAATTGATAATGTTTAAGATAATGGATAAAATCGTAAATATAACAGCGAGTACAGGAGAAAAGAGAAATAATAAGTTGAGATGGCGGGAGTAGAAGATAAAATATGGAAATATTAATATCGGTATTAATCGTAGATTATTGGAATTCTAATTTTGATAATAATGAATTTAGAAATCGTAAAAATGGATGAATTTGATGACTTTTCGAGAGAAATACAGGAAAGGGAAAAAGAAAAAGAAAAAGTTCGTGAAATTCAAAAATATGAAGCTGAAGAAAGAGCGAGTTTTAGCGAAAGTGCTTATAATGAAAAATAGGATTTCTTCGGAAAGTGTGCCTAAACAAAAAGGAGAAAAAAGCGAATATAGATAAATTTGGCGTGAGAGATAGTTTCATTGGATGATATTGTTACAGAAGATTATGGAAAGATTTTTATAGAATATGATAAAAGGAAAGCGAGGAATATCAAGAAAATATTAGAACAGCGAATATATTTATAATGTCAGGATTTTTGGAGAAAGCAAGGGATAGAATAGTTGAATCCTTGAAATTTAGCCAAAGAGCAAATTACAGAGCTTGGAAAGTATTACTATTATTGCGAGAAAGATAACCAAAGCGCTGTAAACGCTTTAAATTTTGGCATACAATTCAGGAATAAAGGAGGCTATGTATTACATAGGGCTGATTGAAGAAGAAATCGGGAAATTATGAAATTGCAAAAAGGCTGGTATGTGGCAGGTGCGAAAAATGGCGAAATTAATTCAATAATTAGGGCTAGGAAAAATTGCTGAAGAAAAGAAGGATTATGAAGAAGCTGAGAGTATTTATTTAAAAATTGACTGATACAAAAATGCTAGAATTAATATACAATCTTGTAAGAATTTACTTTTAAAGCAGAATAAAAAGAGAAAAAATACTAGAATGGCAGGAAAAATTGTTAAATGAAAAGAAAATTATGGGATTGAATTTTCTGAAATAATCAAGAATATTGAATTTATGCTCGGAAATGAAAAAGACAGAAAAATACGTGGAATTCGATTAATCAGGAAATGAACTTTGAAAAGAGAGATATGGGAAAATGCTCAAAAACGGTTTCTTGAAGCGGCACAATATAATGAAAGAGGATATTGTCGCTTGCAAAATCATATTATGTTAGCAGGGCAATGGAGAAAGCCAAAGACATGTATGAAAAGGCTTATTCTCTAGGGGTGAAAAGAAGAGGCTTATGAACTGGAAAATATTTTTGATATAGTTGAAGAAAATGAGAAAGAAGCTGAAAAATGGTATAAAATTGGGCAGGAAATGGGAGATGCGAAATCTATTTATAAACTTGGGATACTTTATGAATGCAGTAGGGAATTTGGAAAAAGTGAAGAGGAAATATACAAGCTATATGAAAAAGCAGCCGATATGAAATATGCTCCTGCAATTGAGTGATATGATATATTACAATAATAGACAGGAAAAATGGGAACAAATCAAAGGAATGGGCATTTAAAGTATTAAATGAAACAGGATTGATCGAACTTGGGAGAGAAACAATAAGAGATGCACAGAATTTTCTGGAAGAAATGGGAGAATATGCTAGGCGATAAAATTTCAGAAAAATTATGAAATTGAATACGATGACGATTTGACATATTTTATAGATCTAAAGGCAGAAATATAAAGGAAGAAAACTTATGAAAGAGTCAAATTTTCTGGATGATATTTGGAATTATAATTTTTATACTACGGCTGATTATAAAATGTTCAGAGTCTTAACTATGAAAAATAAATTTTTATACAAAAAGTTAGGAAATCCCAACTTTTATCAAATTATTTTTCTTATAAACTTTCTCCCCCAAAAATCCTGCAAACAATCCAATAAGCAATCCAGCTAAAACATCACTTGGAAAAATGTACAGTTAGGTATAGCCTTGAAAACGCAATAATAATGCTTTGTTATCAGTACAGCTGGAAAAAATATTTTTAAATGTTTGTAAAAATATATACCATTGTAAAAAGATGCTGAAAGCATGTCCTGAAGGAAACGAAAAAACCTTTGGGGCTTTTGACTAAAAGCATAATGTCAGATATTTCTGTAAAGGGTCTTGCTCTATGTGAGATTTTTCAAAAATTACATTTACAATAATTGCATTTATAATCAATGAAATTACCGCTAAATATCCGATTTTTTCGATATTTTTGCTAGAAAGCAGAAATAATGTTATTGCAATCCAGATTAATCCGTGATTTCCTAAGTTGGTAAAAATATCAGTATGCTGCTTAGTAGCTTAGAATTTAAGCTGTGCTGAAAATTGTAAAAATTGTTTAATAAAAAATATCAATATTTTTGTATAAAGTTAGCATCTCCTAAATAATTTATTTTACAGATATTATATATTAAAAAGTTTGAAAAATAAAGTAGGAATTATACTCACTCCACTTGAAAATGGAAATAAATACATAAAAGTAATGAGTTTTATAACACAGTCTGAATTTCTACTTTTTGTTTTATACTAAAATTACTATATATAATAAGAAAGAAGGTATTGAAATGATAAATTTAATATTTGGCTAATAAATTTTGGAATTGTGATGAATTTCAAATGTTGATACAAATAGCAAAAAGGATGTTATATTCCGAAGGGGTGAACTGACTTGCGTAACAGATATAACAACTGAAACTGGAAAGATTAAAATGAGATGAAAAACAAAAATCAGAACTTTTGAAAAATCGCAAGAGAAAGTTTGAAAAATGGGAGATTTGGAAATAAAACTGTAGATTTATTGATTTTCCGAGAGGATGGAAAATGTTTTGTAGACGCAGATTCGGGTAAAACACTCATGCAAAATAACAAGAGATGGATTTTGATATTTACACGCTTGATATAATTTATTTAAATAATAAAAATAATAATTTGATAGATTTAGTAGATGAAGTGGCAAAACCAATATAATGGGCTTTTGAATGCTGGGTATACAAGAGATAATCTTGAAATGAGAAGTATTATAATAAATGGGTATAAAGGTAAACAGGTAAAAAGTTAAAAGAATTTCTGAAAGAGCTGGATAAGTAACTATATTGAATATAATGGAAAGATTTATTTAATAAGTGTTGAAGGCTCGCCTCAAAAATGTAAAATGAAATGCACGTTGAAAGAAGCTGAATCCCTTGAAATAATAGAGAATATAAAAAGCAGTCAAGCAAGAATTCTGAATAAAACATTGTTTTGACTGTATGTTTATTTAATTATTTTATTTTGCAATGTGTAAAATGTCCAGCGTGATGAGATTTTCCATGCAAATGATGTTTATAGTTAAATAATAATGCTGTACAGATGATTGTAACTACACTTGCAATTAAAATACCATAAAAATTCAATAGTGTGAACAGGAACATTCTTGAAAAATCTTACAAATCCTTCTGGAGCGATTATTATGTAAGTTGTAACAACCATTGTCATAAACATTGAAGGAATTAATGCAGAATAAGAAAGGTTTTTCCTTTTTAACAGATCCCATACTAGTCGCAGTCCATAATGAAACTGCCGCCAAAGTTTGAGTTTGCCTACGCAAAGTATCTCTAGATAATGTTAAAAATCAATAGTTGTTAAATAAATACCAACAACAAATAAAGGTATTGCGATTAAAAATCTATTTTTATTGGAGCTTGTTTAATTTTGAAAAATATCAGCAATAATTAATCTTGAGCCTCTAAAGGCAGTATCTCCTGACGTAATTGGGCAGGCAACGACACCAAGCACAGCCAGAAATGCTCCAAATACACCAAGCAATTGAACAGATGCCTTTATTTTCAACAACTGCAGGAGTTCCGGCAGCAAGTTCTTTAATTCCACCAAATACTGTCATGGTGGCGGCAGCCCAGACTAAGGCAACAACACCTTCTGCAATCATCAGCGCCATAAAAATACTTTTCTTCCTTCAGTCTCATTTTTATACAACGTGCAACCATTGGAGACTGAGTAGCATGGAAACCGCTTACAGCACCGCAGGCAATTGAGATAAATAAGTAAAGGAACATTGATACTTTCCTTTTAGGGATGTGGATTTCTTTAAAAATTTCAGTAATTTCAGGAGTGCAAAAAGCTCCTGTAAATTGTCCATAAATTAACATTCCTCGAATTCCAATCGCCATAAAGAGCAATGCAAAACCAAATATTGGATAAATTTTGGCAATGATTTTTATCAAGTGGAAGAATTGTAGCCAAGATATAATAAGCAATGATAATGATTGTAAAAGTCATGGCACTCACACCTGGAATCAGATTGTGAAGGATATCAGCAGGTGATTTTATAAACACTACTCAACCAAAAGAAGTAAAACAATTGAGAAAACTCTCTCAATCTGCTGCATTACGACACCTAAATTTTTGTCCCACTAAGTTCACCAATACTGCTCCCTTATCCCTAAGTGAAAGCATACCAATCAAGAAAATCATGAACAGCTCCTCCAAATATGCATCCAAAGACAATCCATAAAAATGCGCTGGACCCCATAAAGCCCTGCAATAGCTCCAAAGTTGGACCTGTTCCGGCAATATTCAGAAATTGAATCAAAAAGCAGCTTTTGAGTGCTGACTTCTACATAGTCGACACCATCGTAATATTCGATTGAAGGTGGCATTCTGTCAGGTTCTATTCCAGAAAACTTTTTCTACAAATTTACTGTAAAATGCGTAGCCTAAAAACTAAGTGCGACAATCGCCAAAATAAAAGAAATCATAATAAAAACCTCTATAATTTTAAATATTTCATTTATTTATCATATAAAATTTTTAAAATTATTCTACTAATATGATAGCTGATTTTTGAAAAACAAGTATATTTTTGAAAATATTTAACATAAATTTAGTTGTTATCAATTTTCATTATTATGTGATAAACTGAAAATAATGAGAGTACTTGAAAAAGTAAAATTAAAAAGAGAGTTAGAGGTTGACATAGATATACTGGAATGTTAGATTTTAAAAAATTTTAGGAGGAAAAAATGATAAAAAGGAATGATATTGTGTATGGCAACAACAGGATTGATGATGGCATTTCCACTGAAATGCATGACTGAAAAATAATAATGAGCTAATATGTATCGATCCAGGACATCAGCTTAAGGAAATTCAGCTTTGAAGAAATTGCACATGGTCTCGACTAAGAAAAGCCCAAAGTATCATCTGGAACAAGAGGAGTAGCAACAAAAAATACGAATATCAACTTACACTTGAAGTTGGGCTAAAATTAAGAGATGCGTTGCAAAATAAAGGGTATAAAGTGTTTATGGTGCGTGAGACACATGATGTGAATATTAGTAATAAAGAACGTGCGATTAAAAACAAATAACGCAGGATGCTCATTATACATAAGACTTCATGCTGACGGAATTGATAATTCCTCAACACAAGGGGCTTCAGTACTAACGTCTTCATCAAAAATCCGTACACAAAAAGTGTTCAAAAATCAAGTGACAAATTTCTCACGTGACATATTATCAGAATATGTAAAAGCAACAGGAGCTAAAAATCGTGGAGTTTCATACAGAGATGACTTGACAGGAACAAACTGGTCAAAAGTTACAAAATACCTGATTGAATTTGGATTTATGTCAAAATCCAGAAGAAGACAGAAAAATGTCAACACCAGAATATCAGGAAAAAGATGGTAATGGGAATGGTAAATGGTATTGAAAAATATTTAAGAGAAAAATAATTTAAAAATTTTTAAAATAAAAGTGCTTTGAAGAAAGTTGATAGGTGCTTTATAATTGAAAAGGATAAATTTATATTGTATAATAGAACAAAAAATAAAAATTAAAGGAGGGACTTCAGATGTTAATTGAGGAAATATTGAAAGGGGAAAAGCGAAAAGATTGAATTTAAGGAAAAATGCTAAAACTAATACCTATATAAAAACAGTTGTAGCATTCGCAAATGGAAATGGTGGAAAAATAGTTTTTGGAGTAAAAGATAATAAAAGAAATTGTTGGAGTTGAAAATGAGTTTGAAGTTATGGATGGAATAATTAATGCGATATCAGATAGCTGTTATCCAATGATTGTGCCAGATATAAGTTTACATACGCTGGAAAATAAGACAGTTATTCTTGTGGAAATTGAAGGAGGTAAGAAAACCTATTATTTGAAGTCAAAAGGCATGCAGAAAGGAACTTATATTAGAAGTGGGGCTACAACTAGAATTATCGAAGAAGATTATGTTTTGAAGGAATTAGTTTTAGAAGGGGGAAAATAAATATTTTTGATCAACAAGTTTGCCATGGAGAAAGTGTTAGCGATGAAGAAATTGAAAAGAAGTTTTGTGAATGGCTGGAGAAATTGGCAAGAAAAATTCTCGAAAATGATGCAGAAATAAGAAAAATTACTAGAAATACTTTGTTAAGCTGGAAAGTTCTGGAAGATGGCAGAATTTTTCAGACAAATGCCTATATTTTATTATCTGGTGAGAAAATTGGGAAGTTTCACGAAAGATACAATGTGGTGTGTTTAAAGGAGAAACTAGAAGCATATTTGTTGATAAGAAGAGATTTGAAGGCTCAATTATTATGCAACTGGAAAAAGCATACCAATATGTGCTTGAAAAATAAATTTGGGTTCTGACTATTAGTTGGAATTTACAGGTTGATAAATATGAAAATCCGCCTAAATCAATAAGAGAGGTAATTGCAAATGCTGTAATTCATCGAAGCTATCTTGAGCCAAAACGATATTCAAGTTGCACTTTATGATAACAGGTTAGATACTTCACCAGAATGTTGCTTTCAGGGGTAAATGTAAAAGAATGAAAGAGGGGTATTCCAAACTTCGTAACCGTGCAATCGCCTCAGTTTTTGCTTATGTAAATATTGTTGAGAAATGGGAAGCGGTATTCCTAGAATTATGAATGAAATAAGGGAATATGGATTGCAAGAGCCTGAATTTATCATTTTTGAAAATGATTTTTAGAGTTATGTTTACAGAAAAACTATAATACTACCCAAAAGTACCCAAGGTAGTACCCAAAATAGAATCAACACTACCCAAGATATTTCCAAAAAGAAAAATTAGATGTAAAAATCTTACAGAAACAGATAAAACTATAATAAAACACAATAATAAATAATCCTGAAATGTCTCAAAAACAGATAGCTGATAATCTAAACTGGACAGTAAATAAAAAGTAAAATATTACATGAAAAATTTAAACAAAAAGAATATTTTTAAAGTATGAAGGAACAAGCCAGAATGGAAAATGAAATTCAGGAAGAAAATTTAAAATATTTTTAAAAATAAAAACTTCTTTTGAAAAATTATTGAATAAAATC